>Ga0116226_10001720_pt1 | contig 19019 bp, 11 predicted proteins | sample S1TSphfallax_FD_89692 | JGI IMG/M metagenome (GOLD analysis project Ga0116226, IMG submission 89692) | Host-associated microbial communities from peat moss isolated from Minnesota, USA - S1T2_Fa - Sphagnum fallax MG | ecosystem: Host-associated > Plants > Peat moss > Unclassified | place: USA... | reverse complement strand
TGTCACTTAAGCATAACATAGGACATGCCACGTGGCACATAGGCTAGGTCTAAGCCATGTCACATGGCACTTAACCTATCCTAGGCCATGCCATGTGGCACCTATGTTATGTTAAAAAATGTGGCACACAAGCTAGGTTAAGACATGCCATGTGGTAGTTAGGCTAAACTAAAATAGGACATGCCACATGGCACTTGGGCTAGGCCTATGCCATGCCATGTGGCATTAAGATTAGATTTATCCATGCCATATGACACATATGCTAGGCCTAGCCATGCCATGCCATGTGGCACCTAGGTTAAATCTAATAATGCCATGTGGCACCTAGGTTAAGTCTAGTCATGCCATGTGGCACATATGTTAGGCCTAGCCATGCCATATGGCACCTAGGCTAAGCCTAACCATGCCATGTGGCACATATGTTAGGCCTTAGACATGCCATATGGTAATTAAGCAAGGCTTAGGCCATGCCATGTGGCAATTATATATGGCATGCCACGTGGCACCTAGGCTATGCTAGGATATGCCACATGGCACATAAATTAGGCTTAGGCCATGCCATGTGGCACCTAATCAACCTTTTTTTCCATGCCACATGACAACATGATTAGACTAGGTGCCACATCATAAAATGTGTTAATTAATAGGCTATGTTAGTAAGTTGTAAGTTAGGTTTAAAGTAGTAGGTTAGGCTAGGTAGTCATTAGTAGCCCAAGTAATTGCACGACTAATTGCAATTACAAAATTAATCCCAAATGTTTTGTTTTCCATTTTAGTTTTGTCAATTACATAAGGAGGTGCACTAAGAGTACAATGTACAAATTAAAATGCAATTGCATTTTGGGATGAACCAATAAAAAAAAGCTCAACCTTAATCAACCGAAAAAAAAATGGTATTTTTAGTAGATGCCATGTGGCTTAAGTCTAGGCCTAACTTAAGTGGTGTAGGTCTAGACCTAACCTAGGTGCCACATGGTTTAAGTTTAAGCCTAGCCTATGTGATTACCTAGGTTAGGCCTAAAAGTGGCACATGGCATATGTTTACACCTAGGTGCCACATATCATATGTGCACACCTAAATAAACTAGGTGCTACATGGTACCTAACTTATGTGGCACTTAGCTTACATGGCACCTAAGTTAATAAATATGCCACGTGGCATTTTCAAAACCTAAGTGCCAAGTAGCATATGTCTAGACCTAGGTGCCACATGGTTTATGCCTAAACTTATGTGCCATGTAAGCTATATAGGTGCCATGTGGTGTAGGTCTTAATGGATGCCACGTGGCCTATGCCTAAACCTATGTGCCATGTAAGTTATATAGGTGCCATGTGGTGTAGGTCTTAGTGGGTGCCACATGACAAAATGCAACTAGTCACCAATATAGTTGCAATTTTAATTGCAAGATCGTTCATGTATACATTATACAACGGCCATATACGTATTTGATGGAAAAAGACTTCATCCATCACATGCAATTGGTTTTTGCATGCAACTTGTCATTTGCTACTATAAAAAATTTAATTACAAATGTCATTTGTGATTAAAAACTAATTATAAATGACAATTGCATGCAACAATATTTCTACTAATGATAGCATTCATGAATTGGCATGTACTAGAAATTTTGCCATGAAGAACTCCACATGAACATTCAATTGTTTAATTCCTTGGGCATTTGGGTTGCATGCCTCAAGGATTTTTGGCAACTTCGTTCAATTGCTGCAACTCGTGAGGAGAACACAATTGAATTGGAATCCTAAAAGATTTCCAACCATGTGCCAACATGGTTGCAACACAATTCAACATACAACTTTTGATTAAAAACCACCATCATGACCTTAAACCCTAAATTACCAATGCCCAAACACAAAAAAACCAATTATCTCCATTGCTTATTTACTTGTATTCAATGTGCAATAGGTAAAAATTGCAGCATCAAGTGGCCCTTTGGCAATATGTGTTGTTGCCACAATTTTTAAAATATTGTATATACCAACATAATTCATGTCAGCACAACAATAATTTATAATGATTAGTTCACTTGATTGCTATTGGGTGTAGGGGTTTTTGAGAACAATCTCCTATTTTGGAATGAAAGAAATGAATGTAAATAGACTTTTGTAATGCAACACTATAACACAAATCATCGTCTAAACCATGATGTATTTTTTTGGCTATTGTAACTAAGTTGGTGGTAGTTGTTGTCCACTAAATAGGCGCCTACAATAGTTAAGTCTAGATTTTGGTTTTCAAATAAAATTTATGTTAATAAATAAGAACTCAAAAATTCCAAGAACCCTATCCCCATTGTAGCCCTTGCACAAGTAGTGATAGAGAATGTTGGAAACTCATTGGATTTCCAATTGTGCCAATTGAATTGAACCTTATAATTGCCATCTTTGACAATGATGGACTTTGACAAATTAGCCTTTTCTACAACCCAAGATACATTCATCCACAAGTTTGTTGTTTATACACCTTGCCACATTAATGATACACCCATCAACATAGATGCAAAGATGTGGATATTTAAATTACATACCAATTTTGCTTCAGTGGCCGCTTTTCCATTGCATCCATACTTGCTTACCTATGTGACTACACCCCTAGCACATGTTAGCTGGTTAGTCCTCTTCTTCATGTTTCATTCTTCGCAATATTGCACAAATGTGGCCCATTGCTTCCTATCCATGCCAAAAATGCATCATGTGTGCCATTCTTCCCATACCTTTTCTTAAAGCAAACTCTTTTGGACTTCATGAACCACCTCACATAGTCTTGAAAGCCATGAGCACTCAATTCAAAATGCAAATATTCAAATAAATTGTTCAATTAACTATGAAGTTCAACCATGTCCACAAGATTCTAGTCACCCACCTTGACCATTGCCATATTTAAGATGTAGGGTGCAAGATTATGCATTGCGTTGTCCCATTCATTCTTACCATCACAAGCCATGTCAATCTTGCCATGTTTCGTCACCTCCATTGTGTGAGATAGCAACCTTTTTTTCTTATGTTCTTTAGCCTCAAATTCTATGGTCCTTCTTTAGTACTATTGTGTGACCTAAGGTTAGCCTTTGTCATGTTAAAAGGTACCTTGATACCCTCCCTAAGTGTGTTAGTTCCTGCCACTAAGGATTTTGTGAATCCCACACCAACACCGCCAATCTCACCTAAACCAACCCCACTATTAGGCCATCCTAGTTGCATGGAACCCCCACAACTGGCCCCATGGCCTTGCTAGTTTGTTCCCATCCCTTGATAATAGTTCTACCATTGTCCTTAGTGGCTTGCCCACTACCCTCCATGCTTACAATGCCCAAGTGGTGGGTAACATTCTTGTTGTCCCATTGCCCACTAGAGAGGGTGCCTTTAATGCCCGCATGGTGGGGAGCATTCTACTTGTAGGCTAGCTAACTTCCATGGTTGCCCACCACATCCTAAAGATGGGCCACCTTGTCCATAAGTTTGTTCTTCCATTTTGTCTTGAATGCAACCTTGCACCCCCCCCTCCCCCCCTTCACCTTTTTTTGTAGGACTAGTTGTACACACTTTTTTTGAGGTAGCTTTTTGCCCATTAATCATACCCTTAATACAATGTTAGGAATTTGAACATGTGGATGATAGATTTGAACCACTATTGGATTACAATGTGGTTCAATTTGTGATATTAAAATCAACATGCATTGGACTAATAAACCTCCCTAGAACATGAACAAATAAGTGACATTTATGGAACAATGAGATCCACAAACTAGTGGAATTCAAGTATGTTCTATGGTTGAGTTTGATGCACCTTCCTCCAATGGGCTAGTTACACCCTATTCATAATCACATAATCAGATTCAAAGTGTTGTTCTTTCCAAAAACCATATGTTGATAGTCCAAAAACAAGTAGGTATACTAAACAAACCCTAAATGATCAATGCACATGTTCATTAGCCATAATTCATACACTCTAATGATAGATGGAACTAATTGTTAGTATGATGGAGCTAGAACTTGGACATATAAGGAATAAAATTGTTAATTAATTCTTCATTTGTACTATAATTATGTTGCAATGTTGCCCTTTAATAGCCAGTTGTTATGTCCATAGTAAACTTCATATAAGTCCAACCAAATCAAACTTGCAATGATGCCAATTACACATTATTAACATTTTTAATCTTTAGACAATTTGGGTTGTATTGCACTAAACTATATACATATCAACTTTTGCCACAAGACAACATTGAAAAATATACATCAATTATCGTGTAAGACATATTTGTGATATAATCTACTCCTTAAGTGAGATAACCCACTTCTATTGAAGAATATGTTCACTCACACGATACCAAATCAATAGCATGAACCATAACCTCTACCATCATGGTGCCTCCATGTCTTGGATCCATGACTTTAAAAATGTAAGGAAGTGGTGAAATGAAGTAGCATCTACACACACATTTTACCCACACATAGAGAAATTTGAATAAAACATTACAAATCTACAAGGACATAAAGGGAATGCATTAGTTTGTTATGGTAAAAAAGGCCATACCCATTTTTAGGCCTACTAAAGGAATGCAAGCACTAAATGATGTGCCTGAAGTTGTTTGGGGTTCATGATTGTGCACATAAGTTTATAATATCTTCACATCTTCATCCCCAAACAACCATGTTAAACAAAACATTATGGTGAAACCCCAAGGATCAACATGTGGTGTAGTCCTCTAAATCTCACAAATAATGCACATACATAATATAAAATAGATTGGTATGGAGGGAGTGTGAAAAGCCCCAAAAGTGCAATCACTTTCAAATAGTCAAAACATCATTTGACAAAAAACACACCACCATTTGTCCACGTTGGAAAACCAAATCCCACTCATATTTAATAAGTTGGGTTTAAATTAAGATGGTGAATTATCTCAACTTTTCTTATGGCATTTTTTTTATTTGAACATACAATTTGATGGGACATAATGAATATTGTGTGGTTAAACATCTAGCAGTTTTTTCAATTTGTTTCACACCAAAAAGAGCTCCTTTTACATGACACTCAAATTCATACAATTCCAACGCACCTTGTTAAGTTAAATTCCTTCACTTGACAACATGTTGTACATGTGATAGCTTAGAAACTTAGCATTGACAACACCACCTATGGTTTCTACTGATTACATATCCCATTAACTGCCTACATTTTAGGTTTGACCCATCCCTCAACTAAATCATGGTTGTAGGCTATAATCAAATTCATGGTGACTGGACATTTGAGCTCCCACCCTTAAGTTGATATGCAGGGTGGTAAAGGAAACTTGTGACCCACCTAGATTATAAGTTTAGATTGTTGTTAAGGATTTCTCCAAGTTGTTTGAACATTCAACTAAGGCCTTCTACAACCATCTACCATGCATAGATGACAAAACATGAAAAACTTAAGGTTCTTAACGTTCAGGGTTTAGAGCAAAATTAACTATAACTTACAGCTTGGAAATGCCCCAAATGAGCAAACCTTATTGACAAGGATAGACATGTTTTTTGAAATGCACACAAAATATACAATACCAACAAAAGAAATAAATCTTGAAACAAATTTGATCAAAAAAATTTGTAAGTGAATAAGTCCACCACCTTAATTAAATAAGTTTATATTGGCACATGTGTTATTTTTAGATGACATTCTCCTTTTAACATAGAAAGATGGGTTCACATAGGAACTTAAATGTCACTATGGTATTGAAAATAATTGTCCATTTCTTGCAATAGTGAATGCGCATTAACATGTTTGTAATCATTGCATGAAAACACACAAAATTATTGGTTGTGTTGAATGCAAAATGGGAATACTTCCACAAAACAAACAATTGAACCCTTGGAAAATCAAAGCATCAAGTTGACAATATTAAACTTCCTACTAGATGCTAGTACTTGGGTAATCAATCAAACTCTCTTAAACATTACATCTAAACAACGATTGGTAGATACCCTATAATTCTCACAAATGGAAAAAAGGCTTTGGCATGGAACTTGGTATAATGTCCTTGTGGGGGTATTTTACTACCCCACTTCGGACCTTCCTTTGTAGCCAAGGCTGCACGTGCTAGCTTATGAACACCCTTTGTAAGCAGAACGATTTGTTGGTGTCATTCAAAGTTGGTGTTATCATACTGCTCCTCCTCTTCTTCTTCTTCCTACTTTTCAGTGTTGTTGGTCTTTACTTTGTTTTTTGACTAAGACCTTGACAATGCCCCCTCTTCCACCATGCTTGTTTGTGGTTTTGTAGCAATCCTTGTGTTCATTCTACATAGTTGTAATGTTGTTGTTATATCCACAAAATGTTGGTTGACCTTTTTCATACATTGAACTTTTACTTTTGCTTCATTCCTTTTGCAACATTCAGCCAAGGTCTCTAACAATTGTAGTTAGCACATGTTCATCAACTATTTGCATTACATGTGGAAACCAATTCCATTAAAACACCCATTGTTTTGGCTTCAAAGTTCCCAATCCTTGCATTATTAATATATCAAATTTATACACACACTATTAGCATAGGTAGAGACTACAAATTCCAAATGCCCAAAAAATATGTTATTTAATGGTGGATTGGCCTAAAGATGCAAATACGTCACTATCTCCCACAACTGTTATACCTATTTGTTTCGGAGGTCCCACCCACATGCTACCCAATTTGAAAGCATCATGACAAACATTCACCATTTCAAACTTTCTTGCATCAAGATTTGCAAAAGCGTAGGTTTTCCTATTTGTCCTATGTAATCATCAACACACACGTGTGCTGCAAATTTCATGTTCAAAACATATTTTGTAGCTCAACAATACAACGAGCGTGTGCTTCTAGAGAAGGGTTTGGTTGTTCAACCTCCACCACTATGTCATTGCAAACCAATGCAAGTTCATCCTCACACTCTACAACATTCAAGCCAACCAACAATGTATAGGTTTTCTTTTTCTTGGAACTTTTAGTCACCTTGGATAGGTTGTTAAATCTATTGATGTAGTTACTTTCCATGTTTGTGATATAATTTAGCAAGATGTGAAACTAAATGTGGTAGTGTGGATTTGGAATATAAACAACGTGCAATATCTTAGGCTTTCAAGATTAGGGGTGTTTGGTAGTTGTGGAATTAGAGCCTACAATAGGTGTCCCTATTCATGTGATCATACATGAGCTAAATGGTGGACACCTTGCAATTTCATTTTTGTGATCAAATCTAATATGAACTATTCCCAAATTTGCTTTTGTTTGTTGGCACACATTTTATTATCATGCATCCATATTTTTAAAATTCAAATTATGATTAATTACATGTTTTAGGTATTTCACACATGTTGGTAGTGATTATTTTACATGTTAAGTAGTGAATTGGGAAGGAATGCCTTTGTATTGGCAGTGCATGATGTTGAGGATGCACTTGGTTCATTTGGGGCTTCGAAGATGGTTATGTGTCAATTATAGTATCCTACCATTTTGGCCAATGGTTAACACTTCACAAGACACAAAATTTACAAATTGTTATTATGAAGGTTCCAACAACAACAAAACACTATGAACCAACAAGTATAATCCTAAACCTACACCCTATCTTCAATCAATGTACACTCCACACCAGCTTGTCTATCTAGAATTGCCACATCCAATGCTTTTGGATGCAAACTCTACCTCCCATGTCTCCATCATACAAGTGAGAATGGTAAATCCCCCTTAGATTGCGATGCAAGCTAGAAGCAAATGGCCCTATGAGTAGCACCTTACCTAATGGCCTCAAAGAGATACCAACCATGGCAAGAAACAAACATAGGCCAACATATTCAAGTACGTGGACATCCTCTAAAAAACAAACATAGGAAATGTCAATTCACTTGAACTAGTGATCAAATGTAAAAAAAATTATCAAAAAATTTGAATGAGCCAATCATCTCCTTCTATAGCCTTGATATTTAATTACATGGGCGATGAATAATGCATTACACAACACCTTAGTACAATGTTTGTAGGATTGTAAAAAACTTGGTAGTCAATATAACAAATTGTGAATACCTTTTGCAATGACAGTGGAAGGTTTAGGAGCCTCTAAATTATGAACAACAAAGTAGGACTAAACATGTTAGCCTTGGAACAATATTAAAAAAAAAATTGCTTACAAGAATCATCAACTATTACAACCTTCCATTAAGAGGCTTATTGGTTTGGTGAAACATTGCCCAAAAGTGTATGGTAGCCTTGCAAACATCCATACAAGAGGTTAACCTACTTAACAAAATCCTTCAAAACACCATATGGGTTAGGAGGATAGCCTTTTAGGACTTAAATGTGGAATTGCTTCGAAAAGAGTGTAGAGGAAAACCACGGCATCTTGGTCTAAACGATTACCAATGTGGGTTGTGAAGTCCCCACTTGAATGTAATGTGTTCCACAACCTAGCTGCCCCTCCAATGTACAACCAGAAACAAAATCAAAAGTATTAATTTTGCATTGTACAAAAACTAGACATTAGGTATTTGTGTAATCATTTGAGAAATTGAAATCACCAAATGGATCCAATGTAGCTTGTTAGGTATAGTACTTGCCAATTTTTGTGAATCAAATCTTTCAAGGATTCATAAATCCTCATATTGGCAAGTCAAATCTTCATGCCCCATAACACAAGTTCAACTATCGTGTCGTACTTGGTGAAATATGTAATTAGGCTTCTCGTGAATCATTTTCCACTAGGAATGTAGGAGGTGGCTCGAGCCCTACAATCCAAGATGTCAAATCAATAGCACATGATTAGTACAAGCTCCAAATTTGTACCATTTTGTCTAATTCCATATGTGCTAGTGTTGGGATTTATTTCTAGCTACTCATTTTTTGGATTGGGTTGATGAAAACAAAAACCCTATCACTTGGCCTTCAGGACAATTGGTATATGGTTGGTTGTAGGAAAGCTTGGTTACAAGCCATTTTGAAAAGAACACTTGGGCACAGAACATACCCTACATACACACACACATACATTATGGGCAATAAAAATAGATAAAATTAGAAATTATATTTGAATATGTCAAGTGACGTGGGGGGAACATCATTTGCACAAAAAATTCCCCAACCCATTAGTACATTTGATCAATACATGAACCCAATGAGCTATTCATAATGGAAACACATTGAACATGTTAGCTCTTCCAACAAGATGACCACATTGCAAAATCCATACATGAAGGTAGGATATAGTAATATGGGTCACCAATAGTTGCCATACTATACAATGTTGCTATGGAACATGAACCCTTGACATCATAAGCAATGACCTTCATTAAATCAGATCCTTTATGTCTCAACCAAATGGGGTGCCATGTATTGGGCATTAGGCATTTCTACATCCATTATACATGGGTCAATTATTTTATGGCTTTTGTAAGCATAATTTGTTTGTTGAATTTCTTTTACGCTTTCATGGCAACCACATTGACCATACAATGTTAGACATAAGGAGCTCAAAAGATATAGTGAACCCTTGGGATATACAAGATGAAGCCAACAACCATGTTAGAGATCTTTTTAGGGATCTAGTTGTAATGGAGAGTGTACATGTCTAGTTGCCATTGGTACAACATTTGGAATGATTGAAACTTGAATAATGATGTCCATTACCAACGCCCATTGTTGGTCTTAAAACTAACCAAAACAACAAAAATGGAATCATCTAATAATCTTTTGGAACATTAAGAACAACACTTGGTGTACTTACAACCCTCTATCTGATTATTATGTCCTACAAATATTGGATTCTTCAAAAGAATGTGATCAAGTACTAGTGCCATACTAAAAAGCAAATCGGTCATTCTTCAAGCTCAACTATAGGCTCCTCTCCTTGAGGATAACAAGGAGCCAAATGGGAATCAAGAGTTTAACACCACAACTGCCTTTTATCAACATTTGGGAAAGTTTTAGTCCATTTGATTATGTATTATAGTCATTGATTGTTATCACCTATATGATAGTTTGTTGCCCATGATTGCTAAATCAATTGGAAAAATTGTATGCATTCCATAAACATGAGACTACTTTTCAGCCCTAAACCTACACCAACACAACAAACCCTGAACAAAAACCTAGCCATCCAACAATATGATTGTACGTATAATTATGATCTTAGAGTATATTTTGTCTAAGATGAAAGGTACAACATTCTTGACCATGTCCTAGGTAACAAAAAACCTACTACCCAAACCAAACACAACATTGAACTATTAAGTCCCTTTGAAATGCCCAAACTTGGGTGACAATCAAAATGACCTATTGTGGATCATCACAAGTTCAATGTCATTGTCCTCATGTTGTAGCATTTTCCAACCTATGCAAATGATTATGAGAAAAATATAGAAGGTAATGAAACAAACCTACAATATCATCAAAAGCCAAATCATACTAAAGTGACAATGCACTATAGGTTTAAGCTCCCATTAGACCAAATATGATTGACAATTTAGTATTCCACACATATGGATAACGTATCAAGTGGTTATAGACTCAAATTTAAACAACCCATGGCTTTAGTGACACACTAGGTATTGGACTCCCTCCACAAGCAATAACATGAATTCCTTAATTGATGTCTTGTTTGGTGTTTGCCTCATGTGAAACATGATAGTTCAACATATGGGATATGCACCAATGATTAGACTTTGCAAGTATAGAGCAATAAGGACTGAAATCATCACCTACTTTTAGTAACCCATCCTCACTTGCAAGAAAACTAAGTTTAATCCCTCTGGTTTGGACTAGTGAATGAACATGTGTCCAAAGCACTAATCCTTTGCACCATGTCCTCTTAACTTTATGTAAACACAAACTTAACCCATCACTCCCAACATCATCCACACATTAACTTGTAATCTAAATAAACATAATGAAAGCAAGTTAGTAATGACATCTTTAATAATGACTCCTTGTGCACATATAAAGAGGTATTTAATTTTAGTTGCAACCAATAATTCTTACGTCTCATAGACTACATATGTAATTGGACTCGATCCAAAAAACCCTTAAAGCCACATTTAAGCCGATGCATCCTAGATCCCATATAAGAGGGGGTGGTAATTAAAAATTCCAATATACATACGGTGTTCTTCAAACATTAACACCTAGCTATTGGGGTGCTACTAATCAAAAGGATACAATAATTGCTTCACTGATCATTTAGGTTTCACTTATAGTTGTGTCAAGAATTTGAGTTTCTAACCTTTCCCACCACTTGTCAATTGAACAAAAGCCATCCCTTGGAATCTCCTTTGGTTGAATATAAGCATATCTTGAGTTTGAAGTGGTTAAGTGTCACCCATATCACCCTCCCAAAAACATTGTGACTCAATATTGAGTGCATGCCTTTTCTAACACTAGATCATTGGTGCCAATAACAATGATGATTGATTTGGAGGCCATGTGTGATTTCATCACCATAGTGTTTGTCACTAGGTCCTGTAAAAGGCATTTGGTTTAAATGGGTTTTGGTGTAACTTTTTATAAAATAGGCCCAACCACAGGTCTCATGCCCAACATGTTTGGCATGAATTCCTTTAAAGGGTTTTTGGTTTGAATGGGTCTTGGTGCAACTTCTTCCACATGAGCAAGGTTATCCACATATATGTTGCCCAATTTATTTGTCACCATGTCCTTTAAAAGGTGTTTGGTTTGCATGGGTTATAGTGCATTTAAATGCAAAACAAGGCTAGCCATTTTTGTGTGTCCAAAAACCCCATACACAACATACTTTTTATTGGTTGCTAAGTCTTGGTTTATGGGGCTTAACATTACATGTTAAAATGCAGTTGGGGACATTTGGGTCAATGCCAGACATTGTATCTTCATTATGTTTTCAATTGCTTCCATTGTAGGACAACATTTAGGTTTTTTGTAATGTTTGGGCACATCTTTTGGCTCACACATGACCAAAGTTCTACACTTCCTTTAGGTCTTTACACATGACAATCTTCTTGCTTTCAAGTATTGGTATTGTTTGCACCCATTTTTTTTATACCCATAATTATGTTCAAAGACCTATAACCAATTTCAAAGATATTTTTGTCAACATGCATGTCCCACACATTCAAAATCACTAGACTCCATATGCAAATATGTTTGGTTTAAAACAACCCAACATGCATCAAATTCAAATCTTGATTAACCTACAATTTGTTCATTTAATCTTCAACCTTATTTCTCTCTTCAGCCCTTACACCCTCGAGGGCACCATTGGTATGGAACATGAACCTTTACAAAGGTGTAGTCATAAAGTATACATGGTCATTGTAAGCTAGAAGTAGGATAATAGATTTCGAAATTGTTATGTCCTTATACTTCATGAAGCACAAGTTGACAAATTGATGATAAGAAAGTTTAATACACCTTCCATGCTTTGGCCATTGCTTGAATGGTATCCAATGTAGCTTGCAAAACCCCATTTGTATATTGCACGTGAATTTCCATGTTTACAAAATTAATGAGTTTGGATTTAATTTGACATTCATGTGTCTTCCTTGTGCACACATATTTGAGCAAACTTTAGATCTAAGATTAGCATACATGGAGACCATGCAAAAATATGTAAACTTGCGGCTGCTGGACATGTGCAGATAACAATGCCACTTCTTCACTTAACCTTTTATGAACTATAACAAGCATATTGTTCTCTTTTTGTAACATTGCCACTTGTGTAAACAAAATAACCAAATCATTGGTGCAAATATATATATATATATATATATAGGTGTTTGTTGTCATGGTCAACATTAAAGTGTGACAATTCTTAAATGTTTCAGATGTATTCATATGACCTATGAAGAGGAAAGAATGTACTTGAATATTTTTCCAGTGACATTGGACTTCAAATGCTTGTAACTTCATGGAACTCTCTCTCAGCTTTTGTTGGTAATCAATAATGGCTGAAAAAACTCCACGTTCCTTGGAAGTATAGTCCCCATTTCTTTACTTTGCAATGTACATTTTAAGCAATCTAAAATAAATAAACTAGCAAGGCATAACACTTACTGGTTTATAAGATCTATGAAATTTGTGCATATCTAGGGTTGGAAAGCAACAATAAACTTTGGACATCAATCTAGAAACGAAATTCACCACACATCAATTTTCTTGATGATGTGATTCATAGGTCCTTTTGTGGAAAAACAACCAACATCCAAAGTACCAAGGGCCACAAACCTGGTTTTCTATCTCTCTTCTCAATGATATCACTTCATTTCTGGTAGCTGTTGCTTGTGCATCAGCCCGTGCACACTTAACTTGTAAAGTTGAAATCTCTTGTCTGCATGTGTAGTATCACAAAATAGAATAAGGGTTATTAAAATTTGCACCCTACCCAAAACATGCTGATAACAAACCTGTAGGTTTTTGGGATGGGGATGTGAGATTTGGTTGCATTTCTAGAAGCAACTATTTGGTGAGGCATAGCTGCACAAAAAATGGTCATTAGTCTTTTGGCCAATGTACCCTAGAGGTCCAGAAGGACTAGATAAAATGATCAACCATTGGCTGTTAATAATTGTAGAGCTATAAGCATTGACCTGGCCTTCTCCAATTCTCCCTCCAGTAATTGCATATGAGTTACTGCTTCTTCACCTGCTTTGCCAAACTTGCCCTGTGGAAGGGTTGTTCATAAGTGACATTCAAAACTCGATTGTAATAGAATAATGTCAAGCACTAGGGAAGATAAACATACTAACAACATACCTTTGACACACCCACTTGATGTCTCAAACTTGCAAGTGGACATTTGTTCATGAGTTGTGAATCACAATGAGCATTCAGCTCTTCTTCATACAGTCTTCCATACATGCCCATCTGACATCATATCACACCCCACCATTGAGTCCAGGAGCTGAAATTATTTGTGCACCCATAAACATGCAGTCAAATTGGGCTTCCACAGATTGCACATCATCATCATATATGTGAAATACAGTAGGCACTCACCATGATTTGAAGCTTGCTGATGATATCAAACTACTCTTCACTTTATTTTGCCCTGTCAGCTACTTTATAGCCCAATTCATTAAGTCGCAGTTTCATCTTTGCCTCAAGACCTTTTTGCAAAGCATGCAGTCGCAGGTCAATGGGTCTATGAATCCTATATGAAGATTTGAGGGAGAAAAGGACGAACTATATATTTCCACTCCATCTAGACCACAAAAAGCCCACCTCAATTTTAACTTCTGCCTCTAGCTTGTTGCAATCAAGTTCCCCAAGGGCCATGCTGCATGTTGGATACTTGGCGGCCATTTCTGCACATGCTATTTGAAACAACACATAACCACCATAAATCAAGCGAGGACAATTGAGGGGTGCACCCTTGATATCCTTTATGCATTTCTCATAGCACAATTTTATTGTGCTGCAACTCCACTGTCTTTAGTTAGGGACCAACCAACCTTCTTTGAACGCCCAGTCTGGTAGCATTGTCTCCCACCCTACCAATACAAACATAAACTCCATGTAGAACAAGAGCAAGCCGCATAAGAAAGACGAGAAATAGCATTCACTAACAGATCTCGACTTAATTGACGACACTTTTGTCCAGGAACATTAAAACAACACAAAGGCACATAAAATTGTGACGACATAAATTCTGGCCAAAAAATCAATGTTTGGGCGAAACTTGGATACTATTTCCTAGGAAAATAATGAATTTATGCAAAAGTGTTTTAATCCTATTGGTGATTTGTTATGAAAAAAATTGTTATATCATAATTACTAGACAATGAGGCAATATAGGTGCCATGCGACCGTGTTGAAAACCTCAAACCACCCTGCCTAAGCCCTTAAGCAACCAACGATCATTTGAGATATGCCTTGGGCCACCCTGTCTTGTGCCCCAAGCAGGCTAGGTGGGTCATTTTTTTGATTTGGCCCATCACAAAAAAATTGAAACTGGGGGGTCTCCCCAAAACAGTAATTTTTATTGGACAATAGAGTGCCTCCCCTTGGCCCAACTATATAGGTGAGAAAGGGGAAAACTTTTGGGCATAACATATTGGATAAAAGGGAGTAAATGCCCAAATTTGGGTAACCCCATTGGGAACTTTTTGGGAATACATTGAGATGGAAAATCAAAGAAAATTCCTCCCTTAGAACCCAAAGGAAAGGCAATGGAGCCCTCCCCTCTCTATGTTGAGCCATTTTATTACATGTATAATTTTTTTGTCTAATAATGTTTGGCTTCATTTTTCAATGTTTGAATATATTTAAAAATCCAGTACCAATACTAGGCTGTTAGTACATTTTTAAAAATGATTTGGATCGATACCAACTGGATGTCCACAAGCTGATATCAACCCAACACTGGTGAAATATCTGTAAAGGAAGGAAAACACAACATCAATATCCCCTATTTGGTCATATACTGAGTAAGATTTCTATATAAAAAAAACACAGCGAAAAAGATGCCTTTAAGTTCTTAGTGGATTCTCACTAGGTTCTCAATATGTTCCCAAGTTCCCAATGTGTTCTTTAACATGTTCACCTGGTCACCTCACTATGTACCCAAATACCTGCCCTTGCCATATTAGCCTGGGCCAAAAGCAGTGATGAATAGTTTTGAAACCCATGTTATTTCCTTTTGGGGGAGGGGGGAACTTATTCTTTTGTTTTTCTTCCTTGCTCCCAATCTATTCCTAAGATTATCTCATCATGTTCCTTTAAGGTTCCCAATTTGTTCTCCAATGCATCTCAATTTTATTCCATATGGTTTGCCCAAAGTTCAAGTCTCATGTATATAAACTGGGAGGGTACGTTGTTCCTCTTTGCAACCGGGGTCCAAAAAGGTACTTCCATTGGGGAGTGCTCAGTGGTCCAAAATAAGTTGTTGATGGGCCAATGAGTATTTGTTCCTTCCAAAAAAAAAAAATTAGGATCGCACACATGAACGAATTCATATGAATCACACATAACATCATTAACAAATTTGCCCCAGTTGACTTGTAGCCCAATCTAGTTCATTTCTCTTATGGATGGTCACCAATCCACATTTTCCTAAATTGACAAAACAAATCCCTGATAACATTGGGATGACTCATCATTCATATACTTCCTTTTTTGGAAGTGTTGTAATGAGTTCCCAAAAATCATGCCATTTTCCTCTTTGAGCATGACACCCCCAAGAAAAGGCTCTGACTGCCCATTTGCTGCATACTCACTCATAGTGTACATGTTTCCAAGCATCGAACAAGAGAGCATAAGCAAGCATGCTAGATATATGTATTATCTCACATTGGGTTTCATATTTTGAGAACTCCAATACCTTACCCTAAATTGTCATTAATTAATTCATTAATTATTTAAATGGATTCTTGTGAAAACATGACGTTGATGTATTGAAAACTGTGGTGTTTATGAAAGGATAAAGCTTACACCACGAATAACTTCACTATTCATATAACAATGTCATAGTACACTGTTGAAGAAGATGAAATAAGAATATTGTCAATGTCTCAAAGAGTGAGATGATTTTTCTGAAATAAAATAATTATTGATGGTGTCAAAATGGACACCATCCCTTAAGCTAAAATTAATGCATGTTCAATAACTAGCACACACTCTCAAAATTCCTAATAAAAATGGCATCTCCTTATTAGCCTGGTGACTGGTCCTCGTTTTGGTTTGGTTCAACTAGCATAATGTTGTTCTTTGGTGATTTATTTTGATTACAGCAGTTGCATCCACCATCAGATAGGCTAAGAAGGCACGTAGTTGCCTTATAAGGCCCGCTTTACACTAGGAGTCAGGGCCGATGTTTGACCAAAATCAAGTATTCCTATTGGTGGAAATGTTGAAATCAGCCCCAAGGACTTCACACTAGGAGTCAAGGCTGAACAGAAAAAGGTATTTTCAATATGCCCCAAGTTACTAATAAATGTTGAATTTTACGTATAGGAGAAGGGTCTGGAAATAGACCCTTCTGGATTTATGAACTATCCCATGATGGTAGGTCAAGGGCGGGTCAAAAATCCAAAAGGGTCTATTTTTAGACCCTTCACCTATGTAAAGCATTAAAGTTTTTTTCATCCTTTTTTCGCCATAAAAATGCGCTAAAATTGTCCTTCCTTTTCATTTTGGTTTCTTTTTCGCTTTAAAGGACATCAGGAGATGGCACTCCGGCCATCATTACTTCGCCTTCCTTTCCAGCAAACAACTTTTTCCAACAAACAAGTTTTGAAATTTTTTTGCAGTTAAAAAAATTTCATGACATTATAGAATTTTTAAAAATTAATCATGGATTTATGTAGAAAGAAAAAATAAATTGGAAAAAGAAAAAAAAGAAAAAGCTAACCCAAAAAAAAGAAAAGGAAAAAGATGAGATTTTTAAAAAAGAAAAAAATAACTGAGATAAAGAAAAATGGAAAAGAAAAATGTGAGACAAGAGAGCAACTTCCATGATGTGGGTGAAGTACACAAACTAACAAGGAGAAAAGGATACCATCAGATTGGGTTCAGATCATGAGCCCCTGTGACAAAAACTTCATTTGACAGACTTGGTGTACAACCCAAGCTGTGCTACATGTTTTAGGTACGGAATACAAGAAGAGCCATACTAGTATTGTAAGTCTGAGAGTTGTTCCTTTGTCTCAAGGTGGAACCCCAAGACCTATAGAATATTAAGTTTTTAAAAAAGGTAAGGACTTGGGCCTAGGGATATTGGTTTTAATACCCAAGGGCTTGATGTCCTAAAACATGAGTCTGTAGAAGTCTAGGACCTTCCAGTCTTAGGACATAGGACATGAATTTTTAAGGTCTAGGACATTATGCTTGTACAAGCTAAAGACATTAAGGCTAAGGCATATGGTCTAGGACGTGAAGGCTTAAGGGCCTAGAACATTGGGCTTGAGACTTTCTCTATCCCTATGGCCTAGAACATGAGGCCTGGAAACATGAAGATCTTGACTATCCTTGCTCCAAGGGCTTAAGACATGAAGCCTAAACACAAAAGCACCTCAAGGTTTTTTTGTCTCAAAGGCCTAGGACATGAGAGCATAGGGACATGAAAACAATTTACCCTAAAGGAAATGAGGGCATCCTAAAGGGTGACCCCTGACTTTGATTCCCTGCATTGAGGACCTAAAGACATAATGACATCTGGCCTATGGACTTGCAAACAAGGGACATAAAGACAATTTGGCCTAGGGACATGAGGAAATTTGTTTGTTTTTTATGCTATTCATCACCCCTTATTGTAGTTGCCAAAAATACATCAACAAACATTGGGGCATTCATTTTCAAAATTGCTTTGTCACATGTCACAACTATTATATACACTAAACCCAATGTCTTAAACCTTAAACCAAATGGCCTAGCCATAAACCTAGTGTCTTGCGCCCTAAACTGTTTCTCTTACACATCAAAGCCAAGTTTCTTAAACCTTAAGCCCTATGTAATAGGGCTTAAACCAAATGTCATGAGCCTTAAAGCCAAATCTTTAAGGCCTTAGCCAAATGTCTTAAACCCTAAAGTCAAAGGTTCTAGGCCTTTTGGTTTAGAGTTTACAATATATGGAATCACAACCCAATCTTCTCAATAGCAAGTTTGTGAGGGTTGTTCAATTGAAACAATGGGTTTTGTGATTGGTTTAGGGTTTTGCATCTTCCTTTGCTAGACCTTGTTGTCCACAATAGTAGTTGTCCATGAGTGATTGGTGAATACAAGTTGGAGGGGAGGTTAAAATATTGTGATTGTGTGCCAAGTGGTGTTCAGGAATGTATTTTGTTTTCATCATTGTTTATAGGAGACAACAACAAGGGGAAAGGGCTTTGAACATTTATGAGGTTAGCTATAGTGAGCAAACTTCCACACTTTATTTTTGTAGATTGGGTTCAAGTGTAAAAAATGCTCATGGAGTTTGGATGTGGGTAGTGATATTGGGAGTTGAATTTGTTCTTACTTTTCCTTGTTGATTTTTTTGTCTACTTCTCCTTATGTGTAAGCAATGAAACAAGCAAGTGTGAAGCTA
>Ga0116226_10001719_pt1 | contig 19036 bp, 13 predicted proteins | sample S1TSphfallax_FD_89692 | JGI IMG/M metagenome (GOLD analysis project Ga0116226, IMG submission 89692) | Host-associated microbial communities from peat moss isolated from Minnesota, USA - S1T2_Fa - Sphagnum fallax MG | ecosystem: Host-associated > Plants > Peat moss > Unclassified | place: USA... | reverse complement strand
TCCTCATTCATATGGACTTTATGGGTTTTCCTTTTAAGATTTCCAAGTGGCATCCACCATAACATATGACATCAATGACTTTTGGTATAGGTTTTGACATAGGTTTAAAAGGTTCCATAAATGGGTAAACATGTGATAGTCAAAGAATACAATATTGAAATTTTAAAAATTAATAATCATGTCCATTTGACCAATTAAAAAAACTTGTTATGGATTTTTATGGAGAGTTTACTTGTCAAATTTGATTCATTCAACCATGCATTCATCCATTGGGTTCATTGATGGCATGCTCATCAAGATCCAAAAACCCCAGAATGATGTGGCCCTCAAAGTTTGGCTCAATTGGTGCAAGAAACCTTACTTGATAAACAATACCATGGTTGTTGAAAATCAAGGCTTGTTCATTTACTTGGACTTTAGGTATTTACGTTTTCACCACAATGTTACCATCTTACAGTAGTTTGAATTCCACATGAATTGGCATTAGTTTTTTTGTGCATGACAATGACTACTTTGAATATTTTTTATGGAACCTTGGCTACTTGGGTGAAGAGATGTTCATCATGAGGAAGGTTGGGGGACACAAAATAGGCTTAATGTTATCTATGATGTTATCAATGCTTACAACAAAATGCATGTTAGGTACAAAGTGCAAATGGAATGAAGATTGGTAGATTGAAAAGGAAATGGAAACAATTGATGAAAATGTTTGATTCCACAAAATCTAATTACATACATTTGTTAAGATTGGCAACTATCCTTACAAACATTTTGCACAAATGTAAAATCAACTTCACATTTGAAGTCACATGTGATTAGATGCCCAACCTTGTTAACCATGGGTAGGATGAAGATTTATAATTTTACAAGTCTAAAATTTCCTTAACTTTTACTTTGAATTCCTTGTCACCTATAACTTTTAGCTATCTAGTAGCTTTAAGGTTATTAATCTTAACTGTGTTTGCCTTGCCAACATGACTTTGGATGTGTTGCATGCATTAAAGTTAAACTTTGTTATGAATCCACCTCCGTAGTGGATGCCAAATGTTTGATGCTACATGATTGGTGTTGTAAATATGTTGCCTTTGTCCTAGACTTTGCCAAGGACATGGATGTAGATGTGGGGCAACAAGATACATTAAGCCCATGTGATGGAAGGTCCAAATCCATAGAAATGGATGTAGGAATAAATGTAGGAACAAATGCAAGAGTAGATGGGATTAATGGATTAGTGGCACCATCAATTAGACTTTGTTGACTTTTCAAGACATTACACATGGCATGCCAATCTATTGATTTCATGTGGTCAAGACTTCTTCATTTTGCAAACAACATTCTTTGAACCTTCTTCATTTGATGTCCCTATTTTCAATTCCCTTAATGTTTCCCAAAACCTTTCCTTCAAAATCTCCTCTTGGAACTTTGATTTTGGATATTCCACCTTATTTGCCACATACACATCTTTCCACATTATTGAAGGAATGAGTTGTGTTGCCTTGGTCTTGTTTTTGTTATAGATAACATAATAGTGGTTGTAGGTAGCACACATGGTGTTCAATTGGCTGGACTCCACAATATAATGGTGACATTATTTCTCCCATTGTGGTGCTCTTGCCACATGAATATTCAAGAAGTTTTTTCTATTTTGAAAACATGTTTCCACCCCAGCATAATCAAAACCATCCATACTTTAATTCCATATAATTATGTGTTTCAATTGTGTTTTTTGCCATATGGTCTCTAGGCCTCTTTGAATTATATTACTACTTTTGGGTCTATAAACTCTATCTCTTTGTGTTATAATCTTTGAATATTTTTGAACTTTTGTCTTTAGTTCTCCATGTCTCTTTAGAAAAAAATTCTTTCTTTCTTTCTTTCTTTCTTTCTTTCTCTCTACCCATTTTTTTTCTTTTTCTCCTTGCCTTTTTGTATTTTTGTGTCTTTCTATCTTTGTGTTTTTGCATCTCATTATGTTAGTATCCCAAAATCTCAATGTTATTATGTATGGGTCTTTATGTCTTCTTGGATTATTTATCTATATATTTATCTATATCTCTATATTTGTATAAATTTATCTATGTTTATATTTGTGTTTGCTTAGCTAATTGGGTTTCTCTCCCTAACCTAACTTGATTTTTACACCTAAATGCACGATCTAAAAATACATAGTAGGCCCATTTCATTTTCTCCAACACTGCTCACGAGATTTGAAAAGCTCAAAGTCTAAACATAAATAAAGTTATATTTATAAACTTGTTGTAAACTCAATGTTGACTTGTTCATGAACCATTGGAGACTTGCTACATAATCTTTTTTTTGGGGTAAAGGTCAATTTTCTCCAAGCTTTGAAATTTTGCAAACCTAAAAATCCAAGGAAAAAACACAAGCATGTAAAAAAGAGCTTTCTAAGCATAAGGATACAATAAACCCCCTTTATAATCACACCCATTTTAATCACATTCTTGTTTGTGTCACGCATTTTTTGGTAACCATCCATTTCAATAAGAAACACCATTCTTTTTAATCGCTATCACATTCATTAGTAACAAAAAACATTTGCAAAGCTTTCTTTGTAAAGGATATTATAATGGGGGAAATTTTAAAACAAATATCAAAGCTTTTAAATTGTAGTTCCCTTTAGCAATGTTAGCATTGCTTTGTGTTCAAGTTATGCAAACTAACAACAATGAATCCAATTGAAAGGAAAAGAAAAATACAACAACTTTTTATTGTAGAGAAGCAAAAGATATGTGAGCTTGCCAAGAAAGTAGAAAATTTTAATTAAAAAAATATAGTTGACAAGATATAGAAGGAGCTCAAACTCAATATAGATCATCACATTAAAATAGGTAGAAATCACAACCATTTTCAAGTCTAATAATGCATAGTAGAACTTAAAATAACCCACGTAGGAAATTTAGACAATTGGTGGTCAACAATGGTGTGATTTTAAAAGGAATAAATTTTGACTTGGGTCTATATCCTTTTTTCTAGGTTTCTATTAGGGATTGATTAATTTTCCAAGTTTCTTTCCTTAAACCTTATGTATTTTTGTCCAAGCTTGCTTCTAACATTAAACCTAAACACATACCCTAACCATGATGCAAAAACCAACCTTTATAATCACTACTATAATTCTACTAAGTTGCTAGAAATGTGTTGCAAACTTGTTGAATTATTGGAAACTTATTGCTAACATGTTACAATTGTTCTTGTACTATAGAATTCATTTGGATTTAGGTTCTTTGTTTTATGTATCATCTCCCCACCTATACAAAACATAAACCATAAGACCTACGCCATGGCAAGCAACAAACAAACCAAAATTAAATATATACATCATGGGCTATTTGAAGCAATTGATGATTTTGAGTATATTGTGTGGTGCAAATTGGGTTTATGGTTTAGGGTTTTGTTGACTTATTCTAAAAGCAAGGATTGAAAGCAAGGATTAACATTAGTTCTTGTATTAATTAATTCAATTATACCAAATGTGTTACATAAGACCTACACCATGGTAGGCATGTGAGGAGATACACATAGGAACATTCAATATAATCTCAACAATCATTATAGTCATAAAGAGCCATGCCACAAAATCTGAAGGTTCATTTACATGAAACTATAAAATGATGGTAGTTAGTTTTTTACCTTAGTAAGTTAGTTTTTAATAGTGGGGTATCCCGGTAATCCTAACTACCAATAGTAGATTTACCTACTACCTTCACATTTGGATGTGACACCTACTAGTTCCAACTAGTTTTGAAAAAGGTTGGTTGAAAGTCAACTATTTACTTCTAGAAGGTATTAAGATAGGTTGCTAATTACTAGCCTAGAAAGTAGGAGCTAATTTAGTGGAGATTGTTATCACCAACTATTTTCTTGGGGGCTTTCTAAGGAAAGGGAGAACAATCCCTTTATTTCCTCTTTCCCTAGATTGCTTTTTTATTTGGTTTTGAGGGTTGACTTGCCCATTTTTGTTTTCTTTCTTTATTTTTTCCTTCTTACTTTATTCTTATTTTCCTCTAACCTATTTGGGATGGTTAGGAAGTAATTATAGTTTTTTTCTTTTTCTTTTGTGGCTAACCTACCAAGGTGCTTTACCTTTGATTGGAATATGTATTTTGGAGGGCAAAATTTTAATAAAGAACATTGGGTTTTCCTTTTGGTTTGCTCATAAGAGGTAGGGTTTAAAACTAATATTTACATTAATAGAGTGGGTGGTGGTAACAAAATAAGAGGTGGTAATGGGACTTTTGTGTGTTTGGTAAGGGACAAAAAGACAAGAGGTATTGCTACCCACTATAATTGATTATTTTGTTTTATTCCTTAATATCCTTTCCTTCTAGTGGTAATGATACACTACAACAAAATTATCATTCATTTTCACTCAAATGTATAATTTGGTAATTGTTTTACTTTTTCCCTAGGAGTATTGGGTTAATTATCTTCTCCTTTAATTTAAGGACCTCTAAGTACCTTAGAAGGAGGACGGAGAGTAGGACTACCAATAGGGTAGTTAGACATCATTTATTTACCTCCTAGGAAATAAGATCATTTATTTTATTTGAGTAGTTGTGATAAAATAATCAATTACTAGTTCAATATTTTTGTTTAAGGTAATAATTTCCTCTAGTATTACCATTATTCTAAGGGTAATGACCACTTTGAAAGGGTTTATTTACATAAACCAAATAAGTCTTCAAGTTTTTTGTTTTATTTGGCACCAAGATTGCAAACCTAGGGGGCTATTTATGGGTTTACATTAAGAACGACCACAATCAAAGATGAAACAAATTCAACATCAAAAGTGGCCAACTCAAAAATGACAAAAGTGATCAACAAAAACACAAAAAGGTTTGAATCAAAAGTAATAAACAAAGTTTACATTTTTCAATTAGGGTCTTGAAACATTAAGGTAGATGGGATCAGGAGAAACATCAATGTCAACATCAACATATAATTGATTGTCATAAGCATCAAGATAGATGGGTGGTTACAAAATTGGATCAAAATAATATATTAAGTATCAAATCTTGATTAAAAGGTCTTTTCCATTGATAGTGATGAAATTGAGCTTACATGTTAAAACACCTAGCATGGTACACCTACACAAAACATCCATAAATCCAAAATAAAGAATCCATAGATATATCTTTGTTCCAACCCTAAACCCTAATCATGTTAAATTTTGAAAGTTTATATCAACTACCAAGTTAATCCAACAAGAGAACCCTAGAAATTTATGAAGGAAATAGAACCTAATTATATTATTTAAACAATTTTGTGATAACCAACACCTTAAGCAATTATAACATTTCATTCACAAATTCTTTAACTAAAACAACATCTTTAAACATGTGATAAGACTTTATTTAAACCTTAAACTAGCATACAAGCAAAGTAATTAAAAGATTTTGGCTCAACCCAAAACACATGAAATAATTTTTTTTGAAACTTAGAAATTTGTCATGCCCAAAAAAATTAGAACCTTAAACCCTTTAAACCTTCTTGTTCAAGATAGATTTTACCAAAACTAGTGTTTTCTAGGAATTTTACCGAAATGAAAACTTTCCCTACCAAATTTCCTCTATTGAAACCGATTTTTACTATCGATTTAAACTATGTATATTTAGGTCCAATTTTTTTGGGATTGGGCTAACTACTTGTTCCACCATTTCCAACTTCTTTCTTGGAGGTACTTTAAGGCTCTATGGGTGTAAACAAGGTAAAGTAGACAACTCATTGCTCCTTGTTTTAAAAAATTACAAGTAGCCATGAAAAAGTTTTAATGTATTGAAAGTAGAATTTTATTTTTGTACAATAATTAACATGATGATAATCTTTCATTTTATATTTAAAATGTTGAAAACCCCATCTTGAAAGTAGAATTTTTTAAAATATTTCTATTTGCACAAAATGTTTGATCTTACAAAAAGGGGTTACATGTAAATCAAATATTGATTTTTAAACATTTTCAACTTAGTGCAGCCTTAAAAAATACTTATGTATTATCAAATTATGGATGTTATAATCATAATATATCAAATTTTTAACATGAAGTAGGTTTGAACACCATTTTGACCCAATTAATTTCAAACCTACCTTCAACCTACTTTTATGATACCAAAGTTGTTCAAATTTTGTATCGAACCTCCCATAAACTAAATGCAAGGCCCTATGGTTTTATATTTTTATTTCATAATATTTCAAATATATTTTCTTGTGTCCATATGAAAAAATATTCCATTTTTTAATTGGATTTTGGGTAAATTTTTTTTTTTGTTTTACTTTACTTTATCGACACCAAGTCCATTTGTGAACTATACATGAAAATATTTTTTTGGAGTAAAATTATCTTTTTCCTTCCATATTTTTGTACATATAATTTTATTTGTAGTTTTTTTTCTTCATATGTTTTGAGTATTTTAATTTTTTGTATGCAAGTATTCTTCCTTGCATGTTTGTTTCAAGTCTATTTTTGTAGAAAGTTTATGCAGTTGTCCTACTAAAATTTGATAATCCCTTTTGTGTTGAAACTTTTTGCTCACCTAAGGAGAGTAATAAGATTTTATCTTCTGTTCCCTTATTTTATTCATTTCAAAACTTGGTAGTTCACCGAGTGGCCTTAAAATTTGGTGACCATACCATGGATATTAAATCCACAATTTTTGGTTCATTATTGTTCCTATTTGGACAAATATTGGTTAGAGTTATTTGATTTCATCAAAATAAACCACGAATTTATTTGATGCATTCCCAACTCTTTGAGGGACTCAAATGTGAATCCCAAACAGAAAACAACGAAAGAGTAAGAGTCGGGGCACGTTCCCTGGCTCGCAACACTTTCGAGGGGTAGAGGGGTGTGCTGGAGCTCTGGGAAGGGACTAGGAAGAGTTGACAAGCTTTATCTACTCACATGGACCTACACAAAACCAACGCAAGGTGGTTAGTGCATAGTTGGAGCACCTTTGGTGCTAGGACAAACCACGAGCAACACAAACACATAAAACTCACCACGGCCCGGACTTGGGGGAAGCCACCACCTTCTCTTTTATAGTATACTCTCCACCTCTCCATGGGACCCACATCCAAATGGCTTTTTGTCCCGGGACTCCCAAGTGGGAGTTCCGAAATCACCAAGGTTGGGACTCTCGCGACTTTGGGGCGCCATAACTTTGCATGCATACCTTGGATTGAGATGAAATCTTAAGCAAAGTTGTAGCCCTCGTCGAGAGCTCTCCAACGGTATCTTGCACGCCATCTGCACGCACGGAAATCGGGTCGACTCCCAACTTTTAATGGTTGGGAGTCAAACTGCCAATTTGACTCCCGGCCCTTCTTTTGGCCATAACTTGTGTTTTAGATGTCCAAATGGGCAATGTGAGCCCATTTTAGATATCTAAGTTCTAAGAGCTTTTCATTGATATAAATAATTCCTCAATTCATTGAGTTTGGCCCCTATAATTGCCCTCTGAAGATTCGAAAGTCCACCGAGATTTTAACTCCCATAGTGAAACTCCCTTGGGTTGTGAGGGTTCATTCCCTCACACCTTCTCACACTCCCAAGAGTATGTTATGCGACTCCTAGCTTCCCTCTTGGCCCGCAACCTTGCAAACCCTTGCCTTGGTCGCGAGCCCAAGGCTAGGGTTACGACATTATTATTGTTTATTTTTACAAATAAAAATAAAATACCAAAATAACCTATAGATTATAACTTTTTTATAGTCATTTATGGTATGCTAATAATGTTGACAAGAAGTATGAAAAAAAAATTGGAGTAGGTTTTGCAATAAAATGTTAAAGTATGGCATGCATGTAACCCAAAATGATTAGAACATCCAAAGATTGACCTAGAAAAGGTTGCAACCTTTCACAATGGGGAGCAAAATGAATTAGAAGATGTCCCCAAAAATATTGAACCAAACACTATATGACCTCCTTGAAATCATCCACCAAAATCGAAATGCATCAAGACCAAATTAGAAACTCCATGGGAACCAATTTGGGACCCTATCAAAAATAAAACTTTTTGGTGCCATGAGATTGTTGTGACAAGTCCACACACCAAAAAATGTGGAATTGATTGACTTTAGAGGTGAATTGATTAACTACACCAGTTTCAAGGGAGGTTTGATGAAGTACAAAACATGCAGTCCTCAAGGATGAACATTTTGAATGAAAATGAATTCCATTAAGAAATTCTGATAACCCTTATTTTTAACGTTCGTGCTTCTCTTCACATGTTTCTAGCTTGTATTTTTTTGTCAAAGTTTGGGTCACTGAACAAACAATTGTTCTTATTGCTATAATAGTGTTTTGCCTACACAAAAGGTACTAATAAACCATAGACCTTGTTTGGTATCATTATTCGTTCAAAGTTTTGTTTCAATTGTTCAAAATTTGGTTTATCTTTTAACATTACCAAATGTAGTTTGTAAATAACCAATTATTCCACTTGTTTTTGTTACACTTATCAAAAATGTCATGGAACAAAATCTGTTAAATTTTCCAAATTTAATGTACTTTCAAGTTGGACCCTATACACCATATTTTGGTTTTGGTTATAGGGGCATAAAGAATGTTCCAACAATGCGGCCTCCTATGTTTGATCCCTTAATTAACCCCATGGCATCACCAAAACCAATTTTGAAAATTGCACAAATTGAGATTGTAACAAATTATGAGGAGCCTTCAAATGAGGACCAAGGATTATTATGAAAGAAAACACAACTCCAAGATGCCACAAATTGTTCCTACCGAAAAATCGTACCATGAATGGAGGGGAAGACCATCTCGATTATAGATGTTAGTAGACCACCTATTAGTGGACAAGTTGTACCTATCAGCAATGGTGGTTATCGCAACCTTAAGATTGGGTTCGTGACTAAATGTGGAATCCAAGGGCTCATGAAGCCAAGAGAGTGTGTTCACTATCACAAATGAGGGAAAATGCAAGAGATGGAGCCAATGACTCCCAAATGCACTCCCACTTTGGGAGTTGCACTTATGTGGGAATCCTAAATGTTTAAAACCTTGGTTGAAAAGTTAAAAAAATCAAATTGGGCCCTTAGGATACCATTGAAAACCTCATGAAGTGTAGATGCCTAAAGTGCCCTCGCATTATTTATTTAAACATGATATGCATGAATTATGATCAAAAGACGAGTTGGGAGTCAAATTGAGAATTTGACGCCCAACCACAAATCACCTTAGAACAAGGGTCAAATGATCTCTAATTGAATTATTTAATACACCATTGGAAAGATCTTTTTAAGGTTCATAATATATTACCTTTGCATGCTCCAAATAAGCTTGATTTGAGGAAGATATGAGCATTCAAAGTTTTGAAACAATAGAAGTCTTAATTTTGGGACTCCCACTTGAAAGTTTCGAAAAAAAGTGTCATTTGGATGTAGCCCCCGCAGAAAGTCACATAGTATACTATAGGGATGGGAGTGGTGCCTCCTCCCAAAGGTTGCAAACCATGTAAAATTTGTGTTTGAAGTTGTCCTTACTACCCTACCCTGTCTACACCATGGGAATGGATCCCAATGATCATGTATGAGTCTTTTGCAAGGCCATTCAAGCCAATGGAGAAAGAAATGATGATGATATCATTAATCTATTTTGTTTTACACTTCACGATGCCATATCCAAGTGGTGAGAGAATTTTATGAAAGCCCATCAAGTTTGTAGATTTGAGGAACTAGAAGTTATGTTTTGTAAGCATTATTGAAATTTACAAATGGATGAAAAAGTGTACATGGAATTATGAGTGATAAAGCAAGGAAGAAATGAGAAGGTGGAAGTATAGTATGAATGTATACTGAAATTAACGAACAACCTTCAACGCCAAACAAACGATAGTTTGCTGACCATATTCTTTTGAGTTAAATTGCAACCATATCTTCAAATATCCATAGCAAGGATGAAGAGGGACACCTTGTTTAAACATAAGGAAATTGTAGTCACTTGTGAAGAAAATATGGGAAACACCAATGAATATTGGAAATTGTTGGAACCACCAACCAAACAAAAGAAGGTTAGTGAAAGAAGGCGAACAAATGTGATCTATGGTCGGTGCAATAAATTAAGACATTATAAGGAACATTACCATTAAAATCTACACAACTCAAATAATAAACATAAAGACAAAAAGGAGGTAACAATGAATGGTGTTTTGGCATAACTTAGTGGTACATGAAATAAATCCAATAACAAAGGAGGTCATAGAGAAGTGAACAAACCCAATTCCATCATTTATTGTTGTTTCATCTGTAATTTTGTTGAACATAAAATTGATGACTACCTTCATAAGGATGCAACTCAAGCCATGTTCAGGGAAAAGGCAATGGTGGCTACACCCAAGAAGGACGATGTTACTATCATCATTATTTTGCAGTTACCATTTGTAATTAGATACCCAAAAATGTGGTATTCAAGGAAAAAGACTCTTTCAAAAACAAAACCTTGGTTAATTGGCAAGACGAGGAAAAGCTTCAATGTTCATTTAAAGAAGTTATTAAGGACATGCAACAAAAGGAGTTGCTTGGAGCTAATATACAAACTCGGGTTAAAACCAACCTCACCAAGGATTCCAGTTTAGATATTGAAAATTAATTTTATGTATCTATCAGACCTATCGATTTTATCAATTTTACCAGATCTATCAACATTATCAAATCTATTGGTGTTATTGGTTTTATTGGTTTTACTAGAAATATCAATACTACCAAATTTATTGAAAATACTAGAACAACCAAAAAAAATTTAATTTTGGAGGATATCACCCAACAATTATTAGAGAGTATACACACCCTTATTTTGGGCCAACTCTTCAAGATCGCTCCAAATTTGAGACAATATGTTACTACCAAGCTTGTTCTTGGAAGAAAAAATATCACCATGTCAAGACCTAATCTAATTATTGCCTCGATGGCGATTGATCCTCACATGGCTATGATATAAGTTTAGGTGGGCAAGAACATGGTTAAAAACGTCCTATAGGTGGAGGATCTAATGTGAACATCATGACAAAGGAACTATAGAAATGTTAGGGCTTCCCAATCCTAAACCAACATCGTATACCTTTTGGATGGTGGATCAAACAATCACCAAACCAGTTGGATTCATCAAGGACCTCAAAATCCACATTCATGGGATTCCTTACATGGCAATGTTCACAATAATCAAGAATAATGTTTTGGATTCCAATTATTCCATGTTGTTCGTTGACCATGGTTGCGTAATGCATGTGCTACACATGATTGGGGAAACAACCTAATCACAATTAAGGGCAATGACATGGTGTGATAACCAAACATTTAGATAGCAATACCAAACGTCTTGAGGTTTTGTTGTGTTATGATTTGATGGAGACACTACAACAAAAGGTGTCCTTGTACACCAAGTGATTTCACTAGATTTTGAATGAATTCACTGGTTGTAATGAATGGGGACCAGTGAAGAAGTGAATTCAATGGTCTAGTGAAGGGGTCATAGACAAAGAAAAAGAAATATTTTTTGTAGCAAAACCAAATTTTTTTACACTTGGGACCATCACATTACCGGAACCAAAAAATTTCAGTGCTACAATTTTTGGTGCAAAAGTTGATACAAAGGACCTTACATTCAACTTTCCACACTCTAAAAGACAGATTCTAATAGATACTATGCTTACATGCATCAAAGTCTAAGAGTGAGACATTGCACATTAGATATTACTTGAGGATCATTAGGCAAGACTTCTCAATTTGGGGACTACCAAAAATCCTTAGATAGTTAATGTGACATTGGATGAACCAACTACCACCAATACCAAATCATTGTTCCATGAGTATTATAAATTTTTTGCTTGCAATTATACTAACTTGAAGGGAATTCCACCAAGAATTATTCAACATTACATTGAGTTGGACACCACTATTCCACTTGTTCATCAAGCCAAATACCAAATGAACCCAAACTATGCTGCGGTAGTCAAACATGATTTGGACAAGTTTTTAAGTGTAGGTTTATTGCCTTGTGGAAGAAGCTAGTTGTCTATCACCAATTATTGTTGTATAAAAAGAGAATGGAAAACTCAAGATTTGTGTGGATTTTTTATGACTCAATGCTATTACCAAGAAGGATCCATATCCTTTACCTTATACTAAAGATGTATTGGATGAAGTGGTGGGTCAAGAGGTTTATTCATTTTTGGATGGATTTTTTAGTTATCACTAAATCATGATCGCCCTTGAAAACAAGTACAAGATTGCATTCATCATCGATTAGGGAACTTTCATTTGGGTGGTCATGCCAGTTGGCCTCAAGAACATTCCACCAACTTGTCAACAGGTGGTGAGTATATCTTTCAAGGATTAACTGGAAGTGTTCATGAAAATGTTCTTGGATGAATTCAGCGTGTTTGGCAGTTTAAACGTCCATCCACCAAAACTATAACTATGATTTGATAAATGTAGAGGATTTGGTACAAGCTTGAACCTTGAGAAATGCATGTTCCTCATGCATTCAAATGTTATCTTGGGGTATGTGGTATCTACTAAATCCAAAGAATTTGTTTGTTATTGTTCACATGCTTACATTGAAAACACCTAAAGACATTCATGTTTTCAATGGCATGGCACAATATTACCAACGTTTCATCAAGGACTTTGCTTTCATTATGGCTCCCATTACCAAGCTACTACGAAAGATAGAAACTTTCAAGTGGACAACACAATGACAACAAACTTGGAAAAAATCAAATAGCACTACATGGATGCACCGATCTTGACTTCACCACATTGGGACATCGAGTGTCATGTTCACACAAACTAATTTAGTTGTCAAGGCTATGTTAGCATAAAACCTTACTAGAAAATGTGACCAACCAATTGCCTATGCATTGTAATTACTTAATAATGTTAAACAAAATTATATGACAATTGAAAGGGAAACACTTGCAATTGTGTATGTTCTTCATAAGTTTCATCACTACTTGTCGAGTAACAAATTCATGTTTTATGTGGACCATATGGTGTTGTTATACATGGTCCAAAAACCCCAAATTTCAAGAAAATAAGGTGGTTACTTCTCTTTTTGGAGTATGATTTTTTAGTTATTTATAAACTATGGAAATCTCACTATGTGGTGGATGCATTATCATGGATGCCCAATCTCATAGAAGAAAGTGGAATACCGGACCAAACAACAAACACTACACTCTTCCTGTTACAATTGATGTGGCTACATGATTTGTTTTAGTACCTCACTATTGGAAAAAAATTGATTCCCTATAACCAAAAGCAAAAGAAAAAGCTAGCCTTGAAAGCTTTACGTTTTCCCTTAGGATAAGACAAATTATATTATCAAGGTCAAGGCCAAGTTTTGAAGCATTGCCTTCATGACTCAAAAATACCCACCTTGCTATAAGAAATGCATGAAAAAATTAGTAACGGGCATTTTTCATTAAAAAATCACAATTCACAAGATCTTAGATGCAAAATATTGGTGGCCCATGATGCACAAGGATACTTTCCAATACTGCCAAACTTGTGACAATTGTCAATGAACGAAAAATCTAATATAAAGTAGCATAGCAAATCTGGTAACTTGATTACCAGCAAAACCCTTCATGAAGTGGGGATTGGATTTTGTTGGCCCAATCAACCCAAAAGTAGGTATACCATAAACAAGTACATTCTAATAGCAACTGACTACGCCACTGAGTGGGTAAAAGTAAAGGCATTGTGCACCAATACAACAGCCATGACAACAAAATTCATCTATGAATTCATTCTCACAAGGTTTGGTTGTTTGTTTATTTTAGTAAGTGAATAAGACATTCTCTTTATTAACAATGCCATTGAAATTCTTACAAACCATTTTCTATTAAGGCATATGACCTTGACCACATATTGCCCATAAGGTAATGGACAAGCATAATCCACCAACAAAGTCATTGGTTCATTGTTTATTAAGTTGGTGAATGAGAACCACACCAATTGGGTGAGCACCTACACACAATTTTGCATGCTTGCCACACAACATTCAAGGTAAGCACTAGACACACATTGTTTCAATTGGATTGTGGCCTTTACCTTTTGATGCCAATAGAATACATATGGCCCATGAATAATTCACATCTTGATTGAAATTTTTTTCCTAAATGTATTTTAACCAGTCACATGGTAGAATTGAAGCACTTGGATGAAACCCACGAGGAGGCAATAGATTGGACATGTAAAAGGGAATGGAACACGATGTTATGGGTTCAACAAAACCACAAAATTAAGACTTTCTCTATGGGGGACATAGTTATTTGGTTTCCAAAGGGCAAAAAGGAACACACTAGAAAGTTCCGAAAATGATGGCTTGGTTCATGTAAAATACAATATTATCTCCCCAACAATACTATACTTTTCGTCAACATTAACAAGTTTGAACCAAATCCCATTTGGTGAACATCAACAAGCTCAAACCTTGCATATATTTGGGAAAAGCTCCTATAGGATTAAAAAATACCATCAAAGGGGGAGGAGAGCACAAGGAGGACCTAGAAAACAAGGAGGACTTAGAGACTAAAGAAGACTCATAAAAATAAAATTGTTATGGTTATACTAAAAATTAGGCAACACTGAAAACCAAAATCAACTAAAAAAATCTAGTTGTTGGAACTACTGAACTGGAAAGCATTTTTAGTCCGTTGGATTTCGGTAACGACCAACCAAAAAATTAGCGTTCCACATAGGTTGTGTTTTCATCCAAATTGACAAAATGATGTTGAAAGGATATGAAGAGTTCATCTGTACTTCCACAATGGTTTTTGCAACCGACATCAGGTTTAGGCACTCGAACTTTGAAATAAATGGAAGCATTATTCATTCAGTTTTTCCTATCTCTTCTAATATTGTTATGTATAAAAAATTTGTATCAATTTCTTGTTGGTGAAGATGAGAAGAAACATCAACAAGAATATGGCAAATGAAGAAGGAGAGCTCAAGATTAGAATTGAATGCTAGCTAGTGTGCATCACAAGTAGATTGTGAGGAAAAAATAAATAAAAAATGGTAGTGACCTTTTTTGGTAAAGGAAGGATCATTTTTTTTTAAGATGGACAAAATTTAGTGATGGATTGCTAGAAGAGATGTTGGGTGGGTTAAACACGTTGGCATTTTTGGTTTGCTTAATGTGTAGTTGAGTCCAATTCGACTATTGGTGAAGGAGTTTTTTCAAGCCATCACACATTTCAATCCAAAAATTATGTGAATTGATTGTGCAAGGAGTTCCAATTTTCATAACTAAAAAGACAATGGCCAAGATGCTTAGCCTACGAAAAATTGGTATCACCAAGCTACCAACTAAGCCAATTAAAAAGAAGGATAAGGAAAGAGAAAGGGAGAAAGAGGTAACCATTTACCGAAAAATAGCTTCATTGGAAGCACTCATCGATTGGGAAGGATGGAAGGTCTCCCTTTTTAAAGGAATGTATGTAGCCAAATTACTAGCATTAATTTAAGTAATCTAGTTGAAGGGCAGTTAACTTACTTATGTGGCGAAAAAATTGATGAACTTTGTAATCTTGGCGAAGTATAATGGTTAAGGTGAATTGGTCTGTTGTAGTTTTTAACAACCTTTATAGTAGGTTGTGGGATTTGTTTGCATTGACAAAATTCTGAGCAAGTAGGGACAACACAAGATTTGGCACTGCCCATGTGTTGACATCCTCTTCCAAATTTGGTTTATGATAAATTTGACTTTCATTGTATCAGATTCAAAGGAGGAAGATGAAGGTGTAGCTAGACCAACATCGGAAGCTCAAGCTATAAAAAAATAGCAAAGTTCCAAGAGTGCATTTCCGACATGCACCCATTGATCTCAACAAAGAAATGGAGGATGTTAAAGAAATCAATGTGATGAATACCCAATCAAAAACCTCAAGGCAATTGGAAATTTTTCCTACCTTTTTACTAGCATTGCAATCTTAGAACTTGGGCTGACTTCATCCCTAAAATCCCATACCATCATTAAAGAAATTCACTATGGCTAAAAGATCATTAGAAACACCAAGTCCATGCAAAAAGGGCAAAATGCAAAGTATACATCCAAGTCCAGTTCAAACTAAACAACTTTCCAATGCAAGACCTCAATCGGAACTACATCTAATGCTTGTATGTATCAAAGCTCTTTTAAATCTTTCTAACTAGTTACACCAACGTTTAGAAGGAGAGGCAATTTTGATAGGAGATATACCAAAATTAAATATTCCACTAAAATATTTTCTGGTGGAACCATTGCACAAAGATCAAGAGAGGCAACCAAAGACCATCACCCCCTTGATACATTGTTTTTGGTCTAGGGTGGATTATTTCCTCCACCTACCGAAACCAAAAATGTAATCGTTCCTTCAATTGTATTTTCATTGAAGTTGCTGGAGGACCACCTTCTTCATTTGAAAGACTTTGCCTAGATGGTGGGCAACATTTCAAAAGCTTTTTGGTTGGCCATAACCAAAAAAGCTTATAGGAGGTAGTTGAGTTGAAAGGCTAGTTCCAACACTTGCAAAATGCTAACTGGCAAGACTATTTGACCATCCAATAACTATACTAGACCAAGCTGTAGGATTTGGAAGGCACGAAAAAGAAGGTTTAAGAGTTGGAAACCAAAAATTTCAACTATCAAAATGAGTTATCAAATTTCTGCAAGTGGCTTATTGAAATCAATAAGACATTGGGTTCCATCAATTTTGAACGAGCTAAACTAAGTAGGTTCTTGAATGTGAGCAAGTTAACCGAAAGGTGGTGGAGCAATTTTGATCTTTAAATATTCACTTCAATAAATAAAAAAGTAAAATGGCTAGAGGGCCAAGTTGCTTAGTAAAACTACACAAAAGCAACAACTAGAGCTATAGTAATCAATTGAAAAAATCCACTTGTTGTAGCAAATTTGGAAGAGGTTTGGTAGAATCCAAGTGCTATTAAAAAGGAGTTGGATTCCTTAGATAAGGAAATGAGGGCATTGAGGCAAAGGGCAAGGCTTGCAAACCTCTACCACTATCAGATGGAGGAATTCAACAACTTCAAAATGGAATATGCCTTCATGAAGGCAAAACTTTTGATTTATCAGAAGAGAAGTAAGAGAAGTCAAGTTGAACAGTGGGAGCTTTATAAGGAGCAAGTTGATGAGATTATTTGAGAGGCATTTGAGTCCTATTGGAAAGATGAAGAGGTGTACCAATTGCACCTAGAGACCTACCAAAGTGACACACCCTCAAACTTCTTAAGAGACCCAAATGTGGGTCCCAAAGTGAAATAATGGAAAAAGAAGAGAGATGGGGCACACTCCTTAACTTGCAACATTTCGGGGGTAGGAGGGCATGTTGGAGCTCTGGGATGGCACTACGATGAATTCACAAGCGAAAGTTCAAGATGAGGTCAACCTACACAACCAAGAAAAAAAAAACAATTAATGTAAGTTGAATGAGAATGGTGCAACGAATTTAATAGGGACAACCTCAAACACAAGCTTTACACGGCCCACAACCTTTGGGAGGAGGCACCACTCCCCTTTGTATACTATACTTTGTGCCTCTCCACGGGGATTACATCCAAATGTTACTTTTCCCTTGGATTCCTAAGTGGGAGTCCCCAAATTGGGACTCTTATTGTTTTGAAACTTTGGACCCTCATATCTTTTTCAAATCAAGTTTTTTTTTAAAATAAGAAAGCAATATCTTATATCCCTTAAAAAGATCTTTTCAACAATGTATAGCACGCCCAAATCGAAGATCATTTGACCCCTACTTTCAAAGGGTTTGTGGTGAAGAGTCAAATTCTCAATTTAGCACCCACCTCTTTTTTTAATCATAAATTATGAAAATAACGTCCAAGTGAACAATGCAAGGGCACTTTAAGCATCTACGCTTCAAGAACTTTTTAATGGTGTCTTAGGGACCCAATTTGGTGTTTTTTTTCCTTTCCAACCAAGGCTTTAAACATTCGTAACTTTTTCACAAGTGCAGCTCCCAAAGTGGGAATGCACTTGGGAATCATTGGGCTCCATCCCTTGCATTCTCCCCATTTGTGAAAATGTGTTTCACATTTAAACACATTTTCTTAGCCTCATAAACCCTTGCACTCCATACTTACTCGTGAACCCAATGTTAGGGTTGATGCCACATCTAGTGATGCCACCTTTTCATTTCGGCAAAAAACAAGCCCACTCCAAATTTTCATCCAAATTTGGTATGCATATGAGTGAAGAGCATAATGAAGGTGGGTAGATGGAGGTGGATTTGGTGGTTGCAAGGAATTGTGACCTACTAAACTTGAAATGACTTCTAGTACTAGAATTTTTCTAGTGTTGTTGACGTTTATGGTGGAGTAGAAGGTTATACTCTAGTTCAAGCATTTGCCCTTATAGAAGCTATAACACATTCTAATGGCACAATTGATCCGATGCTTTCTAATACAACCATCAAGGATGAGTGTGCAAATTTGGTGGTTGAAACTAGTATGGAAGGTGCAACTTTGATTTTGGTACAACAAGAAACAATTGTTATCCTTATTCCCATTGCACCAAGTCCCTTTACTGCAACAAAAGATTTAAGGGTAGATGTTAAGGTAGAGGTAATAGAAGTTACAATTATGGAAAAGTAGTGTTGACACAATAATTATGACGTAATCCCAATTAGAAAGGGGGATGATGTTGAAGGTAGATTTTATTGAAATTGATATTTTACCATAATTTTACCGAAACCGAAATTTCTTTACTGAATTTCCACTATTAAATTTTCCCTACCAAATTCTTCTACCGTAATTGAATTTTACTACTAGTTTAGACTGTGTATATTTAGGATTGATTTTTTGAGTGGGTTAATTGTTTGTTCCACGATTTTTGACTTATTTCTTGGAGGTACTTAAGGTCTTGTCCCTTTGTGGACTACATAGGAAAATATTTTTTAAAGTAAAATTATATTTTTCTTGCCATACTTTTGTATGTAGAGTTATATGTGTAGTTTTTTCCTTTGAATGTTTTGAATATTTTGAC
>Ga0116226_10001718_pt1 | contig 19049 bp, 12 predicted proteins | sample S1TSphfallax_FD_89692 | JGI IMG/M metagenome (GOLD analysis project Ga0116226, IMG submission 89692) | Host-associated microbial communities from peat moss isolated from Minnesota, USA - S1T2_Fa - Sphagnum fallax MG | ecosystem: Host-associated > Plants > Peat moss > Unclassified | place: USA... | reverse complement strand
TGCCGCGAGATGGAGTTAAGCTCCGTTCACATCACGTTCTGCACGCAGGACGAATATGTGGCCCTGGGCGAAGCCGGCTGGCTGCAGCGCCTCGGTGTGCAATTCCATTGGCAGAATCGCGGCTATCGCAATTTTGATGATTTCCTCACGGCACTCAACGCGCGCAAACGCAAATCGCTGCGCCGCGAGCGGCGCGATGCGCAGGCCGCCGGCCTCGATTTCCGCACCTTGCGAGGCCGTTCCATTGAAAAGTCCCATTGGAAAGCGTTCTACAAATTCTACGAATCCACCGTGGACCGCAAATGGGGCAGCGCCTATCTCACGCCCCGCTTCTTTCCCATGCTCTCCGAGCGCCTGGGCGACAGCGTGGTGCTGATGCTGGCCGAGCAGCATGGCACGCCGGTAGCCGGCGCGCTGAACCTTGCAAGCCAAACCACGCTCTATGGCCGCAACTGGGGCTGCATCGGCGACTACCCCTTCCTGCACTTCGAACTTTGCTATTATCGTGCGCTCGATTTCGCCATAGCGAACGGACTCGCCTCGGTAGAGGCCGGCGCACAGGGCGAGCACAAGATCCAGCGCGGCTATCTGCCAACGCCCACCTATTCCGTGCACTGGATCGCCCATCAGGGCCTGCGCCGCGCCGTGTCTGAACACCTGGCACAGGAACGGCGAGCGATGCTTGCGGAGATTGCCGCGTTGGAGCAATTATCGCCCTACCGGCAAGGCGAAGAGATATCAACGGATCCCTGACCCAGGCCCGCAAGAACACTGCCTTTCTGTCCACAGAAGATCAGGGCTTATTCAGGGGGTTCGCACTGACATCATCCAAACAAGATCTTGCCGGCCGCAAGCTGTTCACGTTCTGGTTAAGCACAGTCCCGCGCGTGCCACCATTCCGAGCAGAAAAGACTAGACGTGCGACCAACGGTAGATTATCTCATCGTATGGGACAATTTGCATACAATTGGCTGGATCCAGGCTGATGCGCAGCGCCAGACGTGAAGTGACGAAGGACTTGTCGAGGCGCGACCCCAAGCAACGCCTCACGACGCTCGAGCGCTACGCCTCCAATCTCGGACTCCTGCTCGATCGTCACACCACCACGGCCGCGCTGCGCGCCGCCAAGGCCGAAGCCGACATGCGCGCGCTCGATGCGCACAATGCGATGATCGAAGCCCGCAGCCTCAACCAGGCGCTGCGCGAGGAAATCGACCAGCGCATGAAGACGCAGAGCCGCCTCGCCTACCTCGCCAGCCACGATCCGCTCACCGGCCTGCCGAATCGCGGCCTCCTGCACGACCGCCTCGGCCGCGAAATGGACGTGGCGCGCAGCCGCAACTACATGCTGGCGCTGCACTATCTCGATCTCGATCACTTCAAAAACGTTAACGACACGCTGGGCCATGCGGTGGGCGACTCGCTGCTGCGCGAAGTGGCCACCCGCCTGCTCGGCTGCGTCCGCCAGGGAGACACAGTCGCTCGCATGGGCGGCGACGAGTTCGCCGTTCTGCAAGGCGGCCTGTCGGATGTGGACGACGCGAAGGCATTGGCCGAGCGCGTGATCGAGGCCCTGGCCGAGCCGATCGAGATCGCCGGCCGCCGCCTGTTCGTCGGCAGCTCCGTTGGCATCACGGTTTTTCCGGGCGATGCCGAGGGGGCCGACATGCTGCTGCGCAACGCCGACCTCGCGATGTATTGCGCGAAGAAGGACGGCGGCAATCTGTTCCACTTCTTCGACACCCGCCTGAACGAGGAGGCGCATCGCCGCGCCACGCTCGAACATTCGCTGCGCGAGGCGATCGCGCTCAGCCAGATCAACGTGCTGTATCAGGAGCAGGTGGCCGTATCCACCGGCCGCATCACCGGCGTGGAAGCCCTGATGCGCTGGCAGCACCCGGAGCATGGCGCGGTCGCCCCGGACGAATTCATCCCGGTCGCCGAGCGCTGCGGCCTGATCAACCAGCTTGGCACCTGGGTGCTGCGCGAGGCCTGCCGCCAGGCCGTACGGTGGGACCAGGCCGGCATGCCGCCGCTGACCATGGCGGTCAACGTCGCCACAGCCCAGTTCCGCGGCGGCGACGTGCCGCGCCTGGTTGCCGAAGTGCTGGCGGAAACCGGCCTGCCGGCCAACCGGCTGGAGCTCGAAATCACCGAAACCGGCATCATGCACGACATGCGTGACACCGCCGACATGCTGGGCGCCCTGCACCAGATCGGCGTGGGCCTGGCCATCGACGATTTCGGCACCGGCTATTCCTCGCTCTCCTACCTGCGCCGCCTGCCGGTGGACCGCATCAAGATCGACCGCAGTTTCGTCGCCGACGTGACCCACAGCGAAGATGCCGCGGTGATCGCCCGAACCATCGTCACGCTCGCCCATAATCTGCGCCTGGAAGTGGTGGCCGAGGGCGTGGAGACCGAAGGCCACGCGGCCTTCATCCGCGACACCGGCTGCGATTACGCGCAGGGCTTCTATTACGGCTACCCGGCCGATCCCGATCACATCTTCGACCGCGCCGCGCGGCAGGCGGCAGCGGCGGAATGAAGGATTACAGCGTTTATAGCCGGATCGGCCGCGTGGTTTCGATCAACGGCGCCAAGGTCGTGGTGTTGCTCGACAAGCTGACCTTCGACGGCAACGACATGCAGATCGGCGGCCTGCTGAAGCTGATGCGCCCGAACGGCCGCGTCTATGGCTTGCTGGAAGCCCTCAGCATCCCCCTGCCGCGCGACGACGACATGGATTCGGAGATGCGCGTCGCCGAGATCGGGCTGATCGGCGAGTCGGTCGACGTCGAAGCCGGCGGCGACGGGCGTTTTTACCGCGGTGTCTCCACCCTGCCGATGCTGAACGACGTGGTGGTGCTGGCCGACCACAGCGATACCTCGCTGGTGTATGCCCAGCCCTACGCCCAGTCGGTCACCGTCGGCTCGCTGCACCAGGACCCGCGGGTGCCGGCCTGCCTCAGCGTGGACGACATGCTGGGCAAGCATTTCGCCGTGGTCGGCACCACCGGCTCCGGCAAGTCCTGCGCCCTGGTGCTGATCCTCAAGGGCATACTGGAACGCAACCCCAACGCCCATATCGTTCTGCTCGACCCGCATGGCGAATACGGCCGCCCCTTCGGTGACCAGGCCGAGCATTTGAACGTGCGCACCTTCCGCTTTCCCTACTGGCTGCTGAATTTCGAGGAGCTGGTGGAGGTTGTGTTCGGCGAGAAGAAGGGCGAACACGCCGCCGCCGTCGCCGTGCTGCGCGACCTTGTGCTCACCGCCAAGCTCAGCTTCGCCGGCAACCCGGCGGACCAGACCTGGCTTACCGTCGATACGCCGGTGCCCTACGCGCTGGGCGAGATCAACCGCCTGATCGAGGACGCCACCGGCAAGCTCGACAACCGCACAAATTCCGGCCCCTACCTGCAGATAAAGGCGCGCCTGGCCGCCCTGCAGGCGGACCGCCGCTTCGCCTTCATGTTCTCTACCGGCGTTGCCTTGCGTGACGAGCTCTCCGCCATTCTCGGCCGCATTTTCCGCGTTCCCGCCAATGGCCGCCCGATCACCGTTCTGGATCTTGCCGGCGTGCCCTCTGAGGTGCTGAACGTGATCGTCGCCGTGATCGGCCGCATGGCGTTCGATTTCGGCCTCTGGAGCGGCCACACGGTACCGCTTCTGCTGGTGTGCGAGGAAGCCCACCGCTACGCGCCGCAGGCCGAGGGCGTGGGCTTCGACCCCGCCAAGCGCGCTCTCGCCCGCATCGCCCGCGAGGGCCGCAAATACGGCGTGAGCCTCGGCGTACTCAGCCAGCGCCCTTCGGATCTGGATGCTTCGCTCCTCTCGCAATGCAGCACCTTGCTGGCTTTCCGCATGACCAACGAGAAGGACCAGGAGATCATCCAGGCCACCATGTCGGAGGCCAGCACGGCGTTGTTCACCTCGCTGCCGCTGCTCGGCAACGGCGAGGCGATCGCGGTCGGCGAGGGCGTTTCGGTGCCGATGCGTCTGCGCATCTCCTCGCTGCCGGAGCTGGAGCGCCCCCGCAGTTCATCGGCCTCGTTCTCCTCCCGCTGGCAGAAGGACGATGTGCGCCCCGGCTTCATGGACAAGATCGTGGCTCACTGGCGCGGCCAAAAAGCCGATTAGGCATCGTCGGCAAATAAGTGCGGCGGCACGCCGACAAAGATGCCTACCAAAACACAGGCTAAGGGCCCGTTCGACCCAGCAACTCGACGCAGTTAATGTCGAACGGGCCCTTAGGCGCGCGCAATGGCGTCGGCGATTTCGACGAAACGCGCGACGGCCGGCCGCCAGGGTTTGGCTTTGGTCGCGAGCGCGGTTTCCAGCGTATAGTCCAGGCCGGACAACGGTTTGAATATCAGGTCGGCAGCAAAGCTGCGGCGCAGCGATTGGGGGAGCAGGGCGATGCCGAGCCCCGCGATCGCGCCGGCCGCCATGGCGTGCCAGCTATCGTGGATCAGGTTCAGGCGCGGTTCGATGCCGGCCTGCGCGCAGGCGCCTAACACGGCCCGATGCAGGTGGGGCGCCGATACCCCGGAGCAAATGATCAATTGTTCGCCTGACAGTGCCGACAAGGCCAGGCTTTCGCAGCCGGCGAGCCTGTGATCGGCCGATAGCGCCGCGACCATCGGTTCGCTGCCGGCATGACGCAGGCTTAGGCCGGAGTCATCGATCGGCGGGTGCAGGAAGGCCACATCCAACGCACCACTGAGCAAGCCCTGTACCTGCTCGTGGGTCGGCAGAGGGCGGAGCGACACCTGCATGCCCGGGAAGCGCTTTGTATAGCGTTGCACGATGCGTGGCAGGCCGCCGCTCCAGGGCAGTTCGCAGTAGCCGATCGAGAGCGCTCCGGCATCGCCGCGCGCGACATTGATCGCCAGTTCGCGCGCGCGCGCGATGTGTGCCAAGGCGGCGGAGAGTTCGCGGGCGAAGCCGGCACCGGCCTCGGTCAGTGCGACCTTGTGCGGTGAACGGTCCAGCAGGCGGCAGCCCACTGATTGTTCGATCATCTTGATCTGATGGGAAAGGGCAGGCTGCGTGATGTTCAGGCGCGCGGCCGCGCGACCGAAATGCAGTTCCTCGGCCAGAATGCAGAATGCGTTTGCATACCTTAGCATGACTGATCATAAACCATTTTGATCGCCATTCGCAACACAATCAATTTCCATTACCGCCCGCCCGGGGCTAGCTTCACCCCCGCAGAACAAGGCTGATCCACTTTTCAAAAGAGGTGCCCACGAAACGATACCGGCCATGGCCTGCATCGTAGGAGCGGCGGAGGAACAAAAGTCTTTTGCTTCTTTTCTTCAGAAAAGAAGATTCTGTCTTGTCTTATTCATTTCGTTCAAAGGATGTCCGCCTTGGTCTTCCGCCTTCGTCATGTCGTTCCGGTTCTTGGTATCGTTGTTATGATGTCGGCAAGCCATGCGGCCCATGCGGCGGCGCCTGGTTGCGGACAGGCGCAGGTAGAAACATTGCTGGGCGCGCCGGCGCCGCCTGGGCCGAGCAGATACTATATCGTGCCGAATGCGACCGTGGCGCCGATTTATCAATGGGAAAGCAACAACGGGTATTGCGGCGAAGTTTCCCTGATGTCCGCTGGGCTGGCGGCCGGGCAATGGATTTCACAATTCAACACCCGCAGCGTGTGCGGGGGATTTTTTGGCCCCGAGGCGAACGGATCGGGGCCAGGCCTCCTGCAGGCCGGCAATCCGCCCGGCGAGAACGGCAACTACAATGCGGAAATGCTGATCGAGAACCCGGATCAGGGCCTGACCGGGCCTTACGACTACGATTGGGCGGGGCGCTGCGCAGCCAATGCTGGGCTTTCACTCGAGCAATATCCGGCGACGACCGGGTATCGCCACCCCAATACCGGGCTCGCCGGGTATCAGGACTTCATGAGCTGGATCAAGGCGCAGATCATCGCGGGCCATCAAGTGACGTTTGGTATCATGCTCAACCAGGCGGCCGGCGGATCGGACGATCAGTACGATCATATCGTAAACGTGATCAAGATCGGCACCAATCACGCGCCCGATGATGCATCATACTATCCCGACGATGTCATGTATTTCGACGACCATGGCGTCTATACGCTGAGTGTGGACAAGAAGGGCAAGTGGTCGTTCGCCGCCAACCCCTCTATTCCGCTCGGCGCCGGCGCCGACAAGAGAGGCTGCACACCGTATATTTTTGCCTATTCATTTGCCTCCCTGGTCAAGACGCGGTCGCAGGAGAATGCCTCCCGGGCGCCCGCCTATGCGGTTGTCATGCCGGATTCGCGCACGACCGTGGAGACCAACACCGGCAATTCCGCCAAGGACGGCGACGGCACAACGAAGATTCATGGGCCCCACAACGCTGCCTTTGCGATCACCGGCCCGATCGACACACAGGGCGTGACCCTGCCGGTTTCGCTCGCGATTCTTGGAACGAGCACCCTTGTGAAGGGCACGTGGGTGCCGAATCCGGCGGATCATAATTCGTCGCCCGCGGCGCTGTATAATTACGAAAACCCCTATATCGGCGGCCCTGTGGGCAAGTGCGACGACAGCAACTGTCTTTCGAACAGGCCGCCGCCGGCGATGAACATGACCTTGCAGGCAAGTATTCGCGGCCTTACCCGTGGCGTTGCCTACAATCTGTATGAATACGACTTTCCCATGCAATCCGGTACGTCTACGGGCCCGGCGGCGGCGCTGCCGATCCCGACCGCCAACTTCAATGCGCACAGGGGAAAGGCGAGCGCCGTGACGTCGTTCGTGGCGCAGAGCGCCACCTTCAGCACGCCGGCGCTTGCCCGATCCTCGAGCGAAGTCGTTGTGTTCCGTGCTGTTCCAGCGAATGCGCCGTAGGCTGGGAAAGTCATGGGCGTCGTCCACAGTACCGATTGGTCAGCAATCCGCTGTCCGGCCAAGTCCCGTATCTTCGAACCTGCGCAGACGCAAAAGTCTTTTGGTTCTTTTCTTCAGAAAAGAACTTACCTGCCTTCAGCACTTCTCCAAAACCTGCCGCCACGCCTCGAGGCGTGCATACCGGTGATGATCCGTCCATCCCAGATGCCCGCACAGAAAGCCGGGCGCGATCTCATCCACACACCCGGTGGCACTTTCGTCACCGAACACCGTCCACAGCAGCGTATTCGGCCCGTGCACGTTCAGCGCGCAGAACACCGCCAGCGCCTCTGGCTCCGTCAGGCAATCGCCACGCGTCAGCACATAGATCTTTTCACCCGAACCTAGATCTTCTTCGAACTTGCGGCGCAGGAATGTCAGCCGCCGCAGTTGCGCTTCCATCACATCCGCGGGCTCCGCTTCATCCATCGGGATGCGGGTATCGAAGCTCAGGCCGTACTCCGACTGTCGCCAGGCATAGGTCGGCCGCCGCGCCTCGGAGGCGTGCAGAGTAAGCCCGCCCGGCCTATCCACCCCCACGAACGCCCGCACCAGCCCGTTCGCCACCATGGACGTGGTGGTATCCACGAAGCGCAGCAGGCTGACCGGCTCCGCTCCCATATCCCGCTGGATCAGGCCGAACTGGCATCCCTGGCCGATGCTTTCGAAGCGCAGCGCCAGCGCGCTGTCGGAGTCTGCCTTTGCTGCAAACACCGCCGGCCGTGCAACGGCGCCGGGCAAACGGTAAAGCCGCACGCTATGCACCATCAAACCCAGCGGCTGCCCGCCACGAACCTGGTTCGGCGCACGTGGCGCCATGAAATTGGCATGCAGCAGCCGCAGCACGATCTCGCCACGCATCGCCGGCAATCGAAACGCAAACGTACGCAACCCGGGAAAGTCCACGGCTGCCAGCAGCCGATCCCCAAATGCCAGCATCACGGCCTGGCCGGGCAACGCGGGCGGGTTCCGGCACGGCGTCGCACAGATCGCCAGCACATAATCGGGCCCGATGTCATCCACCGGCAGCACCAACCGGCTCTCCCGCCCCATCGTCCAGCGATGCGCGGGCTCCTGCTCTGCCCACCCCTCCCGCACAAACGCGCCGCTATTTCCCCCGGCGCCGAATTCGATGTTGGCTAGCAGTGCAGACATACGAACCTGCCGGGAAAAGAAGGAAGACTCTTCTTTTTTTGAAAAAAAAGAAGCAAAAAAACTTTACGTCTTTCAGGCAACCGTAAAATCAAAGTGCCGCTTTGAGAAATTCACGTTGAAATATGGATCGTTCTCCATATACCTTGCCCAGCGCTTGATGAACCGCTTGCGCTCCTCCGGGTTTGCACTCACCCGCTTGGCAGAAGCACCCTCGAAATGAAATAGCGAGCAGTAGGGCGTATAAACAATCCGATAGCCGCTCTCCACAACCTTCAAGCACAAATCGATGTCGTTGAAATCGACGGCAAATCCCTCATCGAACCCGCCCACCTGCGCCATCACGCTTTTCCGCGTCGCAAAACACGCGCCCGTCACCGCCGAATAATTGCGGATCACATGCGTGTAGCCGTTATAGCCCACGAAATCGCCCGGATACGAGTGATACACATGCACCGATCCGCCATTCACCCCAATCACGCACCCCACATGCTGAATCGACCCATCCGCATGCAGCAGCCTTCCCCCCACCGCACCCACTTCCGGGTCCTGGCTGATCTCCAGCAAGCTGCCCAGCCAATCCGCCTCCATCACCTCCATATCGTCGTTCAAGAACACCAGATGTTCCGTGCGGCAAACACGCAGCGCATAATTCGCCTTGGCCGCATAATTGAACGGCACCACCGGCCCGGTAAAATTCTCTACCCGCACACCCAGCGAACGGAACCGCGCAACCTGCGCCTCCGAAAGGCTACTGTTGTCCACAACAACGATCTCATAATTTCGATACAGCGTCCGTCGCAGAACGGACTCCACCATGTTATCGACCATGTGAAACCGCCCGCGCCCCGGCAGCTCCAGCTCCGCATTATTGGTCAGGATCAGCAAGGACACGCGCGGCTGCCCCGCCACCTTCCGCCGCACCCGAAACGTGCCAGGCAGCAGCCCGTCCTCCACCCAAGCCCCCGCGCCATGCTTCTCCGCCACATGCTCGGCTAGCGCCCCAAACCCGGCCTTCAACGCATAGGGCTTCGCATCCACCTGCGCCGCCGCCGAGCCTTCCACCGCCCGCCAATGATACAGCGCTTGCGCAACATGATGCACACGCTGCGTCCGCCGTGAGAGACGCAGCATCAGATCGTAATCCTGCGCCCCCGAAAACGCCTCGCGAAAACCCCCAAGTTCCAAAAACAGCTTTTTCCGCACCACCAGCATGTGCAGCACATACATCACCGATTCCAGATGCTCGGGCGACCAGTCCGGCTTGAAATACGTATCGATCAACCTGCCCTGTTCATCGATCTTGTCCTCATCCGTATAGATCACGTCCACATCCGGTTGCGCCACAATCGCGCGCGCAATCTCCAGCAGCGCATCCGGATGCAGCGTATCGTCATTGTCCAGCATGGCAACAAAACTGCCGGTCGACATTTCCGCCGCCAAATTCGAAGCCCCGGCAATCCCCAGATTCCGCGCGCTCCGCCTTATCCGGATGCGTGCATCAATCCCCTGCAGCCGCTGCAGCACCTCCAGCGTGCCCGGGTCGGTGCTGGCGTCATCGCACAGGCACAACTCCCAGAACGGATACGACTGTCCAAACACCGAAAACACGCAAGCTTGCAGCAGCGGCGCCGACACATTGTAAACCGGCACAATCAAACTGATCACCGGACGCGCCGACCCCATCGCCCACACCGCCTCGCGCTGCGCGGGGGTCAACACCCGCATCGGCGCCGCCCCCGTCATCCCGCGAGTCCGCCCAAACCAGCCCAAGGCTGCGGGCCGATCCTCGGCCAACCCAATCGCATCCAGCCGCGCCCTGATGTCGCGCCCGATGCGCGCGGCGCTGAACTGCTCATCCATGCGCTTGGCGGCTTTCCGCCCACGCGCCCAAGCGCCCTTCTGATCCTCATAGACAGCCCGGAACTGTGCCCTCAAAGACTCCGCACGCGGATCGGCCCAAACATAATGCGGCATATACGAAGCCGCCTGGCTCTCCACTTCCACCAGGCCATACGCCACCGGATACCCCACCGACGCATCGAAAAACTCCAGGTTCCCCGAATACGCCGTTGCAATCACTGGTTTGCCCAACGCCATGAATTCGGCGATGTTCAATCCAAAACCTTCGCTGCGATGCGCCGAAACAAAACAGTCGCACGCCGCCCGCAGCTTCGCCATGTCGGGCTCGCTCAGCACATCGGCGATGATCAGCACGTTATCCGCGCCGCGCAGCGCGCGCGTGATCTGCCGCGTGATCGCCGGCTCCATCGACGTCGAATGGAATTTGATCACCAGAAAAACATTCTCGTCGGCGGCAAAGGCTTCGCGGAACGCCTCGATCACCATGCGCGGGTTCTTGCGCATGGACGTGCTGCCCACATCGAACGCCACCAGAAACACCAGCCGGTCGCGCGGAATGCCGAACATCTCGCGCCCCGCCTCCGCCGAAGCGGGCAGCACCTCCACTGGCAACCGGATCTTGTGCACCTGCACCGGCGCAATCGCGCCAATACTTTCCAGTTCGAACGCGCTGTTCGTCCACACCTCGTCCAGCGGCGCGAAACTCATGTGCCAATCAGGCCGGAACGCCGCGAGTTCCCAGGCCCACATGGCAATCATGTAGGTATCGTCGAAATGCCCTTGTGGGTACAGCGAAACCAGATGCGGGATCTGATCGGCATTGGCCAGCAACAGCGTGCAGCGATAGCGCGGCCGGCGCGCGCGTTCGGCGGGGGTCACGCGCGCCGCGGCCCGGCTCACATCGAACGCATGCAGCTCGAACGGAATACCCGCGCTTTCGATCGCCCGCAGCAGCCCCCGCGCCGCCGTGCCCAGCCCACTCACCGCCGCAAACGGCCCATACACATTGATGCCGAAGGGTTTTTCCAAAAACACCGCCGGCCGCGCCAGCCAGCTGCGATAGGGCGACATGCCGCAAGGCACCCGCGCCTCGAACCGCCCATGCTCCGTCCAATGCCAGCGCGCCGCATTGGCATCGCGGCCCAGCGCCTTCAGCACATCCGGATACAGCAGGAAATAGCTTTCGGTATCGAACTGGCCGGTATCCACGTCGCAATCGGTGCCCGGCTTCAACGACTCCGCATACAGCGCATCGTCGGTCATGGTCGGCCGCAGCCCCGCTTCTTCCTGCGCGCGCCCCTCCGTCACCCAATGCGCCTGACCGCTGGCAAAATCGCCTTGCGCCACACGCGCCGCCACATCCGGGTTCACCGCCAGATACAGCGCCTCGGAAAACGGCGTCGCCCGCCCGCGCGCCTTCCCCGCCGGTGGCGTATAGGGAATGGCATGCGCCGAGTGTGGCAGGCTCACCGGCGCCGGCGCCTGCGGCACCGCCTCCCCGGGCAATGACGGCGGCAGAATGGAATGTCGCAACCCCGGCGGCCCACCCGTAAACGGCGAGTGCCGCCGCCCCGCCTCGATCTCTTCCTTGCCGAACGCCTCGTAATGCGAATAGCCGCTCTCGAACTCGCCCTTCCGCACGGCTTCGCGGATGTCCCCGAAAGCCATCAGATAAAGCTGTTCCGGAAACGTATCGGCATCGAAAATGGGTGAAGGCAAGACTGGGGGAGGCGTGCCGCCCCCCCCAGACCCCCCGTCATTTCTTTTGGCGCGACGTGGCAAAGCAGCGTCCTAAAACCCCTCGCCCGCTTGCGGGAGAGGGAGGGGCCTACCGCGAAGCGGTGGGAGGGTGAGGGTTCTCAGCTGGGCATGAGACGTGATGCGAAACCCAGCCCGCATCGCTCTTGGGCGATGCGGGCCACGCCGTGACTCTCCGGCCAAATCCCGTATCTGCGAATGAGCTCTCACCAAAGAAGCGCCGGGGGGTCTGGGGGGCCCGGCTTCGGGTCCCCCAGGTCTTGGCTTTGGACCTTGACTTCGGACCTTAACTCTCGACCGCCTCAGGCACCAGAAGCGTCCCCGTCTTCTGCTGCTCCCCCAGATCCGCATCCGTCAGCACCCGCCAGCTTCCACCCGCCAAAATCTCGCTCGGCCGGAACCGCGCCTTATAAGCCATCTTCCGGCTCTCCGGCACCCAGTAGCCCAGATACACATAAGGCAAGCCTAAACTGCGCGCCCGCTCCACCAGCCACAGAATCGCGTAGGTTCCCAGCGACCGCTTCGAAAGCTCCGGCGCGAAAAAACTGTAAACGGCCGAAAGCCCATCCCCCAGCCGGTCCGCCAGGCACGCCCCCACCAGCCGGTCTTCCGGATCGCGGAACTCGATCACCATGGTCTCGATCGGCGTATCCTCGATCATCGCCCGGTAATCGTAAAACCCCATGGTCGCCATGTCGCCGTCGCCATGCCGCGCCTGCTGGTAGCGCTGGAACAACCCGAACTGCTCCGCCGTCGCCCGCGCCGGCACCTCGAACCCCTCGGTCCCCTCATTCGCCCGCGCCACGCGCTTCAAGCTCTTGTCCGGCTCGAACACCCGCGTGTCGATCCGGATCGGCACGCAGGCGCTGCACGATGGGCACACTGGCGCATAGGCGATGTTGTGGCTGCGACGGAACCCGGCGCGCGAAAGCCGGTCGTGCAGACTGTCCGCATCCGGGCCGGTGATCTCCGTCACCACCTTGCGCTCGATTCGGCCCTGCACATAAGGGCAGGGCAATGGCGCCGTCGTGTAGAAGAATTGTGGCCTGCGCGGCGGCTTATACGTCATCCGTTACCCAAAAATCTCCCGCGGGGGATAATGACCGCACGCCAAGCATCATGCAGCGAAAGCCTGGACCTAGGAAAGCATCTCTTCAAGGCGAAAGACCGATTGTGCCACTCACGCCATCCGGCGACGCGGGCAGCGCCACGGTCGCCCCCGCCTGCCACAGCCCCAGCATGTCCCACGCATGCGAACTGAAAATGTTGCCGGACTGCCCAGGCGTCACCACAAACCGGCTGCGCTCCAGATCGGCCAGATCGTAAACGCCGCGATACCCGGCCCCATGCACCGCCTCGAAATCGCCCAGCTTTCCGTTCCCGCCACGAAACAACGTGGTATCGTCCCCCGGCACCGCCACACGCCGCGATGCGATGTCGCCGATCACCGGCAGATCGCCTAGCAGCGGGTGGGAAAACACCGCCTTGTGGGCCACCCCCCAACGCCAGCGGGCCGGATCGCCGCCATACAGCTGCGCCAGATGTGCCACTGAGGACCGGAGCGCCAGGCCGAGCGCCGGCTTGCAATCTCCGCCGCACCAGGCGCCGCCCTCCGGCCCCAGCAGCCACGCCGCAAACCCGTCCCAAGGGCCACTCTCCCTTTCCGGAACATGGGCCGCCGCCAGCACCTGGCCGACGAACAGTTGCACGGCCGCATTGAAAATCAGCGGCTGCGGCAGGGTGTCCGCCATCGTGCCGTCCCACCGCGCCAGCAGCGCCTGCGCCTGGCCCACCTGCCCGCCCTCGCGCGGCAGGGCGGCAAACACCGGCAGCAGCTTGCGGGCAAACACGCTCACATCGTCGCGCTGCATCGCCTCGAAATCGGCCACGCTCTGGATCAGCTTCGCATCCAGCAATTGATGGATGCGGTCCGCGCGCCAATGCGCATACCAATCCCTGCCCAAAAACACCGGAAAATCCGCGGGCGACGTGCGCTCGTTCGCATTCACCACCACGCCGCTCGCTGGCCCCACGACATGCGGCAGCGCGTCGCCGGAGGCATAGCCCGTCCAATCATGCTGCCCATCCGCACCCGCCACCGGCACCGACCCGTCGCCACTCCGCCGCACCGGCACCTTGCCGGTGGTGAACAGCGCAATGGTCTGCGCATCCGCCACCGTCAGATTCTGCACCGGCGAGTCCATCAGCGCCGCCGCCGCCGCGGCCTCGGCCACGCTGCCCGCCCGGTCCAGCGCCAGAATGCCCGGCGCCGAGCCGTTCAGCTCCAGCCCAGCCATCTCCACCGCCAGCACCGGCCCGCCCGGTTTGCCGCGCAGATCGCTGATCACCGGCCCATGCCGCGTGCTGCGCACCAAAAGCACGTCGTCCGGCCCGCCGCGCACATGGATCACCTCCCGCCGCGTCTCGAAAGCCCGCTTCCCATCGGGTGTGGCATACATCCCGCCGGGCAGCGGCGTTTCTATAAAAACGTCCTGCGAATCGACGCCCGCCGTGGTGAACGTCCAGGCGATATGCCGGTTGTGCCCGATGATCAGGAACGGCACCCCGGGCGCCGTCGCCCCCACCAGCGTGCTGTCCGGCGTCTCGATCCGCGCCAGATACCACAGCGAGGGGAAGTTCAGCGCCAGATGCGGATCGCCCGCCAGCAGCGGCGCCCCGGTCGCTGTATGGCGCGCATCCACCGCCCAGGCATTGGATGCTTCGCTCGGCCACGTGAACCGGTCCGGAAACACCGGCAGCACACCCAGCAGCCGGTCCAAAAACCCCTGTTTTTGCGGCAGCGACGAAGCATCGGGCGCCGGCGTATCCGGCTGAGGCGGCCATAGCTGAAAAATCTTCTCCGCCGGCAGTTTTCCTGCCAGGTCCAGCCGCGCCAGCTCGGTATGATAATTATCCGAGAGCCACAACGACACGGTCTCGTTCCACAGCAGGCACTGCACCGGTTGCCAAGGGTCCGGCGCGCCGAGCACCAGAAATTCCGGCGCCGCGAACCGCCCGCGCTGAGCGATCCACGCATTCACGCCCTCCGCATACGCCACCAGCAGCGACCGCGTATCCGCCGGCAGCGCCGCATAGGCGCGCTGCGCATGCTGCATCTCGCCCAGCGTGCGCGCCATCCTGTCGATCGGCAGCGCCGCCGCCCCCGCCAGCTCCGCGATACGCCCGGCGGCCGCCCGCCGCATCAGGTCCATCTCGAACATGCGGTCGCGCGCATGCAGATACCCGAGCGCCGTTGCCGCATCCGCCTCGTTCGCCGCCTTGATGCGCGGGATGCCGTGGCTGTCGAGCGTGATGCTCACCGGCGCGGTCAGCGAGGCGATGCGCAGCGTGATCCGCGAGGGCGGCAGCGTCAGCCAGCAGGCGAACCCGACGCCGCACAGCAGGAACACCACCAGCACGCCAAGCCCCCGCAAGATGCGCAGCAGCGGGTTGCGCCGGCGCCGCCTCAGGCGGCGATCCCTGGCAGTTGCGTTCACACGGAGCGCCCTCGTCGCGTTACGCGCGAATACTGGTTCCGGATCGCCGGAAAGGGAAGGCCCGCGTGGCGTGTGCCGTCGCGTTTTCGCGGCGCCCGTCTACCGCCGTCGTCGCAAGAACCGTCGCCGCCGCCCCCGTCACGGATGGCACCCTGGAAGGTGGCGCATCAGGGCTGTGCCACCGGCGCCGGCCATGCCGCAACCACCTGGTTTCGCCCGCACCCTTTGGCTGCGTATAGGCACCGGTCCGCCGCCTCGATCAGCAAAGCGGGCGTCTGAGTGCTTTCCGGGTCGGGCCGAGCCTGCCCGGGAACGGTGCTTGCAACCCCAAGGCTCACGGTCACACAGCCTTCAGCCGTGCCACCCGAATGCGGGATGGCAAGCTTGCGTATCACCGATCGCACCCGTTCGGCCGCCGTTTCCGCGGCGCTCAAGGTCGTGCCCGGCAGGATCAGGGCGAACTCCTCGCCGCCATAGCGCGTCGCCGTATCGCCCTCGCGCACGCAGGCCGAAACCGCCGCACCCACCGCCCGCAGGCACGCATCGCCGGCCTGGTGCCCATACGCGTCGTTGAACCTCTTGAAGTGGTCGATGTCGAACATCACCAAGCCCAACGGCGCGCGCTCGATCTCCGCCCGCGACCAGGCTGCCGCCATCGCCTCGTCGAAACATCTGCGATTTCCAAGACCGGTCAGCGCGTCCTGTATGGAAAGCCGGGCCAGCTGCACATTCTGCCCGGCCAGCTGCGCCCGGGTCCTCTCCGCCTGCACCCCCAGCAGAAACACCTGCCGCTCGCGCAAATCGATCCGCACCGCGAACACCAGCGCCACGATGCCGATCGCAAGGTCGGTCAGGATGATCGAGGGCAGCAGCGCCGCCGGCACACAGGGCGAGAGGCTCATGCCGCTCACGTAGATCGTGCATGAGAGCAGATTGATCGCCGCCGCCTGCTGCACGCTCACGCGCCAGGCCAGCACGGCAAGCTGGATCAGGGCGGCAGCCTGAAGGTTCGGCACGGCGGCGGCGCTGGTGGTCAGCAGAGCTTCCACCGACGACATCAGGGTCGGCGCCACGGCCAGCACCACAACCCAGAAACCGGTCAGCCGCCCCAGCGCACCGCGCCAGTCCAGCAAAACGAACAGCGCCGCAGCCGGGCTCAACACCGCGAACCGCAGCCAGGCCGAAAGCGCCACCACCTCGGGCACCGCATGCAGCTCCTGCAGGAAGAACAGATCGACCACGCCAATCAGCATGGGGATCGTGATGCGGTTATAGGGCCGCGCCCGTAACGACTGTTCGTCGGCGTAGCGCCGCTCCAGCTCCCGGTTCCTGAAGCGCAGCACCGGGCCAGAGCGCCGCAGCTCCTGCTCGACTTCGTCAGTCTGCCCGGCAGGGTAGGCCCTTCGTTCTCGCATCCATCGTCCCGGGGCAACCGCGCCCAGCACGCAAGACGTACGAGAGTGCCGTTACCGCACGGTTGATCTCAGCCGATCAAATGCAAACAGGATTGAGGGAACCTCCCTTGGGCGAGGCGCAAAAGGCAAGAGTCTTCTTTTCTGAAGAAAAGAAGCAAAAGACTTTTGCGTCTGGGGCTTGCGGATAGATCCAGGACATGGCCGGAGAGCTGTACACCGCCGGATGTAAAAGTCTTTTGCTTCTTTTCTTCAGAAAAGAAGACCTTGCTTCCTTTTCTTTGGCAGGCCGGGCAACGTCATCGCCATGTGCAACCTGTACAGCGTCACCAAGGGTCAGCAGGCCATCCGCGAGGCAGCGCGCGCCATGCGCGACATGGCCGGCAACCTGCCGCTGCTCGCCGGCATCTTCCCCGATTACGCCGCCCCGATCCTGCGCACCGCGCCGGATGGCGTGCGCGAACTCGCCAAGGCCCGCTGGGGCATGCCCTCGCCGGCTTTCGCCCTGCAGGGCAGGAAGGTCGACAAGGGCGTCACCAACATCCGCAACACGGCAAGCCCGCATTGGCGCCGCTGGCTTGGCCCGGCCAACCGTTGCCTGGTGCCCTTCACCGCCTTCAGCGAGAGCGCGCCCGGCCCCTCCGGCCGGCCGGAGCCGGTATGGTTCGCCCTGGCGGACCAGCCGCTCGGCTTCTTTGCCGGCATCTGGACCGGCTGGACCAGCACACGCAAACTGGCGGAAGGCGAAATCACCTGCGACCTGTTCGGCTTTCTCACCACCGAGCCGAACGCCGAAGTTGCCGCAATCCATCCCAAGGCCATGCCGGTGATCCTGACCGAGCAAGCGGAGATCGACCGCTGGCTTGCGGCCCCATGGCCCGAAGCAAGCCGCCTGCAGCGCAAGCTGCCCGACGGCAGCCTTCGCGTGATCGGGCGCGGCGTCACGCCCGAGGCGCGCACGCAGATGCCGCTGCCGGAGCCGCGCGCGCAGATGGCGCTGGATGTCTGAACCGGCCCGCCCGCCGCGTTACGGCGCGCGGCACGCGCAGATTTTAGCGGACGCAGGCGCGGCGGCGCGGTAGCCTTCGGTCAATCGCTGCAAGTCAGGTGCCGATGTCTCCCACCTATCGTTCCTTTGCCGAACCCGACCACCAGGCCGCCAACCGCCAATCCGCAAGCCTCGCAGCCTTGGCCGTCACGTTATTCCTGGTCGTGGTTTCGCTGTATCTGATCGAGCAACTGCGCACCCAGGCGGCGTTCCAGGATTGCGTCCTGTCCGGCCGCGCGGCCTGCACCCTACCTTAGGGCTTGTCTTCTCCCTCCCTCTTGTGGGGAGGGCCGGGGTGGGGGTCTCATTCCGCCAAGGCCAACTGAGTCACCGTTGCCAAAACCCCTCGCCCACGACGTAGCAAGAGTTACACGCCGTACAGCCTGGTGACGCTTCGCCTACCCACCTTGCGGCCTGCTCAGATCTGCTTCGGTACCCGGCCTTCTTCGTAGCCATGCTCGGCGAAATGGGCGGCGGCGGAGAGGATCGTGCCGTCCTTCAAGCCCACGCGAACGTCCTCGTTGTTCTTCACATACCATGCCTCGTCCACCGTGTGTTCGAACGGGCGGCGGCCTTCGAAATAGCCGTAATCCACAAAGTGATGCTTGGCGTTGCGATATACGCCGGCGTCGATCGCCTCCGCCACGTCGGGATAACTGGTGCGATAGAATTCGTCGTCAACAGGCACGCCCATCAGCAGCTTCTTGATCACCGTCATGAGATCCTCATAGGTCAGATCGACCTTGAGCTGCTGTCCATTCGAGACGACGCGAAACGAGTCCTTAAGCTTCTTGAAAGGCACCATATAGTTCATTGCGAAACCTTGAGTTGTTCAGTTCGGGTATGGCATGGCTAGGCGGGCAATCCGCTTTGCGGTAATCGTAGCACTTTGGCGCGCGTGCGGGAATTGCCGGCCGAGCGCACCGCAGCTTCGGGCGGCGGCGCATTTCGCCGCAAGGCAAGCATGCGCTGGCACGCCAGAAATACCTCGCCGACCCGGATCCCCGTAAGGCAGGCCAGGCTGCGCGGGCAATCCGATGCGTGGGCAATGTAGCAAGGGCCGCAGGTCATTTCGCGCCGCAAGGTCATGGTGAACGGCCCGATCGGGCCCCATTCGCCGGCATCCACCGAACCCGAATGAATGCCGATCGTGGGCACGCCCAAGGCCGCAGCCATATGTTTGGGTCCGCTATCGTTGCCGACAAAAAGCCGGCACGCCAGCAGCACCTTCGGCAAATCGGCAAGCGACGTCTTGCCCACGATCGAGAAAACGTGGTCCGGATGGCGGATATCGGCCAGCACGCTCGCCGTGAAGCCCGCCTCGTCGGGGCCGCCCACAACAAGAACGTTCAACTGCTCCCGGCCGACAAGCAGATCGATCAGGCCGGCGAACGACTTTGCAGGC
>Ga0116226_10001717_pt1 | contig 19052 bp, 12 predicted proteins | sample S1TSphfallax_FD_89692 | JGI IMG/M metagenome (GOLD analysis project Ga0116226, IMG submission 89692) | Host-associated microbial communities from peat moss isolated from Minnesota, USA - S1T2_Fa - Sphagnum fallax MG | ecosystem: Host-associated > Plants > Peat moss > Unclassified | place: USA... | reverse complement strand
TTTTCACGGCGGCGGGGTTGTGGATCGGCTTTGGCGGCACGGGTTATGCCAAGCTGGGTTATGCAGATGTTGGAGATGCAACCATGGCTCATCCGGGCGCCGCCGTTGCGAACCTGCCGCCGCAAAGCGCCTGCGATGCGGCGGGACGCGCGGCAGAGCGGGCCGGTGCCTTGCCCGCCAATATGCTGCTCTCGATCGGACGGGTGGAAAGCGGCCGGATAGATGCGGCAAGCGGATTACCGGCGCCCTGGCCTTGGACCGTGAACGTCGATGGCGCCGGGCATTATTTTCAAGGCGCGCGGGACGCGGCGGCTTTTGTGCGGCTGGCTGAGTCCTCGGGTGCTTCGGACATCGATGTCGGCTGTTTTCAGATCAGCCTGGAGCAACACCCCGGGGCCTTCGATTCGCTGGCTTCGGCTTTCGATCCGGTTGCCAATGCCAATGTCGCGGCTCGATTTCTAAATCGGTTAAAAATGCAGGAGGGTTCGTGGAACCTCGCGATTGCCGATTATCATTCCGGGCAGCCGGCTTTGGGGCTGCCGTATGAACAGCGGGTGCTGAACACATGGCGGGGTATTGGGGCCGTGCCGCCGGGGTTTGGCGGGTTGGATTTCGCGCAGGCTGATCCGGTGGTGATATTGCAGGCGCCGGCGGCGCGGCTGGTCCGGGTGATCACGATGGATCGGGTGTGGGGGCCGCCGGAAGAAGCCTCCTTGCCGCGTGTCATTACCCCTTAGAACATTCGTTTGACAGGACTTGCAATGCAAAAGGGTCAATCATGCAGAACGTAGAAGATGTTAACAGAGTGGAACGGATGGCGCGTGAATATTTCGGCCAAGAAACAGTCTCGGATACGCCGGCAAGCTGCCGGCGCCATCGGATTTTTAAGGTTGACTTCGATGATAAGCGATAATGCCTAGAACATTTGCCGGCGGCCCGGACCCGGATAGGCCAGGCGATATAAGGGTGGCGCCAAAGACCCGGGCAGGCTTTATCGGTTTTGCCGGCGACCACGCCAGCGCGGTCCTCCTGCATGAGGCGTTCGAGCCGGTGGTTCCAAAGGGCACTGAAATCCATGTGGTGCCGTTTCGGACTGCGCTTGGCTTGCTTAGCGCCATGACGACACCGGAGGTCGTGCTGGTCGATCTATCGGGGGAGCCGCAGCCGATCAATGCGATATTGGACCTGGCCGATGTGGTTGAACCCGGGACGGTGGTGCTGGTGATCGGGGAGAGCCGTGATGTGGGCTTTTACCGGGCGGTTACCAAGGGCATGGGGGTGCGGGAGTATCTGCCGAAACCGCTGACAAGGCAAAGCCTGGAGCAGCATTTTTTGAAATGGATGAAGCCCGGGCCTGCCGTTGTCCGGGCACCGCGGGGCGGCCGGTTGATCTCACTGGCCGGGGTGCGCGGCGGGGTTGGAACCACGACCCTTGCCGCCAATCTCGCCTGGGTGATCGGCGCCGAGATGCGCCGGCATACGGTGCTGCTGGATGCGGATTTGACCATGGGAACCGCGGCGCTGACGCTGAATGTGAAAGCCACATCCGGGCTGCGGACAGCGCTCGAATTGCCGGAGCGGGTCGACCAGTTGCTGATCGAGCGCTCGGCCCAGACCGCCGGTGAGCGGTTGCACGTATTGGCGGCGGCCGAACCGTTGGACGGTTCAATGGAATATGGCGCCGGCGGTGCATTGATGCTGTGCCAAGCTTTGCGGCAGCGCTATAATTTCGTGATTGCGGATGCCGGCGCGCGGCAATTGCCGTTCGCCCGCGATTTACAGTTGTTGGCCGAGCAGCGTGTGATTATTGTCGATCCGACATCGCTGGCGGTCCGGAATTTCGAGAAAATCTCGCAAATGATGCATGGCGCGGGGCAATTGCGCAAACCGACCGTGATTTTGAACTTTGCCGATCGCGCCGGCGGGTTAAGCCAGGCCAGAATGGAGCAGATGCTGGGACTGCGCTTTGACGCGGTGATACCGGATTTGGCGCGGCTGCTCTCGAAAGCAGCGGTTTTTGGCGAGCCGGCGGCGGCGGTAAAGGGGCCATTCCGGAATGCCGTTTTTGCGCTCGCCAAGGCTGTTGGGGCGAAATTGACGGCCGAGGGTTAACTGGAATTCCTGCGCCTGCCGGAGGCTTCCGGAAGCTGCGAGGCGGATTAGGTTCTGGCGGTGATTTAAGATATAAAACAGGATATTCCCGACCTTTACGGAGCAACTGTTTTAATGACTGAATCCGCTGTGCCGCCGACCGACGCCGGGGCACCCAAAGACGACGCGTATGATGCCGCCTCGATTAGTGTTCTCAAGGGCTTAGACGCCGTCCGCAAGCGGCCCGGCATGTATATCGGCGATACCGATGACGGCTCCGGACTGCATCATATGGGTTTTGAGATTATCGATAACGCGGTGGATGAGGCGCAGGCCGGATATGCGCGCCATGTCGAGGCGGTGCTGAACGGCGATGGCAGCATGACGGTGCGCGATGACGGGCGGGGGATTCCAACCGATATCCATGCCGAGGAAGGCATCTCGGCCGCCGAAGTGGTGCTGACCAAGTTGCATGCGGGCGGCAAGTTCAACCAGAACTCGTATAAGGTTTCCGGCGGCTTGCATGGCGTCGGTGCGGCGGTGGTGAACGCGCTTTCGGAATGGATGGAAGTGCGGATCTGGCGCGATAAGGTTGAGCATTTTATCCGCTTCGAGCATGGCGATACGGTCGAGCCGTTGCGGGTCGTGGGACCGGCCGAACATGAAAACGGCACCGAGGTGACGTTTAAACCTTCGGCGCAGACGTTCACGCATACCGAATTCGACTACGCGATTTTCGAGCGCCGGCTTCGCGAATTGGCATTTTTGAATTCCGGATTGAGCATCGAATTGCGCGATGAGCGGCATGCGCCGGAGCAAGTGGCGAAATTCCTGTACGAAGGCGGCGTCGCGGAATTCGCGATCTGGCTGGACCGTGCCAAGACCTCGGTGCTGAGCGCACCCATCACCTCGATCGGCGAGGCGAAAGAACATGGGATACGGGTTGAGTTCGCACTGACCTGGAATGATTCCTACCATGAAACGATGTTGTGTTTCACCAACAATATCACGCAGCGCGATGGCGGCACCCATCTGGCCGGATTCCGCGCGGCGCTGACCCGGGTGGTTTCAAAATATGCCCAGGGGATGAGCAAGAAAGAGACTTTGGAGCTGAACGGCGAGGATATGCGTGAAGGCATGACCGCGGTGCTCTCGGTGAAGGTGCCGGACCCGAAATTCTCCTCGCAGACCAAGGATAAGCTGATCAGCTCTGAAGTGCAGCCGGTGGTACAGGCGGCGGTGGCCGATGCGCTCAGCCATTGGTTCGAGACGCATCCGAAGGAAGCGCGGCTGATTGTGCAGAAGGTGATGGATGCAGCCTCAGCGCGCGAAGCGGCGCGCAAGGCGCGCGAGCTGACCCGGCGCAAGGGGGTGCTGGATATCTCCACCCTGCCGGGCAAACTGGCGGATTGCCAGGAGCGCGACCCGGCAAAGTCCGAACTTTTTTTGGTCGAGGGCGATAGCGCCGGTGGATCCGCCAAGCAGGGGCGGGACCGCAAATTTCAGGCGATTTTGCCGCTGAAGGGCAAGATTTTGAACGTGGAGCGGGCGCGGTTCGACAAGATGCTGGGCAGTGCCGAGATCGGCACGCTGATCACCGCATTGGGCACCGGGATCGGCCGCGGCGAGCCGGAGCAGGGCGGGTTTGATATCACCAAGGCGCGCTATCACCGGGTGGTGATCATGACGGACGCGGATGTCGATGGTTCGCATATCCGCACGCTGCTGCTGACGTTTTTCTACCGGCAGATGCCGCAACTGATCGAGCACGGGTTTTTATACATCGCCCAGCCGCCATTGTATCGCGCCAAGCGCGGCAATGATGAGCGCTATTTGAAGGATGACGATGCGCTGGAATCCTTTCTGTTGGAACGCGCCCTTGGCGAGGCGGTGCTGACGGCGGCGGATGGCACGGTGTATGCCGGCGACGCGCTGCGGGCCGAGATGGGCTGGCTGCGCGAGGCGGTGGGAAGGCTGAACGCGTTGAACCGGCTGCTGCCGATCTCGTATCTCGAACAGATGGCAGTAACCGGCCTGCTGGTGCCCGAGGCGCTGACCGACCCCGAACGGGCGCAGGCCTTGGCGGCCAGGCTGGATGCGCAGGCGCTGCCGACCGAGCGCGGCTGGGTGGTAGCGTCCGACGCCGGCGGCATCACATTGGGCCGGATGGTGCGGGGCGTGGCGGAGCGCTACACCGTGGATGCGGCGGTGCTGCGGACCACCGAAGCCCGCTATCTGGGGGAGCGCACGCAGCGGTTGAACGCGATGTTCGGCACGGATGCGACCTTGAAACTGGATGGCCCAACCAAGCCGATCCACGGCCCGGCGCAATTATGGGAGACCATGCTGGCCTATGGGCGCAAGGGGCTCACCATCAACCGCTTCAAAGGCCTTGGCGAGATGAACCCGGACCAGCTTTGGAAAACCACGCTGGACCCGGATGTGCGGCGGCTGTTGCAGGTAAAAATCACCGATGCCGAGGATACCGATCAGATTTTCTCCACGCTGATGGGCGACGTGGTCGAGCCGCGGCGTGACTTCATTGTCACCAATGCGCTGAAGGTTGCGAATCTCGATACCTGAGCGGCGGCGGTTCCGATGCACGACAAACTGCGGTCGATCGAGGTCCGTCTTAAATCTCGACGCAATGGGGGCTGGACAATCGCGATGCTATCGGGTCCGGCGGTGCAATCGGACGCGCTGGTCAGCATTGCCGTTGACGATGCTGCACGGGCCGGCGTTTCGGCCAGGCGGTTCATCGCCATAGGTCTGGGCCGCTGCGTTTTCGCGCAGATCTCGCTCATCTGCGTTACCGGCGCCGAACAGCGCGGCGTGGTCGAGGTTTTTGGCGAACGCGCGGAACGGTGTTTGAAACTGCGGCTGATTGCGGTGCCGCAAGCGGTGGCGGCGGTGCTGTTGATCTGCCTGCAGCCATCGATTTTGTGGCCCCGCGCGCCGGCCAAGCGGCTCGGCGGCCGCCGGAATTTGCGGCAGCGATTGGCAATGGCGGCCCTCCGGCTCGGGCCGCGGATTTCTTATCCGGCCTGGCAGCGCCGGTTTGATTGCTGGACGGCGAGCCCGGTCACCGAGCCTGTTCAGGCGAGCGTAGCGGCCCTCGTCTTTAGCAGCGGCGCGCAGAATCGGGCGGCGCTCGATGCCAGCCTTGGCGCGATTGAGGCAGCCGCCAAATATTCTCAAGCGGCTCCGGCGGTTACGGTTATCGATAGTTCAGCGGGCGATGCCGCCCAGGCGCTAAGCTCAATGCTGCGGGCCTCAAGCGCGGCGTTTGTAATCGTGCTGCAGGCCGGCGAAGTCATTGCGCCGCATGCGATTGCAGCACTGGTCCGGTGGGCGGTGCAGAAGCAACTTGCGATCGTCTTTGCCGATGAGGACCGGGTAGATTTCACAGGGCTTCGCTCAGAACCGTTCTTCAAGCCGGAAGCCAGCCGGATGCTGATGCTAAGCGGCCTGCTGGCCAGCGGCGTATTTCTGGTCCGCCGCGAGGCCCTGGAGGGTTTCAACCATGCAGCTGCAGGTTGCGCCGATGCGTTGCGGCTTGACGCTTGGCTTCGCTTGCGCGCGCGCGCTGCAACTGGGGTTGCCGCGGATTTTTCAGGACGGCTGCCCATGATTCTGACGCATCGGCGCCCGGATACGGCGGCGACGCCGCCTGGGTTGCTGGCCGCGATCGCGCGCGCCGATCTCGGTCCTGCCTGGGTTGGGGAAATTGATGCCACGCGGTTGCCGCTGCGCATTTATCCCGGTGTTCCGGCGCCGGCGCCGAAAGTCTCGTTGATTGTCCCGTCGACCGGCAGGCTGGCCCATGTGCGCGGCTGTCTTTCCGCCGTTTTGGCGCAGACGCGCTATCCGGATTTCGAGATGATCGTTGTGCTATCGCAAGCAGCACCGCTGGATGCCCAGCAACAGGAAAACCTGGCGCCCATCCTGGCGGATGCACGGGTGCGGGTGGTTTTTGCACCGGCGCAAAAATTCAATTATTCGCGGGCCAATAATATCGCGGTTCAGCATAGTACGGCGCCGTTGATCTGCCTGCTGAATGACGATGTCTCGCCGATCGCCCCGGACTGGCTAGGGCTCATGGCCGGGCATCTGCAGGACGAGCACATCGCCGCGGTTGGCGCGAAACTCTATTATCCCGATGCGACGGTGCAGCATGGCGGCGTGATCATGGGGCTCAGCGGGCTATGCGATCATGCGTTCCGGGCGCTGCCGCGCGGCGCTGCGGGCTATGCTTCCCGGGCCGGCGTCGAGCAGGAATATGCCGCGGTTACCGCCGCCTGCATGCTAATCCGCAAATCGGCCTATGCGGCGGTGGGCGGGTTGGACGAGCATTTTGCGTCAGCCTATAACGATGTCGATCTTTGCCTGCGACTGCGCGAAGCCGGGCATGGCATCGTCTGGTCGGCGGCGGCAGAGCTTTGGCATCATGAGACGGTAACGTTCGGCAAGCACTACGCCGAGGCGGACAAGCCGCTGGCGGAGCGCGATATCGCGCTGATGCGTGAACGCTGGCCCAGCTACTGCATGGCCGACCCCTTCCACAATCCAAACCTCTCGCTCGATGTGCAAAGCGAATGGGAGCTTGCTTTTCCGCCGCGGCTGGGAAGTCTGACGGAGGCTTTGGGATGTGTGATGGCAGGCAAATTTATCCGGTCAAACGATTCCATTTGATCCGATGTTGCTCTATTGAAGGTTGCTCCAAATGACACCGCTATTTTAAGCATTTATTAATCTTGCCCTCTCGCCAACCATGGATAAAAAAATGAATCAAGCCCACTCCCCTGAACCGGACACCTTTGAGGGGTGGGTTGATAGCTGGCATGAGGGCTTAATTCGCGGTTGGGTTTTGGATCCGGCACATCCAAGCCGGGAGGTAACTGTCGAGGTCTTGATCGATGGCGCACTGATGGCAACGGCAATTGCAGGGTTGGAACGGCCCGATATTGTCGCAGCAGGACGGAAAACCGGGCGTTGCGGTTTTTCGATCCCGGTCACTTATAATGAGAAAAATGAGTCCCAAACCGTCCAGGTTACCGTCCGGGTCCAAAATGGTTCGACGCTTCCCAATGGCGAATTCGAACTGGAAATGACTCCGCAATTCGCCCGCATGCCCGTTATTCTAATGGGAAAAAATGGCATTACGGGTCGCTTTGATGAATTCGGCCCCGATCTGATCGGGGGTTGGATAACGCGCACCGAAAATCCTTCGCCACCACCTGAAATCGAATTATGGGAGGATGGCGAGAAAGTTTTGTCCATCATAGCTGATATTTGGCGAACCGATCTTGAAGAACATCGCCAGGGCGACGGCAGGTGGGGGTTTAGTGCAACCGTCCCGGGTCTGTTGCGCGATGGCAAGACCCATGTGCTGACGATCAAATTGGCGGGAGAAGCTGATCCGATCACCGCAGGCCCGCTGCGCTTGAAATTTCCAGCGCTGGCGCCGCTGCCAGTTGGATTGCGGCGGCGCGAAGGCGACGAGGACCGCAGTTCCCGGGTCCGGCCTTCGCGCGCGGACGCGCCTACCGAGGTCCTGTTTTCCATAATCGTTAATTTTTATAATATGCCGCGCGAGGCAGCGCGCACGCTCACCTCGCTCACGCGCAGCTATCAGCAGGGCATAGGCGCGCTGCGCTATGAGGTAATCTGTATCGATAACGGGTCTTCACCGCCGCTCGATCGGGAATGGATCGAGAATTTTGGTCCGGAATTCCGGCTGTTTTTGCCGAGTCTAAGCACTTCATCGCCATGTAGGGCAATCAACGAGGCTGCGCGCCAGGCGACGGGACGGTATCTCGCAATCATGATTGATGGCGCGCATATTCTGTCTCCCGGCGTGTTCCGCGAGGTCTGGGACGCCATTGACGCGGCGCCTGAGGCGGTGGTGGGTCTGCGGCAATGGTTCATCGGGGGCGACCAGCGATGGCTCTCCATGAGCGGCTATACCCGGGCGCAGGAGGACATGTTGTTCGACAAGATCTCCTGGCCGGAGGACGGCTATAAGTTGTTCAGGATCAGCACGCCAATCTGGGAAAGCCCCAATCACTGGCTTGACGGCATGATCGAAAGCAATTGCCTGTTCGTGCCTCGCAGCATCTATGAACGGATCGGCGGAATGGATGAGGCATTTAGTGAGCCAGGTGCCGGGTACGCGAATCTTGATCTGTTCAAGCGGGCTGTCAACGCTTCGCCGGAACCTCTGATCGCACTTCTGGGTGAGGCCTCCTTCCACCAGTTTCATGACGGCACCACCACCAATGTTTCAGATCAAGAGAAAGAGCGGCGGGTACGCGGTTATGAGACGAACTATATGCGGCTTCGCGGTGAGGCATATGCCGGCGTGGCGCCAGTCGATATCCGCCAGCATGGCCAGTTGCGGGCGCAAACCGCGGTCGTGGGCCGGCAACGGCCGCTCTCCCCGGCGAAAATCGGTGTAACCGATCAAATTCGTGAAGGCTCGCTGCCGTTACATTTCGACAGCATGTCATGTGCCAACCTGCTGTCGGTTTATGTGGAGTGCGGGTTGCATAAATTGACCAGATGGCTTGGTCACGAAGTATCCATGGCACCTGCGGATATCGTCGAAATTCAGGATATCATTTTTAAGGGGCGGCCGGGACGAATCGTCGCGGTCAACGTCAATCCAGGGGTCGTGCAAATGCTCCTCTCATTGTTGCAAATTACCGGATTGACGGGAAGCCGCATCCTTCATGTCAACGACGCGCATGATGCAAGCGAGGCGCTGCCGTCGGTTGATTTGATCGCGGGTGCACCGGGCGCCCCCGAAACGATTCACCGGGTAAAACGATGGCTCGGCGGTGAGGAAAATGTGCTGGTGCTGTTTGCGCCACGCGAGCACGATTACGCGCCAATCGAATCACTGCGATTTTATGCAAGCTTGGTCTCCTGCCGGTCCTATCTAATCGTTCTGGGCACCGTGTTCGGGCAACCCTGGCTTGGCTATTCAAAGTACTGGTTTTTGAATGCGATCAAGACGATCGTTGAGGACAGTGGCCTCGTGATCGACCATAGCCGCAATAGGCAATTGGTTACCACCTGCCCGAGCGGCTATTTGCAGAGAATTTCGGATGATGGTTTGATTGGTGCCGAAGAATCTAATGATTTTATCGATTTGTAAAGGCTGATTATGCACCGCTTCTGGAAACGTTACATCAAACCGGTTATCGAAACTGTCGCGCCCGAGCAGTTGCTTGAGGTCGGAGCGGAATTCGGCTGGAACACCGAACCGCTTCTCGCCTATTGCGGGCTAACCGGCGCCAAGCTCGATGTGGTCGATCCGGCGCCGCACCCGGCTTTGTACGACGTGCTAGCGAAGTATCCTGAAGAGCATCGGTTCCACGCACTGAAAAGCCTGGTGGCGATCCCGAGATTGCCGCCGGCGGATCTGGTTCTGCTCGACGGCGACCATAACTGGTTTACAGTCTATAATGAATTGCAGCTGTTATATCAGCGTGCGGCGGCATGCGGCGTGGCGCCGCCCATTATTCTGTTTCATGATATTGCATGGCCGTATGCGCGGCGCGATATGTATTACGATCCCGAGGGGCTGAATGAGGCGGACCGGCATCCATACGCGTATCGCGGCATGCTTCCTGGCCAGTCCGAATTGACCGATGCCGGGATCAATGGACAGTTCGCCAATGCACTGCATGAGGGCGGCCCGCGTAACGGAGTTCTAACCGGGGTCGAAGACTTTTGCGCAAGCTGCGGCGTCGAAGCCAAGCTGTATCTGTTGCCGTTTTTCAACGGCCTTGGGATACTACTGCCGGAAGCGCGCAAGACGCCGTCGCTGCAAGCGGTGATCGACGGCTTCCTGAGTCCAGAATCGCTATTGGAAACCTGCATGATTTTGGAAAAGGATGGCATGATGGTGCGAGCGGAACTTGCGGCGGCGAACGTCGTTTCAAGCAATCGCAAAGCGGCGTTGGCGAGGCTGCGCGAGGAACTAAACGAGATACGCGCCGCCTTACAGGCTGTGCCGCAGGGGAGTGTCACAAAGCCGAAGCCGCAACCTAGGATAAGACGGTTATGGTCGCGCATTGCGGCCCGGCGCGCCTAGGTTTCGGCAAATTACGCCGAGGCAGTTACCCGGCTTCATGAACTTTCAAAGAGGACAGGCAATGCGAAATCCGTATATTGCCGCGGCAATCTATTTTTTTCTAGCGATACCGTTTGTATCTTATTCATGTGTCTTCCTAAGATTCACGGTGAATATGCCGGTTTTTGACGACTATACCGCCGTGCTGGATTGGATGTGCCAATATCTGTCCAGTCCGAACTTACACGACAAATTTTTTCTGTTTTTTCGGCAAAACTTTGAACACCGAATCGTTTTCGACTATTTCGCGGAGCTTTTGTGCTTTCATCTTTTCCATAAGATCAACTTTGTTTTTCTGTCTTTTTTTGGTTCCATGGGATTGTTTGGGATCGTTGCAACCCTGCTCTATGCAGGGAAAAAAAATGGGCTGTCACATTTCGAATTGATCCCGGTACCATTCCTGTTACTCACGCTCTCGCAGAGCGATTTGATGTGGTACAACATGGCCTCGTTGCAGCAATATTGGCAGTTGCTGTTTGTTATATTGTTGCTGATCGTTTTGATCGGCTCGACAGAAAAATCCGCGCTGATCGTGGCGTTACTTTTGCTGGTCGGCGCTATTTTCTCGGGCGGGGGCGGCTTGCTGGCCGCGCCCATAGGCCTTTGTTATCTGGTACTCTCAAAGCAATGGCGTGCTGCGTTGCTTTGGTCGGTTTCATCCGTTTTCGTTATTTACATTTATTTTGTTGTTTTGAAATATGAGCCTACGGCGGCGGACCGTACGGCGCATGCATATGTGCATGCGAATCCTGCAAAATTTTTGATCTTTTCGATTCGATTTATAGGAAATTTCGGACGGTCGACGACCTACGCGCTGATTTTTGGTTTGATTTCGATTGCCGCAGCAATCCCTTTGTTCGCCCTGAGCGTCGGTAAAACAGTACAGAGCTTCATGTACATCGTGATGTTTGTCTGGGCGACTGCTTTTGCCGTGGCGTATGATAGAAGTTTTTGGGGCCCGCAATTCGCCATTTCGTCGCGCTATACCATCTATGGATTGCTGGCGCTTGCGCTGATCTATATGACCGCTGTTTCATTGAACCGGAGCCATTTGCTCAGACGCTTCACGGCGGTTGCGGGAATTATCGTTTCAGTCGCCGTTTACATGTCCTGGATCAACCCGGCTTTGGCAGCACTTCGGCAGATGCATGCTTGGGAGACCACAAGTGTTGTAACGTATCCATTTCTTTCAATCGTAAGAGATCCACGAGTGGAATTACGAACGGCAATGAATGAGGGTGTATTCTACCCTCACACCTTGTACTCGCACTTGCCGAAGCAGATTGAAAATAACCGCCAGTATAATCAGGCGTGGGTTGCACTGTTCGGAATCTACCTGTTTCGGCCGGATCTTCAGAATGCTTTCCCTTTAACATCAGCCGCTTCATATACGCCAATTTTACGTTGGGCTGCGATGAAGATCCCGAGCTATGATCCGGCTTACGCACAGGTTAAACCGCTACAACCCGTATACGCTTCGATGCTTGCGCATATTAAGCAATAGAGGCTTTGTATCAGCTTAGGCTTTAGGCGATCATTATTTAACGCAATATAGGATGATCTAGACCATGATCGGCCCTTGCTCCATCGGGAACGTTGAAGGCGTGAAAAACCAGCTTTCAATCGCATAGCGGACCTTGTCCATCTCGGGGCGAACTGCTGTGCGATGCAACATGAGCTGGTCGAACAACAGCGCGTCCCCCGGCCTGAAGACAGGACTGACGACCGGCGTGCCCTGCCGCTCAAGATCATCAATCAGGCCAGCGCCGACCGACCAGTGGAATTGCGCGCCATGGGAACCGGTCTGCATAATGCCTGGCAACCGGTCGCCAACAATATCAAGGCCGGGTGCGTCCTCGCCACAATCGGACAAAGAAAGCCAGACGTTGACGGTCCGCACGTCCTTACCCAGAAACGCTCCGTCCTGGTGCCAGTCATGCGGGGGGCCCCCCGACTGGATTCGGCGAAGCGTGGATTTGCCGATCGAGAGTGTCAGCGGTTCCTGAAGATACTCCGAGAGTATGTTGATAATGCCGCGTTTTTCATAAAGATCGAGTATCTCATACATCATGCGGGGCGAATCAGCCATCCACAGGCTGCCGCCCCAACCGCGCATGGTCCCGGTCGCCGTATCCAGTGGCGTTTCCGCATACCAGGCGGCGATTTCCTCCTTAGATCCATCGTTATTATATAAGTCGCGCGCGTATAAAGCCCGGTCGATCCCGTTTCGGAGATTTTCCGCCTGTTTGCGGGTGGTGAACCCTCGGACCAGCAACGCGCCGTGATGCTGAAAAGCTCCCGCCATCACCGCCACCGTCAGGTCCGCGAAATTAATTTCCGGCAAGCCCCGCAATCCTGGAAACGGATCCTCGAACAACGGCGGCCAGGAAGAGGGACCCCCCGTACGGTCCATCGTCGGAAATGCATTTGCCCTCCACCTCATGATCCGGCGCTCCAACTCCGGCGCCTCAAATGTATGATTTGCGGCTGTGGCGACATCAATTGCCAACCGAAAATTGCCTCGATCAGCAAGACCGTCTGCAAATTCAAGCACCTGCGACAATTCGCGCTGCCTGGCCGGCAGCATTTGGTCAAATAAACTATCTGGCATTCCGGGATTCTCCCAAAGTATTGCGGCGCTGCTGTTCTATGGGACCGAATCAGCTATTAGAGGCAATAAAGTCAAGCTGAAATTCCCAATGTCTGGAAGCTGAGATCCGTAGGACTTTAGGTTTGGGACCGTCGTAAAACCAGTGAGCAGGACATTAGGCTCGGAATGAAGGATCGGATGCGACGCCGGCCCGGCTGCTGTTCGTGCCGGCGCGCGGAGACCTCCCCAGGCCGGGTCCGTGACCGAGGGCATTGAAGTTTAACAGGTTTTACGGTTTAAGCTTAATTGATGCACATCTCAGGCGACGACGGCGGGTGCGAAATGGCTGGGGAGATAAGGCTTGAGGGGTGAGACGGAGTATTGGCCAGATGTGATGCAGGAGACGGCAAAACCGATTGAACCCAAGCTGTTGATTGCCGTGCCTTTTTACAAAAACGAGCAGTTGGTCGGCCCGCTTCTGGACTCGCTGATCCTATGTGCAGCCGATCTTGCCGCGGTCGGCGCGGAAGTCGTTCTGTTCGACGATTCGCCGGGCTACGCGCCATTACAGACAGCTTTGGAAGCCATTCTGCCCCGGGCAAAAGCGGCGTTTAACTGCCGGCTGGTGCGTAACGAGCGCAATCTCGGCTTCGTGCAGACCATGAATACCGCGATTGCCGAGGCGGTGTCCCGCCGCCTCGATGTGCTGCTGCTGAATTCTGACACCATCGTCCATCCCGGCGCGTTCCCGGAAATGCTGCGGGTGGCGGACCTCGACCCGATGATCGCCTTTGTCAATCCGCGATCGGACAATGCAACGCTGGCCACCTTGTCGATCGAGCGCGGCACGGCTGTCGAGGATGCGCGGTTCGATGCCGCACCCTACGAAGCACTGGCGGCCCGGCTGCCCGAGTTCAGCTATGTGCCGACGGCGGTCGGGTTTTGTATGCTGATCCGCTGGCATATCATTGCCGAGTTCGGCGGTTTTGATCCGGTGTTCGGTGCCGGCTATAATGAGGAGAATGATCTGGTGATGCGCGCCGGCCGTTGCGGCTATCGCGCGGTGCTCGCCAATCGGGCTTTTGTTCGCCACGAAGGTGAGAAATCCTTCGCCGTGGCCGAGCAATCGAAGACGGCGCTGGAGAATGTCAACAGCGCCATTCTGCAAAAACGCTATCCCGAATATGCCGGCCTGATCGCTGCCTATTTCGCCTCCCCCGAGGCGGTGGCGGAGCATCTTCTTGGCAAAATGATTCCCGATGATGCCGGAAGGCTCGACGTCGCTTTCGATTTTTCGAGTTTTGCCGACCGCCATACCGGCACCAGCAAGGCCGGCCGGCAACTGATGCAGTCGGCGATTGACGACTGGCGCCAGCGCTTCAATATTTTTGTCCTTTGTTCAAAGGACGCGTATGCGTTTCATAGATATTCAGAACTTGGAATTCCGCGCCGGGAACCCGACGGACCGGAGAAATTCGCGGTTATTTTCCGTGTCGGCCAGGTCTTTGATTGGCACGCGATCCGCCGGCTTATGATGAAGTCGGCAGTATTCGGGATCTATATGCTGGATACGATTTCGCTTGATTGCACGCAATTGACGTCTGCGGAATTATACGACATATGGCAATTTTCTCTGGCGAGAAGCGATTTTTTCGTAACACCGAGCAGTTATTCTCTGGACCAGGTCAGACGGCGCTTCGCACTCCCCGAGCGCGTGATGCACGCTCCGGCGCTGCATTCACTCGATCTAGATGATTATACGCCAACCGGGACCCGGCCGGCCGCCAAGCAGGTGGACCCGCGTAGATTTGTAATGCTGGTCATCGGCAATCATTTTCCCCATAAATTTCTGGTGCAGACGGCCAATGCGCTCGCGGCGGCGTTTTCCGAAAGATCTATTGTCGCATTGGGGCAAGCCAAACTGGACAACTCGGAGCCCTTTAACCCCTACGGTTTACCGCAATTAACCGGCGGCAATGTTACCGGAGTCGACGTCGGTCATTTCACCGATGAAGAACTCGTTGCATTCTATGGCGACGCCGATGTTGTGGTGTTTCCCAGCCATTATGAAGGATTTGGATTTCCGATCATGGATGCGTTGGTCGCACGGCGGCCAATTTTTGTTCGCCGTTTGCCGGTCTTTGAGGAATTGTATGACGGGCTGGAGAGAAATCCGAATATTTATTTCTATGAAACCACTGATGATTTGGTGGCGCAGCTGCAGGAAATGCCGGTCTGGCAAGAGGTGCCGATTCCATCGCAGCCAGACATCGGCGCGGCGCGATCCGCCAGAGAAATACTGGCATTGGTGGATGCCGCCCTGCTCAACGTGGAATATCAAGTCATCGTCGATAGACTTCGCGCTGTTCGCGTCGACGTGAAGCTGATCGCCAGACCCGCGCAAACCGCTGAGGCGGCGGTCGAAACCGCTCAGCGCGAGCTCCTGGACCAGGTTGCCAGCTTTGCCGCCGTAAGGTTCGAGTGGTTTGTCCGGCAGGCCTTGCAGATCCGGTTTGTTTACGTGGTTAGCCGGACGATTTTCAGAATGCTTCGCCCGGTCGTAAGGGGCCTGCGGGCGATGCGAAATGCGATGAGGCGTGGCGCGTGAGCATCATTAAGGATCCGCGAAAGCCGGATGAAGCAGCTTCGGATTTTGGAATGTTCGAACAGCGGCGGCTATAAAATCGGCCGATGGGCAAAATCTTGTGGCTGGCATCCTACCCGAAATCAGGCAATACTTGGTTGCGGGCGTTTTTGCATAATTATATCGCCCAGCCGGACACGCCCTACAGTATTAACCGGCTGATCGATTTCTCGGTCAGCGAGTGCAATGCGCAGTTTTACCGTAAATATGATGCGCGGCCCGGCTCGGCCTATTCCATTGCGGAGGTGCAGCGGATGCGGCCGTGGGTGCATCGCGATCTTACCCAATTGCACCCGGATCTGGTGTTCGTAAAAACCCATAATGCGTCATTGGCGGTGCATGGCGTGCCGCTTTGCACGCCGGAGGTCACGCAAGGAGCGATTTATATTGTCCGCGACCCGCGCGACGTGGCGGTGTCCTATAGTCATTACACCGGCAGAAGCCTCGATTGGATCATCGGCTTCATGCATAAGGAACAGGCTGCGAATCGGGGAAACGAAGTCCAGGTGTTCGAGCTGCTGAGTTCCTGGTCGGTGCATGTGGATTTGTGGACGCGGCATCCGAACCCGAGACTGCTGGTTGTGCGTTACGAAGATTTGCTGGCGCAGCCGCAGTCGAGCTTTGGCAAGGTTGTCGGGTTTTTGGGGGATCAGCCGGATCCGGCAAGGCTGGACCGGGCCATCGCCTTCAGTGCGTTTGCGGCTTTGCAGGCCCAAGAGGCCGAGCATGGTTATGTGGCGGATGGGGCGGATTCGACCGCGCCGTTTTTTCGCACGGGAAAAGCTGGACAATGGCGCGAAATCCTAACCACCGCGCAACGGCTTCGCTTGGAAACAGACCACGCCGCAATGATGGAAAAGTTCGGCTATAGATGAGATAAAGCAGTATCCGATTAGAGCGTTTTCCGATCAATCGGACCGGCATCTTTAAATGCCGTTTCCTCCGCCCACATGGCTAGCTGGCTGCAAGCGATGTCGCTCGTTCGCCGGAACCATAGTGAGGAAATGATCATGTCAGACGACACCAATGAACAGGAAATCCGGGAATATGCCTACAGACTGTGGCAGGAAGCGGGGTCTCCCGACGGCCAGGAAACCGAATTTTGGCACAAGGCAAAGCACTTGATCGCCGAGCGCGACGCGCATCCCGATGTCGATGCCGCCAGCGAGGAAAGCTTTCCGGCGAGCGACCCCGTGAATCATATGTAGCACGAAATTAGCGCCTAATCCCGTCGCTTCCCGGTATCGCCGGCGCCTGTCGCGCCGGCGCAGCATCGCTGATGAAAAAAAGCAGCATTCCGATCCAAGACGCGTATAATTGCCGGGTATTAGGATGAACACCGGGGGAGGGGTCAGATGGCAAGAACGGCTGCAGCCTTTATGGCGGAAACGCTTGCGAGCGCCGGCGTCAAGCGGATTTACGGCATTGTCGGGGATTCCCTGAACGGCTTTACCGACGCGCTCCGGAGCCAGAAGCGGATCGACTGGATCCATATGCGCCACGAGGAAGGGGCCGCCTTCGCCGCCGCCGGCGAGGCCCATGTGACCGGCAAACTCGCGGTCTGCGCCGGCAGTTGCGGGCCGGGCAATCTGCATCTTATCAACGGTCTGTACGATGCCCAGCGCTCGCGCGTGCCGGTATTGGCCATCGCCGCGCATATCCCGAGCACCGAAATCGGCATCGATTACTTTCAGGCGACCCATCCCGAGCAGTTGTTCAAGGAATGCAGCCATTACGTCGAGTTGGTCTCCAGCCCCGAGCAACTGCCGCAAATCCTGACCCGGGCGATCCGCGTCGCCATCGCCAAACGCGGGGTCGCGGTGGTGGTGATCCCCGGCGATATCGCGCTGCGGCCACTCGATGCGAAGGTGCCAAACTGGCTTGTCCCGGCCCAACCGGTGTTGCGCCCAACCGATGCGGAACTCGGCCGGCTGAAGGAGATATTGAACCAAGGCTCGCGCATCACGATGCTCTGCGGCGCCGGCTGCGCCGATGCGCATGACGCGGTGGTGGCCTTGGCCGGGCGCCTGAAAGCGCCCATCGTCCACGCCTTTCGCGGCAAGGAATACCTGGAACACGACAATCCCTACGATGTCGGCATGACCGGTCTGGTCGGTTTCACCTCCGGCTACGCGGCGATGAAAAATTGCGACACGCTGCTGATGCTCGGCACCGATTTCCCGTACCGTGCCTTTTATCCGGAGCATGCCCGTATCGTGCAACTCGATATCCGCCCGGAGGCGCTCGGCAATCGCTGCCCGCTGGAACTGGGCCTTTTAGGAGATGTCAAAGCCACGCTGGAAATGCTGTTGCCGCAGCTCGACGAGAAGCGCGACGCCACGCATCTGGAGGCCTGTCTGGCTGATTACGCCAAGGCCCGGAAAAATCTTGATAAACTGGCGGAAAGCGGCCCCACCAGCAAGGTGATCCATCCGCAATATGTCGCCAAGCTGGCCAGCGAACTGGCGGCCGAGGACGCCATCTTCACCTGCGATGTCGGCTCGCCGATCGTCTGGACCGCCCGCTATGTTCAGATGAACGGCAAGCGCCGCATCATCGGCTCCTTCAACCATGGCTCGATGGCCAATGCGATGCTGCACGCCATCGGCGCGCAGACGGCGTTTCCGGACCGGCAGGTGATCTCGCTGTCCGGCGATGGCGGCTTTACCATGATGATGGGCGATTTCATTACCCTCACACAAATCGGCCTGAAACCGAAAATCATCGTCTTCAATAACGGCTCGCTCGGCTTCATCGAAATGGAAATGAAAGCCAGCGGCTTTCTCGATACCGGCACCGAACTGAAAAACCCGAATTTCGCGGCGATGGCCGAGGCGATGGGGGTCAAGGGTATCCGCGTCGAAAAGCCGCAGGATCTGCGCGCCGCGCTGACCGATGCCTTCGCCCATGACGGGCCGGTGCTGGTGGACGTGCTCAGCGCCCGCCAGGAATTGGCGATGCCGCCGAAAGCCACGCTGGAGCAGGCCTATCATTTCGGCATGTTCACGATGAAGGCGGTGCTGGACGGCAGGGCGGCCGAATTGATCGATCTGGCCAAGGTCAATCTTTTGCGTTGACCGGAGGTCACCCGATGCGTTGACCGGAGGTCACCCTATGCCTTGACCGGAGGTCACCCTATGCCTTTACCGGAGGTCACCCTTATCCGTTGACAGCAGGTCACCGTATCCGTTGACAGCCACGTCGGATCGCCATCAAAATCACATCAGGATCGCGGCTGGGACGTTGCCTATACGATAGGGTGGCGGCGCGATCCGGCGATGATAACAGGGCAAGCTTGGGGGAATGTGAACATGGCGCTACCCGCTGAGCCTGGCCGCCGGTGGCAGTTCCCGAAAATTCCCGGCCTGGTCTGGCGCATCCTCAGCTTTGTTCTGGCGGCGCTGATCCTGATCTTTTGCTTCTCGAGATGGGACCGTTGGGAAGGCGAAGCCCGCTATCAGACCACCGACGATGCCTATCTGCAAACCGATCTGACGCCGCTCAGCGCCCAGGTCGCGGGTTATGTCGAGAGCGTTCCGGTAACGGATTATGACCATGTGCATGCCGGCCAGCTGATCGTGCAGATC
>Ga0116226_10001715_pt1 | contig 19055 bp, 18 predicted proteins | sample S1TSphfallax_FD_89692 | JGI IMG/M metagenome (GOLD analysis project Ga0116226, IMG submission 89692) | Host-associated microbial communities from peat moss isolated from Minnesota, USA - S1T2_Fa - Sphagnum fallax MG | ecosystem: Host-associated > Plants > Peat moss > Unclassified | place: USA... | reverse complement strand
CAGTTCGCGCTCGTGCACCCGGTCCGGGTAGCCGAGTTCGACCCGCATGAGGAAGCGATCGAGCTGCGACTCCGGCAGCGCGAAGGTACCGAGCTGGTCGTGGGGATTTTGTGTCGCGACCACGAAGAACGGCTCCGGCAGGCGATAGGTCGTGACGTCGGCGCTGATCTGGCGCTCCTCCATCGCCTCGAGGAGCGCGCTTTGGGTCTTGGGGCTCGCGCGGTTCACTTCGTCCGCGAGCAGCAGCTGGGTGAAGATCGGCCCCTGGCGGAAATGAAACTGCTGACTCGTCCGGTCGAACACCGACACGCCGATGATGTCGGCGGGCAGCAGGTCGCTCGTGAACTGGACGCGTTGCCAGGCGAGGCCGAGCACATGGGCGAGGCCGTGTGCGAGGGTCGTCTTGCCGACTCCGGGAACATCCTCGATGAGCAGGTGTCCACGCGCGAGCAGACAGGCCATGCAGAGGCGCAGCTGCGCCGGTTTCCCGAGCACGACCTGCTCGAGGGTCGCGAGCGCCCGCGCGAGCCGCTCGCGTTCGCTCACTCGAGGAGCCTGCGTACGCGTGCCAGATAGGCTCCGTAGTTGTCGCGCGCGCGGGCGACCTCTGCCTGGCGTGCCCGGTCGCCGGCCACCACCTCGGCCGGGGCATTGCGAATGAAACTCTCGTTGCCGAGCTTTGCCTCGAGCTTGCCCAAGTCCGACTCGCACTTGGCGATCCGTCGGCCGAGGCGCTCGATTTCCGCTTGCGGGTCGATGAGGCCGACGAGCGGTACCAGCACTCCGAGCTCGCCCACGAGCGCCGCCGCTGACACGGGAGCCGCCTCGCCAGGCTCCAGCGCCCGAATGCTCGCGAGTCCCGCCAGGCGCTCGAGCCAGGGGCGTAGTGCCGCGACGAGCGCCAGGTCGTTAGGAGTCGCATCCTGCAGGAGGATGTCGAGACGCGCCGAGGGGGCGAGATCCATCTCGCCGCGGATCTGCCGTACGCCGAGCACGAACTCGCGCAGCCAGGCGATCTGGCGCTCGGCCTCGGCGTCCGCGGCGAATTCGGCGGCGCGCGGCCAGCGCGCGAGCATGAGGGTGGGCGAGGGGACTCCGGGACGCGCGAGGGGTGCAACGCGTTGCCAGATCTCCTCGGTAATGAAGGGCATGAGCGGGTGCAGGGCCCGCAGCAGCGTCTCGAGCACTTCGAGCAAGGTGCCGCGGGTCGCGGCTTTCTGTGCGGCGGTGCTGGTCTCGGCAAGGAGCACGGGCTTCGCGAGTTCGATGTACCAGTCGCAGAACTCGTACCAGGTGAACTCGTAGAGGGCCGCGGCCGCGAAGTCGAACCGGTACTCGGCGAGCCCGGCGTCGCAGGCGCCGAGTGCGGCGCCGAGGCGGGCGCGGATCCAGCGATCCGCCACCGAAAGCTCTGGCGTCGAGCCGGGCGGTGCCGCGGTGGTCTCGGTCGACTCGACCACACCGAGTACGTAGCGCGCGGCGTTCCAGAGCTTGTTACAGAAATTGCGATAGCCGCCCACTCGCGCGAGATCGAAGCGCACGTCGCGCGAGGTGGTGGCGAGTGAGGCGAAGGTGAAGCGCAGCGCGTCGGTGCCGTAGGCGGGTATGCCTTCAGGGAATTGTTTGCGGGTAGCCTTCTCGATGCCCGGCGCGAGATGTGGCTGCATCAGCCCGGTCGTACGCTTGGTGACCAGCGACTCGAGATCGATACCGTCGATGATGTCGAGTGGGTCGATGATGTTGCCCTTGGACTTCGACATCTTCTCGCCGCGCTCATCGAGGATGAGCCCGTGGATATAGACGTCCCGGAACGGCACCTCGTCCATGAACTCGAGACCCATCATGATCATCCGCGCGACCCAGAAGAAGATGATGTCGAAGCCCGTGATGAGCACGTTGCTCGGATAGAAGCGCGCGAGCGAGGGCGTGCGTTCCGGCCAGCCCTGGGTCGAAAACGGCCAGAGCGCTGAGGAGAACCAGGTATCGAGCACATCCTCGTCGCGCCGCAGCACCCGGTCTACGCCAAGTCCGTGACGACTTCGCACCTCTTCCTCCGAGCGACCGACGTAGACGGTGCCGGCCGCGTCGTACCAGGCGGGAATGCGATGCCCCCACCAGAGCTGGCGGCTCACGCACCAGTCTTTGATATTTCGCATCCACTCGTAATAGGTTTTCGACCAGTTCTCAGGGACGAAGCGCACGGCGCCGGTCTCGACTGCGCGCACCGCGCGTTCGGCGAGCGGCGCGACCCGCACATACCACTGGTCGGTGAGATAGGGCTCGATCACCGCGCGGCTGCGGTCGCCGCGCGGCACCACCAGCCGATGTTTGTCGATGCGTTCGAGCAGCTCGGCCGCGGCGAGGGCGGCGACGATGCGTTCGCGCGCCACGAACCGATCGAGACCCCGATATTCCGGCGGCGCTTCCTCGTTGAGTGCGGCCTCCGGCGTGAACACGTTGATGAGCGGCAGCCCGTGACGCTGACCCATCTCGTAATCGTTGAAGTCGTGGGCCGGTGTGATCTTCACGCAGCCTGAGCCGAAGGCCGGATCGACGTAGTCATCCGCGATGATCGGGATCAGCCGCCCGGTGAGCGGCAGACGGATACGCTTGCCCACGAGGGCGGTGTAGCGCTCGTCGGTCGGATTGACCGCTACCGCCGTGTCGCCGAGCATCGTCTCCGGGCGGGTGGTCGCGACGATCACGTAGCCGCTGCCATCCTCGAGCGGATAGCGAAGGTGCCACAGCGATCCTTCTTCCTCCTCGCCGAGCACCTCGAGGTCGCTCACGGCGGTGCGCAGCACCGGGTCCCAGTTGACGAGCCGTTTACCGCGATACAGCAGCCCGGAGTCATACAGCCTCACGAACACCTCGGTGACCGCGACCGAAAGTTCCGGGTCCATCGTGAAGCGTTCGCGCGTCCAATCGACCGAGTCGCCGAGCCGCCGCATCTGGCGCGAGATCGTGCCGCCGGATTCGGCCTTCCATTCCCACACTCGGTCGATGAATGCCTCGCGAGTGAGGTCGGTGCGGCGGACCCCCGCGGCGTTCAGTCGTCGTTCGACCACCATCTGGGTGGCGATGCCGGCATGGTCGGTGCCGGGCTGCCAGAGCACATCATCCCCGCGCATCCGATGCCAACGGGTGAGAGTGTCTATCAGGGTGTGCTGAAAGGCATGCCCCATATGGAGCGTGCCGGTGACGTTCGGCGGCGGGATGACGATACAGAACGGCGTGCCCTCGCCGCGGGGGGCGAACCAACCGCTCGCTTCCCAATGCTCGTAGAGGCGCCGCTCTATGGAGCTCGGCGAGTAGACTTTATCCATCGAACCGATCGATCGCCCTGAAGTCGCGGATCGCGAAGATTATAGAGGTGAGGATGAGCTGAGGTTGTGGGACTGCGGCTCAATTCCAAGCGAACGATAATGCTTGAACCGCCGCCTACCGGCGGCGCGGCGCCCTTCCTCCGCGTCGATGATCTCCGCGATCCGCTGCAGCCCTGGCCAGACCGGGGGGAGCTCGGGCCCGAGATTCACGAGTACCTCGACCGGCCCCGCCGGCGCCGCGCCCCCCGAGATCACCACCGGGCATTCTGCCGTTGCGCCGGCCGCCCCGTCCTCGAGTTCATGGGGCACGAAGCTGCCCTCGGTGAAGGTCCAGAGGAGCTCATCCAGAATTCGGCGTTCGCCCGCGTCGGGACAGAGTACGGCGACGCGCTGAGCGGCGAGATAGGCTTTCTCGCTCAACCGGCAGGCCACCCGCAGACGGCCGTCATCGGTGGCGCTGCCGAGCACGTAGAAGTCGACCCTGAGCGGTGGCGGACTGACTTCGCCGCCACTCATCGAGACTTCGAGCTCGCGCCGCTGCGAGCGCGCCGGATCAGGAACTCGCTCAAGAGAGGCACCGGGCGGCCCGTGCTCCCCTTCTGCGCGCCGCCGAGGTAGGCGGTGCCGGCGATGTCGAGGTGCGCCCATTTGAGCCCCGCCGTGAATTTGGCGAGAAAGGCCGCCGCGGTGATGGCTCCGCCGTCGCGTCCGCCCACATTCGCCATATCCGCGAAGTTGCTCTTGAGCTGCTCGCCATACTCGTCCGTGAGCGGAAGCTGCCAGGCGCGATCGTCGGCGTTGCGCCCCGCGGATACGAGTTCGGTCGCGAGCTCGTCGGTGTTGCTCATGACGCCGGTATGGTGTGCGCCGAGCGCCACCACGCAGGCGCCGGTGAGGGTCGCGACATCGACGACGGTATCGGGCTTGTAGCGACGCGCGTAGTGGAGGGCATCGCAGAGGACCAGCCGGCCCTCGGCGTCGGTATTGAGGATTTCGACGGTCAGACCCGAGGCGCTGGTGACGATGTCGCCGGGCTTGATGGCACGCCCGCTCGGCATGTTCTCACAGGCCGGGACCAGCACCACCACGTCGAGCGGGAGCTCGAGTTCGGCCACCACGCCGAGCGTGGCGATGACGGCCGCGGCGCCACTCATGTCGAATTTCATCTCGTCCATGCCCGGCGGGTCTTTGAGCGAGATGCCGCCGGTGTCGAAGGTGATGCCCTTGCCGACCAGCACCACGGGCGGCGAGCGGCGAGCACCCGCGCGGCGGCTGCGATACTCCGCGACGATGAACCGCGGCGGCTCTTCGCTGCCGCGCGTGACGGCGAGAAAACAGCCCATGCCGAGTCGGCGGATGGCGGCCTCGTCGAGCACCTGGACCCGCACACTGCGATGGCGGCGCGCGAGATCACGGGCCGCGCGCGCGAGGTAACTCGGCGTGCAGACATTGGCCGGCAGGTTCGCGAGGTCGCGCATGGCATGCACGCCGGCACCGATCGCGGCGCCGTCTTCGAGGCCTCGGCGGGCCGCGCCGGCTTCCGCCGTACTCACCGGCCCAATCGTGACCGACTCGAGCGCCGGCGGTTTCGGCTTGCGACCGCTCTTCAGATCGTTCACGCGGTAGAGGGCGACCACCGTCACTTCCGCGGCGAGACGCCCGTAGACGTAACCATCGACGTCCCGGTCCGGTAGATCGAGCGCCAGAGCGATGCTCTTGACACGGGTACGCGTGAGCGCGGTGACCGCGGTGCCGATGGCGCGCCGTAAGGCTTTGCGACCGTACTGTGCGCGGTTGCCGAGCCCAACCAGGAGCAGTCGCTTGGGCCCGACCCCCGCCGTCTCCGGCAGCAGCAGCGAATCCCCGAGCCGGCCCGCGAAATCGCCACGACCAATGAGCCGCTTCAGCACCCCGCCGGCGGCCGAATCGAGTTTGCGGCTGACGGCCGACAGATCACCGTCCTCGTGTACACCCACGACGAGTGCGTCGGTCTTCAAGCTCGAGGGATCGGCAGTAAATGCATCGAATTTCATGCGTGACATCCGTTGGAAGCTCGCGCCGCGGTTGTAGGGGCTGGCCTGGTGAATTACCGTAGCCCGCGGGCGCTAGCCCGTGGCGTGAAAGCGTCAGTGTAACCGAAGGAACGTCCGCTTCCACGTGAGCATCCTCGACCGATATATCCTGCGCGCGATCGTGGGAGCCGTCGCGCTCGTCATGGGCGTGTTCCTGACCTTGGGCGCGCTGTTCCTCTTCATCCAACAGCAGGACGACATCGGCATCGGCCGATACACGAGCGTCGATGCGCTCGGGTACGTGCTGCTGAACCTGCCGCAGCAGTTCTATCAACTGCTGCCGGTCGGGGCCCTGGTCGGCTCACTTCTCGGGCTCGGTAATCTCGCCCGCGGCAGCGAGCTCACCGTCATGCGTGCGGCCGGCATCTCGGTAGGCCGGATCGCAGGCTCGGTGGCTATCGCGGGTCTGTTGCTGGTCGGCGCTGCGGCCGTCGTCGGCGAATACATCGCTCCGCCGCTCGAGCAGCTCGCCCGGGAGCAGAAGGCGTTCTACAAGTTTGCCAACGTGAGCTTTGCCGGCGGCGGCGGCGCTTGGGTGCGTGATGGAAATCTCATCATCAACGTCGAGCGCCAGACGGCCGAGAGCACCTACGGCGGCATGACCGTGTTCGTCCTTGCCCCGGATCACGGGCTCGAGGCCATCGGCCACGCGGCGAACGCGAGCGGTGATTCGACCAGCCGCTGGAATCTGCGGGACTACGCGCTGTCGAGCTTCTCCGGCGATTCGGTGACGGCGGTCCATGAGGCGACTCGGACCCTCGACTCGACCATCAGCGCCGGGTTCCTGCGGCTCGCCATCGCCGACCCCGACGATCTCGAGAGCCGCAAGCTCATCGAGGTCATCCGCCATCTCGAGGCCAACGGCCTCGATACCCGCGCGCACGTGTTTGCGCTCTGGTCGCATATCGCGCGCACCGTGGGGATCGTGTTCGCCTGTCTGCTCGCGGTGCCGTTCATGTTCGGCTCGTTCCGCTCCTCGGGCGCCGGCGCGCGCGGCATGCTCGGGCTGTTGATCGGTATCGGATTCTCGCTGCTGCAGCGGGTGGTCGATTCCGGCACGTTTGCTTTCGAGCTCAATCCCGTGGCGCTCGCCTGGCTGCCGACCGCGCTGTTGGGCATTCTCAGCGTGGTGCTGGTCGCACGGACGCGTTGAACGGCGATTTCTGCGCCGGTAGCGGCGTCAGCATCGAATCGAGCGGCCGGAAAATACCCTCGAAGCGGAACGCGGCGAGTTGGAACTCGCGCTGCGCCGCGCGGGCCTCGATGGCGCGCGCCTCATCTTCGACCGCCTCGCTGGGGCGCAGCGAACTCGCGCCGCTGGCACGCAGGGACGGATCGAACCTCGCGCTGACCCGCACATAATCCGAGGCGCCCGCCTTACGGCCCGCGAGTTCTACGACGAGTCCATCGAAGCTGCGCACCACGGCGCGATACTTAGGCTCCGGGCTCGCCTTCGGGCCGGCGTCTGGGACCTCCGCGGCAGCCGGTTGCACGTCATCGATGGTGAGACCCGCGAGCGCGCTGGCGGCGGCGCTCGGCTCGCTCGGGCTCATGAGCGTACGCCCCTCAGGCATCGAAGCAAGGGTGAATTCAGCGTCGCCCGGCGCGCTGCGGCTCACGGTGTAGGGGGCGGCAGCGGGTAGCGTGATGCTCACGTCGCGCACCCGGTCCGGCTTCACATCGAGGAGCGTCCGATCGAGCCAAGCGCTGGGCGCCACATCGAGCACGATCTGTGGCGCCGCGAGGAAGCTCGCCTCAGCGCCCGGCTGGCGTACGAACACCGCCTTGGTTCCGGAGGGCTTGCCGACGATCAGGGACGCCAGCGGCTGCGCCGCGCTGAGCTCGAGTCGGATCCCACTCGCGTTGGGGGTCGAGAGGTCTTCGACGCCTAACTGCGGGTAATTGCGTGGGTCGTGGGTCTTCTCCTCGACCACCGCAAGGGCTGCCAAATCGAGCAGGAGTTTGCGGACCCGGCCGGGATCCGCCGGATAGTGGCGCTCCTCGACCGACCAACCCGCAGGCTCGCGCACCAGGTTGACGACGAGACCATCCGCGCGCTGCAGCTTGATGCGTGAGATCTCGTTCAGAGCCGGCTTGAGCGCCGGCAGGATCAGATCGCCGGCGAGGCTTGCGCGAACGAGGTGGCGTTGGGCCGACATCCAGAACGCGCCGACCATCGCGAGGACTGCCGCAGCGAGCAGCAGCAGGAACCGACGTGAGCTCATCGTGAATCCGAGGCCGCCGCTGCTGCCGCTGCCGCCGCTGCCGCCGCGCGCCGCCGGCGCCGCTTCGCGCTACGCCGCCATCCGGCCACCGCGAGCGCGAGCAGGGCAAAGGTCACGGGCGCGAGCACGATATTCACGAATTTCACTCGGTCGCCGAGGCCGCGGATCTCCTGGTCGAGGCCGAGGCGTACATCCCGCAGCTGTTTGCGAAGCCGCAGCTTCTCCTGCTGGAAGCTCTCGAGTTCCTGTTCCTGCTCGGGGGTGAGGATGACCGCAGACTTGTCGTTGCGCTGGGTTTCGAGCGCCGTGAGCTTGTCCTCCGTCTCGTGCAGCCGCGCTTCGAGTTGTTCCTCCGTGGAGCGGAAACGGTCGTCGGCGGCGCGCCGCAGCGCCTCGACCCGCTCGAACGGTCGGGTGAACGAAGCGCGCCCACGCATCCCGAGCAGATCTTTGCTCCCGGCAAGGTTGTCGAGTGCGTTCCAGGCGAGGTCGCCGTTACTCGCCCAGGCCTGGGACAGCGTCTGGCCAAAGAGGTTCTGCTGCCGCACCCACAGATAGTCCGCGAGCATGTCGGTGTCGGCGAAGATCACGAGATTGAGCGGTTTGACCGACTCGCGCAGCGGCGCCTCGCCAGCCGGCAGGCTCGCCCCGGCGGGTGGCCCGTCGGGGAAGGCGGACGAGAATTTCCCGGTCACACGCGCCGCGAGGACGTAGCGCTGGCCGGTCGGCCGGAAACCCTGCCGCAGTGTCGAGGGATCGGAGAGCATCGTAAATCGCTCGACCGGAATGAGCCCGGCTGCGCCGCTCGAAGTGAGGATCGGCGCAAACTGCGTGCTGGCTCCCTTGCGCGCGCTCAAGTACCCGATCGTGGACACGTTGACGTTCGAGAGGCCGGCGGTCAGCACCTCGCCGCGGGTGAAGTCGGAGGCGTCCAGGCCGAGGATGCCGAGATGTGGTACCGGTTCCTCACCCTGGCGTACCGTGACCGACAGCGCATGCTCGAGGTCGCCGACCACGAACCGGGGATCGAAGTCGACTCCCCAGGCGGCCAGCAGCGGCTCGAGGTGCGAGCCGCGATCGCTTCCCGGGGAGGGTGCCCCGCCCGGCCCCGGCGTCCCCGGATCCTGCTCGGCGATGGGATCGACGTAGACGAGCAGCCGGCCACCGCGCAACGCATATTGGTCGATGGCGAATTCAGCCGCCGGCGAGAGGTTCTTCGGGTGCACCAGGACCAGCACGTCCACGTCCGGATCGATGTGGGTGAGCGAGGGCTGGAGCAGGCGCACGGTGAACAGCTGCTCGGCCTGACTCAAGACGGTCCAGGGCTCACTCGGCTGCCCGGTGGCAGGATCGAAGCCACCGTTCATAGGTAGACTCGTGAGCCAGCCCACGACGGGCTTGTGCGCGGAGCTCAGCTGGTAGATGAGCTTGGCGACGTCGTACTCGAGGAACTCTTCCTTCGCCGGGTCGAAGAAATCGACATTGGCGTGACCGTCGGTCGAGTTCGTGCCCGCGAGCCCCAGATACAACTTCTGGCCCGCAGCGCCGATCGGTACGGCGCGAATGCCGAATTCGCTGGCGCGGTCCTCGTCCTCCGAGAACGGCTCCGGGTCGATCACCGTCAGCAGCAGTTTGCCGCGCGAGCGTGCCGAGAGTTCCTCCAGGAATTCCCGCACCCGCATTCCATAGGTCTTGAGCGGAGGCACGTCGGCCGCCGTCTTCTCGCTGAAGAACAAATAGAGGTGGATAGGCTCTTTCACGCCCGCGAGGATGTGCTCCGTCCCCGGCGTGAGCGTGTACAGATGGTTTTGGGTGAGATCGAGGCGCACACCGCGTAGCAGCGCGTTCGAGAGGATGACGAGTCCGACGAACAACACCGCGAGCAGCACGAGCGCGCCACGCCCGAGATTCAGTTGCCGGTTCACAGGCTCAATCCGCCTTGTGCAGCCCGAGCACGACCGCCGTTCCGGAGAGGAACAGCGCGATCACGAGACCAAAGTAGACGAGATCACGCAGATCAATGACGCCCTTCTGGATCGCGAGGAAGTGGGTATAGAACGAGAGCGAGGCGACCGCGTCGGTGAGCAACGCGGGGGCCCAGCCGCGCACCGCATCGAGCACGATCGGAAAGCCGGCCATGATGAATGCAAAGCAGATGACGACCGCGAGGATGAACGCTACCACCTGACTGCGTGTCAGCGCCGAGGTGAAGGACCCGACCGCGAGGAATCCGCCAGCCAGCAGGAGGCTGCCGATATAAGCGGCGAGGATGGCGCCGTTGTCGGGCGAGCCGAGGTAGTTGACCGTGATCCAGATGGGGAAGGTCAGCGCGAGCGCTATTGCGGCAAAGGCCCAGGCCGCCAGGAACTTCGCGAGCACCGCCTGGGTGAGCGTGACAGGCTGGGTCAGGAGGAGTTCGATGGTGCCGCTCTTACGCTCCTCGGCCCAGAGCCGCATCGAGATCGCCGGGATGAGAAAGAGATAGAGCCAGGGATGAAACGTGAAGAACGGCTCGAGATCCGCCTGGCCGCGCTCGAAGAAGCCACCGAAGTAGAAGGTGAACGCGGCGGCGAGCGCGAGGAAGATGAGGATGAACACGTAGGCGAGCGGGGTCTCGAAATAGCTCGCGAGTTCGCGTCGCAGGATGATCCCGGTATTCATCAAACTTCTGGCCAACGCGCCGCTCCGATCAAGTGGTGATAGCGCGAAAGACTTCATCCAGTCTTCCGCTCTCGAGATGCAATTCCTGCAGAGCGATGCCGCGGGCGGTCAGCAGGCCCCGGACTGCCTCGAGGATGGGTCGTCCAGGTTGGGGGAAGGCGGTGAGCCCCCCTCCCGGCGCCTCCTCGACCGACTGAACATCGGCGAGCGAGGCCGCGGCGTCGCGGGCCGCGCCGCGCTGCTCGGGATTCGCTACCCGGATGGACACCGCATTGTGATATCGCGAGCGCGCGGCAAGCCCGGCCGGCGTGTCGTCGGCAACCAGGCGTCCATGGGCGATCACGATCGCCCGGGTACAGACCGCATCCACCTCCTCCAATGCATGGGTGGAGATGACGACCAGTTTGTCGCGCGCCATCTCGTCGATCAGCGTGCGCACCTCGTGCTTCTGGTTCGGGTCGAGGCCATCGGTCGGCTCGTCGAGGATCAGCACCGGGGGATCATGAACGAGCGCCTGGGCGAGCCCGACCCGGCGCCGGTATCCCTTCGAGAGCGTGTCGATACTCTGGTCGAGCACTGCGCCGAGAGCGAGACGCCCGATGACATATTCGAGTCGCGCCGTACGATGCGCGCCTTTCAGTGCGCGCAGGTCCGCGATGAAATCGAGGAACGCGCGCGGCGTCATCTCACCATAACCCGGCGCTCCCTCGGGCAGATAGCCGAGGCAGCGTCGGGCAGCCAGCGAATCGGTGCCGACGTCATGCCCGCAGACACTGGCCGTGCCCGCCGTCGGCGTGATGAATCCCGCGATCATGCGCATCGTCGTCGTCTTGCCCGCGCCATTCGGCCCGAGAAATCCAAGCACTTCGCCGGGAGCGACCTCGAAGCTCATCGCCTCGACGGCGACGAGCGATCCGTAGCGTTTGGTGAGGCGATCGGTTTTGAGCATGGGTGCGACGTGTGACGACCGCGCAATAGAGCGGCATTATGGGAAAAAGTTCCGGGCGGCGACGAGCGTCGCCAGCGCTCGCCGACAGCCGCTTCAAACGTAATCACGGCGCAGAATTTTGGGCAGGCAGCGCGCCAACTGCAAGCGCCTGTGATGATCCTCACGAATCCTGCGGCGCAGGTGCGCAGCGGGGGTAAACCTTCGCCGTCTCGCGCCGTTAGCTCCACGGAAGGGAAGTTACAACACTCAACCGCGAGCATCTGGACGCCCAATGCAACGTAAGAACGCAACCGCTTCCTGGATACCCGAACCGCTGCGAACGCTGCCGCTCGCCCTGCGACCGGCACCGATGTGGCAGACCGATCGACGGGTCGGTCGTTTCCCGAGTCACTGGGATCTCGTGTCGACCGGGCGCGTGCCGGCCACCGGCTGGCTCGCGCGGCTCGTCGAGCATCCCTGAACGACCGCGTCCGGTTTGGCCGCTTCCGTCTAGAATAGAGGCGGGACGGGCTGACCGGGCGAGGCAGACTTGAACGACGCTGATCGACGACCCGGGCGGGGATTGATCTGGGACCTGCCGGTGCGAGTCATGCACTGGACTCTCGTGCTTGCCGTCGCGGGCGCCTGGGCGACGCAGAAGATTCCCGGCGACTGGTTCAAATATCATGTGTGGTGCGGCTACACGGTGCTGGTCACGGTCCTCACCCGCGTGGTGTGGGGCTTCATCGGTACCCGGCACGCGCGCTTTGCGAGCTTCATTCGGGGCCCGCGGGAGATCGCGGGTTATGCGCGGGGCTTGCTCCGCGGGCTGCATGCCCCGCCGGTGGCGGGCCACAATGCCCTGGGCGCGCTGATGGTGCTGCTGTTGCTCGCGATGCTGCTGGGTCAGGTTCTCACGGGCTTATTCTCGAACGATGAGATCGCCAACGTCGGCCCGCTGTTTGGCTACGTGTCGCTGGAGCGCAGTAACCAGCTCACCGGACTGCATTCGAAGCTGTTCAACTTTCTGCTCGCCGCGATCGCGCTGCATGTGACGGCCGCATTCGCCTATCTCTGGTTCAAGCGCGAGAATCTGATCGGACCGATGTGGACCGGTCGCAAGTCCTCGCGGGGTATTCCGCCCGAGGAATTCATCTACCGCTCGAGGAGCTGGCTCGCGCTCGCGGTAGCGGCGCTCATCGCGGTGGCGCTCGCGCTGATCGTGCGTCACGCGCCCGAGGCGTCGCTCGGCGGCTATTGAGAAGCCTCGCCACGGAGAAGCCAAAAAGAAGCCGGGCATGAGCCCGGCTTCCTGGAACGAGGTCGGGCGATGCCCGACCGATGACCCCCAGACAGGCTCCGGGGCGTCTATTTCTCCTTGAACTTGTCGTGGCAACCCTTGCAGGTCTTGCCGACATCGAACACGGCGGGCTTCAAGGCATCGAGGGTTCCGACCTTCGAGGCCGTGACGAGGGCCGCGGTCTTGTCCTGAAACTCCTTCACGAGCGCTGCGAACTCGGCACTGTCGGTCCAGATCTCGGCCTTCGCCTTGGTGGGCGCACCGGACTGCGAATCGGGCGGGAAGACTTCGGTCGCGATGCCGGCGAGGACGGAGAGACGCTCGGCGTCGAGCTGTGCATGGGCAGCGTCAAAAGGAATCTTGCCCATGGCGACGCCGATCAGGGGGCCGAACTGGCTCCCGATGACGGTCATGGTCGCCTTGCGCAAAGCGATGTGTTGAGCGCCGGGCGAGGGGGCCTCTTGGGCGCGGGTGACGGAGGTGAGGCTGAAGCTCAGGGCGACGACGGCGAGCAGGGCGGACGCTGCGCGCGACAGGGCTCGGGTCGAGCCGCTCGGGTTGAACGTTGCGGTCATGTTTCCGGATCCTTAATTTTTGATGACGTGGATTTTTGACGACGTGGAGAGTTGCGGCACGATCAGGCGAATATGTCCGCCACCGAAGCCTAGCCCAGTCCTCGGCCGCTGCGAAGTCCCTTCAGAGCAGCCGTTCCAATTGCCCCTCTAGCGCAGGATATCCGTCGGGGTAGGGTCGGGGGGGTCGCGGCGTCGGCGCCACCAGAGAATCATCAGCCAGCCGCCGAGCATGCCGCCGAGATGCGCAAAATGCGCGACGCCGGCCTGGGTGCCGGTAACGCCCATGTAGAGCTCCGTCGCGCCGTAAAGCGTTACGAAAGCCCAAGCCGGCATCGGCAGGACGAAAAACACCAGCACCCGCTGCCGCGGGAAGAACATCGCATAGCCGAGTAACAGCCCGAAGATTCCCCCCGAGGCGCCGACGGTTTCGAACTGTTGGCCGAGTAGCGTGGTCACCACGAGTTGTGCGAGCCCCGCGCTCACGATGGCAGCGAGATAGAAGCTCAGATAGCGGCTTCGTCCCCAGAAGCGCTCGAGCTGGCTGCCGAAGATCCACACCGCGAACATGTTGAAGAAGATGTGCCCGTACCCGGTCCAATCGTGCAGGAAACCGTACGTCAGCAGCTGCCAGGGCTCGAAACGCGGCCCGAGAGGCCATAGCGCGAGCGGATACAGGATCGCCCCGTGGGTGCTCCGCTCGAGGTAGAACATCGCCACGTTGATCAGAATCAGCGCGAGAGTGACCGGGGGCGTTCTGGGGAACATGAGGGGCCTGCGGAGGGGGCCGTCGGGATTGTAACCGGTGACGCGATGGCGGCTGCGGAATCCAGCGCGCGGCGCGCCCCCGGAAGCGCTTGCCAATCGCTGGGGATTGGGTACTCTGCGGCCTGCGCCGGGGCCCGACGATTCCATCAGAGTCGCGCAGGCACGCCGCGCCGCGCCAGCCGCCACCAGAGCGGGTCACGCGTTTCAAGTGTCGGGGGAACGGGGCGTGAGGGACTCGAGCTTTGAGCCGCACCATTCTTGTCGTCGACGATAACCACGATGCCGCGGATTCCACCGCCATGTTGCTGCGCTTTTCGGATCACGAAGTGCATGTCGCCTACGGAGGCCAGGCCGCGATCGATACCGCCCTCGGCGTGCGTCCGGACGTGGTCCTGCTCGACGTGGGGTTGCCCATGATGGATGGTTACGAAGTCGCGCGCCGGCTACGCGCGCAACCGGAAACCTGTCATGCGCGACTGATCGCGGTGACGGGGTTCGGAGGTCCCGAAGATCTTGCCCGCGCACGCGCCGCGGGTTTCGATGCGCATCTCGTGAAACCGGTGGATTTCGGGACCCTCGACGCGCTCCTTGTCGGCAGTGGGTGAGCCACCGGCGATCGCGGCGCTCGAGCCCGGAATCGTCCGCCCACTCATCTCCGTGATGATTCCTACCTACCGGCCTTCGGCGCTGCTGCTCGAGACCCTGCAGAGCGTGCTCGCGCAGGATCCGGGCCCGCAGGCGATGCAGATCGAAGTCGTCGATGACGCCTCCCCGGGCGCTGAGTTCGAATTGGCTGCGCTCATCGAGCGGATCAATGCCGTGGCGCCGGTAGGGCGGGTCAACGTTCATCGCGCCGCGGCCAATGCGGGCCTCGCCGGCAACTGGAACCGCTGCATCGAGCGGGCGAGGGGCGAGTTCGTCCATTTGCTGCACCAGGACGATCGAGTTCGGCCTGGTTTCTACCGCGATCTCGGCGCGGCGCTTGCCGCGCGTCCGGACCTGCTGATGGCGTTCTGCCGCTGCGAGTTCATCGACGCGGCGGGCGCGTCGCTCGGCGCGACGCGTCGACGCGCATGGCGCGCCGGGGTCATGCGGGGCTGGCTCGCCCGCATCAGCGAGGCGACGCGGGTGCAATGCCCGGCGGTTCTCGTGCGCCGTCGTACCTACGAGCGACTCGGCGGCTACCGCACGGATCTGCGCTACGCGCTCGATTGGGAGATGTGGGTACGGATCGCGGCGGCCGGTCCGGTCTGGTACGAGCCGCGCATCCTCGCCACCTATCGCAAACACCGTGGCAACGAGACCACTCGCCTCGAGGAGAACGATCTCACCGACGCCGATATGCTCGCGGGCATCCGGATCTTCGCGCGCCATCTGCCCGAGGCGCGTCGTAGTACGCTGCTCGGTCGAACCTACCGCGAGTTCGTGCGGCTGCGCCTACGGCATACGGCGCGCGCCGCCGCGCGGCTCACCCCCACGCGCCGCGCGGCGCAGCTCGCGCTCGCCCGCCGTGTGATGAGCGAGTTTCCCGCCGCCGCCTCATGGCGCAATCGCTGGCGCTTATGGCGTCTCGAGCGCGCCCCCTGATGATCCAGGTGCCCCGATGAAGTTTCTGCCGACTACTCTGCCCGAGGTCGTGTGCATCGAGCCGCGGCTGTTCGCCGACGCGCGCGGGGCGTTTTTCGAGAGCTGGGAGGCGCGTAAGTTCGCCGCCGCGGGGATCGCGGTCGATTTCGTCCAGGATAACCACAGCGTGTCGAATCGCTGGGTGCTGCGCGGCCTGCATTACCAGCAGCCCGCTGCCCAGGGCAAACTCGTGCGCGTGGTGGCGGGCGAAGTATTCGACGTCGCGGTCGACATCCGCCGCTCCTCGCCCAGCTTCGGCCGCTGGGTCGGGGTAACCCTGTCGGCCGCCAATCGTCGCCTGCTGTGGGTGCCGCCGGGATTTGCGCACGGCTTTCTTGCTTTGAGCGACGCGGCGGAAGTGCTTTATAAATGCACGGAGTTCTATTCCCCCGCTAACGAGCACGTGATTGCCTGGAACGATCCGGCACTCGGGATCGAATGGCCGCTGCCCGCCGGCGTCGCACCGGCGCTCGCCGCGCGCGATGCGGACGCGCCACCGCTGGCGGCCGCGGTGACGTTTCCGTGAAAGTGGTCGTCGTCGGGCGTAGCGGGCAGCTCGCCACGGCGCTCGCGGCGGAGCGACCGGCGGATGTCGAGGTGCTGTTTCTCGGCCGCGAGCAGTGCGATCTGCGTCGGCCGGGAGACTGCGAGGCGCATCTCGATCGCAGCGGTGCGGCGCTCGTCATCAATGCCGCCGCGTATACGGCGGTCGATCAAGCCGAGCGCGAGCCCGAGGAAGCGCGTCGGGTGAACGCGAGCGCGGTGCGGGAACTCGCCCGCTGCTGCGCCGCGCGCGGCATACGGCTCATTCACGTCTCGACCGACTATGTATTCGATGGCGTCGCCGCTTCGCCCTATGCGCCGGAGGCGGACACCGCGCCCGTCGGCGTGTACGGGATGAGCAAACTCGAGGGCGAACGGGCGATTCGCGCGACACCGGATCTCCACTGGCTGATCGTGCGAACCTCCTGGCTCTACTCGGCGGCGGGCCGGAACTTCATGCTGACGATGCTGAAACTATTTCGTACGCGCGGGGCGGCGTCGGTGGTCGCTGATCAGTTCGGCTCCCCCACCAGCGCCCGCTCGCTGGCGCGCGCGCTGTGGAGGGCGGCGGCGCTGCCGGAGGCGCGCGGGCTCGCGCACTTTGCGAACGTCGGAGTGGCGAGCTGGTGGGAGTTCGCCGTGGCCATCGCGGCCGCGGCGCTGGCGCGCGGCCTGCTCGATAGCAACCCGGTGGTAACGCCGATCACGACCGCCGAGTATCCAACCCTCGCGCGCCGTCCCGCTTACAGTGCGCTCGATGCGCGCGCGTCGCTCGCGGCCTGGGGGCTCGAGGGGACACCGTGGAAGGACGCGCTCGGTGCGACCCTCGATGAACTCAAGGCGCTTGCACCCGCCGCAGTACCGTGAAGCCGTTACAGTTCGGCCGGTGGGTGACGAGAAATCCGCGGGCGACATCGGTGAAGAACGTGCGCTCGTCGTAGGAGCGGCCGAGGAACTCCTCGATGGCGCGGATCACGCCACGCTGATTGTCCCAACCCGATGCCGACACCGTGCCGTCGAGCCGCGAGTAAACGCCGCGACCCATATTCGTATCGTGGAAGAGGAGCGCACCCGAGGGCGCGAGGTGGGGCTCCCAGACGGCGATCTCCTCGCGCGTATGTTCGTAGAGATGCGAGGTGTCGATGAAGATCACCTCCGCAAGCGCCGGAATCCCCCGCGCCGCGCACCAGGCGGCAAAGCCTTCGGGATCACGCCCGAAACTGACGTCGTCGCTTTGCACGAACGTCCAACGCTCGCGTCCCGGGACGACGAGCTCGGGCGCGGGGTCGATGTCGACGCTCAGCATACTCGCGCCCGACACGCCCGCGGCCGCCAGCAGTACGCGGGTGCTCTCTCCGCCGCGGGTCCCGAGTTCGACGATGAGCCGCGGGCGCGTCCCCACCGCCTCGGCGAACAGCGTGCCCAAGTGGTCTGAAATGTCCGATCGCTCGCGATACCCCACCAGCGATGCCGAAAGTTCCGCAGCGTAGTGCCGCTGTGGATAGTGGACGCGGCCGGTAGCGCGGTATACGGCTTTGCTCAGCTCGCGCTGAAAACTTCGAACGAGACCCATGACTGGATGATATCCCAGCGCCTCGGCGCGGGAGTACCCTAGAGGCCTATGAACGCCTACGAATCCCCCTGGATGGATGAGGACCTGCGGGTCTTCCGTGAAACGGTGGCGCGCTTCGTCGAGGACGAGATGCTGCCGCTCGATGCGCGCTGGCGCGCTCAGCACCATGTCGACCCGGCAACCTGGAGGCGGGTGGGGGAACTTGGGCTGCTGTGCCTCGACGTGCCGGCCGAGTACGGCGGTGGCGGCGGCGATTTCCGGCACGAGTGCGTGCTCTACGAGGAGACCGCCCGCCGTGGCATCTCCGGGTTCGGGCAGGGCGTGCACAGCATCTGCGCCCACTACCTCGTCAACCATGGTACCGAAGCCCAGAAGCGGCGTTGGTTGCCGCGGATGGCGAGCGGCGAACTGATCGGCGCGATCGGGATCACCGAGCCCGGCGCGGGCTCGGACATGCAGGGTATTCGCACGCGCGCGGTGTTGGATGGAGATGCCTGGGTCGTCAACGGCTCCAAAATTTTCATCACCAACGGCGGTCAGGCCTCGCTCATTGCGCTGGTGGTGCGTACGGACCCTAACGAGCGCAAGCGCGGCCTGTCGATTCTCATGGTGGAGACGCCGGGACTTGCGGGCTACCGCGTCGGCCGCGTGCTCGACAAGATGGGCATGGCGGCCCAGGACACCGCCGAGCTCTTCTTCGAGGACGTGCGAGTGCCGGCGGACGCTCTGCTCGGGGCCGAGCCCGGTCGCGGTATGTACCAGCTCATGGCCGATCTTCCGTACGAGCGCGCCATCATTGCGGTCGCAGGCGTTGCCGCGATGGAGGGCGCGATCGAGGAGACGGTGAAGTACGTCAAAGAGCGCAAGGCCTTCGGTCAGACCCTGGCCTCGATGCAGACCATCCGTCACAAGCTCGCCGAGATCACCACCATCACCCGGGTGGCGCGCACCTTTCTCGACCGCTGTATCGAACAGGTGGTCGAGGGCAAACTCGATACCGAGACCGCGTCGATGGCCAAGTGGTGGATCACCGACATGCAGCAGCAGGTGCTCGATGAGTGCGTGCAGTTGTTTGGCGGCTACGGGTACATGAACGAGTATCTCGTGTGCCGGATGTTTGCCGATTCGCGGGTGCAGCGGATTTACGGCGGCACCAACGAGATCATGAAAGAGCTCATCGCCCGCTCGCTATGAGCGCCTCGATGCGCGGAGTCGATTTCGACGCGCCCGGAGCGGCCGAGGTCCTGCACGGCGTCGAGCGCGAGCGGCCGGTGCCCGCCGCTGGCGAGGTGTTGCTGCGGGTCGAGGCGGCGGGTGTGAATCGCGCCGACATCCTGCAGCGGGAGGGACGTTATCCGCCGCCGAGCGGCGCTTCGCCGTTGCTCGGGCTCGAGGTCGCCGGCGTGATCGCGGAACTCGGTTCGGGAGTCGAAGGGCTGCGGGTCGGCGATCGGCTGTGTG
>Ga0116226_10001714_pt1 | contig 19059 bp, 9 predicted proteins | sample S1TSphfallax_FD_89692 | JGI IMG/M metagenome (GOLD analysis project Ga0116226, IMG submission 89692) | Host-associated microbial communities from peat moss isolated from Minnesota, USA - S1T2_Fa - Sphagnum fallax MG | ecosystem: Host-associated > Plants > Peat moss > Unclassified | place: USA... | reverse complement strand
TAATGTCATATTCTTATACCTTATAGACAGGAATTGCACCCGTCTTGTTTAATGCTAATTCTGGAACTGTAAGTCCAGTCATTGTTTTTCCTAGAGAGTCCGATGATTGAGTCCAGTTATATCCAACTACAGGCACGTGAATTGCTCCGTCTTTGGAGCCATTAATTGCACACTTCATAATATACCAGTCCGAACCAATAATTCTTCCGCGAATTACATTTAGGTCTGAAGAATTGATGTAAGAGGTATTCAACATCGCGAGGTGGTGAATAGTGCTTGCGGTCCTTTGTGCATTCTCATATGTGCGAACCCCGTTCTCAACCGAGAGAACTTTTCCAGTCTCGTCTACTAAATTTTCATCCGTAAACGCGACGCCATAATTACCTGTTTTAATCGCTTCATAAGTTAAGGATATGCCTTTGTTCATAACCGTATCGTCATCGTCAACAAATGCAACATAATCGCCTAATCTAAGTGCGTCCTGTCGCTGATGCACATAGAACGGCTTCCCCTTAACTGGGATTACGTAATGAACCGCACCCTCTGGAAGATCTTCAGCCACACTTGCGATACATTGCTGAAGTTGTGCTTCCCTCTGTCCTTCAATATGAAATGTAACAATTGCAAGCGGAACTTTTTCAAAATTTGGATTTAATAGATTTGGATTGTATATCATAGAATTTGCTCCAGAATTACTTGACTTGGTGTAATAGTTAGTCCGCTCGAATTTGTTTGAGCAAAGAGATTTAACCAACCACCATTTCCCGGATATGTTCCGTTCTGCGCAGGGAACCCAGTAAAGACTTGAGATGAGATTCCGGTAGTTCCTGTATTCATAATTTGCATAGTTGTTACCTGACCGTTGTATGAACTATTTTCACTTACAAAGGCAGTCAATTGAAAGGGAACATTTGTACCGACAGCAGAATTTACTGTGAATGTTGCAATAATTTGATCTAATGTACTGTTATTGTAACCCATTCGAAGAGTAAAGGTTGTAGTTGCAAGAGTAGTCGCAGTGCAAACACCATTCATTGTAATTTTAAATGTTGTTCCAGATTGAATACTTTGTAAGAAGTTGCCTTGTGTTAAATTAGTTATTGTTGTGCTAAAGGGTGTTGTGCTTAAGGCAACACTTGCCGGATTAGTAAAACTGATTGCGATATCACCTGTATCATTAGAAACATTCAATCCAGATGAATAAGAGTTTAAACTTGTTACACAATTAAATCCTCGGAGTTGTTCTACACTCAATACTGGAATCTGAACAGCAAGAATGTTACCGCCGCCACAGCAAGGATTAAATAGTTCATCAACCGCCCACGCTGTTTGCCAGGATTGATTGCTGCGGCCATATGGATCATACCAGACTTCTGCCGCCATAAAAACACTATTACCAAATATGTCTGTGTTATAGGTTCCGCGAACTCTGCTATCACCTTGCACACTTGGAAAAGATGTTGGATCGCCGGCAGTACCAGATGTCCAGCCAATATCAGAATTAGTCGGATCTGTGATAGCACTTGTTGCTAATGGGAATGATACACCACCTCCGCCGCCGCCTCCGGCCGGGGCCCATACAAAACTAGTGCCGTTCCATTCGAGATATGTATTGGCTGTAGTGGGTGCAGTAATAAACCCAGTTGAACTCGGGGCAGTCTGATAAAGTATCTGATTTGCGGCACCACCGGTATTGGTACTAACAATTTCTTGCCAGTTAGCAATACCACCCGACGTGGCGGCTGATGTCCTTACGTATAGATTACCGTTAGTTACTGATGTTTGGTTAAACCATAGTTGACCCTGAAGTGCAAATGCATCATTTGGAACAACTGAACTACAGAAATTTTCCTGTAATTGTAAGAAACTTTGTGCCACGGCTGCACCGTATCCAAAGGTATTTCGACCAACAAGTTGTACCCCTAGTCCGTGTCCAGCCTGTGGCGCATTACCTGGACCAAATCCACCGCCGCCTGCTGCGTCATAATATGCGGTGTCGATAGCATTATCCGGAATGGTAATCGCGGTGCCGTCTGACTTGTAAATTAGATATGCCAATTTTATTCCTTAAAATATTTTATATTTAGTACCCAATTGCATAGTAGTATGCAGTACCACTACCGTTATAAAAGGTAGCCGATGTCTGACTGATACTAACAACTGCAATAACTTTTGATGCATCAGATGCACAAACTTGTATATTGAAACAGGCGTTTGGAAAAGTAATACCGCCCATTGCTGCAAAATTAACTGTTACGTTACTACCGCCAATTGCGGTAAATCTACCCCATTGCATAATTAGACCACCGGGTAAAATTTGATAACCGGTTGTGCTTAGATTCTGATTAGCTCCAGTAAAACTAGATGTTGTAATTCCAGGAGTATTAGTCCAGCTGCCATCAGCTCTTAGATAATTTGTAGTTCCGCCGCCCGATGCAGGAACTACGCCCGGTGCGGATGATGTAAATACCTTAGGTGTAATGGTGATAGCACCGCTTGATGTAATCGGCGAGCCTGAGACACCAATAGCCGCAGCGGCAGCACCGGATGTAATCAATCCTACAGATGTAACGGTTCCGTTGACTGGCGGAGCAGACCAAGTTCCGTCCGCGCGCAAGAAGTTCGATGTACTTCCGCCGGACGCCGGAACTACACCCGGTAAAGAAGAGGTAAAAGTATTTGGAGTAATAGTGATATTACCCGATGATGTAATTGGTGATCCCACGATTGTTAAAGATGATGCATTTGCACCCGAGGATGATACACCGACTGATGTAACTGTACCGCCCGGAGAAGTACCCGGTGGGACAGCCCAGGAGCCATCGGCTCTTAAAAAGTTCGAAGTACCGCCACCAGATCCGGGAACTATACCCGGATTACTTGTGGTAAAATTATTCGGTGTAAGAGTAATTGTGCCAGATGATGTAATTGGTGATCCAGAAACTGATAGTGCAGAACTTGTAGAATTAACTGCAACAGAAGTAACAGTTCCGGTAACCGGTGTAGTAGTCCAGGTGAATGTGCTGCCGTTCCACGCTAAAAAAGTATTTGGTACAGATGGTGCAGATATAAATCCGGTTGAACTAGGCGCAGCCTGCACAAGAATCTGATTTGCGGCGCCACCGGTAATAGAAGCCACCGGACCAATAAATTGTGTGGCAGTGACTGTTCCGCCGACTACAATATTTCCAAAAGCATCAGTAACTACAACCTGTCTCCAATTTGCAATTCCCCCGGAGGTATTTCCGGTAATTCTTACATATAGGTTCCCGGTTGTACCTGAGCTCTTATTAAACCATAGCTGACCTTGCAAAGAATATAAATCTGATGGTATAGCTGCACTTGAGTAATTTTCTTGCATCTGCAAAAAGTTTTGTGCTACCGCAGGACCGTAACTAATAGAGTTTTGTCCAAGTAGTTGAATTCCTAATCCTTCGCCGCCATCCCCGCCATTTGGATCATAATATACCGTATCGATAATATTGTCCGGTATAGTGACTGCTGTTCCGTCAGATTTGTAAATTAGATATGACATTTATATTCCTTAATTATCAGGCCGCGCCCATTTGGATTCGTAGCGTATAGATAATTTCTAGAGATCTATTAGCCGCTTTTTGCACCGGATGAAAAATTACGTGCGTAAGCATCAGCTTTGATTTAGTGCCGGCTACATTAGAGAAATTTGGTGTCTGAGTGATAAAATTATCAACATCAGTAATAGTCGATGTAAATCCGCCACTAAAAAGGTTATCGGATCCAGAGAATAAACCAATCTCGTTAAACACTAACGTATTAGGATCAAAGGATGTTGCACTACCTGAATTTGTTGTAGTGCTGGTTCCAACAAAGGTAGAATTATCAATCGATAATTGAGTTATTGCGGTTGCAGGTATAAGTCCGACTGGTGGCTCTGCATATCCGAGCGTTACGTCGACCGTGATATCTTCATAATTTACTGCGTAATTTTCGGTAGCAATATAAGCTTCGGATGTCGGATCAAAATTTGTAGGGGAAGTTGCGTCGTTTGAAAGTTTTTTCACATAAACTGTGTTGTAGAGATTAGCGGTTGGATTCTTAATAAGACTCCCGGGACCACCTAATGACGGTTTATAGGAAATAGTACCAGTTGGTCCAACATACGCTCCGCCGTTACCAAACGCCATATAATAAAGAAAGCTATTTGGGTTACCAATCAATGCGTGAGCCAAAGCAGCAGACATATTTCCATACAAGACGTCATTATGAACATCCCGAATGACAACTCCGTCCTCGAGAATCTTTACAAAGCCTTGTATGGAACATTTAATAAAATCCTGCATCTCAACCCCTTTTATTCACAAGGACCTTGCCCGTGTCTTTATCTTTTATTACAATGTGACACTGCACATCCATATAAGCAACATCCACTAACCCTTCTTCTTTCTTTGGTTCTGGTTGTTTTTTATCAGTTTCTTTATTTATCACCATAATTAAAACCCTCTGTAACTTACGGAATACTTATGCCTTGTTGAGCCTTCAGGAACAACGCTTCTGGTGTCTGCGCATACCACAATCCACCTAGTGGGACACTAACCACACTTGTATAGGCATCTGTTGACTGCATAGTCGCTGGGTTTGGAATTGCAGGAACTGTTCCCGAATTCCAAACATCCACATCGGCCCCGACAGGAAGTATATTGCCGGCTTCGACAAACACTGTAGAACCTGCAGCGTGATTTGCTGGACTTGTTTCAGCAGAACCGCGGCGAATAAGTTTTAATGCCCACACGCCAGTTGATACAAACACCTTCATTCTATACTCGATTCGCTCTCCGTCAATCCATATGCCAATAGACTCACCTTCGCTCGGCGCCGGAAATATATCTGCGCCGGCCGATACAGTGACAACATCGAGATTATAGTCTGCAGCATCAGGTTCAGATAATGCATTTACCAGTAGTCCCGAAGTTTCTCCTGAGTTTCTATAATAAGAAGATCCAGTAGGAATATTTGTATTTTGTTTCCAACTAATGGTATTAGGTAAAAGAACTACATCCGATAAATCGTTTTGATCCCATTGACCATCATCAAATCCAAGATCTGATCCACCATTTTCAATTATGATGTTGTTTATTACCGGATCGTTAAAATCCCAAATGTCATTGATTGCTGAATATACACCACTAATTTGATTTACTGGAAGTTGTGTATCAACATTCACAACTAAATCATCTGTGGCGAATACGTTAGCAGTTTCTGAATTAGGAACTACTCCGTCCATCTGTAGAATTGGACCACCGTCCCACCATACTAGCGCAACCGGAGTAACAGAACTGCCCGACGGATCGTTATAGAAATATACAGTGTACGTACCTTCGAACGTAGAAGTATTATCATCATTGAACTCAACAAAATAATCAACACCAATATTTAATATTTCTGTACCAATTTGAACGCCAACAATATTCTCTGGCGTAATAAACGAAGAAGGAACATTAATATCTAGTCCATTAAATGTGAAAGTATAAGGAAAAAGTTGTGAATATCCTACCTTGCTTTCATCAAAGAAAGTCAACGGAACTGTATAGACATTAGGCCAAGGATTACCGGGTCCTGGATTAAAATCAGCAGGCACAGGATTTCCAGAGACAAATTGATTTAAGACATTGGTAATCATCATTGGCGGAGTACCAGTTGATGGTGGAAAATCGTAAGAATCCCACCAATGCGATAGGAGTGTATCGTCATCGGTATCCCAGGGCTCAGTGAATTGACCTTGATCTAAATCGTATCCAATATTAGCGTCGAGATTAACAATTGGTGTATTTACAAAATAATTTGCAGAATAACCAGGACCGAATTGTAAGATAAACTTACTGTTTACTGAATCGGTTGCTGTACCAGTTGCAATATCTGTCGTGACATATGTGCTGGTGTAATCTCGGATCTGTACGTGATACGGTTTTGAATCAGTAATATAATCAATGATATTTGTAATCTGATCAGGAATATATAATTGATCTTGAGATAGTGGTAAATTATTTTCCTTAATGTAGATATAAGAAGATTTAAATACCCAATCTGGATTCTTTTGCTCACTAACCACAAAATTTAACATAGAGAAAAATAATTCATTTTGATCAACAACAAAATCATCAATCATAACCTGTGTTCTGAATGCATTTAGTAATTCTCTAAGTTCAACCGAAAGCCCGTACTTATTAGAAACAGTATAGATAGTATCTAATAATTCAATTGCGCTATTCTGAATACCAACCTGATTCAGGCTTAATGTAGATACATTCGTATTAGGTTGTACAACCACATACAATACATATCTACCATCTGCAGTTCCTTGTGTAACCTGTACAATTTGATTTACAGTCAATAGACCAGAAAGAAGTGCAGTGTTAGCCTCAGATAAGGTATTATAAATTACTGTCGGGGTTGAGTTTTCATATCCTACTGCATACCAGTTAGTATATGTCCAGTAAACATCGGTTGCCACACCTGCATTCCAGTCTGGATTGGTATCTCGAATAGGAATGTATTGCAATAATGCATTTGCTGCCTGAACAAATACTTTTCTTGCTGTAGTTAAATTATAAAACATTCCTTGACGAGGACGATATAAAATACCATAAGACTCAATTGGTCCCAATGTTGGATCCGGTACCGGAAGAATTAAACCACCGGTAACAGGAATGCCATCAGTAAATTCACCAGTAGTTGGTAATACTTTCGTATAAGCACATAAGCTATCAACCATTTTATCCCAGAACTGGTCGGTTACTAAAGAGCCCGTATCTCCTTCTCTGAAGAAAGACCATTGTGCGTGCTTCTGATCATCTCTCTCCGAGACTCTGTATTGAACCTGTACATTATCGCCCTGATATGCAAGAATTTCTTGCACATTGTAGAACATATAGGAGTTATTAGTAGATGTTTGTTGAATTGGGCAGAAGAATGCGAAGCCCTGACTCTTTGGACTCTGTAGAAGACTTGCAACATCGGTTGCGGCCATAGTTCTGTTTTCAATATTAGGTTGGTCGGTAGTATTAAGTACCCAGAAGTAGTAATTGACTTCGGTGGCACTTGTAAATCTATTCGACGTAGTAATTTGAACATAGGTGTTTACGTCCCGTGGTGTCCCTGTACCTGTATAGGATGTTGGAGGAACTGGACTTTGTACCCATTCGTATATCGCTACTACTGAGCCTGGAAACAACTGACCCCAATAATTTCTGCGATAAACTAGGTTATCTGTTTCACTTTCGCTACCGTCTAATGCAATTGGCTGCTCGTAATAAACATATCTTGTATTAGATAGATCCCACCATAGTTGTCCAATCTGACGAGGTCCGAACGTAATATTCTCGTTGAAGAGTGTTGGGTCATTGGTAACATTATATGATGCCGGATCTAATAGCGTCATATAGGTGATATTTTGTCTTGCCGGTCCTGGAAGAATATTCTTGAAGGGATCGTATACAGGTAACTGAACAAGTTCGGTTCCGGCATCGTTAAACACGCTTGCACTCTGGAATAAAGACGACTGGATTAGTGGTGCCTGTACTCTAAACGGTGTTAATGATATACTATTGTAGGTAAACACGTTCCATAGAACATTAGGCAATGTTCCTACCTGATCTACCCAAATTTTATCTCCATTTGCTACATATGGTGCATCTGGCGGAAGAGTTGGAGTAGACAAGAATCTCATTGTCTTGAATAGCATAAGCTTTGTAAAATTTTCGTAATCCGGAATATCGGTTGTTGAGATTGGATTACCCTCTAATGTTACTAGATTATAGTAATACATTCCATCGGCCGCAGATGCGGTCTGTACGGCGTCGTAGGTAAATCCCACCGCATAATTTGATGCACCATCTACTAGTGGGGGTGGAGCAATAACAACAATGTCGCCAATAGAATAGCCGCTAACATTCCCAATAATAGTAAATCCAGAGACCTGGCCTCCGGCAATAGTTGCAGTTACCTGAGGTGCAGGATTACCGGCAATGCTCACCACAGCTGGTACAGTATAGTAACCGGCACCGGCTTGCGTTACTGTAATTCCGGTGATTACACCACTTGCATTGACGGACGACACCACTGCGTGGGCCTCAATAACTTGCAGAGAAATTAAGTTGCCAAAATCAGTAACGTTTCCAGATGTTGAAAATTGTGGTGCAATAATTGCATCTGATTGAAGTGTACGTAGGAACAGATCATTATTACCGTCAGCCCAGACATTAAATGTTTGATTAGGGTTTACTAATTTGTAAACATCCCAGTCTTGCGTAAAAGTATTTGCAATCCAAATTGTATTGCCTTCAATTGGATTAAAATCTGTTGTCCCCCAATTCACTGTTGCAGTAGGAGCATCAAATTCACTAAAGGTTACATCATTGAAGTTTACATATCCGGCATTAGGTGTTGCATATACAATATTTTGTGTTGTAGGAAACTCTAGAGAGTAAAGAGGATCAATCGGACGAACTGTCCACGTATCAGTTTGATCAATATCAATATTAACAATATTGTCCGGTGTAGTATCTTTAATGATTTCGCCTTGCCAGACACTATAGAGAACATCTAAGTTACTTGGTTGAGTTCCTGCATTAATTGTAACCGTAGGTGCAGATAGGTAACCATAACCCGGATCAATAATATCAACACGAGAGATTGTATTATCGGATCCAAGGACCGCATAAGCAGTAGCCTGCCTTAATGGCTGGTCTAAATTGGGATCAGTTGGACTTGCATCCGGAGCACCAATAACAATTTTTGGAACTGTTGTATAAGTATTCTCAGCGTTAAGAATATTGATCTCAGCTACAGTTCCGATAGTTGATGGAACAAAGTTTAGTTTCGCAATAATAACTTCGCCGGTGTTTTGCTCCGGTTGTAGAATAAATTCAGTCGAAACCTGCTCGATTGTATTACCAAAATTTCCAAGCTTTAGAGCCCATTCTTCATAAACTTCGATAATTTCGTTAGTCTGAATTTTTGTAGATCTAAATAGTTTGTCAAAGGCCTGCTTTGTTCCCTTCTGGCGAATTGCGCCCTGGTAGAACAAATATTGAATATCATTTGATACCTGTAAATTATCTAAATAACTCTTACTTTCGTAGCCAATTAGATGGCGACCGAGATCTTCGAGGCTCGGATTATCGATTGTAACATCCGGATCGTAGTAATATCTCATACTATCTACAATAGTATCGTAGTTAGGAACAAGTTGGCTATCAATAATTAGATAACCTGGTGCCTCCATTTTACCATACCAACCATTGGTTCTGAAACCGTTGAAGCGTAGTCGTTGCTGTCTTGCACGTAGGAGAGGAGAATAGATAATATCATTGAAACTTGTTGTGTTATCAAAAATAAGAATATGCTCTGTCTCTGAGGCAGTAACCTGTAGGAAGAAAATTCCACCGGTTGCGAGATTAGAAGGTGATACAGTAATAGTTGATGCTGCTCTTTCGACTGTTGTATTATTAGGGGCAATTGCCACGCCATACTTATCTAATATGCTATAAGCCCCATTAGACATAACTTCAACATCGTCGGGATATCCTCTACCAACAATAACTGTTGCACTATTTGCCAGTGGGCTCAATTGAATTGCGGCATCTGGTGCCCAGCTAGTATTCAACCAGAATAAGAACTGTTTTGCTGATGCAAGCCAATCACTGACTTGGTTGGTATCAGCACTAACATCCTGAAATTGCCATCCCTGTGATTCCTGATATGCACCAAGTCCGATTAAGAAATCAAAGACTTGTTGAGGAGTTTGAAAAATAGTTCCGTAAGGTACTGATGTCGTGGTAGTGAGAGAGTCTGGTTTATAAGTTACAGAAATGCCGCCAGTAATAGGAAGAGATCTTAATTGTTTCCAATTTGCAGCAATAAATGTCGAAACTGTTTGAACTACTAGACTTTGATAATAGACTCCGTTGTAACGTACAATATCACCCGAGTTATATGTTGCACCCGGAGTAAAGTAAAGAAATTCAGCAGGAGTTCCACCAATAGTAATATTGATCAGCTGGCTATCTGCTCTATCTAGCGTCACAAATGTAGCAGTTAGAAGATCATATCCGTAAACTACAAATGTACCGTCGGCTAGGGCACGAACAATAACACCACTATAAGAATAAGTATCAACTGGTGGACTTGTATGTAATTGCACATCAAAGTTTGTTGATGGAATAATTAGAGTATTGGTTGTTGCACCGGGTGTCACAGCCTCAATGTAAACATTAGTGGTATCCTGATTTGTATATCCTGCAAACTTATTTGCAAGGTTGACATCTAATGTTCTGATTTTTTGACCAAATGTGGAAGCAATATCTTTCCCAAGGAAAAGAATATTATCGCTAATCCACGTTTGATAACCAAATCTAATCTGTGTTACACTATCAACAATTTCTGCGTGAACAATTTGATCTTCGTTCTTCGGGCGCATCCACGCAAAGAAAGGATCAGTACTGGTATAAGTATCGTTTTGAACGTATTGCCAATTTATATCTGACATTACCGGTAATTCAATTCCGGGTAGTATAGTTGCATCCGAAATTGTACCCGGTGATAGTGTAGTACCTAAGGTATCCCATAATAATTCACCGAATGGGCCCGGACGCATTAGATATAGAAATTCCTGCGTACTAAATGCATAAGAAGATGTTGATAGCCACGCTTGTTCTACCGGTGCGCCATCACCGTAAATCCAATCCATATCAAAGTGATCAAACGGTTCGTAGGGGTTACCGGAGACTGCAACACCAAATAAGGTTGTTACAGGAATAATCTCACCTGCCGGAGTTACCGGAATGACTGCCGATAATCCCGGTCTTGCCCACATTATTTGTGGTTGTGGGAGTAAAGTTATTGGATCATAGATTGCCGAGGGACCCTGACGAATAATACCGGCCTCTAAGTCGGCATACATATTATTTAATCCAGCAGCCGTAGATCCCCATACAGATTGTCCTGCAAGATTTGTTAGAGGAGCACCGTATTCCGACACCCACCAAGATGGTTGTTCGCTAAATCCTAACATCTCCCAGGGACGTGTATCTGGATAGAAAGTATCATAATAATACTGAAAAATGCCTTTCCAATTTCCTGGTAAGTTTAGTGGCTGGTCTGACGAATTTACTGCGTCGCGATAATTATAGAGTTTCCATAATTCGTTAGTCGGGGCAGTAAGGCTTGCAGTGGGCCAGTCATTGACACGATAATTTGCACGATTCTTTGCAGACCACTTATTTAGATAGGATTCAGTAACTGCTAAAAATTCATCTCTGGAATAACGTGTTTGTCTAAAGAATCCACTCTGTACTGATTCTTCACGCAACGGCACGTAGTATTCATTTCTAAATTTAGATTGAATACCGTTGTAAATTCTTCTTTCGAGTTCGAGTAATAGTGAATCACGATAATCGTTGTAGGCGATAGTCTTTGAACCGTCGTGACCAATGATAACATTTGTTGGAACAACATATGTTGCATCTAGTTCAATACGCGGTAAGAAAGAAGGATATGTCCCTAACTTTGAAGGGGTCGAAGGAATATATGTTGGTAACGGATTTTGGTAGAGATAGAATGTTAGCGTCTTACCAATATATGCAGAAGATAGTGTAACATCAATTGCAAGATTTGTAGAAGTGATAGTATAATCTTGACCAATTAATAACATCAACGGTAAAGCAGGATTTGTCACATCGTAGATATACATTACATTTCTTGGATCGCTTAAGTCGATGTAATTCGAGAGGGTAACAGAGCCGCCTGCAGGAATAACGTCTGTCTCAGAGAATGTAGGTACGCCGCTTGCTACCATATAAGAATAAGCGAAGGCATTAGAAAATTCTTTAGAGATATTAACAATCTTAAGAATTTGATCTACCCAAGCAGTAATAACTACCGAATTTGTCTGATACTGAACTGGATTAAATTCTTGATTAATAAGTTGCAAACCGATAGACAAATATTTGTTCTTAAACTTTGTATATTCATCTTGACTAAATCTTAGGGCCGTAATAAAATCTAAGTCACTCGAAGATGAAACCAACATAGATTTTAATGCAGGTGCCACATTTTGAAGAATATAGGAACCAACAGATCTATTTTTTCTCGAATCTCTGTAGTTATTTGTTCCGCCAAAGGCAACACCGGTAAATCCAATTTGATTAGAGATAATAGAAGAAAATTGTTGTATTAGATCACTGCCGCTAATTTCTCCAACTTCTAACTGCGAAGGATTAGCTTCGAGCTGTTGAGGGATTTCGTAATATCCGGTAGCCGATGGATCTAATAAACCCTGTGTATAGGTTTGTAGTTCAACCACCGGTGGAACACTCTGTGTTGTTAGGAAAAGGTTTGTTAGATATGTTGTTAAATCAACATATAAAATTCCATTTATAGTAACAAAGGTATATCCATCAGTCTGACTTGTTGCTGGTCCAATTTCTGTAGCATTTACAGAAACAATAATATCAGGTGTTTGCGTAGAGCTTGCCGGATATCCGTAGGGCATTACACTTAGGGCAAACTGATATAATGTACCATATCCTACGACGTATTGATCGATAACTCTTTGCTTACTCACTTCAATACAATTGCAGGGAGGTGCAGGTGTAATATCTGAACAATCGCATAGATCGTAAAGATTCCAGTTATTGTAAAGTATTGGACTTATTGAGGTCTTATAATAGTAATAGCCATTAATAGGTATAAATTTTCCATATGTATATCTTGTGGTAATTAAATCATTCTGAAATACAATATCTGTTGCTTGACCGAGTGAAGTATAAACAATCGGAAATCCTAAAACAGGATCCGACGTCGCACCCGGGGTACTATCAACAACATAGGAGAAAATTTTACTACCCTCGAACGTACTTCCTGGATAAGTTACTGTATCGTCAATCGGAACACCGTTATGATCATACAGTTGGAATAGGGGCGGTTGATTGACTGAGATTTTATCGTTAAACGCTTCTTGCCAGATTCCGTTTGAGAAATACCAAGTCTGTCCACGAAGCGCTCCATTGTATGGTGCATCTTCGTCAATGAAGACAATGTCTCCTTCTAATATAGGGGTGGCATAAGATGTCTTAGGTGAAAAAATTACATTACCGTTTGGTAAGATATTGGCAACAAAAATATATTTGTTAATGGTTTCCATAATACCAGAATCCCACGATTCTGAAACCCACGGTGTTGTTGCCCAAGGAAAGTAATCTGCAGTTAATGGTGTTAAGTCATTCATAAACACAACAAGGGTACCATTATTAATATTGGTATTATATGTTGCGTTGATATTTAAAATTGGTCGATTTTGAAGTTCAATTAATAATATTGGATTATTAGCAGATTCGTCCCTAAAGCCATATTGAATCTCGTCCCTGAATTGTGTTCCGGACTTATATAATGTTAGATTTTCAATAAATTGAATTATCGGACGGAGTGCTCGAGTTGCGTTAGCCGGAAAAGATGATCCAGTGGCTTCAGTAACTGCGTTGATAGTTGCAATATGATACCATCTGTTGGTACGCGACCAGGCATTTCTATCTATCGAGCCGCGCTCGATAGTAATATAATCCCCACTTCCCGGTTGTGCCTCAGTATCCCATGAGTTTTCGTCCCAATAAGAGTTTTGAATTACGCGCCCGGTTGATAGGGTGACAAAATCGTCCCACGGAAGATTTTCAAATAAAGTTCCTGAGGTAAAATCGGGGAATTGAGGTACTAACTGAATACCATCGCATCCGCCACGATTTTCTATTGTATGAGATTGAGAATATAGTGGATCATCCGCAAGAATAATTACCATACCCGTAGATAAAGTTAGGTTCGGTGGTGTCGCGGTAATCGGCGTGGTATAGGATGATTTTCCTATAATATCGGACCCTAACACTCCGGTAATGGTAATAGGTGTTAGACCCTGGTTAACCCAATAATAATTTTGATAGTTGATAAACATATCATAATCAATTGGTGGACCAAAGCTATAGTATTCCGACTCAAAAAGTCTATCTTGATTTAAGGTATTACCGCCGTAGTAATTAATTCTATCTAATAGGTCCTGATAGAAAAAGATATTTGTCTTAGTAGTGTCTGGGTCTCTTGCAAATGCAGTCGCTTCGAGCTGCCACCAAGTTCTATCTTTAGTTGGTTCGGGTAGATAAAAATCGTTAATAGGATTATAACTACCCGGAATACGGCGGCCGAGATAGCCGGCGAGCATATCACTATCCTTCTTTGAAAATACCTGATCAAAGGTTGCATCAAAGAATTGTTTTTCTGTAACAGTCTGAAAAACTGCCGGTAGTCTTTGGATATAAGATGTCATTTAAATTTCCGAATAATGGAGTAAGAATGTCCTACTCCATTATTTATCCTGAAAGTTAAATACTACTTTTATACACGAAGATTTTGATTTGTAAGATTTGCGACAATCTGAACATTGTTCACAGTTGCGGTAGACATAAAAATTTCTGTCGGGCCTGCAATAATTTCAAATAAATTACCGAATTGAGAACTTGCATTACTTGGTACAATAACTACTGAACTAATGGTTCCAATTAATTGCTGGTGGATAAATGCTGCTAATTCAGTGTAGTAAAAATTCTCACCAAAATCCCAATTTCTAATATCAAAATACGCATCAATTGCTTGGATAACTAATGTCTTTACTTCATTATCACTGGTGCTGGTGGATGGTGCCTTTACAACCTTGAAAGTAGCCTGTAATTCAGTGGCTGCCTGGGTTCCAAACAAAATCTTAAAACTTCCTGAATTCCAAATCATATCATCACTAATCATTTTATACTGTTCTAAATCCTGAAACTGAATTCTTAACTCTTCAGTAGTCGGGGGTGCTGGAATAGTCAGTAATGAACCATTACTATTTTTCCAGTTAACCATATCGGTATAGAAACTGTTAGTGATAACAATCATATCAATAATATTAGTTGCCGAAGGATCGATACGCTGATCGATAGGTGAATAATGACTCCACTTAAAGTAGACAGGTAATTGTTGTGCCGTAGGTACAGTAGTATTCTGCGTAAAAACCTTACCGTTTTTATCAAAATAATCAGTATCAACTGCTGCTACGGATGTTACTCCGGTTGGCCAATCAGTTGTATTGACTGTAGTAGTGGCCGTCAATGTGTAATAGACTCCAAAACCGGGAGGACTAATTGAGGAAATTAAAAATACCTTGTTATATATAAAATTAGTTAGAATATCGGTCTTACTTGCAACATTAGCAGTACCTAACATCCAGGGATATGGCGGCGGCAACAAGGAATCGGTATAGTTAAAGAACTGAGATACCTGATTTGATATTGTGACTGCTGTAGGATTTACTAAATTAAAGCTAATCTGATTTACATTATTAATGAACACCAAATCGTCTGCTGATAGAATAGTATATGCATAACCAGGAGCAGAATATGTACCTGGATCGAGAATATAATTATTCTGTGTAGTAGGATCAAATTGCACATTCGCAATGAATGGCGAACTATAAAGTGCAGAGTCGGTGCCTACAGTAGGATTTAATACAGGGAAATATACAAACAAGTTTCCTGTTGAATTCGCTAATTCAATTCCCCAGTTTGCAATCCAGGGTTGAGAATTTTGATACCCAGTAACCTCGTTAGTGTAATATTGAAATACAATTCTATCTGTGGGTGCTACAATTTGATCAAACCCTTCTGGATTGTCGGGAATACCGTCGCCATTTTCGTCAACGAGAGAAACTTGCACCTTTGATTGATCAACGTACCCATCGTCCTGAGTATAGACACCAGAAATATTAAAAGTGACCTGCTCCTTTAAAAACGCATCGGACGGATTACCGATAATTGGTTGATTATTATCAATAGAGCTATTTGTATTTACAAATGGCATAATTTCAATGGTATCCTGCAAAGCTAATCCGGTAGAGCTATCGAGTATGACCTCGCCCGGTTCCCAATAAAAGCGAACATCTCTGTAGGATTCGAAGACGTATACTCTTCCGCGGCCGGTTAAATCATACGTAGTAATACCAAGTTGATTATTACTTGCGATACTTACATAGAGTAGTCCACTATTCGAGTTATTTGCCCAGTTGGAATAAATCTGTGGGACACCGCCAATAATCTCCGGAGCGGGGTATACAAACGGCTGAGCTGATTGATCAGAAATGCCCGGTGTCGCGGCAGTCGATGTATGCCATTCGTCTTGTAATACATCATAATACATATAGAAAGAAATACCGTTGTCAATCGCGGTTGTAATTTCTGTAATTTCTGTACTAGTTAGATTATTTCTAAAAATAGGATATACTTTAATCGCTTCGTAATTATTTTGCTCTTCCTCGCTTAACTCTACTGGTCCAATATTTGCATAAGGATTTAATGTGTTGATAATTAGAGGTAGACCGTTTTGGATAACGTTATTAACTGATACAGTGTTCAATGTCGGAGTATTACTTGCATTTGCAGCAAATTGAAGTACCGCACCGGATTGAATAAATGACCAAGGCTGATAAGTTCCGCCAACAATATTATTTGGATCTAGCGTATTAACTAAAGGGACAGGTGGTGCTGAAGTATCTGTGGTGCTTGTAAAGTATCCAGTATCGTTTTTAAATTTAGAAGGACTTGTTTTCCAAAATAATTGAGAAGTCGAAGGATCGGTAGAAGTGGGGACCAAGTCGAGTAGAGATCTGCCAGTTGGTTGTGTTGCAGATGGGTTTACACGAATAGTAGATTCGAATTGTGGAAGATATGAGTCGTAATAGAATGTCGACATCTTCGGATCTTGAAGCATTTGTTGAATTGTATTGATTAGAATTGACTCGATTGTTCCAGAATTTGAAGAATCTTTAATTACTTCGTCGAGAATATTACTGTTATCTCTATATAATGCCCCGTCTTCTCAAAATATGATTAAGTCGCGATGAAATCCAGTAGGATCATTTAGGTCGATATATCGACTCATACCACTATAGGTTCTATCAATAGCCTGTAATTTTGCAATTGAATTTCCATAAATTAGTGGGAGAACATTATAGTCGCTACCATTAACCATTCTTGACTGAGTTGAAAATACTTCCGGAGCACGAAGTTTAATTTGTTCGTTAGTTTCCGATTCAGCCGCATTTCCGATTGTCTGTTCGAGGTTAAAAACAATAGTTAGATTATACTGCTGTTGATCAACACCAATGTAAGGAATAGTGATTTGAAGACCTTGTGCATCGGTCGGACGAATTACAAGATTGGTATTCGCACTAACACGAACCCAGGTTCTGAAGAGTCCTGTTGGAATATTACCGAAGTTACCGTCGGCGAATCGAACAGTAATTGTGTCATTTGCACCCGAGATAACATCAAATATATTTCTTTCACTAAACTGTATACTATTATAGATAATATTTTCGCCAGCAAGTGCAGGAACTTTAATCCATTTGGTAATTACATTACCGTTTTGATCTGTTTCTTGCACATATACATCATCCTGATTGATGTTTTGAATTTCAATAGGATTTAATCTATTAGGAACAGGAAATTCAAAATTGTTATCAACATTGATCAGATTACCTTGTTTGAAGTAAAGGAAAAAACCTGTATTAGCAGATGAAACGCCTAAACTATCATTTCTATAGATGAAGCTAAATGCATTTGCAGGATCCGGATCACGCTCAAAGATTGTTTGGTTTGTGATAAAATCTGGATTACATACATCAATGGGATATACTTGCCCATTGATAGTTACAGATGTCGGATATGTTACATTTAGATTTAGTACATTGTTTAGTTGGTATAAATCGGTCGGAATTGAACCTATAGTGCCACTCTTTGTAGGACGACCAAAAGGATTCAATGTACTAAAAGCGGCATTGCAAATTTGAACAAATTGATCAAACCAGTCGGCATTATTTGGATCATTCCAATATACCGAGGTATTGTTGATGTTTACACCATTTGCATCGGTTAATGGTTGATCTGTTTCAACTGCTGCGATTTTGAATAGTCCACTTGCACAAACATTTCGTCTTGGAACATAATTGACCATTTGTGCAAGTCGAATAATACTTTCACGACGCTGTGCTGTATCGATAAAATTTTCACGACTGTTTAGGTCAGTTCTAAATGCTAGGCTTGTACCGAAGTAAGCAAGCAATTCAATAATAGCAATAAATTCCGAACTTTCAATATAGTCATTAAAATCTTCAGGATAGTATGATTGAATATAATTGATAAGAGCTTGCTTAAGAGTATCGAAATCGTAGGCGGTATAATCGATGAAACTATATGCCTTAAAAACTTTTTGATAATCTTCTGCTGCGAATAGATTACTTTGTCTAATACTTTCTGACATTAAAATGTTTCCTGATCTGTTAATGTAAACGATACGAATAGACTATCAGTAATCGCTTCGGGTTGAAATTTTAGTACCATTGCCACAGTTAGTGCCTGGTCTTCCTGAAATACATCAATAGTTATAATTTCAACTCTCGGATCGGACTCGACAACTCGAGTTGCATCCTGAATAATGGCATTCTTTGTATAGTCATCAAAAGGATCAAATAGATAATTATAGATATTTGTTCCAAATCCTGGCAACATTACTCTGGACCCAAGTGGTGTAGCAAACTGATTATTGATATCACGTTTAACGATATCAATATCAGTTAGACTATAAGGTGGATTGGGTTGTCCTACAGTGTTGAATCCGACGAAATAGGGGCGCCTATTCTTAGATCCCTTCTGTACATATCCTGATTGATTTGTTGCCATATAATTCCCTTTTTGTTATTTATCAGAGAAATTATACCGGGTTATATTAAGCGGTAGGTGGGAATTTACGATCGCATCCGTTTGGATCAATATTTTGTGTAATCATAGTAATGATATTTGGTCCACGACGTCCAACCTGCGTAAACCATAGGGAATCTCGTAATGATGCACCTGCAGCATTATAATCACCGATCTTCATAGCAGCCAAGAATCTCTTAAATTTAGCAAGTTTTCCTTCACCTAAATTATAACATAAGTCGGCACAGGCACG
>Ga0116226_10001712_pt1 | contig 19065 bp, 16 predicted proteins | sample S1TSphfallax_FD_89692 | JGI IMG/M metagenome (GOLD analysis project Ga0116226, IMG submission 89692) | Host-associated microbial communities from peat moss isolated from Minnesota, USA - S1T2_Fa - Sphagnum fallax MG | ecosystem: Host-associated > Plants > Peat moss > Unclassified | place: USA... | reverse complement strand
ATGGAACAGGCCATCCAGAAGGCCGGCCGCGCCAAATACGGCCACGAAAAGGATATTCGCGCGACCATCGACCGTCGCACCGGCGATGTGCGCCTCTCCCGCTGGACCGAGCTCGTGGAAACCGTGGAAAACGAGGAGACGCAAATCCCCGTCCACATCGCGAAAAAGTTCCGGCCGGATCTGGAGCTTGGCCAATTCATCGTGGATCCGCTGCCGCCGATCGATTTCGGCCGCATCGCGGCGCAGACGGCCAAGCAGGTGATCGTGCAGCGCGTGCGCGAGTATGAGCGCAAGCGCCAGTACGATGAATTCAAGGACCGGGTGGGCGAGATCATCAACGGCGTGGTCAAGCGCACCGAGTATGGCAACCTGATGGTCGATCTGGGCAAATCCGAGGCGCTGCTACGCCGCGACGAGTTGATCCCGCGCGAGAGTTTCAGGAATGGCGACCGGGTGCGCGCTTATATATATGACGTTCGCGAAGAAGTGCGCGGACCACAGATATTCCTCTCGCGCACGCATCCCGCGTTTCTGGCGAAATTGTTCGCGCAGGAAGTGCCGGAAATCTATGATGGCATCATCGAGATCAAGGCGGTGGCGCGCGATCCCGGCAGCCGCGCCAAGATGGCGGTTATCAGCCGCGACAATTCGATCGATCCGGTGGGCGCCTGCGTCGGCATGCGCGGCAGCCGCGTGCAGGCGGTGGTGCAGGAGCTGCAGGGCGAGAAGATCGACATCATTCCCTGGTCGCCGCAGGCCGCCACTTTCGTGGTGAATGCCCTGGCGCCGGCGGAAGTGACGAAAGTGGTAATGGACGAGGATGCCGGGCGCGTGGAGGTGGTGGTGCCGGATGAGCAGCTGTCGCTCGCCATCGGCCGGCGTGGGCAGAATGTGCGCCTGGCCAGCCAACTGACGCGTTGGGACATCGACATTCTGACCGAGGCGGAGGAGAGCGAGCGCCGTCAGGAGGAGTTCCGCCGCCGGACCGGTCTGTTCGTCGAGGCGCTGGATGTGGACGATGTGATCGCCGGCCTGCTGGTGACGGAGGGTTTCAATTCCATCGAGGAGCTGGCCTTTGTCGACAAGGACGAGCTGGCGGAGATCGAAGGATTTGACGAGAACATTGCCGACGAACTGATTCGCCGCGCGGAAGCATTCCTGGTGCAGCGCGACGAGGGGTTGACCGAGAAGCGAATTGCGCTCGGTGTCAGCGACGAGGTTGCCGCCTTCGAGATGTTCACGCCGCACATGCTGGTAACGCTCGGCGAAAAAGGCGTGAAATCGCTGGATGATCTGGCCGATCTGGCGGGCGACGAGCTGGTGGAGATCTTGGGCACTGAGGCGATCGACGAGCCGACCGCGAATGACGTAATCATGGCCGCGCGGGCCCATTGGTTTGCCGAAGAAGGCCAGGTTGAACCCGCCGGAGAAGAGGAGGCTTCACACGGCTGATCCGGCACCCCACCTTGACGATCTGGATGGTGACGACGCCGCAGACGATGCGGCGGCGGAGCGGGGGCCGTACCGCCGCTGCATCGTAACCCGCACGCAAGGCGCGCGCGAAACGATGATCCGCTTTGTTGTCGGGCCGGATCGACAGGTGGTGCCCGATTTGGCGGCGCGTTTGCCGGGCCGGGGAATGTGGTTGAGCGCGCGGGCCGATGTGTTAGATACCGCGCGCGTTCGTGCCGCGTTTGCCCGGGCCGCAAAGGGCCCAGTTATTCTTCCCCCCGATCTCGGCGGCACCGTGAGGGTGGGGCTTGCGCGTCGGGTGGTGGGCAAACTCGGTTTTTGCCGGCGCGCCGGGCAGGCAGTGGCCGGTTTTGCCAAGGCCAGGGAGTGGGTGCAGGCCGGCAAGGCCAGGCTGGTGATCGAAGCCAGCGACGGCAGTGAGGATGAGCGGCACCGGCTGATGTCGGGGGCGAGCGGGGTCACCGTCGCTTGGCCGTTGGATGCGGCATCCCTGGGCGCCATCTTTGGGCGCGACCAGACGGTGCACGTGGCGATCGCCCCAGGCCGGTTGGCCGACGGGTTGATGAACGAGATCGAACGCCTGGCCGGCATATCCGGCCTGGTGATGTTTAAGTAGGCAGGTGGATGAGCGAAGGTAACGACCGCGATTTGGGCCAGGATGCAGGGCACGATGCCGGACACGAACCCGGCAAGGTGCGCCTGTCGCTTCGCCCTGCGGGACGTCTCGAACTGGGGCGGACGGTGGATGCGGGCTCCGTGAAGCAGAGTTTCTCGCATGGGCGCACCAAGACGGTGCAGGTGGAGGTGCGCAAAACCCGCGTGGGCGCGCCCAAACCCGCTTTCACGGCGACCCCGCAGCCTGCTTTGCCGACAGGTCTGGCCGGTCCACGCGCCGCGGCGGCACCCGTGCCCGCCTCCGCCGGCCCAGCTTCCGCAGCCAAGCCGGGCACCGCACCCGCGCCGCGCCCGCCGGCCGGCACGCAATCGCGCACCGGAGCCGGCGGCCGAGCTCTGACCGCCGCCGAGCTGGCCGCCCGCCAGCGTGCGCTGGTGGAACAGCAGCGCATTCAGCAGGACCAGCAGCGCGATGCCGCGCGCCGGGATGCCGAGCGTCGCGAGCAGGAGAAGATCTCTATCCTCTCCGCCGCCGAGGAATCCCGCCGGCGCGACGACGAAGCGCGCAAGGCCGCCGAGGACGAGGCGCGCCGCCAATCCGCCGAACGTGCCCGCGCCCGCGAGGCGGCACAGCCGCAGGACGACGCACCGCAAGCAACACCCGGCACCGCCGGGTCGCCGGCGGTGGCCGAGGCGGGCACTGCCGCGCCGCGCCCGGCGGCAGCCGCGGCCGGTGCCGGGAAACCCGCGCTACGGCCGGCGGCAGCACCTGGCACACCCACCGAGACATTGCGCCTGCGCACCGCGCGCGAGGAGGAAGAGGAAGGCCGCGGCGTACGCCGGCCGGGCGTGCCCGCGCCTCGGCGCGTGCTCACGCCCGTGGTCGCCAAAAAAGGCCTCGGCGAAGGGCGGCGCGGCGGCCGCATCGACGTGCAGGCGGCGATCGAAGGCGAGGACGAGAAAACCCGCAGCCTGGCCAGCGTGCGCCGCCAGCGCGAGCGCGAGCGCCGCCAGGCGGAACTCGCTGCCTTGCGCGCCGACCAGGTGCGCGTGGTGCGCGATGTGGTGCTGCCCGACGCGATCACCGTGCAGGAACTCGCCAACCGCATGGCCGCCCGCGCGGTCGATGTGGTGAAAACCCTGATGCGCCTGGGCGTGATGGCCACCATCACCCAGGTGCTCGACTCCGACACGGCCGAGCTCGTGGTGCAGGAATTCGGCCACCGCGTGCGCCGCGTATCGGAAAGCGATGTTGAGCAGGGCATCGAAGGCGAGGTCGATACCGACACCGACCTGCAGCCCCGCGCCCCCGTGGTCACCATCATGGGCCATGTCGATCACGGCAAGACCTCGCTGCTCGACGCGTTGCGCGCGACCGACGTGGCCGCCGGCGAGGCGGGCGGCATCACGCAGCATATCGGCGCCTATCAGGTAACCCTGCCCTCCGGCGCGCGGATCACGTTTATCGACACGCCCGGCCATGAGGCCTTTACCTCCATGCGGGCGCGCGGCGCGTCGGTGACGGATATCGTGGTGCTGGTCGTGGCGGCCGATGACGGGGTGATGCCGCAGACCATCGAGGCGATCCGCCATGCGAAAGCCGCCAACGCACCGATCATCGTCGCCATCAACAAGATGGACAAACCCGATGCCACGCCGCAGCGCGTGCGCCAGGAATTGCTGAGCCACGAGATCGTCGTCGAGGATATGGGCGGCGACACGCAGGATGTGGAAGTCTCCGCGACCAAAAGGATGAATCTCGACAAGCTCGAGGAGGCAATCCTGCTGCAGGCCGAGATCCTCGACCTCAAGGCCAATCCCGACCGCTCGGCCGAGGGGTCGGTGATCGAAAGCCGGCTGGATCGCGGCCGCGGGCCGGTCGCAACCATTCTCGTGCAGAACGGCACGCTCAACCAGGGCGATATCGTGGTCGCCGGCGCCGAATGGGGCCGCGTGCGCGCCATGCTCGACGACAAGGGGCGCCCGATGAAGGTTGCCGGCCCGTCCACCCCCGTGGAAATCCTCGGCCTAGGCGGCGTGCCCTCCGCCGGCGAACCTTTTGTTGTGGTGGAGGATGAAAGCCGGGCCCGGGAAATTTCCGAATTCCGCACGCGAAAACTGCGCGATAAGGCCGCCGCCGGTGCCACCGCCGCGCGCGGCACGCTAGAGCAGATGCTCACCCGCATCGCCGCCGGCGCACAAAAAGAGGTGGCCGTTCTGGTGAAGGCTGACGTGCAGGGCAGCGCCGAGGCGATTACCGCGACCGTGATCAAGCTCGAGCACGAGGAGGTAAAGGTGCGCGTGCTGCTGGCCGGCGTCGGCCAGATCACCGAGAGCGACATCCAGCTCGCAAAAGCCAGCAACGCCGTGATCGTCGCGTTCAACGTGCGCGCGACCAGCCAGGCGCGCGAGATGGCGCAGCGCGATGGCGTGGATATCCGCTACTACTCGATTATCTACCAGGTCGCCGACGACGTCGAGCAGCTCGTCCGCGGTAAGATCGCGCCGAAATATCGCGAGAACTTCCTGGGCTACGCGGAAATCAGGAAAGTGTTCGACATCACCAAAACCGGCAAGGTCGCCGGCTGCATGGTCACCGAAGGCCTGGTCAAGCGCGGCTGCGGCGTGCGTCTGCTGCGTGACAACGTGGTGATCCACGAAGGCGAGCTCTCCCAGCTCAAGCGCTTCAAGGACGATGTGAAGGAGGTTGCACGCGGCTATGAATGCGGCCTCTCCTTCGCCGGCTATAGCGACCTGCGCGAAGGCGACATGGTGGAGTGCTTCGAAAGCGAGCTGGTTCCGGCTTGAGCGAGGCACGACGCTCCCGGGCCGGCCGCACGCCGACGCAACGGCAGTTGCGGGTGGGCGAGGAAGTGCGCCACGTGCTGGCCCAATTGTTCAACCGGCGCGATTTTCGTGATCCCGAGCTGGCGGGCCTGGAGATTACCGTCACCGAGGTGCGGATCTCGCCTGACCTCAAGAACGCCACCGCCTTCGTCACCCGGCTCGGCCGCACGGATATTGGCGCCTGCCTGCCAGCCCTGAAACGCGCGTCTCCCTTCTTTCGCGCCCAGGTGGCCAGGGCGATGCGCCTGCGCGTGGCACCCGACATCTCGTTCCAGCCGGACACCGCGCTCGACTACGCCATGCATATCAACCAGCTGATGCATGACCCGCGGATCGCCAAGGATCTGAGCGGGAAGCCCGAGGAATAGAAGCCAGAAGAAAGCAGTTCTTTTTTGAAAAAAAGAACCAAAAAACTTTTGTTCTCCTGGTGTGCCGATGACTGAGCTGGGGCTGTTCGGGGCTTTGGCCGGAGTGTCGGCCCTGCTGGTTTATGTGATGACGCGGATGGGCACACTGGATCATCCGGGGGCGCGCAGTTCCCACACGCGGCCGACGCCGAAGGGTGGGGGTGTCGGCATCGTCGTGGCCTTCGTGCTTGGCACATCGCTACTGTTCGCGGGCGCCAGACACGCGCGCGTGCCCGACCTGCCGTTCCTCGGCCTGATCGGCGCCTCGGTCGGCATCGCCGCCGTGTCCTATGCAGACGACCTGCGGGACTGGCCGTTCAAGGTAAAGCTCGCCGCACAGCTGGCGGCCGCCCTGGTCGCCATCCTGTGCGGCATCCGGTTCAGGGTGCTGAACCTGCCCTGGCTGGGGGCGGTGGATACCGGCTGGCTGGGGGTGCCGCTGACCGCTTTCTGGGTGGTGTTCGCGACCAATGCGCTCAACTTCATCGATGGTCTGAATGGCCTGGCCAGCGGGTCGGTCGGCCTTGCCTGCCTGTTTCTGGCCGGCTTCGCCTGGGCACAGGCGGATGCGTTTGTCGAGGCGGCATCCGTGGTTCTGGCAGCCGGGATCGCCGGGTTCCTACCGTTCAATTACCCGAAAGCGCGGATTTTCATGGGGGATGTCGGCAGCCAGTTCTGCGGCTTCATCAGCGCGATCCTGGGCGTGCTTGCCGCGCGCTTCGGGGCGCAGACCTTGTCGGTGCTGCTGGTGCCGATGCTGCTGTTCGGGATCTATTTCGACGTCGTGTTCACCCTGATCCGCCGGTTGCTGGCCGGCAACCGGCTGACCGAGGCGCATCGCAGCCATCTCTATCAGGTGGCGCAGCGGGCCGGCATGCCCGCCCAGATCGTGACGCTGATCCACTGGGCGATGGTGGCCTGGGGCGGCATGTGCTGCCTGGGTTTCGCGGCAATGTCAGGCCCGGGCAAGCCGTTGGTGCCGCTCGCTGTTGCCGTGCCTCAGGCCGTGTGGCTTTGGTATGTTCTGCGGAAAGCCCAGCGGGCAGGCCTAACCGAGTGGTAGGCCTGCCCAACTGGCATGCAGCGGTAAAAGTGACGCTTCGGCGGACGAAGGCGACACAAAAGGCAAAAACTCAGAGTGTGCCGCCAATGGTGGTCTGGCGCGTCAGACGGCCGCCAGGGCGCAATTAACGGGTAAGGCCTAGCCGTGGGCTGCGCGGCTGCGGCGTTCCTCGCTGCCCGAGCTTGAGCCGCTTTTGCGCGAGGTAGAGGTCGCCTCGGTCATGATGGAGCGCAGGTCGCGCAGGAAGGCGGCGCCCTTCAGGGTGCGCTGAACGAGCACGCTGCGGCGATCCATCGGGTCGACCTTGCGGCGGGCGAGATCGAGCTCACCCAGGCGGTCGAGCGCCCTGGTGATGGCAGGCTTGGACACGTTGAGGTCGGCCGCGAGGCCGCGCACCGTATGTGCCCCTTCCTGGAGGTAGCACGTAAGAAACACGCCCAGCTGGCGGGCGGAGAGATCCGGGCCGTCGCGCCGCACGAGGGCGACGATGGTATCCCGGAGGATCCCGACCATGTGGTCGGATTGTTGTGCTGCTGCCATTTTCATTCCTTTCTTTACCAGGCCCGATCCCTTGTCCTGGTTTAGTTTGCCCTGGATTAACGACTTCGATGTTGGGTCGATCTCGGATCGTGACCGTTCTAACCGCTCAAAACAAAGAAAGTTCTAATAGTCTTTCTGCATTGCACGAACTTTGGGAGACATCGCCAAACAGTCAACGTCGCCTTGTGTCCTCAACCGCCTTCCCGCTCCTTCAATATCCGAGCAATACTCGCGAAGGTCGCACGCAGGGCGTGTGCCTCCCCGCCGGCCGGACGACCGGGGCGGGTAGTATCGTTCCACCCATAGACATCGAAATGCGCCCAGCGTGTTTGGCCGAACACAAAACGTTGAAGGAACAATGCTGCGACAATGGCACCAGCGTAAGACTTCTCCGTAACGTTATTCAGATCACCCGTGTCACTTTCAAGCCAATAATTGTAACCATTCCAGAGCGGAAGCCTCCACACGGGATCGTGTATGTTGCAGCCGACGTCAGTGAGTACGCTAGCGAGCATTTCATCATTGGTGAAAAATGCAGGCAGGTCGGGGCCGAGAGCCACGCGTGCTGCACCGGTGAGCGTCGCGAAGTCAATCAGCAGTTCCGGTGATGATTCGCAGGCCTCGGCAAGCAGATCGCAGAGCACGAGGCGGCCTTCCGCATCGGTATTTCCAACCTCCACCATAAGCCCCCGGCGGGTATTCAAGATATCGAGAGGCCGCATTGCGTTTCCTGAAATCATGTTTTCTACACAGCCAAGTCGCAATTCCAAGCGACACGGCAGCTGCGCATCGATGATCATCAAGGCAAGCCCGAGCGCGATCGCAGCACCGCCCATATCCTTCTTCATGCGCAACATACCGGCAGGTTGTTTCAGGTTGTAACCGCCTGTGTCGAAGCAGACGCCCTTGCCGCAAATTGAAATACATGGGGCCTCCGCAGGCGCATTCGCGGACTGCCATCGCGCTACCAGAACCGCGGATGGTCGGTACGATCCAAGCCCGACCGCGTGCACTGCCGGGTACGTTTCGGCAAGCGAGCGACCTGTTATCACATTCACGTGTGCTCCGTTTCGTGACAAGATCGACTGGGCGGCGGCGGCAAGTTCCGCCGGGCCCAGATGGTTGGCCGGCGTATTGATGAGGTCGCGCACCAGCCAGGTGGCGCGAGCCGCGGACAGGTTTTGCGCGATCTGAGGCTGCGTCCGCTGCGCGGCGTCGACCACCAGGCGGGCGCCAAGCGCAGGCTTCTCGCCGTTTTTGAACGCATTGAAGCGGTAGGCGCCCAGGCAGAAGCCGAGCACAAGGCCGGCCTTGTCATCCACGTTATCGGCGACCCGCCAGGTGCTGCCGGGCGGCAGCGCGGCCGGCAAGGCGCCGTAGACGTGGGGCCCGGTATCGTCGCCGAGGCCGAGCACGGCGCCGGCGAGGCCAGTGTCGTCCGCCAGCAGGCAGACCTGGCCCCGCTTTGCGTTGAACCCGGCGGCGCGGAGGAAGGTGGCATGCGAGGAAGCCGGGCCGCCCAGAAAGGCGGCCAGCCCGTCCGCCCGCACGGCGAAGATGGGCCGCGCATCCAGTTCCGCCTCGGTCGCCAGGCAGTCGAGCTCTCTACCGTAGACCATCAAGAAGACCTCCTTCTGGGGTGCCTGTGCCTGCACGCATAATGGCCTTGCATTTGGCGGGACGCCGCCAAATCATCGAGCTTATGTCGGGTCCGCCCCTCCGAGTCGGCCAATCCTTGTTTCCGCCGCGGGTGCGTGCCGTGCTTGGTCCGACCAATACCGGCAAGACCCATCTGGCCATGACACGGCTGCTCGGCCACGCCTCGGGGATTATCGGCTTTCCCCTCCGCCTGCTGGCGCGCGAGAATTACGATCGCATGGTGGCGGCCAAGGGCGCGCGCTGCGTGGCCCTGATCACCGGGGAGGAGAAGATCGTGCCGCCGGAGGCGCGCTGGTTCAGCTGCACCGTCGAGGCGATGCCGCTGGACCGCCACGCCGAATTCCTGGCCGTCGATGAAATCCAGCTCTGTGCCGATCCCGACCGCGGCCATGTGTTCACCGACCGTCTGCTGCATGCGCGCGGTCTGGTCGAAACGATGTTCTTGGGCGCCGAGACCATTCGCCCGCTGCTGCAACGCCTGGTGCCCGGGGCGGAGATCGAAACGCGGCCCCGGCTGTCCCGGCTGCAATATGCGGGGCCGGTGAAACTCACCAAGCTGCCGCCGCGCAGCGCCATCGTGGCGTTCAGCGCGGCTGAGGTCTACGCGATCGCCGAACTGATCCGCAGGCGGCGGGGCGGCTGCGCCGTGGTGATGGGCCGGCTCTCGCCGCGCACCCGCAACGCCCAGGTGGCGCTGTACCAGGACAAGGAGGTGGATTTCCTGGTGGCGACCGATGCGATCGGCATGGGCCTCAACATGGACGTGAACCATGTGGCGTTTGCCGGGCTGCAGAAATTCGATGGGCACAAGCCGCGCCGGCTGACCGCGGCCGAGGTGGCACAGATCGGCGGGCGCGCCGGGCGCGGCATGCGCGACGGCACGTTCGGCACCACCGGCACCTGCCCCGACCTTCCTGAGGAGATCGTCGAGGCGGTCGAGGCCCATGTGTTCGACCCGATCGAAAGCCTCGCCTGGCGCAACAGCGCGCTCGATTTTTCCCATGTCGATCGCCTGCTCGACAGCCTGACGGCACCGCCGCCGCTGCCTGGCCTCACGCGCGGTAACGATGCGAGCGATCTGGAGACGCTGGCGACGTTGGCGCGCGAGACGGAGATACGCGCGCTGGCGGTCGGAAGACGTCAGGTGCGGCTGCTGTGGGAGGCCTGCCAGGTGCCGGATTTCCGCAAAATCACCGATGACAGCCATGTGCGCCTGTGTGCCCGGATCTACGGCCACCTGGCGCGAGGCGAAAACCTGCCGGCCGAGTGGCTGAACCAGCAGTTCAGCGGGCTGGCCGGCACCGAGGGCGATATCGACACGCTGATGGCGCGGCTCTCCGGCGTGCGCGTGTGGTCCTATATCGCGGCGCGGGCCGACTGGCTGGCCGATGCGGCCGGCTGGCAGCAACGCGCCCGCGAGATCGAGGACAAGCTCTCCGATGCCCTGCATGAGCGGCTGACCGCACGTTTCGTCGACCGCAGGGCGGCACATCTGATGCGTCGCCTTGAGGAGGTGGAACCGGGAAACGACTTGCTTTCCGCCGTAACCGCGCGTGGCGAAGTGGTGGTGGAGGGCCATCCGGTGGGTCATGTGGCGGGCTTCGCCTTTCTGCCCGACCCGCTGGCCGAGGGGCCGGAGAAGCGGCTGGTGCTGCGGGCGGCGCGGCGATCGCTGTGCCAGGAGATGCCGCGCCGGGTGGGCCTGCTGGAGGCCGATGGCGATGCGGCGTTCGGGCTGGGGCGCGACCACATGATCGCGTGGCACGGCGCGCCCGTGGCCCGGCTGCGGCCGGGGGCGAGTTTCACCCGGCCCGCGGTCGAGGTGCTGGACAGCGAGTTTCTCGATGGTGCGCAGCGGGAGCGTATCCGCCTGCGCCTGCAGGCCTGGGTGGATGGCTGGATCGCCGAGGCGCTGGCCCCGCTTTTCGCCGCCGTGTCGCGGGCCGAGGCCGAGGCCGCGCTGCGCGGACCGCTGCACCTTCTGCTCGAGGAGGGCGGCATCGTGCTTGGCGAAACGCAGGCGCCGTCTGCCCTACGCGGCGCGCTGAAGGCAATCGGGGTGCGCGCGGGCAGGTTTGCCCTGTATGTGCCGGACCTGCTGAAGCCGCGCGCGGCCGCCGCCAGGGCCCAGCTTTGGGCGGTGCGCGCGCGAGTGCAGGTGCCCGACTTGCCCACCCCCGGCCTGGTGTCGATGCCGGCGGGCGACGGGCCGCAAGGCGCGTTTCTGTCGGCGATGGGCTGGGTCGCGGCCGGGCCGGCGCTGTTGCGCCTGGATATCGCCGAGCGAGTGGCCGCCGAACTTGCCTACGCCTCCCGCGGCCAGCCGGCGCCGCTACGCCTGGAGATGGGCCAGCGCCTGGGCGTGCGGGCTGATCTGCTGCCGGCGGTTCTGCGCGGGCTTGGGCTGCGCATCCTGCCGGCGCCGCTTCTGGCAGCCAGCGTCTATGGCCCGCCGCCACCGCCGATGGTGGCGGCACAGCGCAAGCGGCCGGCCCCGCAAGTGGCACCAAAACCCCCCGTGCGGCCGGACCACCCGTTCGCAGCCCTGGCGGCCTTGCGCTGTTGAGGGTTGCCGGCTGCCGCCGATAAGCATGGTGGTGGAGCATCAAAGGCTCGATAGTTGGCTGTGGTGCGCCCGCTTTGCCTCGACCAGGGCTGCCTGTGCCGACATGGCTGGCAGCGGGCATGTGCGCGTGAACCGGCAGCCGACCGAAAAGCCGCACGCCAAGATCCGGGTCGGCGATGTGCTGACCCTGCCGCTTTATGCCGGCGTAAAAGTGGTGGAGGTGCTGGCGCTTGCCGATCGGCGAGGCCCGGCCGCGGAGGCGCAGCTGCTCTACCGGCTGGTCGGGCCGCCCGCGCGTGTTTAGCCCGAAGCGCAGGCATCGCGGTGGCGGTGACTTGCACGGGGGCTGCAACGCCGTCATATCCCGCGCTTGCCAGACGCGAACCGGAGAATGCGATGACCTACGTGGTCACCGAAAACTGCATCAAGTGCAAATACATGGACTGTGTCGAAGTCTGCCCCGTGGATTGCTTCTATGCCGGCGAGAACATGCTGGTGATCAATCCCGACGAATGCATCGATTGCGGCGTTTGCGAGCCCGAATGCCCGGCCGAGGCGATCGTGCCGGATAGCGACGACAAGGGGACGGCCTGGCTGGAGAAGAACCGCGTCTTCTCCGTGCAATGGCCTAACATCACCCGCAAGGGCGAACCGCCCGCCGACGCGGATGCGTGGAAGGACAAGCCGGGCAAGGCCGAGCTTTTCTCGCCCGAACCGGGGTAGGCGCCACGCGGCCCCCAGGGACCTGGTCCTTGGGGCTTGAAGCAGGGCATGACGGAAGCGGTATTTTCTGCTACCTTCTGCGTCTGGTGCGAACACCGCTCGCCCCCGCTCGGTTATGAGGCCCGATTGGGTGTGAGGCGGGTGGCCGACGACTGGCGGCTTCTGACGTTGGGGCTGACCGAATGGCTGCCTGATTGGGGCGAGTGTCCGCGAGAGACGGAGCGGCGACCTTGTCCTGGCTCTAAGCGCAGGCGGCGGCGAAAGTGTTGTGCCGGAATGACAGAGACGCCTGAGGTGCGGCGACCGCGCCTCGGCCACAGAGGAGTTGTGCGAAGAAGTGCCCACACAGTCCGCGACCGCCGAGAAAACCGCTTCCCCTGAAATCGCTGCCGACCAGGACCCGGCATTGCCGGAGCTTCAGACAGCTTCCCATGCCAAGGCGGTCGACACCGAGCCGGATGACGGGGAGATCGACGCTGAGGACGGCGAGGCGGCGACCGCTCCTGTGGCGGCCGCGCCGGCACCCGTTCGGCCGCGCGCGGCTAACGATTCCGCACCGCATGGCGGGATGATGGGCCGGGGCCCCAGCGTGCCGCAAGGGCCCCGCAATATGCCGCCCCCGCGCGCCATGGCCAAGGCGGAGGTTTTCGAGGAGGGCGACCATGTCGTCTACCCCACCCATGGCGTGGGCAAGGTGGAGCGCATCGCGATCGAGGAGATCGCCGGCCATAAGTTGGAGCTGATTCACATCACCTTCGAGGAAAACCGGATGACGCTGCGCGTGCCGGTGGCCAAGGCCCGCACGGCAGGGCTGCGCAAGCTGGCGACGCGCAAGATGTTCGACGAGGCACTGGCGGTGCTTAAGGGAAGGGCGCGGATCAAGCGGACCATGTGGTCGCGCCGGGCCCAGGAGTATGAGGCGAAGATCAATTCTGGCGATCCGCTGGCGATCGCCGAGGTGGTGCGCGACCTGCACCGCAATGCCGGCCAGCCGGATCAGAGTTTTTCCGAGCGGCAAATCTACGAAGCGGCGATGGACCGCCTGGCCGCCGAACTCGGCGCGTTGGACCGGATCGACAAGGTCGCCGCCGCCGCCAAGCTCGCAGAGTTTTTGAAAACTGTGGCCTGACTCCAGGTTCAAACTCTTTTTGGCATGACGAAGCGGCGTGCGCGGCGTTGCTTCGTCATGCCCGTGCCAAGATCGATCCTTTGTCGTCGAACTCAAAATGACTGACGGCTCGAAGAAGCGTGGCCGTTACATTCACTGTTTTTTCTTTGGGCCGCCTAGACCGTCGGCCAGTGCATCACACTGCCTGACCGACGGTCGTCTGGCGGTCAGTTGTTGTTGCTGCGGTTGCCCATGAGTTGCAGGAGCATCATGAACAGGTTGATGAAGTTCAGATACAGGCTGAGTGCATCATACACGCTGCGCTTGGCGGCACCCTCGGGGCCCTCGGCATAGGCGAACTGCGTGTAGCTCACCTTCATGCGCTGCGTGTCGTAGGCGGTGAGGCCGGTGAACACGACCACGCCGATGATGCTTACGGCGAATTGCAGGCCGCTGCTGTGCAGGAAGAAGTTGAGCAGGCTGGCGATGATGATGCCGAACAGGCCCATCATCAGGAAGCTGCCCATGCGCGAGAGGTCGCTGCGCGTGGTGTAGCCCCAGATCGACATGCCGGCGAACATGGCTGCCGTGATGAAGAACACACGAGCGATGCTACCATGGGCGTAAATCAGGAAGATATTGGTGAGGCTTGCACCCATCGCCACGCAGAACGCCCAGTAGAGCGCTTGTACCGAGGTGCGGGACAGCCGGTTCACGCCAAAGCTCATGACCAGTACGAAGGCCAGCGGCGCGAACATCGAGATGGTCGCGAGGCCGGTGGGCGCGATCCGCATGCCATAGGCGGTTTCGACCGGGTGGTAGAACAAGCTGAGCAGGCTGGTGTTGGCGATGCCGTAGGCGACAATGCCGGTGAGTAGCAGGCCGGACGCCATCCAGTTGTAGACGCGCAACATATAGGCGCGCAGGCCCTGATCCAGCGCGGCGGCGCCGGCAATGCCGGAGGCGCGCGGCGAATAGGTCCGATACTCGGGACTGTAAGCCATGGAATGTTCCTCTTACGGGCACCTAGCCCGCCATCGTGTATCTTGGCAGAATTCGCGGGTGGTTCAAGGCGCAGGGCTGTCGCAGCAGGGCGGTCGCATGTTGGGGTGGGGGAAGTCCGGGCGCGTTGCCCCGTCGCACTAGCGCTTCAACCGATGACGCTCTAGAGCATTTTCCGAACGACCGCACTGACCCGACGCGATCGGAAAATGCTCTAGAGCGGGATGCGTCCGACGAAACCGATCGAATCATATCGCATCCCGCTCTAGTGGCCCCCCGCTGGGCCGAGAGGCAAAGCCTCCCAAGTGTCGCGCCCGCATCTTTCGCGTCACGCAGGCGTGGCGGCAGCCGCGCGGTGGGGAAGTTTCCAGCCGGGGCGGATGAAATGGCAGGTGTAGCCGTTGGGGCGGCGCTCCAGGTAGTCCTGGTGTTCCGGTTCGGCTTCCCAGAAATCGCCGACGGGGGAGAGTTCGGTGACCAATTTGCCGGGCCAGAGGCCGGAGGCTTCGACATCGGCCATCGTGTCTTCGGCCACGGCTTTTTGCTCCGGGCTGGTGTAGAAAATGGCCGAGCGATAGCTGGGGCCGCGGTCGTTGCCCTGCCGGTTGGGTGTGGTGGGATCGTGGATCTGGAAGAAGAATTCCAGCAGGGTGCGAAAGCTCGTTTTTGTCGGATCGAAAATGATTTCGATGGCCTCGGCATGGTTGCCGTGGTTGCGGTAAGTGGCGTGAGGCACTTCGCCGCCCGAGTAGCCGACGCGTGTGGAGATGACGCCGGGCTGTTTGCGTATCAGGTCCTGCATGCCCCAAAAGCAGCCGCCGGCGAGAACCGCCCGATCCGTGCTCATGCCACTTCCTCCACTTGCGGCAGATAGGCGCCGTAGCCTTCCGCCTCCATGGCGTCGCGGTGCACGAAACGGAGCGACGCCGAGTTGATGCAGTAACGCAGGCCCCCGCGGTCGCGCGGCCCATCCTCGAACACATGGCCGAGATGGCTGTCACCGTGTTTGGAGCGCACTTCCGTGCGGATCATGCCGAGCGAGCGGTCTTTGATTTCCGCCACGTTGGCGGGCTCGATCGGTTTGGTGAAGCTGGGCCAGCCACAGCCGGATTCGTATTTGTCGGCGCTAGCGAAGAGCGGCTCGCCAGAGACGATATCGACATAGATGCCGGGCTGCTTGTTGTGCAGCAGGGCGCCGGTGCCCGGGCGCTCGGTGCCGCTTTGCTGGGTGACGCGAAACTGCTCCGGCGTCAGCGCGGCGACGGCGTCCTTGGTTTTGCTGTAGGGTGCCATGGTGATCCTCCTGGCGTAAAGATCGTGATCACTGGCGGCTCTGTCGAGGGTCGGGATCGCGGGCGATTGCGGTGCGCGGACTGCCTCGCCCTGGCGACCAATTGGACAGACACTTAGCGCATTTTCCGATCGCGTCGGGTCAGTGCAGTCGTTCGGAAAATGCTTTAGCTCTCTGTTTTGGCGAGCATCTTTATCCGACGGGTAACCCCGTGCGGTCGGATGATGCTCTAGGGATCGCTGGGGGTCTGGGGGGATGGCTTCATCCCCCCAGTCTTTCTTGTTTCTAAACCGAGTAATACATCTCGAATTCGACCGGGTGCGGGGTGTGCTCGAATTTGAATACTTCTGACCATTTGAGATCGATGTAGCTTTCGATCTGGTCCTTGCCGAACACGTCGCCGGCGAGGAGGAAGTCGTGGTCGGCGGCGAGTGCGCCCAGGGCTTCGCGCAGCGAGCCGCAGACGGTAGGGATGCCTTTGAGTTCTTCCGGTGGGAGATCGTAAAGGTCCTTGTCCATCGGCTCACCGGGGTGGATCTTGTTTTTTATGCCATCCAGCCCCGCCATCAGCATCGCCGCGAAGGCCAAATAGGGGTTGGCCGTGGGGTCCGGGAAGCGGACTTCGACGCGCTTGGCCTTCGGGCTGGTGGCGTAGGGGATGCGGCAGCTCGCCGAGCGGTTGCGGGCCGAGTAGGCGAGCAGAACGGGCGCCTCGAAGCCGGGGATCAGGCGTTTGTAACTGTTGGTGCTGGGGTTGGTAAAAGCGTTCAACGCCTTGGCGTGCTTGATGATGCCGCCGATATAGTGGAGGCAGGTTTCCGACAGGTCGGCATAGGCATTGCCGGCGAAGAGTGGCTTGCCGCCTTTCCAAATCGACTGGTGCACGTGCATGCCGCTGCCGTTATCGCCATAGATCGGCTTGGGCATGAAAGTGGCGGTCTTGCCGTAGCTGTGGGCCACGTTGTGCACGCAGTATTTGTAGATCTGCATGAAATCGGCGCTGCTGACGAGCGGGCCGAATTTGGTGCCGAGTTCGTGCTGGCTTTGCGCCACCTCGTGGTGGTGCTTTTCGATCGGCAGGCCCATCTCGCCCATCGTGGAGAGCATCTCGGCGCGCAGATCGCTTTCGCTGTCGACGGGCGGGACGGGGAAATAGCCGCCCTTGACCACCGGGCGGTGGCCCATATTGCCCTCCGGATAATCCTTCATCGAGGCCTGGGGGCCTTCCTGGCTGTCGATCTGGTAGGTGCCGTAATTGCCGCCGGTGCCGAATTTGACGCTGTCGAAGATGAAGAATTCGGCTTCGGGGCCGAAATAGGCGGTGTCGCCCACGCCGGAGGCGGCGAGATAGGCCTCGGCTTTCTTGGCGGTGCTGCGCGGATCGCGCGAATAGGCCTGGCCGGTGCTGGGTTCGATGATGTCGCAGAACAGGATGAGGCTCGGCTTGGCGGCGAAGGGATCCATCACCGCGCTTGCGGGGTCGGGCATCAGGATCATGTCGCTCTCGTTGATCGCCTTCCAGCCGGCGATCGAGGACCCGTCGAACATGATGCCGTCGCGGAACACATCTTCGTCGATGGTGGAAACGTGCTGGGCGGTGTGCTGCCATTTGCCGCGCGGGTCGGTGAAGCGCAGGTCGACGAACTCGACGGAGTTCTCGCGCATCAATTCAAGCACTTTGGTGACGCCGCTTGGTTCGGCCGTCTGCACCTTCTTCGCCATGTGTTTGTTCATCCGTTTTGTTGGTGGGGCGTTAGATTTGGGGCGCTGCCGGCTGCGCCGGGGCAGCGCTTTAGGTCACGGGTAACCGTTGCACAAGCGCGTGAGGCGCCGGGCTGGGCGGCGGGGCTTGGACGGCCTTGCGGCTTCTGTGAGCGGGGTGAGATGGAATTTGGGCGGTTTCGCCGCGCGCATCCCGCTCTAGCACATTGTTTTGTCGAGCATGTCTATCCGGCAGCGGATCGCATATGGCCGGATCGCGCTCTAAAGCGCCTGTTCGCCGCGTTCGCCGGTGCGTATGCGTATCACCTCCTCGATCGGAGTGACGAATATTTTGCCGTCGCCTATGCGCCCGGTGCGGGCGGCGTTGACGATGGCTTCCACCGCGCGCTCGACCATCGTGTCGTCGCAAATCACCTCGATTTTGACCTTGGGCAGGAAATCCACCACATATTCGGCGCCGCGGTACAGCTCGGTATGGCCCTTTTGGCGCCCGAATCCCTTGGCTTCGAGCACGGTGAGGCCTTGCAGGCCGACCTCATGCAGGGCTTCCTTCACTTCATCGAGTTTGAAAGGCTTGATGACCGCCTCGATCTTTTTCATCCGCGTCTCCTGGCCCGGCCAATGTGAAACAGACGTTCGCACGCGGGGTGGCCTGGCCGCAATGTCGTGCCGGCGCCCGTTGCATGCTTGAGGAACACGGAGAATTGCGGCAGGGGCGGCTCGATTTTTCTGGGCGGGGGCATGGGGCGAGATGAAACCTGGGAATGCGCTGCTGTCGGCGGCGGGCACGACGATTTTTACCGTGATGTCGGCGCTGGCGGTGCGGCATGGCGCGATCAATCTCGGGCAGGGGTTTCCCGATGTGGAAGGGCCGGCGGATGTGGTGCGGGCGGCGGCCGATGCGCTGCTGGACGGGCGCAACCAGTATCCGCCACTGACCGGGGTGCCCGAGCTGCGGGAGGCCGTGGCGGCGGCGAATGCGCGGTTTTGGGGGCTGGAGGTGGATGCGGCCGCGGGCGTGGTGGTGACCAGCGGGGCGACGGAGGCGCTTTCCGACTGCCTGATGGCGCTGCTGAATCCGGGTGACGAGGTGGTGCTGATCGAGCCGCTCTTCGACACCTATTTGCCGGTGGTGCGGATGCTGGGGGCCATTCCCAAACTTGTGCGGCTGGAACCGCCGGACTGGGCGCTGCCGCGGGAGGCGCTGCGTGCCGCTTTCGGGCCGCGGACGAAGGCCCTGCTGCTGAACTCGCCGATGAACCCGACAGGCAAGGTTTTTACCTGCGACGAGCTGAAATTTCTGGCCGGCTTGCTGTCGGAGCATGACGCCTATGCGATCTGCGATGAGGTGTATGAACATCTGGTGTTTGCGCCGGCCAAGCATGTGCCGTTGGCGTCGCTGCCCGGGATGGCGGCGCGGTGCCTGCGGATCGGCAGCGCGGGCAAAACCTTTTCGCTGACCGGGTGGAAGGTGGGGTATGTGAGCGGGCCGGCCGAGCTGGTTGGCCTGGTTGCGAAGGCGCACCAGAACCTGACCTTTGCCACGGCCCCAAACCTGCAGCGGGCGGTGGCCCTGGGCCTGGCCAAGGACAACTCCTATTTCAGCGGTCTGGCGGGCAGCCTGGCCGCGAAGGGCGCGCGGCTGAGCGCGGGGCTGGCGCGCGTGGGCTTTCGGGTGCTGCCGACCCAGGGCAGCTATTTTTTGGTGGCGGATTTTTCGGATTTCGGGTTTGCCGGCGACGATGTGGCATTCAGCCGGCACATTACGGAGGCAGCGGGCGTGGCCTGCATCCCGGTTTCCGCGTTTTACGAGGGGGAGTCGCCGACCCACTGGGTGCGCTTCGCGTTCTGCAAGAAAGATGAGGTGCTGGACGAGGCGGTGGACCGGCTTGCACGGCATTTTGTCATCGATGGCCGTAGACTAACCTAGAGCATTTTCCGATCGCGTCGGGTCAGTGCAGTCGTTCGGAAAATGCTCTAGCTCTTTGTTTTGGCGAGCATCTTTATCCGACGGGTAACCCCGTGCGGTCGGATGATGCTCTAGAGCAT
>Ga0116226_10001711_pt1 | contig 19071 bp, 10 predicted proteins | sample S1TSphfallax_FD_89692 | JGI IMG/M metagenome (GOLD analysis project Ga0116226, IMG submission 89692) | Host-associated microbial communities from peat moss isolated from Minnesota, USA - S1T2_Fa - Sphagnum fallax MG | ecosystem: Host-associated > Plants > Peat moss > Unclassified | place: USA... | reverse complement strand
CCATGGTTGAGTAACGTGCGTATTATTCATGATTGGGGGAACAACCTAATCACAATTGAAGGCAATGGCATAGTGCGAACCATTGCTATAACCATACATTTAAGTAGTAATACTAAATGTCACCAGGTTTTGATGTGTTATGATCTAATGGGAAGGAGTCACATACGAAGAAAAAGAAATATTCTTCATAATAGAACCAAATTTATTTACACTTTGGACTATCACATTATTAGAATGGAAAATTCTCAATGCTACAATATTTGGTGTAGCAGTTATAACAAAAGACCCTATGTTCAACTTTCCACACTTGAAGGGATAGATTCTGGTCGATATTACACTTGCACATATTAGAGTCCAAGAGTTAAACATTGCACGCTTGACATTACTTAAAGATCACTAGGTACAATTGTTCAATTTGGGGACTATTGAAAATCCTTGAATGGTTAAGCTGAATGTGACATTTGTTAAATTCGTTGCCACAAATACTGAAGCATTACTCCAAGAGTATAAAGATATTTTTGCATGGAATTATATTAACTTGAAAAGAATTCCTCCACAAATTATTCAACATCACATCAAACTTGACATCACTATCCCACATGTTCATCAAGTCAGGTACCAAATGAACCCAAATTACACTACAATAGTCAAATAGGATTTGAACAAGCTTTTAAATGCTAGTTTCATTGCCCCAATGGAGGAAGCTAGTTGGCTATCACTAATTGTCATTATACCAAAAGAAACGGCAAGTTCCAGATCTGTGTGGATTTCCAACAACTTAATGTGCTAATAAGAAGGATCCATATATTTTACTTTTTATTAAAAAGGTGTTGGACAGAATGGCGAGGCATGAGGTCTATTTGTTTTTGGATGTATTTTTCAGTTATCACTAGATCATGTTGCTCCTAAAAATAGGTACAGAATTATGTTCATCAGTAATTAGGGAACTTTTGTTTGGGTGGTCATGCCATTTGAGCTCAAGAATGTTCCACCAACTTATCAACAAATGATGAGTATAACTTTCAAGGACTATTTTAGAATGTTCATGAAACTATTATTAGATGACTTCATCATGTTTAATGATCTAGAAATCCATTTACCAAAGCTACGACTATGATTTGATAAATGCAAAGAATTTGATATAAGCTTGAACCCTAAAAAATGCATGTTCCTAGTGCATTGAAATGTTATCTTGGGATACATGGTATCTAAGGAAGGCAAGCTACTAGATCTGAAAAAAAATTTAACTATTATTCACATGCCTAAAGACATTCAATTTTCAATGGCATGGCACAATACTATAGGTGTTTCATCAAGGATTTTTCTTTCATTATGGTTCCCATTACCAAGTTATTGTGTAAGACATAAGCTTTCAAATGGACGACAAAATGCTAACATGCTTGGGAAGAAATCAAGCAGCACTACATGGAAGCATCGATTTTGATTTCACCTCATTGGGACATTAGGTTTCATGTTCACACAAACATTTATAATTTAGCAATTGGGGTTGTGTTGGGGTAGAACCTTATCAAAAATTGCAACCAACCAATTGCCTATGCATCACAGATGCTCGACAATGTTGAACAAAATTATACAACAATTGAAAGGGAGGCATTCGTAATGGTATATGATCTTCATAAATTTTTTCATTACTTGCTATGTAACAAATTCATCTTTTATGTGGACCATATGGTGTTGTTATACTTGGTTTGAAAACCCCAAGTTTTAGGGAGAATAACAAGGTGGTTACTTCTTTTCTTGGAATATGATGTTTCAATAATAAACCAAGGAGATCTCAATCTATGGCAAATGTCTTATTTCAAATGCCCATCCTCATAGAAGAAAGTGGGGTACCAAACCAAACAATGGATGCTACACTTTTCCTCTTACAACTGATGTGATTATAGGAAATTTCCAAGTATTCATTATTGGAAAATTTCCAATTCAATACAACCAAGAGCAAAAGAAAAAGTTAACTTTGAAAGCTTTATGTTTTTCGTTGGTACAAGACAAATTATACTGTCAAGGTTAAGACCAAGTTTTGAGGCATTACTTTAAAGATTCAAAATTCCCCATTGTGTTACAGGAAATGCATGAGGAGTCTCCGGTGGACATTTCCCATCCAAAATAACAATTCGCAAGACCTTGGACATGAAGTATTGGTGGCCAACAATGCACAAGGATGTTCTTTAGTATGGCTAAGCTTGTGACAACAATATCAATGAACATGGAATTTAATACAAGACAACATAGCAAAATTAGTAATTTCATTACCAACATAATCTTCATGAAATGGGGATTGGATTTTTTCAACCTAATCAAACCCATAAGTAAGTATACTGGAAACAAGTACATTTTGATAACCACCAACTATGCACCAAGTGGGTGGAAGCAAAAACATTATACACCAATATAACAATTATGACAACAAAGTTTATTTATGAATTCATTTTCACATGGTTTGGCTGTCCACTTATTTTGATAAATGATCATGCACTCCCTTTATCAACGATGCCATTGAATTTCTTACAACCCATTTTTTGTATGACATACAACCTTACCATTTACTACCCACAATCCACCAACAAAGTCATTGGTTCATTGCTTATTAAGTTGGTGAATGAAAACCGCACTAATTGGGATGAATAACACACAATCTTATATGTTTATCGCATAACATTTAAGGTAATAATCAACCACACATTGTTTTAGTTTATTTATGGTAAAAAAAACACACTGAAAAGTTCAAAAAATGGTTGTTTCATCCATATAAAATATAGTATTATCTCCCCAATAATAATGTACTACTTGTCAACATTGACAAGTTTGAGCCAAATCCCATTTTTATGAACATCAACAAGCTCAAACCCTATAGATATTTGGGAACAATTCCCAAAGGATCAGAAATTACCATTAACAAAACAGGAAAGAACACAAGGAGGACTCAGAGAACAAGGAGGATTCACAAAAATGTTCTCGATATGGTTCTATTGAAAATGAAACTACACCAAAAATCGAAGTCAACCAAAAAAATATGCTTGCTAACATCGAAAAATCAAAATACGAAACTACCTAATGAAGGAGTTCCTACACACCATCACCCGTTTCAATTTGAAAATTATAGAATTAGTTATGTAGAGAGTCCTGGTGTTCATAATCGAAAAGACATGGTTGAAATGCTTGGCCTACCAAAAATAGACATTAGTAAATTATCACCCAAACTGATTGTCGTAACTGTAGCTTTGGGCTCGTGACTAAGGCAAGGGCTTGCAAGGGTGTGGGCCAAGAGGGGAGCCTGGGAGTCATATTTGATGCTCACAGGAATGTAAGAAAATGTGAAGGAATGAACCCTCACAGTCCCAAATGAGCTCCCACTTTGGGAGTTGGAGTCTCAATGGACTCCCGAATCTTCAGAGAGTGATTGTAGGGGTCAAAACCCATTGGATTGAAAAGTTCCTTATATCATTAGAAGGCTCTTGGAACTTACATGTCTAAAATGGGCTTGCATGACCCATTTGGACACTTAAAGCACAAGTTATGGCCAAAAGAAGGCTTGAGCATTAAAAGTCAGGAATTGCCCTCGATTTCGTTATTTGCAGGTGACGTGTGACATACCATTGAAAAGCTCTCGACTAGGGTTATAACTTTTCTTTAGACTTTATTTCAATCAGAGGTCTGCACAAAAATTTATGGGCCCCCAAAGTTGCGGGAATCTTAGATGTGGGAATTTCGGGACTCCCATTTAAGAGTCCTAAAACAAAATGACATTTGGGTGTTGGTCATGTGGCCAAGCATAGAGTATACTATAAGAGGGAAGGTGGTGGCTTCCCCCAAGTTCGGGCCATGGTGAGTCTTGTGAGTCCGTGTTTGCCCATGGCTTGTTCGTGCACCAAAATGTTACAACTATGCATTAACTAACTTATTGTTTGGTTTGTGCAAGTTCGTGTGAGTAAGTGAATTGCTTATCAATCTTCCTAGTCCCATCCTAAAGCTCTAACACACCCCTCTACCCCAAAATGCTACGAGCCAGGGAGCGCACCCCAACTCCTTCTCCTTTCACCGTCTTCATTTTTGGACTTGCAATTGAGTCCATCAAGGAGCTTGGGGGTGCGTCACTGACCAAGGAAAAGGAAATAAAAAGAAAGGTAGTTATTTATCAAAAAATCGTTGCATAAGAAGCATTGGTCGACCAAAAGGATGGAAGGTTTCCCTTTCAAAGGAATGTATGTAACCAAATTACCGACATTAATCCAAATAATCTAGTTGAAGGGTAATCGATCCACCTACGTGGCAAAGAAATTGATGAGCTTTGTGGTGTTCGCTGAGCAAGGGGTGAAGGTGAATTAGTCTACCATAATCTTCAACAACCTTTATAACAGGTTGCGAGATTTGTCTACACTAATAAAACCCAGTGCAAGTAGGGACATCATCGAATTCGAAGTTGCCCAAGTGGTAGACATCCTATTCCAAAATTAGTTGTTGATAGATCTGACATTCATCCTACCAATATCAAACGAAGGGGAGGAAGGTGTTGCCATACCAGTACCAAAAGTTTAGGTTATAGGAAGTAAAAGAATTTTAGGAACGTGTTACCAACGCACACCTAGAACATTAAATTCAATGAGGAGATGGAGGATATCAAAGAAATCAATGGGATGAATACCCAAGTATTGAAACTTTTACAAATCTCTTTAACTAGTTACATCAACGCCTAGAGGGAGAGGAAATTCCAATAGGAAATATATTGGAATTAGATATTCCACCGTAATATTTTTTTAGTGGAACCATTGCACAAAGTTCAAGTGAAGCAACTGAAGACTAATGCCCCCTTAATACCTCGTTTTCAATATAAGGTGGACTTTTTCCTCTACCTATTGGAACGGAAACAATCATAGTTCCTTTAGTTCTATCTTCATTGAAGATTTTGGAGGACCATTTACTTTGGTCAAAAGAGTTTGCCCAAATAGTGGGTAACATTTCAATAGCTTTTCAGTTGGCCACAACTGAAAATGACATTATAGAATAAGCATTACAGAAAAACCTAGAAGAAATAATGAATGTGAAAGGCTAGCTACTATAGTTGTAAAAGGTCACCAATAGGACATTCTCACCATACAACATCTATAGACCAAGTTGCATAACTTGGTAGTCACAAAGAAAAAGGCTTAGGAGTTGAAAACCAAAAATTCCAACTATTAAAATGAGCTATTGGAACTCTTCAAATGCCTTACCAAAATTGGTAAGACATTAAGCTCCATTGATTCAAAAAGGGCTAAACTCAAACAAGCCTTGGAACAAGAGCAAAATAATTGGAAGGTGGTGGAGCAAATTCTAACCTTTACCGAAAAATTATTTATTTCGACAAAAGGGAAGGTGGAGCAATTGGACGGCCAAATTGAGTCACTTACCAAAATGGTGTAGAAACATCAATTGGAACTATAGTAACCAACTGAAAAAATTTGATTACTTCAACAAGATTTGAATGAAGTACAATAGAATCCTGGTGTTATTTAGGAGGAGTTGGATTCCTTAGTGAAGGAGGTGAGGGCATTGAGGCACAGAGTAGAGCTCACAAACCTCTACCACCACTAGATGGAAGAATTAAATAACTTAAAGATGGAGCATGTTTTTATGAAAGTAAAAATTTTAATTTATTAGAAGAGGAGCAAAAGAAGTCAAATCAAGTAATGGGAGTTATACAAAAAACAAGTCGGTGAAATTATCTAGGAGGCGTTTGAGTCCTATCGAAAAGATGAAGAGTTGTACCAATTGCGCCTAAAAAACCTATTGAGGAATAACGCCACATTTGGTGATGCCACCTTTTGATTTTAGTAGAATGCAAACCCATTTCAAATCTACCTCCGAACCCAATACGCTAAAAGTGAATAGCAAAGTGAAGGCAAAAAGATGGAGGTGGATTTGGTAATCACACCATAATTATGACCTACCAAACCTGAAGTAACTTCTAGTACAAGGATTTTCTCTACTGCTATAGATGGTTTCGGTAAGGCCAAAGCCATTGCACCTAATCTAGCCTTTGCCCCTGCAGAGCTACAACACATTTTAGTGGAGCAGTTCATTAAACATGATTATTAAAGATGAACATGCAAATCTACTGGTGGAATTTGATATGGAACAAGGGACTTTGATTCTAGTATAACCAAAAACAACTATTGTCCCTATTGCCATTGCACCAAATCTTGTTGCCACAATGGAAGATTTAGGGGTAGATCTTAAGGTAGAGGAAACAAAGGCTACAATTATGGAAGAATAATGTAGAGAATGTAACTAAGAGGACATAATCCCAATTAGAAAGGGGGATGATGTTGAAGGTAGATTTTATTGATATTTTACCAAAATCAATTTTTCCCTACCAAATTTCCTTTATCAAATTTATTCTACCAAATGTTTTTTTACCAAAATCGATTTTTACTATTGGTTTACAATATGTATATTTAAGACTGATTTTTTTAGGATTAGGCTAATTGCATATTCCATTATTTTTGAATTCTTTTTTGGAGGTACTTAATGTTCTATCCCTTTATGGACTATAGAGGAGAATATTGTTTTGAAATATATATATTTTTTCCTACCATACCTTTATACATAAAATCCTATGTGTAGTTGTTTGTGTGTTGGGAATATTTTAACTTTTGGTATGTGAGTATTCTTCCTTGCATGTTTGCTTCTAGTTTGTTTTAATTGTATTTCCTAAACATTAATGAAGAAATTTTGAGTTAGGTCACATTTGATGACCACCAAATTCAATAAACTCCGTTCTAAACATTATTACATGATTCACATTTTTTATATATTATTGTTAATTTGTACATTTCATTGCAATGCACTTATTGAACCTAGAAACCAAACAATGCCAATGGAAATCATTAATGCATGAAACTACCTTCAACATACATTCTTGAAAACCTTTTAAACCTTAAGCAATATCTATATTTCACATCGGTGGCCACTAGGTAATATTTGCAACAAATAAGGTAGATGCAAGTTAAAGTGGTTCACCACCTTGAGGATAAAAATGTCACCATATTCCATATTTGACAAGCTTCATTGGGTCAACGACTAACCAAACAATAAACATGAGGACATGTGTGTCTTGGACATTTGTTGTTTTTCAAATTAGTTCAAAAAAAATATTTCCCTCCTAAACTTGTTAGGTGCGATTCACATGTCTAAACTCCAAGCTACGTACCATTTTGTCTATTGTTTCCTTGTGTAAGTACTTAACTAACTATGTTTTGTCTTTTCCTCACATGAGTACTTGAATTTTTGATCGTGCAATCTTGTTGGCATTTCTAGCTCTATGCAATCATTGAGTGCCACTTTCATTATGTCTGGGAATTTGGGAAGCTTAGGGAATTTAAAACTCAAGTGTCAACTCAAGGTGGAGGCACAATATCACCATATGTAGAATCCTTGTATGTTTAGCCTCTTAAAACAATCTTTGACAAAAAAACTCCAATAACTCGTTGTTAGTTTGTAAGAAAAATACATTTTTGCAACACATGTATTAACCCAAAAAGGTTGAAGATTGGGAAGGACTACATGAAGAGCTGCAAGCATTGTTTAGGCCCAATAATAACAAAAATGGCTATCAGTACTCATTTAGTGAAGATGAAAAGCTCATCAAACAAGTTGAAGAGTTGTGGATGATAGTTCATCAACATACTTAAGTGCCAAATACAAGGTTGATCAACAAAGTAGAAGCTAAAGGGATTGTATGCGAGAAGAAAGGGCAAGAGGTGAACTAGGCTAATGTTGCTAAGTGGATGATTAAAGATTAGCTTTGGAGGTTAAGTTCCCTTGAAGCAAGTCAAGGTGTTGTGGAGGTTGGAGGGGTAATTATTGAAAGAAAGGAAGGAGACACAAAAGAAGAGCTGACACAACTTGAATAAATGTCATCGGTTCATGTTTCCAAAAGAAGGTTACACCCTTGTTCTAATATTGAAGTTTTAACCAAATGGTGAAACGTACTGTCTATTTCAAAATACGAATGTTTTTTTATAAGAGGCCCTTCTTCAATTCTTAATTCAAGAGAGATTTGTCAAAAGGAGCTATCTCATGTTGATGCATAGCTTAAAGATTGGGTCAGTTTGGTTCAAAGCACAGAACATAAGTTGTAGATGTTACAAAAGGAGGTGGAAGCCTTAAAAATGAGTTTGAAAATACTAAAAGAAGGATTCGACTATGAGAACAATGAAAAGGTTGGTGTGGCAATTAGGGCATTGCAAAGTGTAAATTCAATGCCCAACAATGCATTCTTGAAAAATTCAAGAAATATTTGAAGCATCTCAAGCAAAGCACAACATCAAGGCCAAGAAGGCTTCTATAGTTGAAGAGGCTTTAACCAAGGCCATAGAAAGACACAAAGTTTGCCAACAATGACAAGGTTCCATTGCTTGATAGATTAAGTTGATGGCAAGCGAGACACCATTTCCAAGCTTGTGGCTCTTTCCAGTAGCTTTTAGGAGTGAACCTAATGTTGTTGAATTCCCTTACACTACTGTAATTACAAATTGTTCATTTTGTTCACAAGGATTTGAACTAGCTTGGGATTGTAAAAAATTTCCTTGTCAACATATGTATCATTCTTGGTGACTAGCCACACATTTTGGCTCTTTTTTGAAATGTGTGCATAATGGTTGTGATCATGAACCACATTCCAACTAGTGGAGGTTTAGTAAATTGAAGTTACCTCCAAAAAACGAAGAAGGATGCATTGGTGAAAAAACGAGACTCCATGGACAACAAGTTGGTATGTTATTCATTCTTGTCCAATGCAGGTTTTTGTGTTTGCAAAAAGTTTTAGGGTTGATGGTTGTATGTTTACAAATCTAAATCATCAAATTCTCATGTAGAATGTGTCCTCCAAAACATCTTACTTTCTAATTGTTTTCCCATTTATCCATCTATGGGCTATTGCTAGATGTTTTTACCTTATTAATTACTATATTGCGACACCCGAATGTCATGGAGGTTCACACCAAAGGATTCAATGGATGGTTTCAAGAACTTCATTGAACATTGAATGGTAGTTTGTGGGTTTGTAGCACTTAAGTGTCACCATGATGTCTAACAAAAGTTCTTTCACATGATGGGATTCAATCTAGATGTTAATTAAGAGGAATGTCATAAACAACATATTGGCATTTTGTGGGTATGCACAAACTTAAAGCACACCTTGTATATGACTAATGGACTTTTTATCCTATTTAGGGATTCAAGGATTCTCGAAGATTTTCATAGAACATTAAGTGGCATTTTGTGGGTTTATATGACTTAAAGGTCACAATTGTTAATCTAATATCCAGATGTTGTCACATTCATGGATTCATTGGGTGTTTTGCAAAAGTATAATATAACACTCAATCACATTGTGTGTGTCTATAGGACTTAAGGTCACAATTATAACTATGATGGAGGTTTTGTTACACTCAAGGACTAAATGGGTGTTCTATAGAAACATAATATAACACTATGTGTCATTTTGTGATTATATAGGACTTTAAGGACATCATGTATATTCTTGACAGATTTCTTGTCACATTGGAGGATTCAACTAATGTTGTGAAGAATTGTTACAAAAGTATAAGGGATTGTGGGTCTATGGGACTTGAGGGATACCATGTGTAGCACTACAATGGACTTCAAGGTTGTTTATCTAAACATTCAATGTGTTCAATATGTCAATTTGCGAGACCTTGGAAAGACATTTGTAGGAATGATATGGGTGTATGGTGATGCTATATGTTGGTGGTCTTTATCTTGGATGTAGATTGAAACTTTGGAAGGACAAATCTAGGATTAACATGCTTGAATTAGTGCTAATTTTTGTTCATGGTCTTTAATTTTCAATTTGTTGATGTTTTGTGAAGATGGAGATTTTAATGTGGAGTTGTGGTGGTGTTTTTTAAACTTATAGTTGTTGATGAACTTTGATTGGAAGTTCTGGGGGTGAAAGCATGATAAAGTTTACATAAAAAGTTGCCAAAAAAAAATCAAGTTAAAAAAAGAGGCAATTTTTCAAGAAAACACAAGAAAGTGGATTCAAATTTTACTTAAATTTCATTTTGAAACTATTGAGCGCTCAATTGAGTTTATTGTAAATCAACTACAAAAATTCAAAAACTTCGGAATAATAAAAGTAGGGAATAAGTAGGTTTGAAATTGATTGGTCAATATAATGTTCAAACCCAATTTTATGATGCAAAATTTAAAAATTAATGCATAATAATGAGGAAGGATCTTGTTATTTACCATTCAACTAAAAAGATTGAATCTATAACAATTTTGTGATGGGTTTTGGTCCTACTTTTTGTTCACTTGACAAGTAGACTAATAAGTACTTTTAATTGTACATTTTATCATGCTTTCACCCCTCATGATGTTACTTTGAAGGCATAGGTTGTCAAGGGCTTCTTTGCATGTTCTAATTATGGACTTGTTATTTGAAGCTGCAAGTTATTGGTTGACTTTATTTTGGACCTATTATGATTATTTTGGGAAATGCATGTTACAATGGTGAGGTATCTTGAATTGCCAGTTATTGGTGGTTTGTTTTTGGTTGGTGATCTATTTTTAAATATAGATTATTGTGATTTTTTGAAATTGAATGTTGTTGGTCATGGTCATTCTTTTAGACTTTGATTAAGACCTTATAAATTGCTAGTTCTTGATAGAACAATTAACATTAAATGGCATTTTGTGGGTTTATATGACTTAAGGGTCACAATTCTAATTTTGATGTTTAGATTCTGTCACATTCATGGACTCATTGGGTGTTTTGTAGAAGTATAGTAAGACATTCATTGACATTGTGTGTGTTTATGGGACTTGGGGTCACAATTGTAACTATGATCGAGGTTTTGTTACACTTAGGTATAAATGGATGTTTTACAAAAACATCATAAAACACTACATGTGTCATTTTGCAACTGTATAGGACTTCAAGGAAATCATGTATACTCTTGATGGATTTCTTGTAACATTGAAGGATTCAAATAATGTTGTGAAAAACTACTATAAAAATACAAAAGATTTTGTGGGTCTATGGGACTTGACGAATACCATGTGTAGCATTGCAATGGACTTCAAGGTTATTTATCCAGATGTTCATGTTCAATATGTCAATTTGTGAGACCTTGGAAATACATATGTATGACTGACCCATATGTATGGTGATGTTGTTTTTAATGAACTGACATGGGCTTAAATTGTCATGATATTTTTTGAAATTGTGGTTGATGTTGGTATTTATTTTTGACCTTAATGGTGGTCTTGGAAGATGTAGGTTGTTGGTGGTTTTTATCTTGGATGCAAATTGAAACTTTGGAAAGACAAATGTGGGATTGATATGCTTGAATTGGCGTTGTTTTTTGTTGATGGCCTTTAACTTTCAATCTGTTGATGTTTTGGGAAGATGAAAATTTCAATGTGTAGTTGTTGTGATGATTTCTAAACTTATAGTTGTTGATGAACTTTGATTGGAAATTCTAGTGATTTTAGTTGAAGACCTAGGTTGTTCAACTTTTTAATTTTGGACATGTTTTTCATGGTCTTTGTTTTTGACTTTGGTGCACTATTTTGGAAGTTGCAATTGAATTCTAATGATTTTCATTCTAAAGTTATGGTTATGTTTATTAGAAATGGGACTTTTGGTTAGTGTTCATGTTGGAATGTTTTTGGAATTTGGTTGTTGGTGGTGTTTTTTTTATATTCGTCCTAATCATGTGTTTGAAAATGTAGGCTTCGCTTTAATGGTATGAATTCATTCAAGTTCAATGGTTATTTTACAAAGACATGTATGTTTCCTAACACATATACAATAACATTTTCATTTCAATGATGTGTTTTGGTTGGTGTGTAAATTTTGGATTCATTCCTGCTATGTGTTTAAGGTCAAATCCACAATTGAAAGTTCCATTATCACAGTTCGTGCATTCTTACATAGTGAGTCCATTAGTGGGCAACATCAAGTGCATTAACAAAAACCCAATGGAAGCGTTTCCATTAGGTGATGTTACATCACCATTTTGGAAGGGTCCAGCTTTAACACACTAGAAGAAATTTGAAAATCAACAATTGAATTTGTGACTCATTTATAGTTATAATGGACACATGTGACTAGAAATAACATAGTTGCTTTGGACAAGTGCCATAAAACAATCAGTTGCAAAAGACATGACATGGCCATGAAGTTGAAAGTGTAGTCATAAACCTTATAACTAGGCCGGAATTTCTCATCCATTGCCATGGATGATCCTTAATATGACATGGAACCCCCATTTGCAATTGCATTTATGACTACATTTGGGATAGTCACATGCTAACAAATGTGCCATTGATGAGTGGTTAGGATTTAACCACATGGTAATTTAAAAAGCCAATGGCCATAAAACACATGGCAATTTTCCATTTGTTCAAAATAGATATTTTATAATTACATAAAATTAAGTATTATAATTATAATAATTAATTATAATCTATCTAAGGTTAAATTATAATAGGCAACCTATTTTAAACTAGGCTAGGGTAGAATAGGCTAGCTAGCATAAGCTAAGTAGGTAGGTAGGATCCTATTTATTTTGTTGGGGATAAGCTTTTTGATTAATTCATCCCAAATGGCACATGCACTATGTTTATAATGCATACCATGAATCTAATCCATTCTTTCACCCACTTATATACTTTATAAATTTGAAGTTGTAAACAAAAGATATGGGACAATTCTAATGAAATGGAAACACCATAACACTACAACATTATCACATCTTGTCCCGTACAAAAACATTATCATATATCCACATAATAAAATATTTATTGTTTTCATTAATTATTCATTACCTATCTTACTTACTACATATTACCTTGGCTATGTACCTACTATCTATTACCTAATTTACATAATTCATTATTATTATTATTATTATTATTATTATTAAAAATCACATATTATCCACATGATAAAATATTTACAATTTAACCTACCTACTACTTATTACTACCTATCCTACTTATCACATACTACCTAGGTTACATATTTACTATCTACTACCTTGCATACCTAATAAATTAATATCCTAGCCAACATTTAATGAATAAATTATTTAACATAGCAAATTAATTAATCAATTAGTACAAAAACACTATCACATATCCACAAAATAAAATACCTCTTGTTTAACTTATAACCTACCTACCTATTACCTATTAGTACATGTCCTACTTATTACATACAACCTAACTTAATTAATTAGCCAATTAAGTACCTAGCCTAATTAATTGATTAATTAATATGAAAACATGATCACATATTCACACAATAAACTAATAAACCTACCTACTACCTATATTCCTACTTACTACCTATTAATTAATTTATGAATTAATTAGTGACTTAGCCTACTTAGCTTACCTAGCCTAACTAGGTCTAACTTTCATAGCTTAGCCTATTAGCTACACCTAATAAACTAGCCTACTATTAACTATAAATAACCTAGGCTAATTAATTAAATATGCAAGTTAAGCAAGGCTACCAATGTACATGCCTACTTAGTTTAATGTAACCAATTAAACTTAGTTAACTTAGTTTATCAACTAGATTATAATAACCTTTTCTAGCAAAATCTTAGATATTAAATATTATAACATGGAAGACCCATGGATAATTGCAAATAAGATTCATGGATGGGTACATTGAATGGATAATAGTTCAATTGAAATAACAAAGTTTGCCATATGTGGTTTATGTTTCTTTGTTCATGTAGTAAAATATAACCATGTGGTCCACCCCCAAGCTCCTTGATGGACTCAACTGCAAGTCCAAAGGTGAAGACAACGGAAGGAAAAGGAGTCAGGGTGCGCTCCCTGGCTTACAACACTTCGGGGATAGAGAGGTGTGCTGGAGCTCTGAGATGGGGATTAAAAAGATTGACAAGCAACTCAATTACTCACACAGACTTGCACAAACTAAACAACAAGTTGGTTTGTGCGTAATTGCAACACTTTGGTGCATGGACGAGCCATGGGCAAACACGGACGAGCAAGACTCACCACAGCCCAAACTTAGGGGAAGCCATCACCTTCTCCCTTATAGTATACTCTATGCTTGGCCATAGAACTATCACCCAAATGTCATTTTGTCTCAAGATTCCCAAGTGGGAGTCTAAGGATTCCCAATTGGGAGTCTTGAAATTCCCAAAGTTGGGACTCCTGTGACTTTAGGGGCCCATAACTTTGTGTGCAGACCTCCAATTGAGATGAATTCTAAAGCAAAGTTGTAGCCCTCATCGAGAGCTTTTCAATGATATGTGGCACGCCACTTGAACGCAAGGAAATTGGGGCGATTCTTGACTTTTAGTGCTCAGGAGTCAAATTGACAATTTGACTTTTGGCCCTTCTTTTGACCATAACTTGTGTTTTAAGTGTCCAAATGGGTCATGCAAGCCCATTTTAGACATTTATGTTCCAAGAGATTTTCAATGATATAAGGAACTTTTTAATCCAATGAGTTTTGACCTCTATAATCGCTTTATGAAGATTCAGGGGTCCATTGGGATTCTAACTCCCAAAGTGGGAGTTCATTCCCTCACACTCTCTCACATTCCCAAGAGCATGAAATGTGACTCTCGACTTTCAAACTTGGCTTGCACCTTTGCAAGCCCTTACTTTGGTTGTGAGCTCAAGGTTAGGGTTGCGACATCTATGTTTATGTCTACCTAATAAGTTATCTATGCCTATGATATTTAATAGGTTATGTAGGTATCTATTAAACTATTACTAGATTTAACCTATGCATATTAAGTAGGTAGCCTAACCTATTAGGTAGGTTTAAACTTAAAATACCTACTTAATATGCAGGGTTACTTACCTAGTAGCCCTAAATATCTTAGGTTAAGTTACGTACTTACTTAGTAAGCCTAGGTGATGTAGCCTAAGTCATATACATAGTTAGGTGGCCTAGGTTACCAACTTAGTTAGTAGGATAAGCTATATAAGTGATTAATAAAAATTATTATAAATGATTGATGAATTATTATAAATTATAAATAAATAAATAATATCAATGATTAATAACTAATTATTTCCTCGGAATCATTAAATGTTAAATATTAAACATAAATAATAATTTACTATTAATTACTGATTTTAAATTTTTTATTATTGGTTATTGATTTTTTATTATGAATTAATAATTATCAATTAATATATAACAAATGATTATTAACTAAAAATGAGATTAAATCGATAATTCTATAATAATAATAGATCAATTAACAAGTTGATGGATAAATTAAGTATTGGTTATTAATTGACATTTATTTGGTGAATAATTAATTATATAAAATATTAATCATAAATTATTGAATGTTAACTATTAATTATTAAATATTAAATAATTAATGTATTAAATCTAAATACCTACATTTGCGTAAAGGTAGCATGTTAGTAGCCTATTAAACTTTATAAATAGCTACTAAGTGTAATTATGCTTAATTTAGGGCCTATTAGTTATGAATTTAGGTTTGGTATGTACCCTATGCCAAATTAATATGGTTCATTTGACTAAGTGTCAAATCAAAATGGCCAATTTGATTAAGCCTAGTCATCTTGATGGACCTTTAGCCTTTTTGACTAAATGTTTGGTTTGTCACATTGTAAAAAAATCACTTTAGTCAAATGTTTTAGTTAAAAGTAATTTTTTTCTTTCATGCCTTAGGCCTTTAGTCAAAATGACCATCCCCCTTGGTCAATGTGGACCTTTCAATCAAGTTGGACCTTTTAAAAAGTCACATTTTCTTATGGTGGAAGAAACCTTACTTACAAACAAGATGAAGTTGGTTTTTTATTTGCAAATTTCAAACACTTGTTGCATGAATTTGATGAACCTTTTGTATTTCCTTCGCAAGTTCAACAAATGTTTTTCTGGAATGAGCCCAAGACACCATGGTGGAAGGTTGTCCTTCATAAAAGCCCAAAAGTTGGCAAGTTGTGGCAAACACATATGATGATTGCATTGACACATGTGGTGGTGTGGTTGGGCTTGAAGCTTTGCTAGAACTTATAGATTTAAATAGTAATAGGGCCTTAGTAGGTGCAATAGAATTGAATAGAGAAGAAACTTTCTTGGTTGTTCAAACATTGTGTGGCAATTTGGGAATGGATGATGTGGCATGAATAGATTCTGATTTTGAAAAAAAATGTAGTCAAAGTGAACATCTATTGTTGATTGGACCATCACATTGAAGCTATCATTTCAAATTGCATTAAAAGGTTTGACTTACAAATGGATTTTTAAGCTCCTTTTCTATGTGATAGGTTTACTATATTAGATATTAGTATTGAGTTATAATAGACACGTCTTTTGCACTATAACTTTTGTTTTGATTTTTTTGCACAAGCAAATCATGAATTGTAATTATGTTTTATTTTCAATCCAAATAGATATAATTACCTTCGTGCACATTGTTGTTGTGGGTTTGTTGTAGCTTGCAAATTTCAAGGTGAATAAATAGAGTAATTAAAGATGAGGTCTACATGGTTTCTCCATTTGTTTAGATAGCACGAGCTTGAAAATAATGTTTTTTTGGCTAGCTTGTCATTACATTAAATATTCTTGTTTGAAGCTTAAAGGTCACAAGTTATGAAATTACTGTTATTATTCAAGTTGAATGGTAATGTAGGAAACAATGGTTGTAATTGATTGATTTATGACATTGGAAGACTAATTTATTCAATGGAAACCAATAAAATATTTATTAATGGATGTTAACAAAGAATATCCATAATTGATAATAATATGGATGTGATAAAAAGAACCCATGGAAAAATAATTGAATGCATTATACTTAAAAATTACCATGTATGTGGTATGGGCATTTTTGTACATTGACAAAATATGCTAATATTTCAATTGCAAAAAATAACATTATAGTTGCCAAAGCAACTAGGTTTACATCTATCATTGGATGTAACCATTATCGGATGACATGTGGCAACTTTTCATCTACATTTTCAATTGAACATACAATAGTTGTAACTTATAGTTGCATTTACAAGTAGAAATTGGCTCCACCCTCACTATAGTCACATATGCAACTACAAAGACTTGTAACCGAAGTGACACATAGGATTACAATGTTTGTAGTTGCAAAGTTAGTTGGTTTGGACATTAGTCGCATAGAAGTTGCAAATGTAGGGTTGGAATGGACAAGAATTCTTCTAGTGCTTGTTGTGTATTTGTTTTCCAAGTTAGCTCAAATAAAAAATTACAAGGTAATGCGAATAATTGTGATCTAGAGGTGGTTTAGGAAGGGCGACACAAGAAGATGCATAGGGGATAAAGGGAACTTTCACATGAACTAGAACAAATGTTCCAACATATGGTCTTAATAAGTTGTAGCTTGGAAGGCAGTTACATGTTGTTGAGTTGAAAGGGTTTTATGGATGCTTTGCAAACTTGGGACTTGAAAATATTCCTTTGAGTTGCCCACCTTCTGCAGTGTCCATGGATTAGAGATGTGCAAGGATTTGAAGATTGAAGGTCTTTTACACATATTTTAGGGTATGTGCTTTAGACTATATATATGTCACCTAATTTCATGTGTTTAATTTCATATACATAACAGAGGCATTCTACATTGAGAACCCACTTTTCAACAATGTGTGTTATAGTTTGTCGTTGTTGATAACTTGATTTTTGCATATGAGGTCATGTTATCCAGTTTGGAGCATGTTAAACCTTTGTGATTAATACACATATGTGTATGTCGTACATGATGGTACAACCTTGAAGACAAGCATTTGTCGTGTGAACTATGGAGAATCCAAAATTGGGTATTGTAGTATTTATTCTTTGTGTTTTCAAGTTTTTTAGTGTTTAAGCTTTGCTTGCCACTGGATTACATTTCATTTCCTTTATGATACTTGCACTTTATTTATTTCCTAGCAATTCATCATATAACGACTACATTTGATCAATCATGTTCCATTTTGCATTGTCATACAAGTTAAAGAATTTGTGGCATGCATGTTGTAGGAGAACTTGTTGTTCTTATATTGAAGTTTATAAGCACCATGCCTATTAACTTGTTGAGATTTTGAGCTATAAGATGCTTAGATTAAGTCAGATGCAGCTTCTCATGGGGTTTATTGACAATCATTTCTACTTCAAAGTTCTCATTTTTGAGTATGTGTTTTTCTTCCCTTTTCAATATTGTTTCTATTTTATCTTTTGTTATTTTGTGTTGTGTTTTTTCTTCTTCATTTTTTTTACTAGTATTTATGTCTAGAATTTGAATCTTTGTGCTCTTTACTTATAACTATTTGCACATTGCATTGTGAGTCATAATTGTTTATTTGATAAGCAAAAGTGATGGAAAGATGACAACCACAAGATAAGACCCATATTAGCAATAGGTAGGACCAAACACATATCTTCACATCTCTTCATATTAGTTTAACCACAAAATTTATCATGTTAGGTTGTTTATTGCCTTATATCTAACATTGTTTTGCATCTAATAGCTTCATAAACTTTAATGTGAAAAAAATTGTCACTACATGAACTCATAACACTCTTTAGGTGCTCATCACAAAGTTTGAACATGGACTACTTAACATATCTAGTTTGAGAGACAAAAAAAATTGTGCATAGCCAATTGGAGCTACAAGTCTTAAAAAAATATGCCACCTTACACTCCCACTATGGGTAGATGGTAGCCAAACACCTTCCTAGGACAAAATGAAAAAAAAACCATTGTTCTCAACATTTCCATGGTTGTGGTCTCTCACAATAATGTAAAGCAAGCCTAATATACGGAGGGTGTTGAATAGGCTTGTGTGTGAGTGTGAAGAAAAAATGGTATGGCCAATGAAATTGTTGCATTTTGCAGTCTAAGTTTTTTTGAGTTCTCTTGAGTGAGTTAGCCTTTAAATGTGTAATTGGGTTTGATAGGGTTGTGCAAATTTTAGAAGACCAATGAAAATGGTACAATGGGACACATTATTTCCAATGTTCAACAGAATAGGATTGTTATGTGTAGGTCTGAAGAT
>Ga0116226_10001710_pt1 | contig 19076 bp, 18 predicted proteins | sample S1TSphfallax_FD_89692 | JGI IMG/M metagenome (GOLD analysis project Ga0116226, IMG submission 89692) | Host-associated microbial communities from peat moss isolated from Minnesota, USA - S1T2_Fa - Sphagnum fallax MG | ecosystem: Host-associated > Plants > Peat moss > Unclassified | place: USA... | reverse complement strand
TCCCAAGGCCTGCTTGTGCAGGTGGGCGCCAGATACCCGGACCAAAATCCGGACAGAGCCAGCTCCCGAGGGAGATGCTTACGGCCCTGGGGATGATATGCCTGACGAACCGGGCAGCTCCGAGCTTAACTTAGGCGTCTGTGAGGTCCGCTGCAATCTCTTCCGCACGCGCGGCAACGCGGCGCAGCTTCGCGCGCCGCTCGGGGTCGTCCTTTACCGGCGCCGCAACCGGGGCTGCCTCCGCGATATTCGTCCGTAAATCGTGCAATTCATCGGCCAGCAGCAAGGATGCAAGCATCAGCAGCCGGGCCTCGCCTGATTGCCCGCCAATCGCCTTGATGCTGTTGATCCGCTGTTCGATCTCAGCTGCCATCCGTTCCAGATGCGATTCCTGACCGTCCTCGCATCCAACGGTATAGGCATAGCCGTTAATCCGTATGGTGACCTGCGCCATGGGTTACTCCGGTGCCTGCTCGGCCGCATAATGTGGCTCCAGACCGCTGCGCAACCGCGCGATCAGCATATCGAGCGACTTCGCCAGCGCCTCCCGATCTATCTCCCGTCCAACAGCCGGCTTCGGGGCCTGCGCAAGCGTCGCAATTTTCCGAAGGGCAGTTTCAATGCGGTCCAGGATTTCGTCTTCTGATTCAGACTCGGGCATACGCACCATTCAACCCGAGGCACACGTGCGCGGTCAAGTTTATGTTGATAACAGAGCATCATGCCCGCTTTCGCTGAAGCAATCGCCGCACGCCCGCCTGCCGTCATCGTCCATGGCCTGGAGCACGCGCGCCTGGCACTGGCGCCGGGCCACCCCGTCACCCTGCTCTCCGCACCGGGTGCGGCGCTCTATGCGGGCTGCCTCTGGTGGCAGCAGCTCCTCGCCCAGTCTGGCCATATCGGCCCCGCTCTGCTGGACTGCGCCGCCGCCCCAGGGCGCGCGCTGGAAGCGCTCAAGCTCGGCCTCTCCGGCATCATCCTGCAAAACCCACCGCCCGCCATCGCCCAGATTGCGGCCGCTCAGCAGGCTTTGCTCCTTCCCGTCGCGCCGCCGGCGCTGGATCTGGCGCAGCCCGGCGCGCTCCGCCGCCTGACGGAATGGCTCGCCCAAAAACCTTAAATTCCCCCAAGCTGGATGACATTGCCCGCCTCATGCGTTACACGCGGCGAGGTTTTAAGAAGAGGGTGGATCCTAAATGGCGATTACACAGACGGTTAAAGACATTCTCTCGCATTATGAGAGCGACAATCCCGGCACCAAGGCGAATCTCGCCCGCATCCTCATGGCAGGCAAGCTTGGCGGCACCGGCAAACTCGTCATTCTTCCCGTCGACCAGGGTTTTGAGCACGGCCCGGCCCGTTCCTTCGCCCCAAACCCCGCCGCTTACGACCCGCATTATCATTTCCAGCTCGCCATCGATGCCGGACTCTCCGCCTATGCGGCGCCGCTCGGCATGATCGAGGCCGGTGCAGGCACCTTTGCGGGTCAGATCCCGACCATTTTGAAAGTGAACTCCTCCAATTCGCTCGCCACCGACAAGAATCAGGGCCTCACCGGCTCGGTGAATGACGCGCTGCGCCTGGGCTGCTCGGCCATCGGCTTCACCATCTATCCGGGCTCCGAATTCGCCTTCGACCTGATCGAGGAAATCCGCGAATATGCCGAGGAAGCCAAGGCCGCCGGCCTCGCCGTCGTCATCTGGTCCTACCCGCGCGGGCCGGAGCTGGACAAGGCCGGCGAGACCGCCTTCGACATCTGCGCCTATGCCGCCCATATGGCCGCCTTGCTCGGCGCGCACATCATTAAGGTGAAGCCGCCTACCGCCGTCGTCTCGCTGGAAGCCGCCAAGAAGGCCTATGCGAATATCGACGGATCCACGCTTGCCAAGCGCGTCGCCCATGTCGTGCAGTCCTGCTTCGCGGGCAAGCGCATTGTGGTCTTCTCGGGCGGCGAGTCCAAAGGGCTGGACGGCCTCTACGAGGAAGTGCGCGGCCTGCGCGACGGCGGGGCCAACGGCTCCATCATCGGGCGCAACACATTCCAGCGCCCGCGCGAAGAAGCCTTGGCGATGCTCGCCAAGATCATCGATATCTACAAAGGCGAATAATTCCGCGCCGGGGGGCGCGTTTTGCCCCCCACCCTCATGGCCGGCGAAGGCCGGCCCAACTTGTCATGGCCGCGAAGGCCCGCCATCCATGACTTCCTGAAACCGGGTGAATGCCGTGAACTGCCGCCTCTACCTCATCACCCCACCCGTGCTGCCGCAAAATTTCGAGGCTGAGCTTGCCGCTGCCCTCGATGCCGGCGATGTCGCCGCCGTCCAGCTCCGCCTGAAAAACCTGCCAGACGCCCAGGTGCAAAAAACCATCGAGCGCCTGCGCCCGATCGTCCAGTCGCGCGGCGTCGCCTTCCTGCTCAACGACCGCCCGGACCTCGCCGTTAAACTGGGCTGCGACGGTGCGCATGTCGGCCAGAGCGATATGAAAGCCGCCGCCGCCCGCAAAATTCTGGGCGACCTCACGCTCGGTGTCACCTGCCACAACTCCCGCCATCTCGCGATGGAAGCGGGCGAGGCAGGGGCGGATTATGTCGCCTTCGGCGCGTTCTTCCCCACCGCCACCAAGGAACCGCCGGAAATGGCGGAAATCGAAACCCTGAAATCCTGGGCCGAAATCATGGAAATCCCTTGTGTCGCCATCGGCGGCATCACGGCGGAAAATTGCGCCCCGCTGGTCCAGGCCGGCGCAGAGTTCCTGGCCGTCGTCGGCGCCGTCTGGAACCATCCAAAATCCCCCGCCGCCGGGGTGCAGGCTATGCTGAAAGCCATCGCCGCCGCCACCCCCTGAGCCAACGGCCCGCGCCGAGAGCGTGATCGTTTGAGGTTTGCTTAACTGCGCAAGCCGAAAACGTGAATCGCCCTCGGAAACAAAGATAGAGCATGAGCGCACTTTCAGCGATCATGCTCTATCTCGGCTAGAGCCGGATGACATCCGCCTCGAAATCACAGCTTAGAGGGCGATTCAGACATTAAGTTGAGCCGCGAGCGGTTCATCTTAATGTCATCGCACTCTAATCGCAGTCATTGCCCCGCAGCGTGAAATTGAACACGCGCTCGTCCTTCAAAAGAAACGTCGTCTCGCAGGAATATTCCTGCACTTGTTGCGGAAACGCGACATTGTAAAACCCGCCGCCATAATACGGGCCATAAAACGGCCCGAAGGGTCCGCCAAAAGCCAGATCGTTGGGCTCGATTTCCTCGCGATGCCGGACATAAGCGAAGTACTGCACCCCGTTCACCGTGATCTGCTTATCCGGCACCCCCAGGCTCTGCACCAAGGCCTGCGGGCTATCTCCAATATATGCCGCCATCCGGCTCTGCAGGCTTGGCTGCGTCGCGCATCCCGCAAGGCCGATCATCGAGACCAACGTCAAAAACATGCATCGCATGGGTTTTCTCAATGTCTGAAGTATTGCACCCAAATCAGATATAATCCGCCCACCGCACTTTATCAGCCCTGCAGCCACATCACATCGCCGATCCGCGCCGCCCCGGTCGCCAGCATCGCCAGCCGGTCGAAGCCCAAAGCAATCCCGGCACAAGGCGGCAAATGCGCGACCGCCGCCAGAAAATCCTCATCCATCTCCCAGTCCGGCCCGTAAAGCGCATGCCGCCGCGCCCGCTCCGCGACAAACCGCAACCGCTGCTCCTTGGCATCCGTCAGTTCCACGAAGGCATTCGCCAATTCAATCCCGCAGCAATACAGCTCAAAGCGCTCCGCCACGCGGCCATCTTCCGGGCAGCGCCGCGCCAAAGCGGCCTGTGCCACCGGCCAATGCGTCAGAAATGTCGGATGCTCCCGCCCCAAATGGGGCTCCACTCGCTCCAGCAACAACCGGAAAAACAGATCCTCCCAATCCTCCCCGTCGCGCAGGACCGCGCCAGCCCCCGCTGCCAGCGCCGCCGCATCTCCCGCCGTGGCCAGCACATCCGCGCCCACATAGCGCAAAAACGCCTCCGCCACGGTGATCCGCTCGAACCGCTCCAGCCTGGTCTCCACCCCCCGGCAGGCCACCACCGGCGGCAGCACGGCGCGCAGCAGCGCCTCGGTCTCGTCCATCAACGCCGCCATATCCGCGCGCAGGGAATACCATTCCAGCATGGTGAATTCCGGCGCATGGGTGGGGCTATGCGGCTCGTCGCGCCACACCCGGGCCATCTGAAAAATCGGCCCGGAGCCGCCCGCCAGCAGCTTCTTCATGGCAAATTCCGGGCTGGTATTCAGGTATAAATCCCCCGCCCGCACGGCACGCAGATGCACCTCCTCGCCCGGTGCCGCCACCGCATAGGGCGTCTCCACCTCGGTATATCCGCGCGCGGTGAAAAACGCCCGCACGCCCGCCGCCAGGAACCCGCGCCGGCGCAACAGCGCCATGCGGTCCTGCAGCCGCTCCCAAGGTTGAGACATTCCAGCTCCCACTCTAAACCCCCTGAATGCCCGACGGTCACCCGCCCCAAAAACGCACCCTTCGCTCGGTGCAGGATATTATCAGCGCCGGCCTCGCCGGGGAAATCTCCAGCGCCGCATTGGAGGCGGTGGCAACGCGCTACGCCATCGCCATTCCGCCGGCGCTGCAATCCCTCATCCAAACACCGGGCGATCCGATCGGCCTGCAATTCATTCCCGATGCTGCCGAGCTTTTCACCGCACCGCATGAAAACGCGGACCCGGTCGCCGATGAAGCGCTCTCGCCCATCCCCGGGATCGTGCACCGATACCCGGACCGCGCGCTGCTCAAACCCCTCCTCGCCTGCCCGGTCTATTGCCGCTTCTGCTTTAGGCGCGAGCAGGTCGGCCCCGATGGCGGCGTGCTGAACGATGCGCAGCTCGCGGATGCCTATGCCTATATCGCCGCCCATCCTGAAATCCGCGAGGTCATCCTCACCGGCGGCGATCCTTTGATTCTATCGCCGCGACGCCTCGGCGCCATTCTGCAAAACCTTGGCGCCATCGCGCATATCGAAGTGCTGCGCATCCATACGCGGGTCCCCGTCGCGGACCCCAGCCTCATCACCGATGCGCTGGCCGAGGCGCTGGATATCCCAACCCCGCTCTTTCTCGCCGCTCATATCAACCATGCGCGCGAACTCACCTCGGCCGCCGTGCAGGGCCTGGAAAAACTCCAGCGCCGCCGCATCCCCATTCTCGGCCAAACCGTGCTGCTCGCCGGGGTGAATGACGACGCGCAAACCCTGGGTGAGCTGTTCCGCGCTATGCTACGTGCCCGCATCAAACCCTATTACCTCCACCAGCTCGACGCCGCCCCCGGCACGTCGCGCTTCCACGTCCCGCCCGAGCGCGGCCGCGCAATCCTAGCCAGCCTTCGCGGCCATATCAGCGGCACAGCTTTGCCGACCTATATTTTCGACCGGCCAGGGGGATTGGGGAAGATTCCCCTCTGAGCGAGGGATCAGTTATCTCTTTTTTTCCAAAGGAGAGCCGAACGAGCTTTTTGGTTTCACCCGGCTCAAAATATCCAAAGCGGATTCGTGGTGCGGAACTCTGGGATCAAACACCATCTGCCCACAAAGATGATTCTTAGAGTGCGATGACGGCTCTAGTGGGCGATCAGCCAGGGTTTGATCGCGTGTACGACCAGCGTTCCCGCGAGTGCAAGCATTGTTCCGCCGACGAAAGCGTCCATGATGCGCCACGCGCCTGGCCTCGCGAAAACAGGTTTCAACAGGCGCGCCCCAAAGCCGAGCGCCGAAAACCATAAAAAGCTTGCGCTGGCGCCGCCTGCCATAAAGAGAGGGCGCAAGGGCGCTGGCTGCGCCGCCCCGACGGCACCTAAAAGCAGAACCGTGTCGAGATAGACATGCGGGTTGAGAAAGGTGAAACCCGCCGTGGCGGCAATCGCTCGTCCAAGGGTAACGCCTCCGGCTGCGCCAATCAAAGCTCGGCCACCCGTCAGACTACGGCGAAACGCCAGGATGCCGTAACACCCCAAAAACCCGGCGCCAGCGAGCGACAGCAGCATGGTGAGGTGAGGAATGGCGGCCATGAACGCGCCGACACCACTAACCCCGGCCACGATCAGCAGCGCATCTGCACAGCCACAGAAGAGCACGATGGCTGAGACGTGCTCATATCGCAGTCCCTGCCGCAGGACGAAGAGATTTTGGGCGCCGATTGCCGCGATGAGTGCTGCGGATGCCGCAAAGCCGGTGAGGAAGGGGGAGATGAGATTTGCCATGGCCGGCATCTTTGGCAATGTTGATGAGATTAGAAAAACTTGTATTTCTAATCCTAATTAAGTAAAACTTTATCAATGCTGGATTATCCGTCTCTCGCCGCTGTGGGTTTGGTCATCCGCGAGGGAAGTTTCGAACGCGCGGCCGATATGCTCGGCATCACGCCCTCAGCCGTCTCGCAGCGGGTTAAAGGGCTCGAGGAACGATTGGGCGCGATTTTGATCGTTCGCGGACAACCTTGCCTACCCACCGATCTGGGCCGTACCCTCGCTGCGCATCTCGACATGGTTCAGTTGCTGGAGGCCGAGCTGGAACCGGCACTCACCGGTAATTTTGGGAACTCCGGTTCGCAGGTGACGCTCAAGGTCGCGGTGAACGCGGATAGTCTGGCCACCTGGTTCCCACAGGCCGCCACCGCCTTTGGACGTAACACCGGCATCTTGCTCGACATAACGCTCGACGACGAGGCGCACACCCGAGATCGGCTTCGCGCAAGCGAAGTCCTCGCGGCGGTCACATCCGATCCTGAACCCGTACAAGGCTGCAAGACGATTGCACTGGGGGCGCTAAATTATGTCGCCTGCGCTAGCCCGGATTTCATGTCGCGCTATTTCAGCTCAGGGGTGACCGCGGAGGCGCTGTTGAAAGCACCCTGCATGCGCTTTGATCGACGGGATCGGCTACAAACCCGTTGGGCGTCTGAGGCATATGGTATCGACCTCGCCGCACCAACGCATTGGGTCCCCTCGACCCAAGCCTTCCTCGATCTCGCACTGGCTGGGCTGGCCTGGGGATTACAGCCTATTCCGCTCGCCCAAGCGCATCTCGCGGCGGGCCGGCTTGTGGAGCTGCCACCGGGATTGCGGGTCGATGTGACACTTTACTGGACGGCCGTACGGTTTCACGCCGCATCACTACGCCAGTTAACCAACGCCGTATTTGTGACCGCGCGCCAATCCTTGCAGCCGGCATCGACGGTTGATCCGCGGGGGCTCTGAGCGCGGCGTGACCCATCGCTTCTTTGGAACCGGCAATAGATCGAATGGGTTACGCTGCGCTAACCCATCCTTTGTTTCCTCTGCCCCCTAAAACCGCACCTTCACCCCGCCCTCCACGGCCTGCCCGGTCCACGCGCCCGCCACATCCGCCGCAAACTGAAGGCTCAGGCTCCAACGCCCCCGCCCCGCCGAAACCCCGGCCATCATTTGCGCCGCCGCACCGTTCAGCCCCCTCGCCCCTGCAGCAAATACACTTCCATCATTCGCCGTCAGCCGCACGGCGCGCCCGGCATCGCCCAGCTCATCCGCCAGCTCCAGGCTGACCTGCGGTGTAACCGCCAGCTGCGCGGCGGTGACGAAAGGTTCTGAAATCGCCAACCGCATAAACGGACGCAGGCTGTCGCCGCCGGAATCCGAGGCCGAGACGGCAAAAGCCTGCGCCCGCGCCTGCTCGCCAAACCCGCCGCCTTGCACATGGGCCAGTTCCATCCCCGCCGCAGGCCGAAGCTGCAATCCGCCCCATCCCATCGCCGCCGAAAATTGCACCGCCGCCCCAAAAACATTCCCGCTCGTCCGCCCCACAGCGCCGCCATCCCCGGTCTGGCGCATCGTCCGCGCCGTGGTGAAACCCGCCACAACATCGCCGGAGAGCGTAAAAACCCCGAGACGCTGCCCGCCATAAACGCCAAACCGCGTCGTATCCGCATCTTCCCTGCCGCCGGATGTATCCGTCAGCCCGTCCTCCCCAACCCCTACCGCCAGCCCCAGAGTGTCGTCGCCCACCCGCCGGTCCAGCCCCGCCAGAAACCCCGCGCCGCGCGCGCTGAACCCGCCATGCGTGTCCATGCCGGTCCCGCGCGCCTCCACCCAGCCGCCGGCAGCGCAAAACGCATCGGCCACCTCGCCTGCCATAGAACCACCCACAGGCGCACAGGGTCCGGCATTCCCACCCGCCGCATGGGCCAGCAGCGTGTCATTGGCATCTTGCGCGTCCTGCGCCATCGCCTCCCTCGCCTCGCCGAACAAAGCGTCATCGCCAGGGGCTACTTTGAACTTGCCCGTCACCACCACATTCACCGCCTGCGCCCCGGCTACCAGCGCCACAGCCTGCGTTGGCACCTGTTGCGGGCCGTCAGAAGCTTGGCTCTGGTCAGACGTCACGCTGGCAAAGCGGCCCGTCACCTCCCCCGTCGCGGTCAAAAAATCGTCGCTCGCAGGCGCATAAGCGCCGGGTGCGAGCACATAAACCAGCGCGCCGCCCAGCTGCACCGCACCATCCACGTTGAAATGCGCAACCCCCTGCGGGGACACCGCCACGCGCATCGTCCCGCCCGATGCCTGGCTGAAATCCCCCGTCAAATCGAGCGGCGCACCCGCCACACCTGGCTGAAACACCCCCTCATTGCGCACCGAAGCCACCGTCCAATCGCCAGAGGCCGTCCAATCCGCCCCCGCCGCCACATCCAGCGTGCTGCCTGCGCCAAAATTCCGAATCCCGCCGCCAAGCGTGCCCGTGCCCTGCAGCGTCACCGTGCTATCGGTCCCGCCGCCGTCAATCTCACCCTCCACCGCCGAGCCGGTGCCAAGCGTCAGGCTATCCGCCCCGCCCTCCAGCGCAATCGCATCCCCGCCCGCCGCGCTGGCGGCCACAACCCCGGTATTATCGACGCTGCTGCCCCGGCCCGTCACCAAAATGGCCGTCGCGCCGCTGATGCGCCCGCTATTGTTCAGCATGCCGTCCGCCCCGAGCCGCACCCCGGCCGCGCCGCCGGAAATCGTCCCCGAATTCACCACCGACGAAGCCGCCGCAAGCCGCACGCCGATGGATGCCCCGCTGATGACCCCGGTATTTTCCACCTCCCCGCCGGGCGCGACATCGATCACGCCATCCACCCCGCCCGAAATCCGCCCGGAATTGTTCACAACGCTCGCCCCGGTGAGATACACCCCGAAATCCGAGCCGCTGATCACCCCCGCATTCTGGATGGACGACCCGCTCCCCGCCGCGTAAACGCCCGAATACCCGCCCAGAATCCGCCCGCTCGCCGCATTCGTCAGGCTCCCGCCGCCATAGAGCGAGACGCCATCCCCCGTGCCCCCGGAAATCAACCCGCTATTGGCCACGCTGCCCAACCCGCCGCCGGTATAAACCCCGATATGCGCGCCGCTGATCGTCCCGCCCGCCAGATTTTCCACATTGCCGCGGCGGTTCAGGCTCACGCCGTCATACCTCCCCGAAATAAGCCCGGCATTGCTCACTTCCCCCGCCGCATTCTGCACCAGCACGCCATAGCTGCCGCCCTGAACAAGCCCGCTTTGCCCGTTATTCACCGCGCCGCCCGCATCCAGCCGCACCCCGTCCACCCCGCCTGTAATCGACCCCGTATTGCCGACCTGCCCGCTGCCTCCCAGCCAAATCCCATCGCCAAGCCCGGCATCCACCACGCCCGCATTGCTGATCGACCAGACCGCCCCCGGCGCGCCCACCAAACCGGAACCGGAAACCGGCGTCAGCGTCGTCCCCGCCGTAATGCTGACCGCGCCACCCAAGCCATACTGGGCAAGGCCGACACTCACATTCCCGCCTGCCACATTCTGCGCCGCCGCCGGAGCTGCCAGCACCACGCCGAGTGAGACGCCAAGTGAGACGCCCACCGAAGCAGCGCAGCCTGCCACCACCCCAAGGGGCACCGCCCCCAGCCACTGATTTCCGGAATCCATCCCGCACGATCCTTGAAAAATACCGCCGGAGCGGCGTTCATGCTACCTTGAGTAGCAATACCCTAGATCGGGCACCGTGAATCGCTCATTAATCAGACCGCCGAAATGGCGAGGAATCATACCTTCGGATTCATTTTTTCGCACTCAAACCGGCCACCGGATTGCAGCATCGCGCCGCAGGAAAGGCTTGGCGCTTGCCGAACGGCCAGCAGCGGCGTAAGCCCCCGCTTCGCAATCCGCATATAAAATTTCAGGCAGAGCTCTCTTATGAAACAGCAGGCAAACCTCATCCGCGCCGGTCAGGTCATCGAACACGAAGGCAACCGCTGGACCGTGCTCAAGCAGCAGATCATCACCCCCGGCAAAGGCGGCGCCTTCATCCAGGTGGAAATGCGCAACCTCAAAACCGGGAACAAAACCAACGAGCGCTGGCGCACCGCCGACACCGTGGAACGCCTGACCACCGAGGACAAAGACTACACCTACTCTTACACAGATGGTGACAACCTCGTTCTCATGGACGGCGAAACCTTCGAACAATTCATGGTCCCCGCCGCCATCCTCGGCGATTCCGCGCCCTTCCTACAAGACAACATGCCCGTCTCCGTTGGCCTCGTCGAAGGCGACCCCGTCTCCATCACCCTGCCGCCCCATGTCACCCTCGAGATCGTGGAAGCAGACCCGGTGGTGAAAGGCCAAACCGCCTCCTCTTCCTACAAACCCGCCAAACTCTCCAACGGCGTCAAAACCCTCGTCCCCCCCTTCATCGAAGCCGGCGAACGCGTCGTCGTGCGCACGGAAGACGGCAGCTACGTGGAACGGGCCAAGGGATAGGTAAAGCCAGAGCTCTGCCCTGAACCCGCTGGGGCCGGAAGGCCCAGACCCCGCTAATTAGGGTTTTTAGGGGGGATGGGTAACTCGCCACCCACGCCTTTATCGCAATGCACCGGCCGACGGGGCGAGTTACCCCTCCCACCCAAAACCCCTTAACTAATGGGGGTTCGGCCTCAGGCCCCGGCGGGGTCCAGGGGCAGAGCCCTGGCCTTACTTTACTTCTAGGAGCCTATTCCCATGATGCCACGTCTTTCCGCGCATATGACCGTGATGCACGCTGCGGCGCAGAAAGCGGCGAAGCGTTTGCTGCGGGATTTCAACGAGGTTGAGAATCTGCAGGTTTCCGTGAAGGGGCCCGGCGATTTCGTGAGCCAGGCGGATTTGCGGGCCGAGCAGAGCCTGCGTGAGGATCTGGAGAAGGCCCGTCCGGGCTATGGGATGCTGATGGAGGAGTCCGGAGCCTCGGGGTCCGAGAAATGGACCTGGCGCTGGGTCGTGGACCCGCTGGATGGGACGACGAATTTTCTCCACGGCATTCCGCATTGGGCGATTTCCATTGGGCTTGAGAAGCGCCTGCCGGAGGGCGGCTCCGAGATGGTTGCCGGTGTTGTGTATTCGCCCGTGAATAATGAGCTGTTCTGGGCCGAAAAGGGAGTTGGCGCCTATCTGAACGACAAGCGCCTGCGCGTATCTGCCCGGCGCGAGCTGAAGGACGCGGTATTCGCAACCGGCGTGCCCTTTGCCGCCACTTCCGGCCCCAACCGTCTGGCTTTCGCGCGGACGCTGAGCACGCTGATGCCGCAGATCGCGGGCGTGCGCCGCTTCGGTTCCGCGGCGCTGGACCTCGCCTGGACGGCGGCGGGCCGCTATGACGGCTATTGGGAAATGGGCATCCACCCCTGGGATATTGCGGCCGGCATGTTAATCGTGCGCGAGGCCGGCGGCTACGCCACGGATGGCGAGGGCAAGGACGTCATTGCCAATACGGTCGTCGCGGCAAACCCGCATATGCACCCCAAACTGCTCGAAGTGGTACAGGACGGGCTGAACGCCGGACGTTAAAAGACGCCCAGCTGTACAAATAAATTGACCGTGAGATCGAACAACCTGTAGTAAAGAAGTCTTGAGTTTTACTACCGGGGGGCGGCTATGAACGATAGCATGGTGGACTTCACCCCATCATCCGAGGCCGCGCGTATGGCCGCGGTGCGCCGCTACGACGTGCTGGATACGCCGCCGGATGGCGCATTCGACCGGATCACCGCCATCGCCGCGCGGCGCTTCAATGTTCCCATTTCCATCGTCAGCATCGTGGACCATGACCGCATCTGGTTCAAATCCCATTACGGCCTGCCAATCAACGAGATTGCGCGCGATGACGGGCTTTGCGCCACCACGATACTCTCCGCCACCCCGCGCGTCCTCACCGATGCAAAGACCGATGCCTGCGCGCTGGCCAATCCGCTGGTGGCTGGGGAGTTCGGCCTGCGCTTCTACGTCGGCGCGCCGTTGCGCACGCATGATGGGCACCATCTCGGCACGCTCTGCGTGATCGACACCACACCGCGCCCGGTCACCCAGGCGGAGATCGACGAACTCTCGGACCTCGCCGCCCTAGTGATGGACCATCTGGAGCTGCGGATTTCTGCCCGACAGGCGGTTGCGCGGGAAAAGCTGCTGGCGCGCGAAATCGACCATCGCGTCATGAACAGCCTGCAGTTCATCTCCAGCATGCTCGCCATGCAAAGCGTCACCGCCGAGAGCGAGGCGGCGAAGCATGAGTTGCAGATGGCCGCGAACCGCGTCGTTTCGGTCGCCCAGGTGCACCGCAACTTTTATTCCAAAGCCAGCAGCGAGGTGAGTTGTCTCCAATTCCTGCAGCGCCTCTGCGTTGATATTTCGGATATTATCGGCCGCGTCATTCATGTCGCGGGCGATGAGGACCTGGTGCCCACCACGCTGATCCAGCCGATCGGGCTGATCGCCAATGAGTTCATCACCAGCGCCGCGAAATTCGGCGCGGGAGAGATCAACCTGGAATACCGGCGAGCTGGGAGCACCCGACTTTTGCAAATTTCCACAAGCAGCGCCGCCCTACCAGCCGATTTCGATACGCAGCAGAACCGCAGCCTCGGCGTGCGGGTCATCAACTCGTTGGTACGCGAGCTGAACGGCGCGCTCACCATCGCCCCGCTCAGCGACGGCATCGGCGCTTCGTTCACCGTCACATTCCCGGTATAGGCCTGGGACACGGCGACCGTATCGCCGTCCGGGCGATGGTCATGGAGCCGATTTTCATGGAGGCGATGGTCATTGAGTAAATGCGGGGGCATCCTGTAAGACTTCCGATGTGAAATCATTTCTCCTTCTTTGCAGCTTGTTTTCGCTTCCGGCACTGGCGGACGCTCAGGTGGTGGTGAACCCCGCAGCGCTCGCGCAGCTTGCCGGCATCGCGCCCGTCCCCAAGCCTGTGGCCGTTGAACTTCCCCCGGTCATCGTGCCGCATCGTCACGCGGTTCGGCGGTTCTCGACACATATTGCCGCAGCCAAGCCACCGGCCCCGCTCCAGGCGGCGGCCCGCTTGGCGCCGCCTTCAACCAAACCCGCGCCGCTTGCCGCACCTGTTGCCACGCCGGCCAAACCGCCAGCACCCGCCATATTGCAATTCGCGGATGGGAGTTCGGCGCTACCCGGCAATGCCGCTTCCTCCCTGCAACCCTTCTGTAAAAGCGGCGGCATCATCGGCATTGATGCGCGGGCGGCGGGCGATGCATCCGACCCGTCCATCGCCATGCGGCTCTCCCTCGCCCGGGCGCTCGCCGTGCGCGACGCGCTGGTTGCCTGCGGCGTGCCGTCGCAGAATATCCTGCCGCGCGCCTTGGGCGCCGTGCCGGGCCAGAATGAGGATGAAACCGTGCTGGGACCTGAGAAATGACGAAGCCGACCAACTACCTCATCCGCATGATCGTCTTCTGCGTGGTGGTCTATGGCGTGGCGGCCATCATCTCGCCGGATCTGGCGCGCTTCTACATGGCCAACCCGCTGGTCAACACCGTCATCGTGCTGGTCGAGATTTTCGGCGTGTTCTGGAATCTGCGCCAGGTCCAGCGGCTCTACCCAGAGGCCGCCTGGGTGGAGGAATTCCGCCGCCCGCGCCAGAAGCTGGAACAGGCCACCCCGCCGGTGTTGCTGGCACCGATGGCGCGCATGCTGCAAGGCCGCGCCGATGGCGAGCGCCGCATCACCCTCTCCGGCCAGGCCATGCGCACGATTCTGGACGGCATCGAGAGCCGGCTTGATGAGAGCAGGGAGCTATCCCGCTACGTCACGGGCGTGATGATCTTTCTCGGTTTGCTCGGAACCTTTTGGGGACTTCTGCATACCGTTTCCTCGGTTGCCGCCGTCATCAACGGCATGAATCTCGCGGGCGGCGATGTGAACGGCATGTTCGCACAGCTCAAATCCGGCCTGGCCGGGCCGCTGGCGGGCATGGGCACCGCATTCTCCTCCTCCATGTTCGGCCTCTCCGGCGCGCTGATCCTGGGCTTCCTGGACCTCACGGCGGGCCAGGCGATGAACCTCTTCTTCAACGAGCTGGAGGAATGGCTGGCCGGCCTCACCCGACTGTCCACCGGCGCGCTTGGCGGCGGGGATGGCGAGGCCTCCGTGCCTGTCTATGTGCAGGCGCTGCTGGAACAAACGGCGGAAAACATGGAATCCCTGCAACGCGTGCTGTCGCGCGGCGAGGATGGCCGCGCCCAGGGCAATGCGGCGCTGCTCTCGCTGAACGAGCGCATGGCAAATCTCTCTGACACGCTGCGCGCCAACCAGCAGCTGATGGTGAAGCTGGCCGAAGCGCAGGTAGCCCTTGGTCCCGCTCTGGCCCGGCTCGGCAATGCCAGGGCGGAAGGCGGCGATGACGCGGCCCGCGCGCATCTGCGCAATATCGAATTGCTGCTCAACCGGCTGCTCGCGGAATCCGAGCAGGGCCGGGCACAAAGCACGGCGGAGCTGCGCAGCGACCTCAAAGTCCTCACCCGCACCATTGCGGCCGTACGGGACGATACGCGCGCATGAGCCGAACAGGCATGGGTAGAACATGAGCAAAAAACGCGGCGGCAGCAACGGGCTGGACGCTTGGCCGGGCTATGTGGACGCGCTCTCCACGCTGCTCATGGTCACCATCTTCGTGCTGCTCGTCTTCGTGCTGGCCGAGGCGTTTCTTTCTTCAGCACTTTCCGGCAGCAACAACACCATCGACATTCTGCGCAACCAGATCGCCCAGCTTACTGAGAGTCTGTCCATGGAAACGGCCAAGGACACAACACTGGCACAGGAACTGGCCGCGCTGAACAGCCAGCTCGCCAGCGCGCAATCCGCCAATGCTGGCCTCACCCAGCAACTCGCCAGCGCCAATGGCACCATCACGAGCCTGCAAAGCCAAGGTACCGCGCTGCAATCCCAGCTCTCGGACGCGCAGGCGCAGGCGGCCTCCGCCACTGGCCGCATCGCAGCACTCCAGGCGCAGATGGATGTGCAGGCCCAGCAAGACGCCGATGCCGGGCCCGGCCTGCGCGACCAGCTGACCAGCGCGCAGAAACTCACCCAACAACAGCAGGACCAGATCACGCTGCTGAACCAGCAGATCGCCGCCATGCGCCTGCAACTCGCCACCCTCGCCCAAGCGCTGGACGCGGCCAAGGCAGCGGATGCCAAGGACAATGTGCAAATCGTGGATCTCGGCAAGCAGCTGAACGAAGCGCTCGCCCGCAAGGTGGAAGAGCTTCAGCAATATCAGAGCGCCTTTTTCCACGCGATGCGCGATGCGCTGGCCAATGAGCCGAACATCAAAATCGTCGGCGACCGCTTCGTGTTCGAGAGCGATGTATTATTTCCGGTGGATTCCGCAACGCTCACCCCGGCCGGACAGGCGGCAATTGCCGAGGTTGCCAATGCGGTGAAGGAAATTTCCAAAAAAATTCCGCCGAATGTGAACTGGATCCTCTCAGTGGACGGATATGCCGATGCGCAACCGATCACCGGCGGCCCGTTCCACTCGAATTTCGATCTCTCCGCCGCACGCGCGCTTACGGTTCTGGATCTGCTGATCCAGGACGGCGTGCCGGAAAACCGCATCGGCGCCTCCGATATGGGCGCCAACAATCCGCTGGCAAACGGCAACACCGCGGCGGATTACGCGCAAAACCGCCGCATCGAATTCCGCCTGACGACGCCGTGACGGGACGAAGAAAGATGCTCCACCGTTATTGCGAGCGCAGCGAAGCAATGACAGTTTCGGTGCTATGGCAGATCTGGAAGATTTAGCGGTCGCGAAATCCGAAGCGCGGAAAAAGTCCATTTCCCTCCGCGCCACATGCGACCCGGCATTGGGCAACCGCCTCGCAGAAAATGTACTGCGCGATTGTCCGCCGCCGTCTGGGGCGGTCGTCGCCGGTTTTTGGCCGCTGGCGGGTGAGATCGACATCCGTCTGTTACTCTATGCGCTACACCAACGTGGGCACGAAATCGCGCTGCCGGAAACACCGCCGAAAGGACATCCGCTGTTGTTCCGGGCCTGGATTCCTGGCGAGCCGCTTGCGGCGGGGCGCTTTAAGACGCTGCATCCGCAGGGGCGTGTGCTGGAACCGGATTTTCTGCTGGTGCCGCTGCTGGCATTCGATTCGAACGGCAATCGTTTAGGCTATGGCGGCGGATATTACGACCGCACGCTAGCTGCTTTGCCGGATGCCTTCCGGCTGGGCTGCGCCTTCGCGGCACAGGAGATGGAAGTTCCGGCCGACGAAAAAGATCTGCGCCTGCACGCCGTCGCAACGGAATTAGGCATCCGGAAATTCGCAGCCAGGTTATAGCCCAAACAAAAAATGCCCGGCTCGTGCCGGGCATTTTTCTATTCAAGGGTTTGGGGCCTCACGGCCCCAGCGGGGTCGAGGGGCAGAGCCCCTCGACTTGTTCCGTTACGCGGCGCGGCGCTGCGCGTATTGCGGGCGGCGCGGCTTGCGGACGATCATGTCCGGGTGCTGCTGCGGCTTGCGGGCGGCAGCGGCATGGGCCGGGCGCGTGCCGGACGCCACGTTCATCTTCACGCCGGTCAGCTTTTCAATCGAGTTGAGATAGGTCAGCTCGGAAGCATCGCACAACGCCACCGCAATGCCCTTGGCGCCATTACGGGCGGTACGGCCGATGCGGTGAACATAGCTCTCCGGCTCGTTCGGCAGCTCGTAATTGATGACATGCGAAACACCGACGACATCAATCCCGCGCGCGGCAAGATCCGTCGCCACCAGCACCCGCACATTCCCTGCGCGAAAATCTTCCAGCGCGCGCTGGCGGGCATTCTGGCCGAGATTGCCATGCATTGCGGTCGCCGAGATTTTCTCGGCATTCAACTGCAGGGCAACACGGTCCGCGCCGCGCTTGGTGCGCGTGAAAACGATGGCGCGCGTCAGGCTCGGGTCACGCAGCAGGCTGTTCAGCATCTGCTTCTTGCCTGAACCATCAACGAAATGCACATGCTGCTCGACCAGAACCGGCGTCGAGGCAATGGGCTCGATGGAAACGCGTACCGGCTCACGGAGCAGGCCTTCGGCCAGATGCGCAATCTCCTTCGGCATGGTGGCCGAGAAGAGCGCCGACTGGCGGCGGGCCGGCAATGCGGCCACCACTTTGCGGATATCCGGCATAAAGCCGAGGTCGAGCATCCGGTCGGCCTCGTCCAGCACGAAGAACTGGCACTGGTCGATCAGCAGGTTGCGCGTGCTCATCAGGTCGCAGATGCGCCCCGGCGTGCCGACAACGATATCCGCACCGCGCGACATACGGTTCACCTGCCCGGTCCGGCCAACACCGCCGACGATCAGCACAGTGTTCAGCGCAAGGCCGGTGCCGAATTTGCGGAATTCCTGCTCGATCTGCACGGCCAGCTCACGAGTGGGGGAGAGGATGAGCGCGCGCGTCGCAAAGCGCCGGGGGCGCAGCGGGTTGGCGGCCATCTGCTGGAGAATCGGCAGCGCGAAAGCGGCGGTCTTGCCGGTCCCGGTCTGGGCGATGCCCAGCACGTCGCGGCCGGAAAGCCCCGCCGGAATGGCGCCCGCCTGAATCGGGGTAGGATTGTTAAAGCCGCTGTTTTTCAGGGCTTGGAGAATTGGGGCTGCAAAGCCGAGGGATTCAAAGGTAAGTTCAGTCATAAATAAACGTCTCCGGCGCCGCAAACTCTGTTTGCGAGCGTAATGTCCGGCTTCCACGCGCGATACTGGAGGTGGACGGGTAAGAAAATGCCCGGGAGGGCGTCCCCGCCCCAATAGACAAATCAATCGCCAAGGCCGGAATTTGGTTCCGGTCGCGCATTCGCGATCAACGAAGGCGTTATGCGCATGGTGCAGTGCGAAGCGCAAGTATTTGCGCCGCAGGGCTGGTACGCGCCCGTAAAAAAAGCCCCACCGGTGGGGTGGGGCTTTTTCCGTAGGATGGGCGACGGACTTAATCGCCGGCTGCGGGGTGCATGCTGCCGACCCGTGCCGGCTGCTTCTGCGGGCTCGCCACTTTAACGGTCTTGGCAACCTTGGCCGGCATGGCCGCCAGAATGGCGACGCTGACGGAGGCAAGGTAAGGCAGGGACTGAGTGAAGAGCACCAGGCACCAAAGCCGTGTTTCCAGCGTCGCCCAATGATGCCCGATGCCAACACCCAGAAGCGCGCCCCAGCTGAGGACCAGCAGCACCAACTCCTGGCGGGACATCACGAGACCCTGGATCAGCGCCGGCGCGTTCTTCATCTTCGGCGTGCGCAGGAAGGGCAGGCTGTTGGAGAACAGCCCCTTCCACACCGCCTTGCCGATGCTGTGGGAGAGGGCGAGCCCCGCCACCGCGGCACCCATCCGGTCCCAGAACCCGCAAGCCACACGGTTCTTATAGAGGGCCAGGATCTGCACGATCTTGAAGACGAACAACCCGATGGAAGGCAGCATGAACAGCGCGATCGGGAACTCGAAGCGCACCGGGTCCAGGATCAGCCCGGCGGACCATGCAAGGCCCAGGACCAGGAAGACGAGGCCCAGCGCATCGCCCATCCAGGGCAGCCAGCCGGTGATAAAGTGCCAGCGCTGGCCCAGCGTCAGGTCGTGGTTGAACGGGGAGAACAGCGCCCGCCAGTTGGCACGCACAATCCGCATCGCGCCGTAAGCCCAGCGGTAGCGCTGCTTGCGAAAGGCGTTGAAGTCATCCGGCATCACGCCCTTGCCAAAGCTCTTCTTG
>Ga0116226_10001709_pt1 | contig 19081 bp, 14 predicted proteins | sample S1TSphfallax_FD_89692 | JGI IMG/M metagenome (GOLD analysis project Ga0116226, IMG submission 89692) | Host-associated microbial communities from peat moss isolated from Minnesota, USA - S1T2_Fa - Sphagnum fallax MG | ecosystem: Host-associated > Plants > Peat moss > Unclassified | place: USA... | reverse complement strand
CAAAATAGCAGTACCAGAATTTGAACCAACCGCTGCGCCTGCCACGTAAGCTGTGGTATTTGCTGGGCGCGTGAACTGGACTTGGGAATAGTATCCGCCCGACGGAATTGATACTACAGCATTGGTAACTCCTTGGATTGTTTGATCGATTCCAAGTTTTCCAACAATATTTGTTCCCGCACCAAGCGCAACTTGATTCGATGTTCCTGGACTGGTTTGATCGATTGCTACTGTCGAAGAGACTCCACCGCCCCCCTCATTCAAATTTCCCTCAAAATCTACAGAAATAACTTTTGGATACGGAGTATCTGGAGCAGTCATATTTTACGCCTTAGTCTTAGGTTTTGCTCCAATTTCCGTTCCGATTTCTTCAATTACAGGCAAAGTTTCAGGCAATTGAGCAGGTGGTGATGGAGGTATATTCTGATCGCTCCATCCCGCCTTCTTCCATCCGATCGCATCAATAGGATAGAGAGGTGGTGATGCTTTCCCGTTTTTGTACAAAGTCACAAGTCCGATAATAGGAGCCTTATTAGTAATCATGATTTCCTGATAAGTATATTTTCACCCCCTAAATCAAGGAGGTGAAGTGGATTAGTGGTGAACCAAATCTGCTTGCAACCAAGCCCCATAGGTCAAGTTCCCAGGCGCTCCGGTTTTGGTTGCAGTAACTCGGATGTACTGGTTTGGCGTTATTTGTGAACCAGTTAAGGACTGCTCGTATTGACCAGACAGAGGTAAAGGAACTCTTTGCTGATTCGCGCCTGTGGGGACAAAGCTTTGAACAGTAAACCAAGTTGCGTTATCCACAGAAACTTGTATTGCAATAGTCCAGTAGTTAGTTCCAGATGTGTAGCCTGTGTAAGGCGCAATATCAAGAATCGCTTCAAAAAAGGCAATTTTATCGACAAGACTGATTGCTGTTTCCGCTTGAGTCGCAGATATAGCAGCATTGGTAAAAAGCCTCAAACTTAGATTCGCGTCAAAATTGCGACTCCGGCGATCTGCAATAGTTGAGATAGGCATTTTTATTCTCCTTATGCGATCGCATTAGTATTGGTAATTCCCCACAACCTGGTAGCGGCTCGTCCGTGATAGACGGCGATCGCGCAATACCAATCAAGTCGGGTCCTGAACACGGGCTGGACTTGAAGCTCGCCTAAGTCGCGGGTGCTAATTCCCCACACACCATCAACTGCACCCTGGATACCCTGAACCATATCGTCCATAAAGGAAACTACGTAGATAGAATCGTTATTCGTAGCAGTCCCATCCGGGCTTGTTTCTGTAAAATTCTGGATTAAGTTACCGTAATTGTCCCACTCCGTTACAAGAATGGGTAATCCATTATACCTAGATATCTGATTACCGAAAGCATCGATATCGCTAACCAAATAACCGCCCAGTAAGTTGCGTTCGGCACTTGTCAAAATCCGCCGCATCGCCTTACCCATAATCAGATGGGTTGGCATGTATGTTTGATCTATCGCCGCATCAAGCTGTCTGAGAGATAAAGCACTTCCTGCGCCACTACCATTTTGGATTAGTTGCGAACCCGTAAGTCGAACTTGTAAACCATCAAATTGTCGAGGGTCGATCTGACTAGAGCCTTTGATAAATGAAGATGTCCAAGCCAGCGCCAGCGCTTTGACCTTCATCAATTCATGGGTAGACCTAACGGTGGGTCCCTGCATGTCGATGATCGCCCGGTCAACGTCTAGATCACCGCCAAAGATTTTCAGGGCTTCGGATTCTGGATTAATTACGCCAACTGATTCTTGGTATCCTTCATTTACACCTCGGAATCCCACGCCAGGGAGGTCATATTCCCTGTTGTAAAATTCACCGGCCCCGGTAATATTTTTAAATCTAATAGCTTGCAATATGGCAGAGCTACGGGGAAATTCTTCAATAAATGTGGCGTTCATTACGCCCGGAGCCAGCTTGGCTGCCTCCACTAAAGTCATTGGCATGATTTGAAATCCTGAAGATTAATCAGTGCCAAGTTCAAACTTCGCATCACGCTAGATCGCGATTTCCAGGAAGCATCACGCTAATTGGAGGGCGATCGCATGGAAACCAAATAAGAGCATCACGCTCACATTATTCAGTCCCCACATTCCGATCTTGGGATTGCACCTACTATTCCCAATAGGGTTTAAGCAATTCCCAATTCCCTAGCTTTGTTAATTCTTTCGGCTGCAGGAAGATTTTTTAATTGTTCTTCCAGTGCTGCTCTGCCAAATTTTCCGGCACTTGGCTTCATTCCGGTTCCCGCTCCATTACCTACGGGATTAAATAAATCAGCAGTTGGTCCACCGCTCCGAAGTTTGAGCATTAATTCTTCTAGGGTAAATGGCTGCCCTTTTTCATTTCTTAATTCAGTGCCGTCCCTTGGATCAATTATTGATATTTGTCCATCCTTCGATTGGATGAATCTTTCGGCTATAGGTTTTATCATGTCAAAGTACGATATTCCAGTATCGCCTTTGCCCGTTTTTCCGTCACAGGCAGAAAAAGCTTTCTCTAGCTTGTATTCGATTGATAATTTTTCTTTTTGCAAAGCTAGATCATTTATTTGCTGTTGCAAAGTCTGCCTTTCATTTTGCCAGATAGACTTTACTTCTTCGTATTTCTGTTGCTCTTCTAGCTTAGTTTGCTGATAAGTCTTTACTTTGTCTTCTAGTTCCTTAAACTTTTGAGGATCTAGACCCTCAAGTTGCTTGAGCCTATCCTGAGCTTCTTTAAATCTTTTCTCAGATTCCTCTTTTTCTTTTCTGGTAGCTTGGGCTGTATTTAAGATTTTAGCTATTTCTTCATCTGTATATTTTGGCTGTGCAGCAGGTTGAGTAGCTTGTTGCTGCGTATTATCTAAATTATCTTCTGGCATAAAAACAATTAATTGATTTCCGCTTTAGATTTCCCCTTAATCAAATATTCAAATAAATCTATAGGCAGAATTAAAAACGCCAAAAACTTCCTAAACTTCCACTTTTCGATTAAGCGATCGCAACGCACCTGCCCAACCAGATTCGATAATTCCTCTTTCATTTCCCACTTATGGGAGTTTTCGGAATCCGCAATTTTCCCGAATAATTTTTCACCAGTGATAAAAGCTAATACTCGATAAAAACTTTCCTGCGATTCTTCGTATACTTGCATGAAAGCCAGTAAATCGGGAGTGGCCAATTCGCTTGGCTTTTGAGATTTAAAAAATATTCTTGACGACCAATATCTACGACTAACACCATCAGCATAGTAATTGCCTTGGCTGTCATAAATTAGGGAGTGAGATTGGGGTATTTGCTTGTAAGAGCGATCGCCTTTCTTCCCTTGAAGCTTTGCCAAGTATCGAGCATGATAGTGTTCTGCTACTGCTTGAGCAAGGAATATATTTTGCAGTTTGGTGTAGATGTCATTGGATTGCGATCGCCTGATGCAAAAGAAAAATACTCCCATTTCTAATTGCTCTAGTAGTCGATAGAGTCGCTTGCGAGGGATGCAAATAATCAGAATACTAAATATTATTTTCTCAAGCATGGTAAGCATTTAGCAAAGCTACTAATCTCTGATTTCCGATATAGGAAAGATGCCAGAGAGAATCCTTGAAGTTAGTTAAATCTGTTGGCGAAATTGTGTCTAATGCAATGCACTTATACTTACCAATTAGGAGTGTGTAGACATCTTGATAGGCTCCAGCTTGCAAGGGAATATCTTTCAATTGAAATTTGTTGGCTAAAGGAACTAGCACAATATTTGGATAAAGAGTTAAATAATAGTCGATTTGTTCGGTGTATCTAGCCAGTAGCCAATTAAATTCAGTAGTTGGAATTATTTCTTTTGAATTCGTATCTTTCCAAGGATGGCGATCACGCCCCTGAAATTTCACCAACCTTCCACTAGGAGCATTGTTTAGATTCAGATGTAGTAATTCTTGGATTCTTCTGATACCAAAATTAGGCATTCCGCAGCTCAAAAAGATGTAATTATAAGATTTATATTTAGCGAGTAGATTACTTAAAGATACGTCCCATATCGGCAGGCTACCTATACCTTCTGTGGTAATTCCTTGATAAAGAGAAGCATATTCATGAAATATATCGGCATAGCCGTCACCGATAAAGCAGATAGTATTTGCTGCTGTAGTTGTAGCCATTAACTAAATCCCACTAAAGTAATAATATTTCCCGCGATCGCTATACATGCCCCAACATATTGATCACTATTTCCTGGATCTTGGGCAAAAATAGATATCCACCTATTTGTCGAATCTATCTCTACGTTTGCTACTCCTCCGGTGCTGGGAAGTGCAGCTACAAATTCCCGCCCAATCATTGCATCGTTGGGTGCTTGGTTCCATTTATGCAGTTGGATCGCCACCGCTCCAGTGGTGATTGAAATGTCAAATCCTGGCTGGATTATCAGAGGTAAATTTGCATAGGGAGCGTAAAACTGAAAAGCTTTACCTGTTCCGGCAGTTGAGCAGGTCGAATTGCAGACCATCTCTCCAGTAAAGGAGTATTCGTAATTATCCTTAATCCAGTTACCATCTGATGGGTTATCCGTGGGAGCTATTATTAGGTATCCGTCAGGGGTGCGCGTATCGCCCTGACAAAATGTGTACCAGTCAGTTTGACCACCAATATTTGTGCGAACTTTCCGACTTGAGCCATCAAGCCTTGAGGTACTTGATAATGCTGCGAGTGCTGCTAAATTTGCTACTACATATCCGGCTGCTGTCATATCAAATAGGCATACTATCAATAATAGGATTTCCCCCTTTAGGAGTGGCAAGGGAAACTTGATCGCCTATTCCTAATGATGAATTAGTAATAGCTCTGGCAAATACCGCATCACCCTTGGAATTTTGCACATAATACTTACCCGAAGATGATTCGTAGGCAAGGATTACGGCTATGTGGTCGGAAATGCGATCGCTTGCTTTCTGCTGTTTTACCTGTTCTGCTCTATAAGTATTTCGATTAATTACCGACTGCTCCTTGAGCATTACCAGTTCATTCATAATTGTTAATTAGTTTAATTAATTTAGTTAATCCCAAAACCTTCTGGTAAATTTACCAGAAGGTTTTGGGCAAGTATTCAGTGTAAGTAAAATGATGAAATCCTCAAGCCCAATTTTTCCACGAATTGGGCTTTTAAGATAAGTAACTCAATTCTTGCCACATTATAATTGGGAAACTATAGATTTGTAATCCCTGAATATCGCCATATGGAAGAATCTGGATTATTTAAAATAGCTCTCTATCGCGATCGCCAATCAAGCAGTCTTGAATCAAGGATTATCCCTAGAGGTACAATCAAAATTCGTGGAGTCTTGGGCTATTTAGACTGGAGCTGCTTACTGGCTTACCTCCAGATTTTTCCGGTGATACACGGGAAGATAATAGGATTGACAGCTGGAGGGTTGTGGACTGCAACGGAAACAGTTGATTTTAGCCAATTTACCTTTGAACCCAAGCCCGATGATGATTACCCCGATATAGATTTTAATATCAAAGAATTGGCGCGAAGTTGTATTAAGAGGGATGCGTTTAAGCGCATAGTTAACACTGGACACCTCAGAATGAGACTTGACCGCGATCGCGTTCCGGTTTATTTTCCCACGGCTAAATACTTAGAATTTGCTGGGTTAATTCCTATAGAAATTTAGTCATGGACGCAGAAGAAATATTAAAAAAAAGAGCCGCACTAAATCGCATTAATTATCAAAAGAGGATAGCGGAGTCTATAGAAGAGCAGCAAGAATCTAGCTATCCATCCAACTATCAAAGTTTTGAGAGTTCATCCGGCGCGGGGATAGTTCAGGATTCTCAAGGTAATACTCGGTTTTTGTATGCTCAATCTAATGGAGCAGTAGGTTTAGGCGATCAGGTATTGGCCAGGGCTAGAAGATTTGATGAAATGCCTGCTCAATTGGTGCAGCCCGCGATCGCCGTAAAACAGACATCGACTAGTCCTAAAGGATTCATGTTTGTCTTGGATTCTAACTGGCTGCCAGACGCAACAGATCAAGGAAACATTGATTTTTTAACCGCAATATTCAAGTATTTTTTAGGAACCAGAAAGATAGTTCACACAATCAAGTATGATCCCAGGATTTACACTTCGGAGTATCCAGCACTTTCTACATGGTTAGTTTCTCAGGAAGGGCGTGATCCACCCGCTCTTGTTAATCTTGTTATGTCAAGCATGAGTTTAGTAGTTAAGGAAATAGATTTATTGTCTACGCCTCAGAGCATAGAGTCATTGCTGTGGATACCTCTGTTTAGTTACGGTGCCTCATTCACGAGTCCAGAGCTACTTAACTTAAAAAAAATAGCTCAACAAAAAGGTTTATTTATTATTGGAGAACATAACGGCTGGACGGATCTAGATAATCAAATATTGGATGGATTAAATCTATCTAGAATTCAAGCGATGGGAAGCTTTGTGGGATCTTATACGTTCTACAGAAGTAAATTACTTAAAGATACTTCCGCCAATTTAACAGTGTTAGGAAGTGCGACCGCTAAGTTTTCTGGCATGAAAGACAGTGAGTCGATCATGACTTTTGTCGATTCATCCACTGGGGAGCAAGACACCAATATGATCTTGGTCAAGTCTTCCGACATAACCTAAACTCCATTGGTGTACCCCGCGTTCATCCCCACAATTGGAATCAAATAATTATAGGGCTGCCCATTGAGCAAGGTGATTGGACTAGTTTCGATCATCAAAGCAACTGGCGTTCCATTCGCGGATCTAGCTCTAAAAGTTCCACTTCCTGCCCCGATCGCACTCACCCCCGACAGCTGAAAAGTATTAGTAGTTGCGCTGGTCACAGTGTAGAGAGTTCCAGCAGTTAATCCACTTGGCAAAGTTGACAGAGTATCGGCTGTAAAAACTAGCTGATCACCATTACTAAATCCATGTGAATTAATTGTTATTACAGATCCAGAGATGTTTGAATTAGTGAAAGATTGAGATGCTTGAGAGGAGGCATCGGCTAATAAAAAAGCTGTCTGCCATGCCAGAGTACCGCCTGATGCTGTAAAGTTTGCGCTTGGAGTTGGCAATTCATCACGCTGGTTTGTCGGGTTATAGGTTCCGGCGGTAAGAGTTACGCTTACTCTGCTGTATCCATTCACTGGCAATAGCTCTGCACTCACGAAATCAGCGATAGTGTTTGCTCTGCCTAAAGATGAGGTATTTGCCAAGCACAAATAGAATTTAGCAGAATTGGGTGGAGTTCCACCAGAGAATAAAATTGTATCGGATCTATTTATCCAGGCGTTAGTGAAAATCGCAGTTCCCATAAGTCCTCTAATCTAAAGTGTCCCAGGTATTCGGATCAAGATCATCCCATTCTATTGGGTTCATAGGGTCCCACTCACCTAATTGAATCTGTATTCCCCATCCCTGCCCTAATTGGAATTGTTCTGTAGTTCCAGTAGTTGAATAAGGATAAGAATTAATCTGTATTCCCCATCCTTGACCTAGCTGGAATTGTTCTGGCTGGGTGTAATAGGTAGTCACTCCCCCACCACTAACACCAGATCCCACCCAAATCCCATCACAGGACCACAAGCACTTTTGGGGAGTGATTACCCAGCTTGCACCATCAACTAAATAGTATTGAATCGTTCCACTTTGTTCGGTGCAGTTAATTGGAATAAGTGGGTAATAACTCAGCACTCCGTCAAGCAAGGCTGACGCTATTTCTTGTCCTTTATACCTCCCCCATAGCAAAGTACCTTCTCTGCGGGCAATTTGTAAAAGTTGAGCATTAGCTGTAGTTAGAGAAATTGCATTACTTGGTCCACCATTGAGAGGAACTGGTACGGTTTGTCCTGCAAGGAAATCAACATTAAAAGTTCTTTCTCTTTGTCGTAAAACCGTTGGGCATGGGTCAGCAAAAAACGCTTGTTGCTTCAATGGAATTTCCTCCAGCCGGACATCGGCAGGACATCTTTCTGGAGATGGCGGATTTACTTGTCCTGAATTGGAACGAGTATCTGAGCTTGGTGGAGAGTAAATTAGCTGTAATTTATTACTTAATGGACCACTGCCAGAGCCGTCGGGCGACTTTACCAAAGCAGGATTTACCACGACTAAACAAGCTAAAGTATCGACCCTATAATCCCACACTCCCTTGCTAATCTCTTTGTAAGTTTCAGTTTCAATCTGAGAATTTACTAAATATTCTGGTGGTGAAGTCCACTTAGTCCACTCTTCACCGGTTCCATTCAACACTGTGACAGCTGCTTGTTGGGTAGTAGTTACAATTTGGCTAACTCTATCTTTTAAGTCATAGGTGTAAGATTTAGTTACTTGTTTAGTCAAAACCAACGCGTAATAATCAGCCTCGGTACTTGAGTTAGCTGCTACATATTCAGCCAAAAACGAACCAGCTAAAGTATAAGTTTGAGTAACTTTTGATTTTAATTTGCAAGCATAATTATTTTCATAGTAGGAAATCTCTATATCTACCTCACTAATGGTTAGCAGAAGTTTGAATAAAATTGAATTTGCGATTAACGAGGGATCAACCACCAATCCCGCCGGACGCTCTGTAGTCGTGGTAACAGTTAGCGTGTGCGTTGTCTTCTCCCAATCTTGGGTTTTAGTGGTCAACTGCATCACTATTACAGTATTCGGATAAGTCGGATCGACCGAACTCGCTAACCCAAACTGGGTCGTAACATCGTCCAAGAAGTTGGCTGGATAAACAAAAGTACCTGAACCAACAGCATTAATTACCTCGCAGGGTGATTCACTCCCATCAAGCCTTCTGTACCATATTTCGTCATTGCCAATTGTGAGGCTTATTCCACTTCCCGCGCCTAATGCTACAGGCTCAATTTTAAAATTTTCCTCATTATCAATCCATGCGTAGCAATTGTTTGCATAGAGCAATTTACCAACTGAATCTAAATAAGAACCGCCTAAATTGAGGGGATTATTGTAAATTACGCTGGGGACAGAGCCAGAGTAGCCACTAATTCCAGCCCGATTAAGTAAGGTAGATACTAAAGTAGATAATGGGCGATCGTAGCCAGCAACGTAATCCAAAATAGGATCTGTATAGCTTGTCCCTCCACCTGAAGCTATTCCAGCTACTAGAAATCTGTCGAATGCCACTGAGTCAATAGGTTCCTTGAATCGCATCAAGCCTATTAAATCACCGACTTCCAGCGACATTTGTTGTTTATCTGTGTCGTATTTGGGAGCTAAAATTCTCATTGCTCCCCTTGGATGTAGTACCAAAGTCCCAGAAGAATTAGCAACCCTGAGAGTAACTACAGTACCTCTGCAGAATCTTGTGGTGTTGATGCGATCGTCTAGGGATTCCCCAAACCCTATCGCCTTGCCTAATAAAATTGTCCCTGAAAAAGTAATTAAGCTTGATTGATCTAAGTGACTATCTGACCCTTGAAGCGATATAAAGCAGGGCGTATAATCGTACCCTCCAATTAACAGCTGACAATTTCGGGCTGACTGGTTAACTACCATTGACAACCTCTTTCGCTAAGCCGCATATTTATCTAGCTCCCTCAGTGTGAAGGTTACTAAATAAGGTAGTGACTGATTTCTTTGGTAATCGGATTTTGGCTCAAGCATCCGCACATAAAACTGAGCAGGGTATGAGCAGCCACCGCTAAAATCTATCTCAGTTCCGCCAGAGGCTAAGGCTCTTGTCCTTGATCCGGCTTCGATAAAATTCTGAATGGAGTCTTGGAGCGTGATGCGGTAATTCCCCTGCGCTCTGCGAGTTGCATCACTACTACTAAAAATGCTGTATAGATTCTGCCAATTAGCTAGGCTTACCATACCAGTAACATTCCAAATATGCTTTGGCTCATAAGCTGGTCCGCTATCCAACGGAGTCCCGTAATTAGAGTATTCGGTGGTTCCCGTGTCAGCGAAAAGTCTACTATAGGCGGTTAATTTCGCCATAGTCACCGATAAACTTCTGAATGATAGAACTAATTGGGATGCCATCGCAAGGGAATATCACTACCCTCAAAATGCCCATTGGCGGATGCGGTGCGATCGCAATTCCCAAACCTAAACTACTGCAAATACTGAATCACCACTTTTGCAGTTTTTAAGAGAGCGATCGCATCCAAGAAAAATCCGATACACAAAAACCCAATCTTTTGGACTTTCACTAGAAGAATAAGCGAATCCCACAAATCGCCTGGTAAGCGATTCAGATCAAGTCTTGCGATCGGCAAGCCATTATAAATTTCAATATTCTTCTAGGATAGTCAAGTTGTCTGACAATGTAAAGCAACCAAAAACTTAGCGATCACCCTACAGAGAAAATTGCAACTTATCGATAGCTTGTCCAATAGTCTAAGTATGGGGGTTTTGTCGGCTCCGGCAAAAAGTGCCTTCATGAAAAATTTTTCATGAAGCAAAAACCACCTTTAGGTGATCGCACCCATTTCTAATTGGGCTAAAAAGCCGGATTCAATTAGAACAAGAGTTTTAGGGCGATCGCTCCCACAACGTATTCAGTTCTGGTAAATTTACCAGAACTCACTCACGTTCTTATCCCATACTTCTCCAAAAATGAAGCCTTGGCTTTACGGTTTCTGAGTACGTTCCAAGCCTTCTTAACTATTTTCATGGATTTGTCCCAAACCCAGTTAATTGTAAATACGACTGCTTCTACAGGGTTTCTAGAAACGAAGCATTTAAACTCTACACCTTGATTGAAAACGTTACCCTCATAGTCGCAAAACCCGCATAGTAACGCATTCCAGAGATTTACCATTAATCGCCCTTTATGTTCGGGCAAATGGTCATAAGGATTGTCATCTGGGAATTTAATCGCCAATCTCCGCCTTAATTCATGGTCAGCTATGCGGTAGAAGATGAGAGCCTTAGCGATATTGAAGTGTTTTAGGGTTGGAGGTTCTACTGTCGTACCTCGAAAAACTGGAGTAAATTCAAATATACCAAAGCCCTCATTTCTGCAAACTTTGATTTCTCCAGTTTCGGGATCTACCTCATCCCATACGCAATCCCCTAAAATCTTCCTCATTTCTCTACAGCTAAAGGCGGAATTAGCCGCGCCATCCCAATTATTCTTTAGATAATCGGTCAGCCACCCAGAAGTCATAGTCATCTCTACTAGCCCAGCTTCTGTACCTGCCATAAATATTGATAATCTTGTCGGGTTGATTCCCTTATTCTCGTCAAAAACATCCCATCTTGTAAGGGCTGCGTGGGACATGACATTAAGCATCCCCATCGATTGCAATAGGCGATCGGTTCTCAAGTCACGCAGAAAATTGTAGGCTTGCTCCTCGAATGTTTTAAATTCTTGGGATGTTAGTAGACAAATTTGTTTTTGTGGCGCTAAAATCATACTAGTAGTGAATATTTTAGAGAATAAAGGCGCTTTTTGGGGGGTGGAATACCCAGAAGGCGTCTCTCTGCTTTTGAGTATAACATCTACTTACTTGTTTTAGCTAGTATCAATAGGTTTCTCTGAAATGCCCGTATATAAAGGATTTCAGCTACTTAACAACAATAAACTTTTCCAAATTTGGCACACACGCACGCGTAGCTTGGGGCAGATTAAAACCCCCACAAGAAATATAGCTTGCAAACGGGAGTAGAATTTATTGTTGTTAAGTAGCGATTTTCCCCGATTTTGCAAGGGTTTTGGCTTTTAGGCATGGGGCGTGATTATTCGGGTTTTTGGAGTCTTGAGGAATGGGCGCGATCGCTTGTTGCAAGGTTGTCCACCCTTTTTGCGGTTGACCGCAAAAACTCAAGCTTGGTCCTTTTGCCGGAGGCGGTAAAAAGTTAACCTTCTGGTAAATTTACCAGAAGGTTAAATCCCAGAGTTTCTCATCAGTATCCGTGATGTATCATTCATAATCTTAGCTGCATCATCAACAGGATTAGGCGTGCTTACGGTTAGATGTCTTGGTGCTGATGCGATCGCGCTCATCTTCTCAATCAAAATATCCAGCTTATTCTCAACACCTTTATTGGAACCCTTAAGCGCTTCTACAAACTGATTACCTAATTCTTGAGGGTTGATCCTGGAATTAAGCTTCTCAGCAATTTGGTCTGCAATTGAATCTTGTTTGGGCGGGACTGGAATTTTTGAAACTATGTTATTCGCTCCTCCACCATTTAAAGCCGGATCATAGTGATAGCCGCTATAATCTATCGCCGGAGTTATCGGAATTGGGGCCAAAGGCTTATTGATGTCTCCTCCATAGATAGGCGCTTCTGGTCGTCCACTGTGAGTATCGTCGGTACTTACTCCCTTCTTCCAGATACCAAGCATCTGTCTTTTTTGAGCATCTAATATTGTCTCTCCCTTCAGGGTTCCAAAAGCCTCGCGCTGATAGGCTTGTAGCGCTGTTTCCCCCGGCAATCGACCAGCATAGTCGTAATGCCCATTGTTGGCTAATCCTCCGCTACTAGAGCCAGTCTTGGAGGCTTTACCTGCCAGAATCTCTACTCTTTCTAGTGATTCAGCTTGTTTTCTAGAGTCATTGGCTGCTACTTGCTGGTCCAGTGCTGTTTGCTGAGTAATTTCCTGGGACTGTGTAGCATTTTTCTCCAATTCATCTTCAATCCCCAAGGATTTTAGAGAATTTGCTAATCTGCGATCCGCTAAATCACCTTGCTTTTGGGCGATTTGTATCCCGATTGAAGCAGCTTGAGCCGCAATGTCGTCTTTTTTAATCTGGGCTACTCTTAAAGCGCCTTGAGCCTCTAGCTCGGACTTTTTAGCAGCTAATTGTGCTGATATTGCGTCAAAAACACTATTTTCCGCTGCTATTTTCTGCTTTTGGAGGTCTAACTGTAGTGATTCTTGCTGGGCTGCCTGTTCTTGCTTGAGTCCAGCCATCTTTTTGGCAAAAATCTCATCCTCAATTTTCGCTCGTTGGGCTAGAATCTCTAGCTCAGATTTACCGTAGCCATTATCTGAGAGTTGTTTGTTAATTTCACTGGCTACTCTGGGGTCTACTCCCGGATCTTGGAGCTTTTTAGCCAATTCCATTGAGCGGTCTGCTCCAGATTTATCCAGTTCTAGGGGTGAAATAGCCGCGTCGCTCTGAGCCTTAGCCAAATTGGCTCTACTTGATTCTAGTTTAGCCGTACGATCTAGCTCTGAACTGTAATCCTCAAGCGCTGCTTTCTGGCTACTTAACATTGATTCGAGTAACTTCGCTCTATTATCCTCAGCAGCCATTACTCGTTGAATCGCGTGTTCGGCGACATCACGCCATTTTTCCTCAGCCTGTATTTTAAGGTCCGTGAGCGCTGCTGATTTTTGAGCCATATCCTGCTCAAGACTGTATTGCTGTCCTTGATAGGTTTGAAAATCGATTAAACCTGACTGATAAAGATTCTTGTTATCAGCTATCTTCTTTCTGGCTAGAGCAATTGAATCTTGAGCCGCTTTTTGCGCGATCGCTACCTGAGCAATAGCAAAAGTATCTTGAGCAGGTTGGTTCAGTCCACCAACTAATAATTTTTCTTTGGCTGCTTGAGTGGATCTGCTTTGGGCGATCGCACTCCCCGACTCCAATTTCTTGTTAGCCAGTTCGTCGAGCTTTACACGCTCGGAGTAGAAGGCTTGAACTAGTGACAAACGCGCCTCTGCTTGTTGTTTTTCGAGTGCCGTTGACTGGTTTGATAGGTCGCGATCGCGCTTGTAAAATTCTTCAGCGCTTATCTGTCCTTTGCCATATCTATCTTGGATATCAGCTAGTTGGGCTTGTAAATTTACCCTTTGCTGTGCAGTCGTTTTAAGTTGTATTTGGGCTAATTGTTTAGCGGCTTGTTCTTCAGAGATTAGCCTAGCCGCTTGTCCCCGTTTTACAAATGTTTCGGCTAAGTTCTGTTGATTTTGGAGTGCTGCGGCTCTAATTGATGCAGACTCATCAGAGCGGAACAATGCGTAATCCTGAACCGAGGATTTAGTTTTTAGCCTTGACTCTGTGTATGCGCCTTGGCTCTGTGCCACGTTGTTTTGCTGTTCTCTAGAGGCTTTGAGCTTTTCTAAAACAGCTTTGTCGTTCTCGTCTTTAGTGTTTTGTAGTACATCATTGATTCTGGCGGCTGATGACCCTTGGTCTACGCCAAGTCGCCTGAGTGTTGATTGGAACTCTGGACGGGAAATTTCCTTGGATAATCCAGCTGATAATGACTGTTGATTCTGAAACTCAGCTTTCGCTTTTTGCTCATCCAAATCGGCAAGTCGGACATTAGCTTCCCTGCCTCCATATCTGTTTGTGCCGAATGTAGCTAACTGATTACCGATAATACTGTTTTTATCATTAGCTGCGCCTATATTTATCTTCTCCTGACGCTCTGCGAAGGCTAGATTTAATTGTCTGAGCGCATTGGTGAAGGCTAGGAGTGGGTCGATTCTTAAAGAACTTAGTGCGCTTTCTGCATCAGCTTTAAATTGTTTTAGCTTCTCTAGTGAAGCTTTTAACACTTGCGTTTGAGCTAAAGCTGCTTCACTTCCACCGATCGCCTTAATTGCTTCTGGAGATTTCAAGCTCTCAATCTGGGACTTGATCGAGGTAATTTGCTGCTCGGTTTTGGCAAGGTCGAGGGTAAATGGTTTTGATGCCTCAGCCCTGCGATCGTTTAAATCTCTGATAGCTAAGTCTTGTCCCTCCAGCTTTCTTTGTTCGCTGGCAGGCGTGGCTAATCCCTTGTCTGTATAATTGCGTTGTATCTCTGCTTGGGTAATCTGCCGTGATTCTTCTGCGTCTTTAAGTTGTGCGTCAATCCCTGGTATTTTACCAGTGTCACCGGTACGGCTCTTAAGTTGTCTCAGACGTGTTCTAGCACTTCCCAGAAAATCTTCAGTAGAAACAGCGATTGAGCTTGTATCTGCATTGATAGAATCACGTTCTAGTTGCCCATAGGTCTGTAGATTTACGCCTGGGATTTTATTCAATCCTCCAATTGCATACTTATCAATAAATCGTCCAACGCCACTAGAAGATTCTGGCTCGTTGTCTTGATTTTCTCCTTTACCCGGCTTCTCAAAGGCTTTACGCGATTCGTCAGCTGCTTCCCTCGCCGCTTCAGCCGACTTATGAAAGCTTGTTACTAATTCTGTGTTTACGGCTTGATTAAGAAGGTTGATTACCTCTAGTAATGCAAATATGCCAGCAGTCCACATCACGGCCGGAGATCGGTTCAGCATGGAAGCTACAGCATTTAAGCCACCCATTAAAGTCCCACCCGCAGCCTTGGTAAGAATGAACTCCATTGCAATTGTTCGCAGCGCCATGACCATTCTTCCGAGCATCACAGTAGCCAGAGTAGCAACAGCGATCGCCACCTCTTTAGCAATAGAACCAATACCCTTGAGAGTGGTTGCAAGTAAGTTCATGCCACTGACTACGGCAGGTGCGATCGCTCCCCCAATGGTCTGTTGTAGTTCCAAAAAAGCATTTTGTACACCAAATACAGCAGACGCAGCATTACCAGATGCGGTTTTAGCGGATTCCCCAAATTCTGCCTGTAATTGTTTTCCAAACTTAGGGAGAAAATCATCCGATAGGATTTCCCCTGCGTCCAGCATCCTGGTAAATTCTTCCTGAGTTTTGCCAGTTGCTCTAGCTGCGATCGCCATAGCTCCAGGGATGCGATCGCCTAGTTCAAGTCTCAATTCTTCAGCACCTACCTTGCCTTTGCTTTCCATTTCAGCTAAGGCAGATATTGACGCTTGAGTGTCTTCCGAGCTAAGGCTCAATACCGTACTTGCATCGGAGATACCAGTAAAAATCTCTTTAGCGGGCTTGCCTTCTAGCGCTGTGTTTCTTGTAGCGGCCGCTAATTTAGTGAAACCTGCGGTAGATGCTTGTAGTGGTATCCCCAAATCATCAACAGTTTTTTTGACAAATGCCAAGTTTTGACTACCCGCACCACTTCCACCAGAGGCAAAATCTAGCGCGGTTTTCATCCTATCTAGTTCTGTATAAGCTTTAAACGCATCTATAGATACTTGTTTTAAAGCATCCTGTAAAATAAATACACCTTGAAAGGCGAAAAATCCACCTATAGCTGTTTTTAGTAGATTAGCGGCTTTACTAAGTCCCCCTAGCTGCTCTATCATCGGAGGCTTGGACGGTGTTTGACCCAGTACAGAAATGTTTTCTCGCAGAACTTGATTATATTCCTGCATCTGCTGGATCTCTTTCTCGCTAATACTTGACTTATTAGCGATCGCCTCTGAACCACTACTAGCGGAGCGCAACTTTTGAGCTACTGGCTGCAGTTCTTTGCCTTTGACAATTGAGGGATTGATATCAGCCAAGCGCTGCTTATCCTCATCAATTCTTCCACCTACTTCAGTAATTCGATTGTTTACGTCCTGAAGATTTGCTTTGGATTTACCCGCACTTATTTTACCAACTTCAGCCAATAATTTATTAATTTCTGCTTCGTTTTGGCGGATCTGAGCTTCGATTACTTTAGCTTCTTTCTCAGCAGCTTGACCCGCGACGATTTGACCCTCAACATCAACCAGCAACGCTTTAGCCTGCTGGCTTAGAGACTGTGCCTGTTTTCTAATCGCGTCTGTTCGGTATCCTTTTAACTCTCCGAATATGGATTTACCTGGAACTGGAGCAGCTTCTTTGACCTCTGGAATATATTTCTCTAGTTCTACGGGTGCGGTTTCGAGTCCATATTTGTTCCTGACATCATTTACCTTTCTAGTGGTTTTTCTGTTGGAACGTGCTTCGTTATAAGCATTTCTACTCTCTACTTCTTCTGCTTCCTGTGTAGCTTGCTGCTCAAATTGTGGTAAGTAAGTATCAATTTTTTTGGCATTGGCTTCAGCCTTCTTGATTAAATCATTAAGTACCTTATTAGCTACTTCTTCCTGCTTCTCTACTTCTACCTTTAGGCGCTTCAACGATTCTTTTGAGTGTGCGATCGCCTGATTCCTCAGTTCCTCAAGCGCCACATCAGTTTTATCCATCCCAGGTGAAGAAAATGGTGTTTCTGCTTCAAGAGGTTTAGAGCCAGGAAGCTCCCAAGGTGGCACAGGTATTTTATTGGCTCTAGCTCTAGGCTTATTGTCACCCCAAGGATCTGCTATTTGCTCAAACTTGGAGTCCTTTGGCAATTCCCAAGGAGGAGTAGGGAGTTTCGTGCTTGTTTTTGGAGTGAACCCCATTGATTCATTAAGCTTCTGCTTAATTTCTTCGGTCTGTTTATCAAGTTCTTCAAGCGTTCCAGAGAATGGTTTAATCCCCATTGATTCGTTGAGTTTTTTCCTAATCGCCTGGGTTTCCTCATCAAGCAATTCCATCGCCCCCACAACTTCAGGGGTTCCTTGTTTAATACCCATAGACAGACCCTCGGTGATAAACCGACCGATCGCCTGAAACACCTTGGACGGTGATTTGATTTGTAAAACTTGCTCAACTATATTTGGCAGTGATTCTGCCATTTCCTTGGCTGCGGCGATCGCCTCCGACTCTCCACCACCAATACCGGAGGCGATCGCATTGGGTAAATTTTGCCCAATTTTTACCCCTGAAGTTTTGAGTCGCTGATACTTATCTTCTACTTGATCGACAAATGGGAAAGCCTTGACCTGTTCTGTGGCTAAAGGATCTTTGGCAAATTCTGATTGTACTTTCTGGACTGAGCGAGTAATCGCAGCTTTACTCTTTGAAGCTTCATTAGTATTGTTATTTTTCTCGATTTGGCCAATTGCTATTAAATTGGCTCTAATCTCATCAAGTTCTTTTTTGCCTTCAGCAGCAAGTTTGACGAACATATCAATCTGTTCATTGACCGTCTTGAAGTCGCCCAGCTCCTGAGCTGCACCGATCTGATTCTTGAATTCTGAGGATTTCTGCTTAAATTCTTCACCTATTTGTTTGGCTCGCTCCTGTAACCCCATGCCAGGATTTTCAATCTGCTGAATCGGTGGAGGTGCGATCGCTTCTGGTTGAACAGGAATTTTCTGTTCTAGTTTCGCACTTCCCAAGGACTTAAGCTGTTCGGGAAGTTGCCGCATCTGCGAGATTATACTCTCAAAGGTAGACTTAATCTCATTAGATAATTTAGTAATTTCATCATTAGCTAGAGATTCAATACTGGCCGACTTTTCTAATAATGGCTGGAGCGACTGAATAAGACTGTCGGAGGATGCGATCGCCTGTTTCATCTCTTGGCGAATATCGACTCCTTTTTCATTAAAAGATTTTGTCAGTTCGGCTATTTTTTTGAAAGATTCTATTTGAATACCTTCAACAAAAGGGCCTATTTTCACTCCTCCGACTCCGAAATTCGACTGAAATTGCTCCAGGGATTGTTCTCTCTGAAGTTTGCTAGTTATTTCCGGCGTATTCCTATGCTGAAATGTATAAGCATCAGCTTCTAATTTGCGGTAGAGTGGTTGGTACTCTTTGCGTTGTACGCTGGTTGATCCCTCAATATTTTGTCCAAATTTTTTGATTTCTTCGGCATTCGGAGAAAGTAGATCGCTATAAGAGCTAGATTTGGATTTACCAAAATCTGCCTGAACCGCATGGCGCAACTCATGAGTTAGAGTACCTATGTCGGATTCTTGAATTTCTCCTTTTTGGAGTCTTTGATATATGTCAGGCTTTACCCTGACCGTATTTTTCGTATAATCATAAGTCCCATGAGACACACCCAGATTAGCGTCAGGGATTATCTTGGGCATTGCTCCAGGTGGTACTTGCACGCCAGAAAGCTTCGTTACTTCATCAAATACTTTCTGATAGATAGAAGTAGAGGCGACAGGATGTTGAGGGACAGGCTGTCCAAGAGTGCGTTTAGCAAAGGATTCTTGTGCTAGAGCAATTGATGGCTTTAGTTTTTCTCTTTCTCCAATGATTTCGTTACCTCTGTCATACTTCTGCTCTGCTCCTGTGGCGATTTTCTCCCTACTACTAGCAATGAATCTATCAGCACGGGAAATCATTTTATCAGTGTGGCTAATTTCATCAGATGCAGCAAGCGCTATATGAGGGTTGCCTCCAGACGTAATTTGCTCTTGGACAAGCTTTTCTAAATCAGCTTTTTTATT
>Ga0116226_10001708_pt1 | contig 19088 bp, 18 predicted proteins | sample S1TSphfallax_FD_89692 | JGI IMG/M metagenome (GOLD analysis project Ga0116226, IMG submission 89692) | Host-associated microbial communities from peat moss isolated from Minnesota, USA - S1T2_Fa - Sphagnum fallax MG | ecosystem: Host-associated > Plants > Peat moss > Unclassified | place: USA... | reverse complement strand
TCGCCGAGGTCGGCCAAAGCGTCGCTTTCTCCATGACCGGGCAGCTCCAGCGCGACCACCGACCGCGACTCGCCCAGAGCGACGATCAATTCCCGCCATGCCGTGACCGAACTTTGCGCGCCATGCAGCAACAACAGCGGCGGATCATCAGCATCGCCCGCGCGCAGCGTTCTCAGCTGCAGGCCTGACACGTCAAGATAATCCTGCGGGCAGGGATGGCCCGTCGGACGTGTGGGCGCAGTTACTCCGGACAGGAAGGTGCCGACGAATCGATGCAGCAACTCGCAAGCATCGCTTTGCGCCTCAGCCGCAGTGGCATGACGGCGGATGCACGCCGCGGCCGGCAACGGCGGCAAGCGCTGCAAATGGGAAGATAGCGGGTCGCTCGGATATCCGAGAATGAAATGCGGCGTGCCGATATGGGGTAGATCCCGTTCCGGTTGGTAACGGAACGCAGCCCGGTACGCATCTCCGTAGCGTTCTCCACTGCGCAGCCAATCGTTGAGAGCCGCCTGAATCACCATCGGCTCGGATGCATCCATGGTCATGCGGCCGGCCGCCGTGCGCCGGTACCAGGGAAAGAACACGCTTTGATCCTTCAGGCGCGACCAAGCCCACGCCAGATGCGCACCATCCCACCGGGCAACGAAGTCCGGCGCATAGTGTTGCAGCATATCCCCGCGCTCATCGGCATCCAGGCACATCAATCCCACCATCACCGCGACGGCAACACGGTGCGCGTGCCGGCGTGCAAAAGCATTGGCGATGCTGGCGCCGGTGTGGAAGCCAAAGATGCCGGCCCGCTCGATGCCGAGCGCATCCATGAACAGCGCCACTCTGTCGGCGAGTTCTTCGATGCTCGATATGGGCTGCGCGAGGGGATCCGATGCCCCATACCCCGGCATGTCGGGGGCAAAGACGCTATGCCGCTGCGCCAGTCGCCGCATCATGGGTTCGCACTCCCGCGAGGAGGTGGGTGTTTGGTGCAGCAACAGCACCGGCGGACCATGACCTGCGCGACGATAGTGAACCTGCCGTCCCATCACGGCGGCGAATTGCCGGAGGATTCGCGTTGCCATGACGTGAGTATCAGAGACGGTTAAGGTCCGGCGCCCGGTGCCGCGATGTATTTGAGCGCCGCGGCGAGCGAAATCACCTCCGCATATTTTGCCTGCAAGTCGAACAAGTTGGCTTCATGCGGCTCCGGAGCACGATCACCGACCGCATCGCGTACCACCACGGGAATGAATCCGCATTGGCAGCAATCCACGGCGCTGGCGCGCACGCAACCGCTGGTCGAGACACCGGCGATCAGCAAGGTATCGATTTGCAGCGAAGTCAGTGTGGAGGCAAGCGAGGTGCCGAAAAATGCACTGGCATATTGCTTGCCGATGACCGTTTCGCCGGCCTGCGGCTCCAGCCCGCGCGCAAACTTCGCGAATTCCGGATGCAATCCGCGCTCGAAGCAGCGCAGCGCGGGCACCTTGCGAAAAAACACGCCGCCGTCACGGCCGCCGGGCTGGTATTCCACATAGGTGTGCACAATGGGAAGTCGCGCATCGCGCGCAGCCTGCAACAACTTTACGGCCGCATCCCGCACCAATTCCACGCCCGCATACAAAGGCGATTCTTTCGCGAGATACGCCTCCACGAAGTCGATGATCAGGAGTGCCGGGTGCCGGCCGGGCTCGATTCGGTGGCCGAAGCCGCCCTTGGCGTAGTTCTCCTGCAATGTCATGTGAGCAATGTCATGTGAGCACCGTCTGCCGTAACGCTTCCCCTTGGGCCAGCCGGTCGAATCCGGCATTGATGTCCTCCAACCGCATCGTGCCGGCAAGCAGCCGGTCGACCGGCAACTTGCCCTCTTGGTACCACTGAATGTACCTCGGTATATCTCGTGATGGCACGCAGCTGCCGAGGTAGCTCCCCTTGATGGTCCTCTCCTCGGCAACGATGCTCACATGCGGCACGGTAAACGCTACCCGGGGATGCGGCAAGCCCGCCGTGATGGTCGTGCCACCCCGGCGCGTGATTTGGTACGCCAGCTCCATGGCCTGCATGGCGCCCGCCATTTCAAAGGCGAAATCGACCCCGCCGTGGGTAGCCTCGCGTACAGCGTCGACCACATGCGGATCCGACGCATTGAACGTATGCGTCGCGCCCAGGCGGCGCGCCAGCTCGAGCTTTGCCGCGGAAAGATCCAGCGCCACGATGATGCTCGACTCCCGGTACACGGCTCCCAAGAGTGCCGCGAGGCCGACTCCACCGAGTCCGATGACCGCCACGCGCCTGCCGACGCCCAATTGCGCGGTGTTGATCACCGACCCGGTTCCGGTGATCACCGCGCATCCGAACACGGCGGCCTCCTCGAAGCTCAAGGAGTCATCCACGCGCACCAACGAATGCTGTGAAACCGTCGCATACTCGGCAAAGGCCGAGACGCCCAGATGATGGTGCAGGTCGCGGCCGGAGCGGTGTAATCTCCTGGCACCCGAGAGCAGCGTTCCCACCGAGTTGCTGGCGAAGCCCGGTTCGCACAGCGCCGGACGCCCGTCGCTGCACGGCCCGCAATGGCCACAACTTGGGACGAACGTGGTGACGACATGATCGCCCGGCCTGAAGTCCGTCACGCCAGGGCCGATCTCCTCGATCGTTCCGGAAGCCTCGTGCCCCAGCACCATCGGCAGCGGCCGCGGGCGGTTGCCGTCGATGACGGACAGATCGGAGTGGCACAGCCCCGCTGCCCGGATGTGCACCAGAACCTCGCCCTCGCCCGGACCGTCCAATTCCACCTCGGCAATTTCCAAAGGCCGGGACGTGCCGTAAGGCGCGGCAGCGGCGCTTGCACCGAGCACGGCGGCTTTGATCTTCATGAGGCCGCTTTCACCCATCCGCCGTCGGCAGTCACGCTGTTGCCGGTGGCTGCGGCGAAGCGATCCGACAGCATCCAGACGATCATCGCCGCCATCTCCTCCGGTTCCGCGATGCGCCGCTGCGGCGCGTCCTTGACCAACTGCTGCTCGGCCTGCTCCAGAGTGATTCCCGACTGCTTGGCCAGCATATGCGCGTAGTTGACGAGCCGTTCCGTCCTGGTTGGACCTGGGTTGAAGATATGGAAACGAATTCCGTGTGCGGCCGTCGCATCGGCGAGACCCTTGTTGATGGCATGCAGCGCCGCGCCGACGGCCGATCCCGGCAGCATATACATGTTGGGCTGGCGGCCGATGTTGCCGCCGATCGTGACGATCACGCCGGCATGCTGCGCCTTCATCACCGGGATGACCGCGGTGATCAAACGCAGCGTGGCAAAGAACTTCAACTCGAAACTCGAACGCCAGGCAGCCTCGCTCAACGTCAATGGATCACCGCCGCTGGTTGCGCCGGCGCAGTTGACCACGCCGTCGATTCTTCCGAAATGTCGCTGCGTTTCCTCAACGATACGCTGCGCCGAACCCACCTCGTTCATGTCGCAGGCGATGATGGTCGCCTCGGAAGGCAGGTGCGCTTTGAGCGCCTCGAGAGCCGCGCCGTCGCGCGATACCAGGGCAATCTTGGCTCCCTCCTTTGACAGATAGCGCGCGGTTGCGGCACCGATTCCCCTGCTCGCTCCCGTGACGATGAACGCGCGATCCTTCAATTCGAGATCCATTTTACTCCCCTTGCAATGATCTGCTGAAGCAACGGTCGAATGTGGCCGAATGACACGTCAGTAGGAGCGTGGCAAATCGAGCACATGCTCGGCCAGGTAGGCCAGAATCAAATTGGTCGACACGGGTGCCACCTGATACAAGCGCGCCTCGCGGAATTTGCGCTCCACGTCGTATTCCTCGGCGAATGCGAAACCACCGAAGGTTTGTACGCATGCCTCGGCCGCCTGCCACGAAGCCTCGGAAGCCAGCAATTTCGCGATGTTGGCTTCCTCGGCGATGCGTTCACCCGATTCGAAACGATGCGCCGCGTGCAGTACGGCATGTGCGGCGGCGCAGAGTGCGGCATAGGCGCGTGCCAGCGGAAACTGTATGCCCTGATTCATGCCGATGGCACGGCCGAAAACGCGGCGATCACGCGCATAGGCGGTTGCCGTGTCGAGAAACCAGCGTCCATCGCCGATGCACTCGGCGGCGATCAGCGTGCGCTCCGCGTTCATACCGTCGAGAATGTAGCGAAAACCCCTGCCCAGCTCACCGACCAGGGAGTCGGCTGGAACCCGAAGATTCTCGAAGAACACCTCGGTGGTCGAGTGATTCATCATGGTGCGTATGGGTCTGATCGAGAGTCCCCTGCCCAGTGCTTCTCGCATGTCGATCAAGAACACCGACAACCCATCCGTCCGTTTCTGTAGTTCGCTTTGCGGGGTCGTTCGCGCGAGCAACAGCATCAGATCGGAGTGCTCTGCGCGCGAAGTCCAGATTTTTTGGCCATTGATGACGAATTCATTGCCCTCGCGCAAGGCGGAAGTACGAAGCGCGAGCGTATCGCTGCCGCTGCTGGGCTCCGTCACACCGAATGCCTGCAGCCGGACCTTGCCGGCGGCGATTTGCGGCAGCCAGAGCTGCTTTTGATGGGCCGTTCCGTGACGCAGGAGCGTACCCATCATGTACATTTGCGCGTGGCAGGCGCCGCCGTTGCCGCCGCTCGCATGTATTTCCTCGAGCACCGCAGCTGCGGCGGCGAGGCCGAGGCCGCTGCCGCCGAATTCCTCCGGTATCAAGGCACCCAGGAAACCCGCCTCGGTCAGCGCGTCGACGAATGCCGTGGGGTATGCGCGCTCGCGATCCAGCTCCCGCCAGTACTTACCTGGAAAGCGCTCGCACAAGGCGCGCACGGCTGCGCGAATTTCCACCGTATCGGGGTCGACGATCATGGCGTGAACCGCGGCGGGCGGCGCTCGAGGAAGGCGCGCATGCCTTCGGCTGCATCGGCTTCGAACAGGGCATCCTCGGCCTCTTGATCGCCATCAGCTGCGCCGAATATCCTGGATTCCAAGCGCAGCATCTGCGCCTTGGTCTTGCGCTGCGCGGCGGGAGAGCAGGACTGCAATTGTCCGATGAGCTCATTCACCGCGGATTCGAGATCCTCTTGCGTCGTGAGCCGTTCGATGAGTCCGACTTGCAGCGCTTCCTGTGCCGTGATTCGACGACCCGTGAACAACATGTCGCGGGCGCGCGCGCCGCCGATGCGAGCCGTGAGACGTGCCATCTCGATCTCGCTGTACAACATGCCGAGCTTCGCGGGCGGCGCCGCGAATACGCTGCGCGGCGTGGCGATGCGCAGATCGCAAGCGAGCGCAAGGCTCAGACCGGCGCCGAGGCAGTACCCGTCGATCGCCGCGATCGTGATGCGCTCGAACCGGTAAACCAATTCCTGCGTCGCGCGCAATTCGCGATAAAGCGCGCGCAGTTGCGGCGGATCGGCACGCAGGCGATCCAGTTCGCCGATATCGGCGCCACTCGCGAATGAGCCGCCGCTGCCTTCGATCACCACGATCGCGCAGGCGCTGTCCCTCTCGAAGCCGGCGAACGCACGGCGCATCGCCGCGCAAACGGAGCGCGTCAAGTTATTGCGGGATTCCGGCCGCGTCAGCTTCAGGCGTGCCACTCCGCCTTCAACGGCTACGATGAGACCCGATTCCATGCTGCTGTCGAGCGTCGTCAATGGCGCTGCGTCAAACCCAAAGCCGCGCGCGTCTCGGCCGGCGTCATGACCGTCACGTCCAGGAGGCTCAATATCTTGAGCGCCTTGTCGACGAGTTCGCCGTTCGACGCCAGGCGCCCCGCTTCCAGGTACAGGTTGTCCTCGAGTCCCACGCGAACATTGCCGCCCAAGATCGCAGCCTGTGCGACCATGGGAAATTCCGACTTGGAGATTCCGAACGCGCCCCACTGCGCGCCCGGCGGGAGCGCGTTTCGCAGCGCCAGCATCGCTTCCGTGGTCGCGGGCGTGCCGCCGGCAATTCCCAGGCACAACTGAAAGAGGGGAGCGCCGTCGATGAGGCCGCAGTCGATCAAATGCCGGGCAATTTCCACCTGACCGTAGTCGAAAACTTCGAGTTCGGGCTTGACGCCCAGCTCCTGGGCGAAACGCGCCATGCGCTCGAGATCGCCCACGCGGTTGATGGCCACTTCTCTGCCGAAATTCATGCTCCCGCAATCAATGGTGCAGATCTCCGGCAGCAGTTCGCGTACGTGTTCCATGCGCTCGAGCGGCTTCGCCATGTCGGTGCCGGTGATCATGATCGAGGGGTCCTCGTCATCGAGAACGAGACGCCCGCCCATGCCGCAGGTGAGATTGAGCACCACGTCGGTTGCCGATTCGCGGATCCGGGCCACGACTTCACGAAAATGCGCGGGGTCCCGCCCGCCCTCGCCCGTCGCCGGATCGCGCACGTGGATGTGCACGGTGGAAGCGCCGGCCTTCGCGGCCTCGATGCACGCGGCGGCGATCTGCGCGGGAGTGACCGGCACGCCGGGATGCTTTTTGGTGGTCGAACCTGCGCCCGTAACCGCGCAGGTCAGCATGATTTTCTTGCGGCTCATCGGGCGCCATCCACCGCCGGCACCCCGGCGAGATCGATTTCCAATTGCGTATCGAGCCTGCGCACCAGCTGCCGTTTGACGAGATCGCCGCCCTGGCTCTCGAAATGCTCGTCATGCTCCTCCAGATTGCGATTCGTTTCGTTGGTGACGATGGCCACGAAATTGGTGGCATCGAGCAGCGGGAAAGGCACTTCGTGCCAGGTGCCGATGTGCATGCAGATTCCGGCGGAACCGTCGAAGTAAAAGCCGCGCACGTTGGCAAGGTCGGGCAGATCTTCACGTGCTTCATCGATGCTGCCGTCGGGCCTCTTACGGGTCGGCTCCCCGAGCACCATGATGAACGGTCTGCCGCCGAGGGAGATGAAGGTCTGCGTGTGCTTGTTGTGGTACTCCATCCACTTGATGATCGGTGCACGGCGGTTGAACGTCACCAGGTTCAGCATCATGTCGTCGTTCGAAACAAACTTGGCCGGCGTGCGCACCTGCACGTCATTGCCGTAATAATCGATGCGCCCCTTGACCTCGCTGTCCGGCGGCCCGATCAGATAGCCATAGGGAGCGAGCGCTGCGGCGCTGGCCCGCTGCACCGGTACGAGCAGGCGGCGGACAGCGGGTGCGGTGTTGAGGGCATTCATGCGGAGGTCTCCGGGTGTGGGTGCGCGAGGCAGGCGGCGGCAATTTGGCGGCGGGTCAGAACGCATGCGCCGCGCGCTGCAGCGACTCGGTCGAGAAAGCGCTCGAATGCGCCGATGCGTCCCGGGCGGCCGATGATGCGCAGGTGCACACCCAAGGACATGATGCGCGGCTGCGCCAGCGCCTCGGATTCCTTCAGCAGCCAATCGAGCGTGTCGCACGCATATTTCGACCATTGATCAGGTGTGTAGGACGGATGATTCCACATCTTCATGTCATTCGTATCGAGCGCATAAGGAATGACCAGTATGGGGCGTCCATGGCCATGATCCCAGAACGGTACATCGTCCGAAAAATCATCCATGTGATAGGTGTATCCGGATTCCACCAAGAGACGCCGGGTATTGGGCGTGGTGTAGTACCTCGACAGCCAGCCGGCCGGCCGGCGACCGGTCGTGCGTTCGATCGAGTCGCGCGCCTTCACGATGAACTCCCGCTCGCTGGTTTCATCCATTTTGAGCTGCACGATCCAACGGTGTCCGTGGGCGCAGACCTCATGATCGCCCGCCGCGATCAACGCCGCCACATCCGGCGCCAACTCCAGAGCCTCGGCCGCACAAGTCCAGGTCGACTGCATACGCCGGTCGCGCAACAGTTTGGCGATGCGCGGTGCGCCTTGATTGAGTCCGTATTGGTAGTTGCTCTCATTCGGCAGATTGCGCAACGGTTCACGTGCAAACATTCCGAGTTCATCGACCGGTTCCATGGTCGCATCCCCGCGGGCGATCGACATCTCCGCGCCCTCCTCCACATTCACGACGAGCGACACGGCGACTCGCGCGCCGGGCCGCCATTCTGAAGGCGCCGGATGCGGTTGGCGGCCCGTACGAGGATTCATGGATGTAGTGTACGGGCACAAGTGTCGGCCTCGGCATGCTCACGGCCCGTGTCCGAAATGCGGGCGAGTTGGCCAACAATCGGCCATCCTGCCCCGATTCCTAGGCAGCACCGACTGCAGCTTTTATATAGTGACACCACCGCGTGCGAGCAAGGAGTATCACGATGAGCGAAACGAATTCAACCACTGTCATCACCCGGCGACGGGCACTCGGCGCGGCAGGGGCAGCGCTCGGCGCGAGCGCCGCCCTCGGCGTCGGGCTGCTCGCCACTTCCAGCGGCGAGGCCAAGACGAAGACGGCACCCCGCATACCGATACGCTTCGACGATCCGGTCTGGAATCGCGAAGCCAACGCCCGCCTGGAAGCCGACACGAACGGCTCGCAAGTATTCGGCCGCTGCAGCGGCATCGTCTGCGGCGTCAGGCCCGGGGAGGCCGTACGGCCGCTGTTTCGCTTCGAGGTTTTCAGCACCATCCGCGTACTGCGACAGTCGGACGGCAGCTACCAAAGAATGACCAAGGAAACCATTCTGTACGCCGATCCCGCAACCGGCGCCATGCTCGATGAGTGGGAGAATCCTTATACGGGCGAACGGGTCAAGGTCGTGGACGTGGCCAATGATCCGTACAACTGGATCATCGCGTCGACCGTCCAGCCCCCGGCCATGCCCGGAATCGTCACGACCGGACAAGCCGTTCCCGGCGGCAAACCCTATCTCATGAATTGGACCGACTTCGATACCGACACGGTGGTGCTGACCGTGGATGGCCATGCGTACTATCCCAACAAGCTGGATCCGGCAAAATGGCCGCGCGAGTCCGCGGGTGCCATGCTGCAAACATCCGAGCTGTTTCGCTACTTCGTCAACAAGTCCGACCTGGAAGACCCTTCCCAGACTCATGTGCCCAGCAATGGCAACTGGGTACGCGTGCAACCGTGGCTGCCCTGGATGCTCATGGGTCAGGCGCCGGGACACGTTCTCTACGATGGTGTGTTCCGCCGCTACCGCAACACCGACTATTTTCCCAAGCCCGTGCTCGAGCGGATCCAGACCAAATATCCCCAGTACATGACTGCTCCCACGACCTGGTACGGGCCCAACTACTCGAGTCTCGAACACTACGCCATGGAACAAACACCGGCTCCGGCGAAATAGTCCAAACGTGAGTTCGCCTGAATGACGCCGGTGCGTGGGACGGCGCTGATCATCGGCGCAGGTTTGAGCGGCTTGACCACGGCATTGGCGTTGGTGCACGCGGGTTGGCGCGTTCGCGTTTGTGAACAGGCTCGGGTTCTCGGCGAGGTGGGTGCCGGCATCACCCTCAGTCCCGGCGCTTTACGGGGCTTGGCATCGGTCGGGCTGGAGGAGGAGATACTCGCCGTCTCGCTCCCTGTGCCCGACATTGCATTCCTGCACCATCGAACGGGCGAACTGCTGGCCGGCGCGCGCAACGCCGGTGCGCGGTCTGACGCGAAGGCACCTGGGCCGGGAAGCGGTGTTCCCCGTCACATTCACCGTGCAGACCTGCATGCCATTCTCGTGCGCGCGCTGCACCGCCTGGATCCGCAGATGATCGAAACCGGTCAGCGATTGACCGCTGTCCAACAAGGCGCGACGACGGTCGCGCAATTTTCGGACGGCAGCAGCCGCGAAGCGCAGGTACTCATCGCCGCGGACGGCACCCGGTCGATCGTGCGCCGATCGCTGTTCGATGCAGCGCCGCCGCTGTTTGCCGGCCAGGTGGCATTTCGCTGTCTGATACCCGCCCACGAAGCGGCGCCGTTCCTGGCGCAAGGCCATGCGGCGGTGTTCATCGGCGCTTCGCGTATCTTCAACCGCTATTTGATTCGACACGGAACGCTGCTCAACGTGATCGGCATCGCCAAATGCGACCTCTGGCGTGAGGAAGGCTGGAATGTACGGGCGACCCCCGCGGAATTCTTGGAACAATTCGCCGGGTTCCACCCCAGCGTTTTGTCGCTCATTGAACTTGCGCCGGCGGATAGTCTGATCAAGTGGGGTCTGTTCGTTCGTCCGCCCTTACACGAGTGGAGCGCGGGCAACGTGATCTTGGTCGGGGATGCGGCACATCCCATTTTGCCGTTCCTCGGACTCGGCGCCGCGTTGGCAATCGAAGACGGCATCGTGCTGGCGCGTGCTCTCGCATTGACCGCCGATGTGCCGATCGCCTTTGCGGCCTTTCAACGGGCGCGCCGGCAGCGGGTCGATGACATCCGCGCCCAGTCGATCCGTCAGGGCGAGATCATACAAGCCGATGATCCCGCCCGATCCGGCGTACGGCAATCGCCGTCGCAGAATACCGCGCTCTTCGACTACGATCCCTGCACCGTCCCGGTCACGCTCTCGGGTCAATCCACCAGTTGACCGCCGTCCACGGCCAGCATCGCCCCGGTGATGAAGCCGCTGGCGGGGTCGAGCAGAAACGCCACCGCCGTTGCCACGTCGTCGGTCGTTCCGATCCGGCCGATCGGATGCAGCCGCGCAATGCTCTCGAGAAACGCGCCCGGTTCCACGCCGCTCTGCAGATTACTCCACAGCATGGGCGTGTCGACGGCGCCCGGCAGTACTGCATTGACCCGCACCTTGAACCGGCCGCCCGCCTTCGCCGCGAGTCTGGTCAGCGTCAACGCCGCGAATTTCGAGACGCAATACGCGGCCGCGTCGGGCACCGCGATGTGTGCGGCACCGGAGGAAATATTCACGATGGCGCCGCCGCCGCTGCCGGCCATGGCCTTCATCGCCAGGCGGGTACCCATGAATGCTCCGTCGAGATTGACCGCCATGTGGCGGCGCCACTGAGCCAAGCTCAAGTTCGTGAAGGGAGTGGCGGGCTCGAGCACGCCCGCGTTGTTCACCAGTCCATACAAGGTGCCGCATTCGGACACGATGGCATCGATCGTGCGTGTCCAGTCCTGCTCCGAGGTCACGTCCAGTTCGATGGCCCGCCCCGGCGCCGGACCCACTCTTGTTTCCCGCATCGCAGATCCGGGCCGTCCCGCCCGATACACACAAGCGCCGCGCGCGGCCAGATCCTTGGCGATTGCGGCGCCGATGCCGCCGCGAGCGCCGGTCACCAGCACCGCCCGACCTGCGAAACTGTCGGCTGATGTCACGGTTCAGCCCTTGCTGAGCTTCTCCAGGATGGCGATGCTGGCGTTCTCCGCCGCCTCGCATGCCCCTTCGACGCCGGCGTGGATGCGGCAGTTGTGTTCGCCGGCAAAGTACAGCGCGCCGACCGGGCGCCCGACGATGTCGGCATAGCGGGCGATGTCACCCGGCGCGAAGTACGCGATATGCCCTTTCGAGAACGGATAGGTCGACCAGTTGTGGATGTATTCGACCTGCAACTGGCCGGCCGCCGCGGGCCGCAGGCGCACGATTTCATCGACGACCGCCTTTCCCAGCTCGGATGAACTCAGCCGGTTCAACCCATCCATGGCGCGGCCGTGACAGAAGGCGACCAGAACCCCTTTCGGATCCACGCGCGACGGCAGGTGGGCGATGAACTGGATGCGATTGTCGGTCCACATGCTGGCGGGCAGGCCGTCGGCTTCCCAAAACGGCGTATCGAACTTGAGAAAGATTTGAACGGTTTCACTGTAGCGCTGCGCCTTGAAAGCCTGCCTCTGCTGCGCAGGTAGCGCGCCGGAAATCTGAATGTCCCTCATCACCGACAGCGGCATCGTGGCGATGCAGGTTCGCGCCCGGTAGATACTGCCATCCTTGCAGGTGACAACGACCGATTCCGGCTTGGCGTCGATGTGTACGACGATTTTGTTGAGTGCCACCGGGCGCTCGAGCGAGGCCGCCATCGCGTCGGTGAGAGCGCTGGTCCCATCGCGGAAAATGCTGTACGGGCCGTTCTTCGCCTCCCAAGCGTAGTAGTAATTCTTGCGCATGAAATCGAGCGCATTCGCATCGTCCAGATCGCGCGCCGCGATGCCGACGTTCATGAGCCGCAACGCCTCCGCGGACGCGCCGCCAAGCCGCGCATATTCACGCACCGACAGCCGGTCGAGGTGCGCATTTTGCGGTTTCTGCCAATCGCTCAAATCCACGAGCGGATTGTTCTTCAAGAGATAATGCGGGACCAGAGCGGTGGGCGGCAGCGCCTTCTCGTCCGGCGCCAGCCGATTCGTGGGCGAATCGGCCCACTGGGCGGTTGGCGCCGCGCCCGCGACGCTCACGGCGAGCGGCGGCATGCGGGTCTCCGCCATGGACCCCTTCGGTGGATCCATCAAGGCCACGCCCAAGTCCGAGGCATTGGCGCGTACGCGGCCGTAACCGAAGCCGATTTGCTGCGCGCCCAGTTCCGGGGCGCCGCTGACGTTGCGGGCGGTCCAACAGCGACCGCCAACCCGTGGGCTGCCTTCGAGCACCGCCACGCTCAGTCCCGCTTGCGCGAGCATGCGGGCTGCATGCAGACCGGAGATGCCGGCGCCGAGAATCAACGTATCGAAGGCCTCAGGCTGCTGCGCCCATGAAGGCAGTGCCGTGGCTGCGAGCGCGGCCGCGCCAGCCTGCAACACGGCGCGTCGAGATAGTCCGTTGCGTTTCATCGAGGGTGCCGCAGGTGGTTCATGGACATAGCGTGGCGCAAATCGCAAGCCCGCGCCACGCGTACCGCCGACATTCCCGAATAGCGGGTGTTGCTCACCTCTGTAGGATGAATTCGGCGGCCCGCTCGGCAATTGCGATGACCGGTGCGTTGGTGTTACCGCTGGTCACCGTCGGCATCACGGACGCATCGACGATGCGCAAATCCTCGATACCGTGAACCGCGAGCGATGAGTCCACCACATCGTCAACGCCCGACCCCATCCGGCACGTGCTCGTGGGATGCCAGTTGAGGCCGGCCGATGCTCGAAAATAATCGAACCAGTCGTCATCGCTGAGCTCTGTGGCGCCGGGCGCATAGATTTGCGCCCGAAAATCCCGCCCGGGGCCGTCCCTCATGGCTTGCCATGCCAGTCTGCAGCCGCGCAGCAGCGTCAGTCGATCGTGTTCGCTCTCGAGCATCGCCATCGTGATGCGCGGCGCGGCGTCCGGAGCGCCCGACCAAAGCCGCACCCGCCCCCGCACCGCCGGCCGGCAGGGACTCACCACGGCCGTCATACCGTTTCGTCGCATCTCGGCGGCGCTCCCAAACCCGAGGGGCATCAGCTGTATCTGCACATCGGCGCATGGCAGCGATGCATCCGTGCGGACGAAGGCCTGGCAATGATTGGCAGGGCTTGCCGCCGGCCCCGATCCCCGTGCCGCCCAGCGCAAACCGTGTCGCAGTGCGCGCAATCCGTGGCGCTCAGTATTGAACGTGGGAGTGTCGACGAACGCGCTGATCAGGACGTTGACGTGGTCATTGAGGTTGCGGCCCACACCCGGTAGCCGATGAGCGATTGGGAGGCCGTGCGGTTCCAGGGCATCGGGTGGCCCGATACCTGAACGCAGCAGCAACGCAGGACTGCCGATGGCGCCCGCACAGACGATGGTTTCGCGCTCCGCCCGAACATCGCTGAGCCGCCCCCGCTGCTCGATCCGCGCACCGATGCATCTGTCATCCGCGAGCAACAGCTGCAGCGCTTGGGCACGTGTCCACACGGTGAGATTGGGGCGGCGGCAGGCAGCCTCGAGATACGCATCGGCGGCGCTGTGACGGCGGCCGAACTTCTGCGAAGCCTGCGTGATGCCGATCCCCTCCACGATGCCGATGTTGTAGTCATCGACCGCGGGAACGCCGAGCGCGATCAGCGAGTCCATCGTCGAGCGGCAGGCGGCGTTGACATCGTCCAAAAGGCGCACATTCAGGGGACCACCTTGACCGCGCGCCTCGTGCGGAGGTCCGGTCCAGTGTTCCAAGCGGCGCAGGAATGGCAACATCGACGTCCAGTCCCACCCCGCGTTGCCGAGCATCGCCCAGCGGTCATAGTCGGCGGGCAGGCCGCGGACGTACACCATCCCGTTGATCGACGAGGAGCCGCCGATGACGCGGCCGGCCGCCCAGCCAAGCGATCTGCCGTCGAGTGTGGGATCGGGGTCGCCCCGGTAATTCCAGTTGAGACCCGGATCGGCGATCGCTTGCTCGACCAAGCCGGGCACGCGTATGACCGGCCGCGAATCCGTACCGCCCGCCTCGATCAACAGCACGCGCAAATCGCTGCGCTCCGACAGCCTGGCCGCCAGCACCGCTCCGGCGCTGCCGCTGCCGATGATCAAATAATCACACGTGCGATGAATTCTCCGCGTTAGCATGTGTGCAGGTACCGCGTCCGCTGGCCAATATTCGGCCACCTGATGCGGCGCGTTTTTGCAAAGTCAATTTGGAGATCCGCATGCGACAGCCCGGGTATTTTTCGCGTTATGAACAGCTCCACATGCAGCGCGACGAGCACGGTATCCTGGAAGTCAGGTTGCACACGCGGGGCGGCCCGTGCCTGTTCGGCCCGCGCACACACGAACACATGGTGGATGCGTTCTACGACATCAGCCGCGATGCGGACACGCGTGTCATGATTCTGACCGGCACGGGCGAGAGCTGGATAGCCGCCTTCGACGACAGCCAGGCCACACCCAAGGACGACTTCACCATCCCGAAGAATTGGGACCGGGTTTACTGGGAGGGCAAGAAGGTGCTGCAGAACCTGCTCGACATCGATGTACCGGTGATCGCGGCGGTCAACGGTCCGGCGCTGGTGCACAGCGAATACATACTCACCTGTGACATCGTCCTGGCGGCCGACACCGCCGTGTTCCAGGACCTGCCGCATCTCACCTTCGGTCTCGTGCCGGGCGATGGCGTGCATGTGCTCTGGCCTCTGGTGCTGGGGCCGGTCCGGGGACGATACTTCCTGGCCACCCAGCAGAAAATTGCCGCCGATGAAGCCTTGCGGCTCGGGGTCGTCAACGAGGTGCTGCCGATGGATGCACTCATGCCGCGCGCTCGCGCGCTCGCGCTTAAGCTCGCCGCTCTGCCCACCCTGACCCTGCGCTACATGCGGGTCGCAACCGCGCAGCGGCTCAAGGAGTTGGTGGTCCGCGAAGTCGGACATGGGCTCGCGCTGCAGGGCCTGAGCGGTGCCGCCCTCGGCAATCCGGGTCCGCAGCCGCTGCCCCAGGACGTGCGCAGGTAGCGCATGAGCATCCGGCCCAATCTGAGCTCCCTGAAGCGCGGCCTGCGGGCGCTGTCGCTGCTCAATCTGCGCGAGACGCTGACGGCCTCCGATCTCGGGACGGAGCTGCGCCTGCCGCGCACCACGGCACGACGGGTGCTCGACACGTTGGTCGAGGAAGGATATGCCGAGAAGGTTCCCCGCGAGCACAAGTACCGGCTGACGCCCATGGTGAACATGCTGTCGAGCGGATTTTCCGACGAAAGCTGGATCGCGCATGTCGCCGAGCCGTTGCTGTCGAGGAAAACCATCGAGATCGGCTGGCCGCTGGTCGTCGCCACGCCGAGCGGCGACCAGATGATGGTGCGGGTATCGACCGATCGTCTGACACCGCTCGCGCTGGATCATTTTGGCGTTGGATTCAAGACGCCCATGGTCCACGGTACCAGCGGGCATGTGATGCTGGCGTTCATGTCGCAGCAGCACCGTGAACTCACGCTGCAGGTGATCCGCTCTTCCCCGGATCCCAAACAGGCGTTGGCACGCGAGGACGCGAGAATCCGCAAGATGCTGAACTTGGTTCGATCGCAAGGATATGCGCACATCATCTACAGGGAATACCCTGAAGCCTCCGTGGGCGTGCCGATTTTCCTGAATGGCATCGCCCGCGCGTGCCTCCTCATGGGCTATGTGAAGGCGGCGATAAGGCCCGCTGAAATCGTCGAGAAATACGTGCCGCAATTGAAGAGCCTGTCGGAAACCATCACGGCCGGGGTGTCCGAATTGCGCGTCAGGCGTCGCGAGAGCCAACGCATCATTCCGAAGCAGCCAGCCCGATCGCGCAAGTCCGATTGAAGCGTGTGCGGACGGCGGCGCCCGCCTTCACCGGTGCAACGTCGCCGCGAGCCCCGCCAGTGCGGCTGCCTCGTCATTGTCGGGAGCGTCCCCCGCCGCCGCAATTGCCCCCACGACGCGCTGCTGCGAGTCGCGAATGAGGACGGCTCCCGGGATGGGCAGCAACTGACCCTGAAGCGTGGCGGCCAGCGTGGCGCCCAGCAACGCATTGCCGCTCAAGAAGTCGCCAACCGCACGCGACGACATGCAAAAGCTCAACGCCCCACGCGCCTTGGCGATCGCGATATCGATTCCCGAGTGCCCCGAACCATCCTCGCGCGCCGACGCCTGCACGTGGCCGCCCGCATCGAGCACCGCGACCGCGATCGGCGCCAGCCCTTTGGCGCGCGCATGGATCAGCGCCGCGTCTATTGCCTGCATCGCCGCCGTCAGCGTGACATTTTCCATGTGATTTCCTCAGCCAAAGAATCAAGAACCCTTCGCAACATCGTGTAACGCCGCGCGGCCACCGGCGTCAAAAGGGCTGGCCAATATTCGGCCAGCTGCTGCCCCCGTGTCGCCCGCATTCCGGCAAGCGCCCAGATAACGCTTCGGCGTTGCCCGCTGCGCCGTGAAGTTGCACTCGCCGCTGCGCACATCGTGCCTACAATCGAACTTCAGCGCACAGGGTACGCCCATGTTCGATTGCGTACATACGCGTCGTAACAACCTGAATGCTTCACGAGGTGGCATGGATGACTTTCGAAAACAAAACGATTCTGATAACGGGTGCACTCGGCGGCATCGGCACCGAGGTGGCGCGCTCTCTGCACGAAAAAGGAGCAAACGTGATCTTGAGCGATGCGCACGACAGCGCTCGCGCCAGCGAGCCCGGCGTGCGTCAGTTCGTCGAATTGGATGTCACGTCGGAGGCGGGGTGGGAGCGTGTAGTCGGCGACATTGTGGCAAAGCACGGGGCCTTGCACGGCCTGGTGAACATTGCCGGCGTTTTCACGCCCGGGATCGCTTTCGAGGACATGACGATTGCGCAGTGGCGGCACCACATGGCCGTGAATCTCGACGGTACCTTCATGGGGTGCCGATTCGCCATGCGCGCCATGGCCAAGACGGGCGGCGGCGCCATCGTCAATTTCTCCTCGGGTCTCGCACATATCATGCTGAGCGATGCGGCCGCCTACTGTGTGTCGAAGGCCGCGGTGCTGGCGTTGACCAGACTGGCCGCCAAGGCGGGAGGCAAGCACAGGGTGCGGGTCAATGCGGTGTTGCCCGGCGCAATCGATACCCCGATGCTATGGGGCAATCTGCGCGAGGGCCAAGCGCCGCAGGAACTGATCGACATGTTGGTGAAGCAACATCCGATCGGCAGGATCGGCGTGCCGTCGGATGTGGCGCAGGCGGTGGCCTTCCTGCTGGACCCTGCCAATAGCTTCATCACCGGCGCACTGCTCGCGGTCGACGGCGGCCAGTTGGTCGATTGAGCGTCGCGGTCGTTGAATCCGGTGCTGCCGCGCTCCGTCGACGCACTCACTGCTGCGTGGACCACTGAGTCCGAGCGGCCCTCGGCGCTGATCGGGCACCTGACGGCGAGCGCGATCGCGGACAACGCCGGCGACCGGATCTACACGGCCATTCTTGCAGACCGGTCCCGGCGTGAAGCTTCGCGGCTGGAGACCCAGTACCGGCACATGGCACCCCGGCAGCTGCCGCCCCTGTTCGGCGTACCGGTGGCGATCAAGGACAACATCGACCTGTGCGGCGAACCCACCAGCTGCGGCAGTCGTGCACTCGCCCGCGGCGCGCCATTGCGCGACGCCGCCGTCGTACGAAGGCTGGAAAGTCTGGGAGCCGTGGTGATCGGCAAGACCAATCTCGACGAGGCTGCGCTCGGGGCCAGCGGCCGCAATGAACACTTCGGCCGCTGCCGCAACCCGCGCGGAGCTCTGCTGCTGAGCGGCGGTTCGAGCAGTGGCTCTGCGGCGGCTGTGGCGAAACGGCACGTGCTGCTTGCCGTCGGCACGGACACGCTGGGATCCGTGCGGATCCCTGCCGCGCTGTGCGGCGTCGTCGGCTTCAAACCGAGCCATGCGGTGATCCCGATGGACGGCGTGACACCCCTGTACCCGGAGTTCGATACCGTGGGCTTGCTTGCCGGCTCGCTGCCTGACATCGAAAGTGTCTCGAGGTCGCTGGGGCTGGACGCGCAAGCCTCGAGGCCGGCACACGAGCCGCGCATCCTGTTGCTCGCGGATTCCGCGCTGGGCTGGGTCGATGCCGACGTGGCCTCGAGCTACCGTCATTGTTGCGACGTCTTGCGGCGCTCTGCGGCGCTGCAGTTCGCGGAGTTGCCGGCATTTGACTTCGTCGGCGTGAGTCGCGCGGCGCTCTGGGAAGTGTCCAGTGATTTTGCGACGCGCATCGGCTTTCGAGATCCCGCATTCGCCGCGCAGCGCGCGGCGTTGGGAGTGGAATTGCGCCGGCTGTTGGATCGCGCCTCGACGTTGCCTGAGTCGAAGTTGCTCGCCGGAAGAGCGTTGCTGCACGATGCGCGTCAGCGCATCGCCGCGTATCTCGCCGCTGCGGATGCGATTCTCACGCCTACTTGTTCGACCGATGCGATCGGGGCAGCGGCGGACGTGCCCAAAGACATATCAGCCTTTGTGGTTCCGGCCAACCTGGGCGGACTGCCGGCGATCAGTTGGCCCCAGGATGGCGTCCCCGGGTCCAGCTTGAGCCTGCAGCTGATCGGTCGTGCCGGCACCGACGGTGCGCTGATCCGATTGGCCGGCCGGCTGCGAACGTTGCTGAACCAGCGTCTGGACCAACCAGCCTGATGTCGGCGAGCCGGCGCCGGGTTGCGACAACCGGCTCAGGCCGGTTTGCTTTGGATCAATGTATGGAAGCCTGGATTCGCGACGCCAGCATTTGCAGACTCGCCACCCACCCGCGCACCTCGCTGATCACCTCGATATTCTCTGCACGTGCGCGCATGGTGATGCAGCCCGTAAAGACATCGCTGCCCAGCAGCGGCACGCTGATC
>Ga0116226_10001707_pt1 | contig 19096 bp, 17 predicted proteins | sample S1TSphfallax_FD_89692 | JGI IMG/M metagenome (GOLD analysis project Ga0116226, IMG submission 89692) | Host-associated microbial communities from peat moss isolated from Minnesota, USA - S1T2_Fa - Sphagnum fallax MG | ecosystem: Host-associated > Plants > Peat moss > Unclassified | place: USA... | reverse complement strand
CTCACCCGCGCCGCCTGCTCTGTGAGCGGGGTATCAATAACGAAGATTTCGCAAACTGAAACGAAAACTGTGACGCGAATGCCTCGCGCTTTTTCATTAGCGATACCGACCGCACATAAAGATCCATACGGTCCGGTAGGCTGACCGGTCATGCATCAGATTCGGGGCAGGGCGGCATGTCGGTCGACGCAGCATTGCAATCAGCAGTTTCATCGATTCCGCAGTGCGTCGCGGCTGGCTATGTCGATCTGGTCGCGGGCGTACTCATCGGCATCAAGACCCTCGACGCCTATCCGCCCGAGCTGCTGGATTTCCTCGCCGTAGCCAGTGCCGACATGTTTCAAGGTCCCAACGTCGCCGGCATCGAAAGGGCGTTCGACAAGGCGCGCGGCATGCAGGGTGTGAGCCGGCACTACTTCCAGGAGATTTTGGTGACCAGTGACCACCTCGTTCACGTGTTCCTGCGGTCCCGGAAGAACCAGAACCACGCCTCCTGCTTCGTTTACCGGAAATCGGTGAGCATAGGGCTCGCGATGACCGAGTCGCGCGCGGCGATGCATGTCATCGAGGCGGCTGCCTGAATGTCGACGCAGTTGGAGTCGGCGGGTTGGGTGGCGACGTGAGGGAGCTGCATATCAGCCATGTCGGCCTGTCCGAAGCGGATTTGAAGCGCTTGAAAGCCGTCATGGTCGCCATTGTCTCGAACGGCGATGTGGACGCGCGCTGGTGTATGGGTGACGCCACGACCGCGAACCTCGTTCTGGTTTCTCCCGACAGTGACGTCGCGCGGCAATTTGCCGTCGATCCTGCTCGAAACCCCCGTCAGGTCATCGCCGCGGTCGTCGGCGAATCGGATTCCGTCTCGTTCGAGTGCGAGAAGCTTGCCTGGCCCATCCGCTTGACCAGCTTGCTCGATTTGCTGAAACGAGTCGAAGCGCGGGCCAGCAAGGTCGACGCGAGCGACGTCCCGGACATCCCGAACGCGCCCGCTGACAATCAACTGATGCAGCTCGCCAGGTTGCTCCGTGAAGGTGAATCAGCCGATGATCTAGTCTGGCGCGTCAGCGGATTATCCAACCGGCCCGTTTACGTCGCCGCGCAGCAGAGATCGTTCATCTATGAAGATTCGTTGTTGAATCTCCTCCAATTCGACCCGCATGCGGCGCTGCAAATGGAGCCGATCACGGCAGATCAGCTTCCCCCGCAGGACCAGCGCAAGCCCATTCGAATGCTGCAATGGTTGATCGGCCTGCGCTCTGGCCGCATCGGTCTCCTCCCTTGGCTCAAGGCGGGGAGCACCTTTCGCTTGAAACAATTCCCGGAATTCCAGTTGCTGCATCATTCCTCCGAGCATCGGCGGATTGCCGCGGCGCTGTCTCGTCCGCGCTCGGGCATTCAGGCGATCAGCGATGCAACCGAATTGAGCCTCGCCAACGTGATCGCTTTCGTCAATGCCGCGAGTCTGTGCGGCTATCTCAAGGTCAGCGACGGCGGCGCGATTGCGACTGCCACCAAGAAGCCTGTCGCAGGAACGCGGCGCGCGTTATTCCAGGTTTTTCGTCGAGCACTAGGGATCGCAAGCAATGATGGCTGATGCACCTCAAGAACATAAGATAATATTTACGGGAACCATGGGGGCCGGCAAGACCACCGCGATATCGGCGGTCAGCGGCATTAAAATGGTGAAGACCGAGGCGGCGAACACCGACCGAGGCCTGTTCAACAAGGCAACCACCACCGTCGGGTTCGACTATGGTGAGGTGGGCTTGGACGCGGGACACGTGCTCCGGCTGTACGGTACGCCGGGGCAACGGCGCTTCTCCTTCCTGTGGAAAATCGTCGCCAAAGGCGCCATCGGCGTCATCATTCTGGTCGACAACAGCCGTCCCGATCCCTTCGATGATCTGGGAATTTATCTCGATAACTTCAAGCAGTTCGTCGACATTGGCGGCGTGGTCATCGGCGTCGGCCGTACCGATTCGAATCCGCAGCCCTCGATCGACGACTATTACCAATTTCTGGCGCAGCGCGACCTGATACTGCCGGTATTCGCCGTTGACGTTCGCAAATCGGAGGATGTGCTGATGGTGCTCGATGTCCTGTTCAACATGCTGGAAGTGTCGGACGCTGAGTCCGTTTGAGCTGCCGCGCATGATCACCAAGAATACCGCGCAGCTGCGCGAGGAGTATGGACAGGCGCTCCGCGAAGAGCTGGAGCTGCTCGCTGCCGCAAATGGGAACATTCTGGCGGCGCAGGTGTGCACATCCGACGGGTTCGAGGTCGCCTCGACGCGCCGAACCGACGAATCGCATCGACGTTTGGCGGCCATGGTCAGTTCCATGCAGGCGCTGGGCGCGGCGGTGGTCGAGGAAAGCGACCTCGGCAGCTACCGCAATCTCATCGTCGAGGGCTCCGAAGGCAGGTGCCTCATGATGGCCATTCCCGGCACCGATGGCGACATGCTGCTGACCGTCATTGCCAGCGCTCAGCTGGTATTCGGCATACTGCTGGTCTTGTGCAGGAACTCCTGTCAGGCAATCAGCGCGCGGTTGTCGACGACCGTTTGATGCGGCGCGGTGGATTTCTGGCTGGCACTCGATCCCGCTGTTTGGGCGATGCTTGCGTCCCTATGGGGCTAAGTTCCCTCGTAAGAGTATAATGAGGCATGGTTTTGATATGCCCCGAAGGCCGCAAGGGGTGAAATGAGCAGTTGTTTGGGCTGCGTCCAGCCCACCGAAAAACGCGACGGACCGCAGATTTCGGGGCGAATCAGCTTGTTTTATTCATGCGGCTCCATCATAAAGGTACCGTTATGTCGGACAGAAAGCCCCAAATCAGGCCGTCAGCCTTCGCCACCATCGAAAAGTCGGGATCGGTCAGCGTCAAGCTCAGCGAATTCCTCGGATCGACGGACGGCAAAGCGCAGCTCGATAAAATGAAATTGGTCCGCGGCATCACGGAGCGGAATGCCTCAAATAGCGCGCCGACCGCTTCGCCCAAGAAGTAAAACCACCCTCTAGGCCATCCTGCCCAGTCCATGGAAGGGATCTCGGCATCGATCAATCTGCTCGTACTGCCCATCCTGGGCGGCTATTGGTTTCAGTACAAGTTTTATGGTACGCATTATCGTGCCGAACGACTTACTCCGCAGAGACTCGCTTTTCATGCCGGCCTATACGCACTCGGCCTACTCATCGTGGCCAAGTTGCTCGTCTTCGTGGGTGACACGCCTGGGCCCATCGCGGACTATGGTGTTTCACTACTGATATTCGGCGTTGTACCCGCCTTTATTCTCTTAGTCCTGGTTTCGTTGGCTGCCGTTCAGCTTCAGAAGTATTTGTTGGATTCGCTCGTCGATCCACACGATGATGACTCTGGGATCTCAGGTTCTGAAGAGCTTTTGCGTCTGACCTTGGGCGGGTTGCTCGCTGTCCTTCTTCTATGGGTCGGTGGAAGCATCGAATGGGTACGAAAGGACTTCCCGTCCGCACCGCCGCTCGTTGCATGCGTCGGCATTTTCGCATTGCTGCTGGCCGTGAGCTTCTCTTATCAACGATTCATCGATCGTTATTTCCCTTTTCGGCTATTCAGCATCTCGATGCGCATTGGTCTTTTCGGCGTGATCGCAAGCCTGACTTTGACCATCTTCTTTGTGCGTTATGCAGTCTTGAGTGCCTGGTGGGATCATTTTGTGCAGCTGAAAGGCAGCGGCATCCCCGTGCTCGCCTGCTTTCTGGGGCTGGTTTTGTGGTGGCCGCTCAATCTGCTGTATCCGCACGTCGCCGCCAATCTGCGGCTGCACGAAAAGAAGGCGACCACCGCGCTCGATCGTTTGCTCTATCAAGCCTCCGTAGAGCAGAACTTGCTCTCGATTTCCATGAAAGACGGGAAGGTCTACATCGGTTACGTTCAGGAATTGCCCCCTAATCCTGAGGATCGGAATTCGTATTTTGAGATCCTGCCAATGAATAGCGGTTATCGCGATAAGGACACGCGCGAGATGAAGCTTACGACGTTTTATGACACGGCGTACCAGAGGCTAATCGATGCCCGCGCCGACCCGGAAGAATGGCTGATCTTCGTTAAGGTTCTGAAGATCGACGACATCGTATCCGCCGGTCGTTTCGACCCCGATGCCTACGTGGAGATGCAGATGGAGAGCCAGGAAACCCAAGAACATGAGGGATGGGATGACCGGAGCGGTTAGAAAGCCGGTTACACAGCCGCGGCGAGCGGTGCCGTCGGCGCGCGGATGCGCAACAACGCTTCGTCGAGCGTCGCCAGCACATTATCGGTGCCTGCGACGCTCAGCACACCGGCGCGCTCGAGCTTGTAGCGCACATTCGGTTTCAATTCGACCAGCAGCACCTTGGCGCCATGGCGGGTGAAGTCGTTGATCATCTCCTCGATGGCGCGGATACCGGTCGCATCGAGGAACGGGACATTTCCCATGCGCAGGATCAGCGTCGTCGCAGGTCGTTGGATGTGGGCGAGCGTGCGCTCGAGCTTCTCCGCAGCGCCGAAGAAAAGCGGGCCTTCGATGCTGTAGATGAGCACGCCCGTTTCGGGCTGGCCGACCGCGCCCGGGGCCGCGCCGCGCGTCGGGGGTTCCGCCTGATGCTGGACATTCACCGAGTCGGCCATGCGGCGCATGAACAGCAGGGCGGCCAGGATCACTCCGACGTTCACAGCGACCACCAGATCGACGAATACCGTCAGAAAGAACGTCAGCGTCAGAATGGCCACATCGCCCTTCGGCGCGGTACGCACCAGTCGGGCGACATGCGGCAGCTCGCTCATATTCCACGACACCACGAATAGGATCGCCGACAGGCAGCACAGCGGGATGGCGGAGGCCAGCGGAGCGAGCAGCAGGACCACGAGCACGAGCACGCCCGAATGGACGAGGCCGGACAGTGGGCTGGTGGCGCCGCTGCGGATGTTGGTGGCGGTGCGGGCGATGGCGCCGGTGGCGGCGAAGCCGCCGAACAGCGGTGCGGCGATGTTGGCAATGCCTTGGCCAATCAGTTCCTGGTTTGAATCGTGCCGGGTTCCCGCCATGCCATCGGCGACCACGGCCGACAGCAGCGACTCGATGGCGCCCAACAGGGCGATGGTGAAGGCCGGTCCGACCAGTGAAAAGACTTGGGCAGCGCTCACCACGGGGAACGTGAAGGCGGGGAGCGAGCGCGGAATGCCACCGAACTGCGAGCCAATGGTGGCCACCCCTTTGAAGTGCAGCGTCGATTGCAGCACGGTGGCCACCACCAGGACCACCAACGGAGCCGGCACGCGCTTCAAGTATCTCGTCCCCAGCGTCAAAATGGCGAGCGACAGCATGGCGATGCCGGTGGTGGCCAGATTCAAGGTAGGCGCGGCCTGTAGCAGCGCCCACAGCTTCTCATGGAACCGCAGCCCGGATGCCGCGGGTGAGAGGCCGAAAAAATCCCTCCATTGACCGACGAAGATGATGACCCCGATGCCGGCCGTGAAGCCCACGATGACGGGATTCGGAATGAACTTGATGACCGCCCCGAGCCGTGAAAAACCGAACGCCACCAGGATGATGCCGGCCATCAGAGTGGCCACTTGCAGTCCCGCGATGCCGTGCTGGGCCGTGATGATCGAGAGCACGGCGATGAACGCGCCGGTGGGTCCGGAGATCTGGAGTCGGGTGCCACCGAACAATGAAGTGACGATGCCGGCGATGATGGAGGTGTAAATGCCTTGTTCAGGGCGTGCGCCGCTCGCGATCGCGAACGCCATGGCCAGCGGCAGGGCGACGACGCCGACGATGACGCCGGCAATCACGTTGTTGCGGATCTGCGAGCGTACCCACAATCCATCGGCCTTCGCTTGCAGGAATGCAATCATCGGTTCGTTTCCAACCGCGGCACCCCTTGCGGCTCATGGGGCGGGGCATGGAGCGCGCCGCCAGGGCATGGTAGCGCGCCGCGAAATAAAAAACGGCGTGGACTTTTCAGTACCACGCCGCCGGGATATCGCGCCAGCGGGGGAGTTGGCTGGCTTGCCGGCGCGAGATTCTCCTAAACCTGTTGCATTTGCGGTGCCACCGCAAGGCATGACTCATAGTGCCAAAGATCGTGAGATACGCAGCGTATTCTTTGTACTGATGAATGAAGTTTTTATCGCTTGACACTATATAGGTTATATGACGCTGAATTTTCCATGATAAATTTGCGACATTCGATGCGAAAACGCCATCGTTATGTCATACGAGTTGACGTGCTGTCTCGTGTAAGGAAACGGATGAAACTATTTTCATCCATGAACGGCAGCGTGACGGCGGTTGCGGCAATCGATTGCGGCAATCGATTGCAGGGAGATCCTTCCCGGCGCCAAGCGATCAGGCGGCGCGGACGCGCTTCGTAATGAGATACGCGCCGATGGCGACTATCAACGTGATGCCGCTAAATTTGAGGTCCTGTTGCAAGCCCGGTGTGAAGGCCATGGCAATCAAGACCGCGACCATGGCGGCGATGGTCGCGTAGCTCAACCAGGGGAACAGCCACATGTTGACCAGGGGTTTGGGCGCGCCAGCAAGTTCGCGCCGCTTGCGTAGGATGATCTGGGATAACGAGGTGGCAATGTAGATGAAGACGATGACGGCACCGGCTGCGCTCACCAGAAAATCGAACACCTTTTGAGGCGCCTCGGTGGCGGCAATGATGCCGAGAAAACCGGCGACCGAGCCGCATAGGACCGAGCCCACCGGCACTCGCGAGCGGTTCAATTTCACCATGACGTCGGGCGCGTCGCCGCGCTCGGCCAGCACGAACAGGACCCGCGAACTCACGTAGAAAGCGGAGTTCATGCAGGACAGCACGGCCGTGAGGATGATGACGGTCATGATCGCGCCGGCCCAGGGGATGTGCATCGTGTTGAGCGCCAGCGTAAACGGTGATTCGCCCGACTTCACGGTGTTCCAGGGCGTGACGCTGACGATCAGAAACAGCGAAATGACGTAGAACACCAGGATGCGTCCGATCACCTGGGAACTCATCTTGGCCACCGCGCGGCCGGGCTCCTCGGATTCACCGGCGGCGATCGTGGTGATTTCCGCGCCCATCATCGAAAAGAATACCGTGGGTACCGCCGCGATCACGGCGATCCAGCCCTTCGGTGTGAAGCCGCCGTAGTTGACGAGGTTACCGAAGGTCGGGCCGTGGGGGGCTGTCCAGCCGAGCGCGAAACTCGCCGCAATGGCGATGAATACCAGGATCGCCGCGACCTTGACGGACGAGAACCAAAATTCGAATTCGGCATAGGAACGCGCCGACATCAGGTTCACGCCGGTCATCACCGCCATCAGGCCGATCCCGATGGGCAGCGGCTGTAGGTTTGGCAGCCACGACTGCAGGATCTTCGCGCCCGCAATGGCCTCCACCGGCACGGTGATGACCCAAAAGTACCAGTACAGCCAGCCCACCACGAATCCCGCACCGTTGCCCAACCCTAAGCGGGAGAACTCGGTAAAAGAGCGAACGCTCGGCACCGCGGTAGTCATCTCGCCCAGCATGCGCATGACGAGCAGAATCAGCACACCGGTGATGGCGTAGCTCAAGAAGCTGGCCGGTCCCCCGGCGATGATGGCGGTGCTGCTGCCGACGAACAGTCCGGCGCCGATGATCCCGCCGATGGAGATCATCGTGAGGTGACGCCCTTTCAACGAGCGGCGCAGCTCAGTGCTCGAGTTCGCCGTCGTGGCGGCGGCGGGGGTGGAAATCGATGCGGTCATCAGCGGCACCTTCGGTGGTTTGTGATTGATCTTACCCTGCTTGGACGAGTCACCTTGGCTTATCCTCGAGCCGTCGGGGAAGCCCCCGGCCGGTCGGGGCGGGGGTTGAGATCAGGCGGTTACTCGCGGAGCGGTTGCTATGTTCAACGACAGAGTGGTCTTGGTCACTGGGTCCACCACCGGCATCGGCGAGGCTTGCGCACTGGCGTTCGCCCAAGGCGGCGCGACGGTGATGGTGAGCGGACGCGATGCGGAGCGCGGGCACGCGGTGGTCGCGCGGATCGAGGGCGCCGGCGGGCGGGCGGACTTTACTGTCGCCGACCTCCGTGAGCAGGGCGCGGCGGACCGGCTGGTCAGCGCCACCGTGGCGCGCCTCGGTGGTCTCGATATCGTGGTCAACAATGCCGGCATTCTCTACACCGCGAATTCGCTCGAGACCAGCGACGCCGTCTGGCTCGACACGATGGCGGTGAACGTGAACGCGCTGTTCTTCGTCAGCCGTGCCGCCGTGCGGCACATGCGCGCGGCCGGCAGGGGCGGCGCGATCGTCAATATCGCCTCGGAATGGGGGTTGAATGGCGAGCCCAATCATGTGGCCTATTGCGCGAGTAAGGGCGCCGTGCTGCAGATTACGCGGTGCATGGCCTTGGATCATGCGCGCGACAATATCCGGGTCAATGCCGTAAGTCCGGGCGAGATCCACACGCGCATGGTGGACGATATCCTCGCGAAGCGCGGCGGCGACCCCGCCGCGAATCTCGAGGCGTTGGCGGCGGGGATTCCGATGCGGCGTCTCGCGCAGCCCTCCGAGGTGGCCCGCTGCGTGTGCTTTCTGGCATCGGATCAGGCGAGCTATGTGACCGGCGCCAACTTGAGTGTCGATGGCGGCAATGATGCGACGGCGGGGCCTTACCCTTAGGTGCCCGTCTCAGCTGCTCGCGGGTGCCGCGGCGGACGCGGGCGCCGGCGCGGCCTTCGGTCCGGGCAGTCGATGCGCATCGCCCGCGGGAGCGTTACCGCGCTCGTAGGGCTTGGCCGTGGTCATATACGCTGCGCCGATGACCATCACGGCCACGGTGGTGAGCAGCATGCCGTAGGTCAGGTACCAGGGATCGTGCGGCGTGGCCGGGCGCGGCCACAGGATATTGACGATCGCACTCACCCCATAGGCGAGAGCCAACACGTTCACCGTGATGCCCCAACCCCGCAGCGTGAAGGGTCCCGCCGGACGCCAGCCCTTGAAGCGCGCGATCAACGCGCCGAGCACCACCATCTGGAACGAGATATAGATGCCGACCGCCGCAAAACTGATGATGGTGCCGATCGCATCCTGCAGCCACAGCGCCGACAGCGCGATGAGACCGGGGATCGCGCCCATCACCACGAGTGCGGTGGCCGGGACATGGTGGCCCGGGGACAGCGCGGAGAGCGGCTTACTGAAAAAAATCATCTGATCGCGCGCATAGGCGAAGATCAAGCGGCTGCCGGCCGCCTGTAGCGACAGGAGACACGACACGAAGGAGACGAGGACCACCACGATGACGGCACGGAACCCGTTCTCACCCATGGCGGCCCGCAACAGCGTGACGATGGGATCGGTGTCCTTGCCGGACAGCACATCGCCCAAATCCGGAATCGACAGCACGAACGCGAGACAGACCCAGGAGGCGGCCGCGCCACCGATGTAAATCGTCATGCGCATGGCCTTCGGGATCATGCGGCTGGCGTCCGGTGTTTCCTCCGCCACGTCGCCGCAGGCTTCGAAGCCGTAGTAACAGAACATCGCGGCCAAGGAGGATGCGAGGAAAGCCGGCCAGTAGTGGCCGCCCGGCGGCGTCACGAAGGAGCCGTCGAACAGCACCGTCAGCGGTTGATGGCGATCGAAGGCGAAGAGGTAGCCGCCGACCACGATGGCCCCCACCAACTCGCAAACGAAACCGAACATCGCCACGCGCGCGAGCAGCCGTGTACCGCTGAGATTCAGGAGAGTGGTCGCGACGATGAGCACGATGGCGATCGCCGTGGTGGCGAGCGGCGTGCTCTCGACCTTGAACAGCTGCGCAAGAAAAGGCGCGACGCCGGTGGCCGCGCCGGCCATGGTGCAGCATAAAGCCCAGAAATACACCCAGCCCGCCGTCCATGCCCAGCGCTTGCCCACCAGTCGCCGCGCCCAGGGGTAGAGTCCGCCCGAGATTGGAAATTGCGAGACGATCTCGCCGAACACCAGACAGACCAGCAGTTGCCCCAAGCCGACGAGGATGTAGGTCCACCACATCGGCGGCCCGCCCGCCACGAACGCGCTCGCGAAGATGGTGTACACCCCCACCACCGGCGATAAATATGTGAAGCCTAAGGAAAAATTCTCCCACTTCGACATCGTGCGGTCAAAATTCGATTCATAGCCCAAGGCCTTCAGTTGAGCGGCATCCTGGTCCACCGCACCGGCTGTCTGTTCGTTCACGAGCCTGCAACCCTCAATTGAACTTGTATTGGAAGTCGAGACCCACGGTACGCGGCTGGTTGGTCGATACCCGGGTGATGGCATAGGTCTGCCACGCGAACACCGTGTTGTTGATGGTCTGCAACGCCACCTTGTTGGTGAGGTTGGTGCCGAACAACGCGGCTGACCACGGGCCGCTCGAGATGCCGACCCGGCCATCCACCAGGTTGTACGACGGCAGCGTCTGGCGCACGGCGGCCTGGTCCTGGTTCGGGCCGACCAAGGAACTCGACAGGTGCGCGAGCGCGTTGAACCGATCGTTGATCGGCGCCGAGTAGTTCAAGCCGGCGACCGCGGTGTACTTCGGTACGTTGAGGACCCGGGTGCCCGGGCTGATGCCCGACGCCTCGGCCGCCGCCGTGGGGCTCGCGATATAGGCCTGCGTGTAGGTGCCCGATAGGTCGAAGGTAAGGCCGGTCGTGATGAGCGTCGAGACCTCGAGCTCAGGACCATAGGACTTGGCGTTGCCGGCATTGGTGTTGTACGGATAGCCGCAGGTCAGCGACAGCACCTGTTGGATGTTGTCCCACTTGATGTAATAGAGATCGGCATTGACCGTGATGCGCCGGTCATCGAAGCGTGCCTTCTCGCCAAGCTCTGCGCTCCAGACGGAGTCCGGTTTGAAACTCGGCTGCGACGATACACTCACTGCGCCGACACCGCAGTTGTAGGCACCCGAATCTGCGGCGATCACGGTGGGACTCGGTAGCGGAATGGGCAGATTGAAGCCGCCGGGTCGTGAGCCCTTGGCAAGCGTGCCATACAGCGTGAGGTCGGGGGTTGGTTCGTAGGCTAGATTCAACTTCGGCAGCACGGCGCTGCCGCTGGCGCTCTGGGCGAGGATAGTGTGATCCTGGTTCGCCGAGGCGGTGCCAAGGCCCGCCTGGTTGGCGAAGTTATTGATGTCGAAGTGAAAGTAGCGCAACCCCAGCGTCAGCTTCAGATCGTCCTCGATCTTGTAGGTGCCCTCGCCGAAGACGGCTTCCTGTTTGAGGACATTTGGATTGTTATCGTTGAACACCACTCCATTGGGATTGGCAGCTTGAGAGCTAGGGTATTGTGGCAGCGTTGGGTCGGGGTATCGGTACGTGCTGTTGACGCCGTAAGGAGTGCCTGCGGGGCAGGAACCCGCGACCGGGTTTGCGGCGGAGGGTGCCCCGCAGGTGAGCGCGGTTGCGAAGCCCGGTGCCTGGTTGTAGGTGATATAGCCTGAATGCAGGTCGGCGAAGTAAAGCCCGCCCACCCACTCTAACGGGCCACTGTCCTTCGACGTGAGGCGCAGTTCCTCGCTGAACTGGCGCGTCGGGTCTTCCTCGACGTAGAGGTTCTGGATGTAATCGGCCACGTAGACGCCGTTCACGAGGTGCGTCAAATTGTTGATGTTCTGCAGCGCTTCGGTGGAGTCGGTGGACTGCAGCACTTCACGGTCCCAGACACTCGTGGCGGACGTCAGTGAGGCGAAGGGCAGGTTGTACTCGACCTTCACGCTCGCGAGCCTGAAGTAGTCGTGATAGGGCTCCTGCTCGTCATACGGCTGGTAGATCGCGAGGCCGCCCGGCTGTTCCTGGAAGTTGTTGTAGCCGTCGGCGCGGATGTCCTGGTACATCAGCATGCCGGTGATGGACAGATCGTCGGTGGGTTTGACCAGCAGGCTCGCACGTGCGGACGCGAAGCGTTCGATGTTGGAGCCTTTAACGACGCCCGCCTCGGGCGCGGCCGCGACATCGCCACGATCGCAGTAGTAGGCGCCGCAATTGGCCGGCGCACTCGCGGTATAGGACGGCGCGGTCGGGGGCGGGAAGTTATTGGGCCCCGTGAAGATACGGTCGATCCAGCCGCTCACGTACTTGTCGGTCGTGACCAGGCGCAAGGCCGCGATATCGCCGATCGGGATGTTCAGCATCAGGCTGCCCCCGCCATTGACACTGCCATGCGAGGTGTCCGACGCGTTCACGTCGGTGGCCGCCTCGTATTCGCCCAACTTGGGTTGATTGGTGGAGAGGCGGATGGTGCCGCCCATCGAGCCGGAGCCGTACAAGGTACCCTGAGGCCCGCGCAGCACTTCCACGTGGTTCAAGTCAAAAAGATCGGGATCGATGACGGTGCGGCCATTCAGCGCCACCGCGTTCGCGGAGAGCGGCGTTTCGTCGAGGTAGAAGCCCACCGTGGCGGCGGTGCCGCCGCCGGCGGACAAGCCGCGCATTTCGTATTCGGTCTGGCCGGGACCCGCGGTCCGGATCGAGATGCCGGGCACCTTCGCGGCGATATCCTCGACCGAGGTGATGCCCTGATTGAGGAGTTGATCGCCGCTGATGGCCGTCATGCTGATCGCGGTTTGTTGCACGGTTGAATCGCGTTTCTCGGCGGTTACGACGATTTCATCGAGGCCGCTGGTGTCGCTGCCGGTGGTGGATGCCGTGGCGGCCAGGGAAGGCAAACTGGGCGCGACCGTGGCGAGCGCCAGCGCGAGCAGCGAGGTTGCAATGCGCCAGGCGCGGCCGGTTGCTGCACGGATGCTAAGTTTCATGGATGATCTCCCTCATGTTTTTGGAGCAGGAGCGGTGTTCAAACCGCTCCTGGCACGAATTCCGAACGTGGCTCTTTCCGTTACATCCCACGCACGTTCAGCTGTCGCCGCCCTTGTGATCGACAGGCGCAATTCGTAACATAGGGTTTACTCACACGCAAGTTACTTGCGCGGCAGGCACGTTCATACGCATGCTCACTTGCACGATTGCGGGGCGAAACGCTCGCTCGACGCCCCGAATGTGAGCGCTGCGCAGCCGTCCCGGCGGCGGGTGCTCACCGCGGTTTTTGCGAGCAGCTTAGGTGTGGGATTGATCTTCGGCTTTCAGCCGCCTCTGATCGCGCTGGTCCTGCGTCGCGCCGGGGTGTCGAATTTTGGCGTCGGCGCGGTTATCGCCGCGAGCCTCATCGCAGTGACCGTGGCGGGGCCGTTCTATCCGGCGCTGATGAGCCGCTTCGGGCTGCGTCGGTCGGTCATGGCGGGCGTGTGTATCGCCGCAGCGATTCTCGTCTTGATGCCGCTCTGGCCGGGCGTGCCCGTGTGGCTGGTGCTGCGCGCAATCACAGGCTGCGTGCTGGGGTTGAGTTGGGTGGCGAGTGAGGTGTGGCTCAACAGCGTCAGCGGCGCGCAGGCGCGCGGCACCATCATGGGTATTTATGGGACGGTGTTTTCGACCGGCATGATGGCCGGTCCGGCGCTGCTGACGTTCACCGGGACGCGCGGCCGCGCGCCGTTCGCAATCGGCGCGGGGGTATTGCTGCTGACGTTGCTGCCGCTGATCTTGCAGGGAACGGTGACGAGCGCGCCGCCCAGCTTTACCCCGATGCGTAACTTCGGTGCCGCGATCCGGCGCGCTCCCGCGGTGATGTGGGCCGCGCTGATCGCGGGTTTGGTCGAAGCGGCAGAGATCACGCTCTTGCCGTTGTTCGGTATCCAGTCGGGGTTATCCGACCGGACGGCACTGCTGCTCGTCACCGTTTACATGAGCGGGAATGTCGTGCTACAGACGCCGATCGGCATGCTCGCCGACCGCTGGGGCCGGCGTCTGTGGCTGGCCGTGTGCGCCGCGCTCTCCGCGGCAGGCCCGTTGCTATTGCTGCCCTGGCTGCACTCGCCGTTGCTGTTGTGGCCTCTGTTGTTCGTGTGGGGCGGCACGCTGTTCGCCTTTTACAGCCAGGGCATTGCCTTGCTCGGGGGCGCATTCGCGGAGGCGGAGCTACCGACCGCCAACACCGTGTTCGTGATGGTTTATTGCATCGGCGGCGTGGTGGGTCCCAGCGTCGGCGGCATGGTCATGGACATATGGCCCCGCCATGGCCTGATGCTGATGCTGAGTGCCGCGGCATTCTCGCTATTGGCGGCCCTCGCGCTCGAGGCCAAGGGCCGAACCCCGGGCCGATGAGATGCGAGGTACAATGGCGGTGGGAGTCAACCGATCGATGATCGACAAATCACAAGGAATTAACCATGAAATCCATCGTTGCACTGGCTTTGATATCGTCCGTATTCGCCGCCGGCACGAGCGGCGCCGCCGCGCTCGAACTGCACGTCAAGAAATCGATAACCATTGACGCGCCGGCCGACAAGGTCTGGGCCGCGGTCAAGAGTTTCGATGCCCTGAATACCTGGCATCCCGCGGTCGACACCGATCAGATCGTCAGCGGCACCAACGATACGGTGGGTGCCGTGCGTGTGCTGACGCTGAAGGGTGGCGGCACGATCAAGGAAAAGCTGTTGGCGTTCGACGATACCGGGCACCGTTTCCGTTATGCCATCGTCGAGGGCGTGTTACCGGTCAGTCATTACACGTCGAATGTGGTCGTGACCGCGCTCGGCAATGACAAGACGCTGGTGACCTGGTCCGGCAAGTTCAAGCGCAAGAATGTCGGCGACGACCCGGCGGACACCGAAAACGACAAGGCCGCGACCGACGCGATCAGCGGTGTGTACCAGTCCGGCCTCGACAACTTGAAGAAGATCCTTGCCGCGAAATAGGCGGTCGTTCGGATGATGGACGGCGCTGATGCGGTGATGACTGCGCAGCCTTCCTGGTTTCGAACACTGTTGCGCCTGTGGTGCTTGAGGGCGGTGGTTGCCGCCCCGCGCGGCAGCCCAGGCCCCACCATCGCGCTGTTGGTGGTGGCCTGGGTTGCGGCCTGGGTCGGCATCGATCATTGGCAGCGTCAGCCCGACCCGGAGTTCGTGCTCGACGGCCTCGCATTGTTTGCGTGGTATGCGCTCGGGGTGCTGGGGCTCGCCGCGCTGCTCAGTGTGCGTGCCCAACCGCCGCTATCGTTCGCGGCACTGACGGCCGTGGCCTTGGGCTTGGTGCCAGTGCCGTTCTTGCTGATGGCCGTCGGGACGTATCTCTTCGATGGGTCGTCGTTCTGGTGGACCGGCGGCGCCGTCGCTGTCTATGAGTTGATCTATCTGCTCAAGGCGCTACGGACGCTGTCGGGGCGTTCGCAGTGGTTCAAGGCGCTGGCCGGCGTCGTGTTTGCCATTGCCTTCATCGGCGCGAGCGACGCGCTCAATGCGATTCCCGATGTCTGGAGCCCGCGCGATCAGGGCGCCGTCGTCAGCGAGGATGAACTGGCGGACCGCGAGGCCGCTCTGTTCGAGCAAGCCGATCGTATCGACGCGGCTCTCGAGCCGATTCATCGCGATGCCGCCGCGCGCTCCGAGGCATTCTTCTTGGGGTTTGCGGGAGTGGGCGAGGAGAAGGTGTTCGCCCAGGAGATCCAACTGGCGTCGCATGTCGTCGGCGAGCGCTTCGGTGTGGGCGATCGGCGTCTGTCGCTCGTGAATGACGAGCGGGACCTTGACCAGGCTCCATTGGCCAGTGTGTCGGGTCTGCGATATGCGCTCAAAGGTCTGGCGGCCCGGATGGACTTGGACCAGGACGTGCTCTTTCTGTCGATCTCGTCGCACGGGTCCGAAGATCCCACCATTGCGGTGTCGGACTTCGATTTCCCGCTCGCGAGCCTCACGGCACCGGAACTGGCCGACGCGCTGCGCGCTGCGGGGATTCGCTGGCGTGTGGTCATCATCTCGGCGTGCTATGCCGGTGGGTTCATCGATGCTCTCAAGGATCCGCAAACCATCGTGCTGACCGCGGCCGCCGCCGACCGCACGTCGTTCGGGTGTTCGAGCGACAGCGATCTGACCTATTTCGGCGAGGCGTTCTATCGCGATGCGTTGCCGCAGGCTGCGTCGCTTCAGCAGGCGTTCGATGCGGCGAAGGTCGCCATCGCGGCGCGCGAACGCCGCGAGCAGGTCACCCCGTCGAATCCCCAGGCGTGGTTCGGAGCGGAGATTCTGCAAAAGTTGACGGCGCCCGCTCGTTGAAAATACCGATGGCAATCGCCACACCGATCAGCAGCAGCAGCATGCCGATCGCATCCATCGGCGCCGGCCAGTGGCGATGAATCAACAGTCCGAGGATGGCGGCGGAGGTGGGCTCCATCGTGATCATTTGTGCGGACAGCGCCACGGGCAGGCGTTGCGAGGCGAAGGTCCAGGCCATGGCGCCGCCGATATTGGCGAACACCGCGAGGCCACCCGCCCACAGCAGCATGGGTCCGGCCGTTTGCCAGCTCAAACCTAAATGCGGGATCATGAACAGATCCCAGTGCAAGCCCACCGGCAACAGCAGCAGCACGGTCACGCCGGCGCCCACCATGATGAGCGCCGTCCACACCGGAGCGTCCATGCTCGGGCGCTTCGCGAGCGCGCTTTGATTCATCAAGCCGAATAGCGTCCAGCAGGTCACGGCCAACAGCGCGAGCGGGATGCCGAGCAACAGCGACGTGCCCGCCGGCGCTCCAAGATGAAAGATGCCGCTGCCGTTGACCAGCAGCAAACCCGCCGTGGCGAGCGTCAGCGGCAGCGCGAGCGCGCGCCACGCGACCGACCGTTGACGCAGGTTGCCGGCGATCGCGAGCACCACCGGCACCGATCCCAAGAAGGCCGGAGCGATCACCGGCCCCGCATACACCGCCGCGCCCATCACGGCGAGAAAATAGCCGACGTAGCCGATCAGTCCCAGCGAGCAGGCCACCAGCCAATCGGCGAGTACGAGGTGCCGCACCGTCGCGGCATGGCGCCACAGCAGAGCGAGGCTCAACACCCCGGAGACCAGGAACTCGACCAGCGTGAAATCGAACAGCGAGTACGGGCCGATGACGAACGGCACGATGAAACTGAGTGACCAAGACACCGCCGCCAGCACCGCAGCCACCAGCCCCAGCAAACGAGAATGCTTCATCGCTCGAGCGTCATCGCTCGACGATCGACGCGATCCGCCAGCCGGCGGTCGTCTTGACGAAGACGCCCTGCCAGGTGACGACCTTCGCCGAGTCCGAGCCGGCCGTGGTCGACAGCAGCGGCGCGACCAGGATGGCAACGTATGGCGCCGGATTCGCGATGTGTCCGGCGTCCAGCGGCGGAGTCAGCGTGATGGGGTTCGCCGCATCCGTGGAGTAGCTGTCTAGGGCCTGCGGGGTCCCCCAGATGGCGGGTGCACCGGTTCGCGTCAACACGAAATCCTTCGAGTCCCAGAGCACAGCGGCCAGCGCGGGGCGGTCGTGCGCATTGTAGGCTGTGACGAATTGAGCGAACACCGCTCTGACTTCAGCGTCGATCGAGGCATCGCCCGGCGTGCGCGCGAGCCCGCCGGTGGAGTCCGGCGCGCGAGTCGCGGTGCCTCCGGGAGTTACCGCGGGTGGCGGCGGCGCTGCGGCCACGGTCGGTGCTGCGGCCACGGTCGGCGTTGCGGCCGCGGTCGGCGTTGCGGCCGCGCTGGCGTCGAGCACATAGCCGGTGGTGACGAGGATGCCCTGCGCTTCGGCTTTGGCGCAACTGTAGAAGGACACCGCCGCGTTCGTGAGGGCGCGCATGCCGTCACGGCGGGTCGTGAGTTCTCCCGCCACGCCGTACTCCTCGCGCTTGGCGGTTTTAGCGTCAACCAGGCAGTAGTACCGGTGGGAGTCGGGCGGCGTGCCCACGTCGAAATGGCCGCGGACCACGTCGTTGTCGAGATTCTGCTGAATGGCCTGCTTCAGCGTCGACAGAAAATTTCCGGTGGGAGCGGGGCCTTCGGGGATTCCGGGGGGGGGGGGATCGGCCAGCGCGAGGCCAGGGTGGCCCATGACCATACTCAGCCACACCGCAAGAAATGCAATTGATGGTCGCCGCGACGCCATTGGTGATGATCCCCCGTCAATCGAGGAAAGTGTAGCCGCTCTGAGCGATGCTTTCGCTACAATCGACGCATCATGCGAAGCATTGCGGTGTTCTGTGGGGCTCGATATGGCGCCGCGCCTGTGTACACGGCGGCGGCGCGGCAGGTGGGGCGCTTACTCGGCGAACGCGGTATCCGGCTCGTCTATGGCGGCGGGCACGTGGGGCTGATGGGGGCGGTGGCGGATGCTGCCTTGAGTGCGAGTGGTGCCGTGATTGGGGTGATCCCGCGAGGACTGGCCGATCGGGAACTCGCCCACCGGGGACTTACCGAGTTGCACGTCGTCGAATCGATGCATGAGCGCAAGCGGCTGATGGCGAACCTGGCTGATGCGTTCATCGCGCTGCCGGGTGGCTTCGGCACCTGGGACGAACTGTTCGAGGCGCTCACGTGGTCGCAACTCGGGATCCACGACAAGGTCTGTGGGTTGCTCAATGTCGGTGGGTATTATGACCCGATGGTGGCCATGGTGGAGCGCGCGATCATGGACGATTTCATTCCCGCGTCCCATCGGCGGCTGCTGATCGCGGAGACGGAGGCCGTGCCGTTGCTCGATCGGCTGATGGTCCGCGAGGGGTCGATACCGTGAGGCTACCGTCTGTCATTCGCGGCGTCGTACTCACTGGCGGCGTCGCGCTGGCGTCGGTCGCCCAAGCGCAGCATGCTCAAGCGCAGGATGCTCAAGCGCAGGATGCACCGAATCCTGACTCGATACCCGCGGTGATCGTCTCGCCCGGAGTGGTGCTCAAGGAACTCATCGGCGTGACCCCCGGCACGGTCACGAAAACCGACCAACTCAGCGTCGCGCTGTTTCATCTCGAACCCGGTCGCGCCAGCGCCTGGAGCTATACGAAGAGCGGACAGGAATCCTTTCTCGTGCTGAAGGGGCGCGGTGATGTGTGGGTGGGCAATCAGCGCCATGCGGTCCGTCCGGGATCATTCATCTTGGTTCCAGCGGGGGCCATTCGGTCGGTTCGCGCCAGTCGAGGCGAAGCGCTCGATTTCTATGCGCTCACCACGCCGGCGTGGACGGTCGTGGATGACGTGTTGACCGCGGCGCCGGAAGG
>Ga0116226_10001706_pt1 | contig 19098 bp, 13 predicted proteins | sample S1TSphfallax_FD_89692 | JGI IMG/M metagenome (GOLD analysis project Ga0116226, IMG submission 89692) | Host-associated microbial communities from peat moss isolated from Minnesota, USA - S1T2_Fa - Sphagnum fallax MG | ecosystem: Host-associated > Plants > Peat moss > Unclassified | place: USA... | reverse complement strand
TGCAAAGCGCCCCGCATGAAATCGATGAAGATCGGCACGGCGTCCACCGCCCCGGTCTCCTTCTCGCCGAGCGAGCGATTATCGTCGAAGCCGACGAACACGCCCACGACGAGGCTCGGCGTATAGCCCACGAACCAGGCGCTGCGGTAATCGTTGGTTGTACCGGTCTTGCCCGCGATGTGACGGCCGAGCTGAGAGACCGCGGCCCCGGTGCCCCGGCTCGTCACGCCTTCGAGCATCAGGGTGATGGCGTAGGCGGTGACGGGATCGATCACCTGAGCGCCGCCCGGCGGGATGCGCGGGCTGTCCTGGCCGGTGTAGGCCGCATCGCAATGGGGGCAGTCGCGGTGATCGCCGTTCCAAACCACAGCGCCCTTGTGATCCTCCGCCAACTCGATCAGGTGCGGCTGGATGCGCTTGCCGCCGTTGGCGAAAGCGGCGTAAGCGGCGGTGAGACGGAACGGCGTGGTCTCGCCGGCGCCGATCGCCATGGCCAGCTCAGGGGCCATGTGATCCACCACACCGTCCTGTTCCGCCAGCGCCGCGATCTTCTTCATGCCAACCTGCTGAGCGATGCGCACAGTCATGGTGTTCTTCGAATAGACCAGGCCGTTGCGAAAGGCCGTCAAGCCCAGATAGTGGTCCTCATCGTTATGGGGGCTGTAGACCTTGCCATTCCCGCCGTTCAGGAACACCGGCGCGTCCAGGACGACGCTGTTGGGGGTGAAACCGTTCTCCAGGGCTGTGGCGTAGACGAACGGCTTGAAGGACGAGCCCGGCTGGCGGGCGGCTTGGGTGGCGCGATTGAAATTGGAGAGCGAAAAGCTGTAGCCGCCGACCATGGCCAGAACCCGGCCGGAAAAGGGCTCGATCGCCACCAAGGCGCCGTTGACGATCGGGATTTGGCGCAGATCGAAGCTATGGGCGTCGCCATCGACCGGCTCCACAAACACCAAATCGCCCGCCTTCAGCCCCTTGCCCGCATTGGCCCAAACGACGCTTGGGTGCGTAAGGACCCCTTGCGCCCCCTCCACGGTGGTGATGTGCACGTCGCCGCCTTGCACGCGATCAATACGGGCGCCGCGCCAGGCGCGGCGTTCCGACGGCTGCGACTTGGCCTTGGCCTGAGCCTGCCAGTCGGTCGCCGCAAGATCCACATGGCCCCAGGCGCCGCGCCAGCCATGGCGATGGTCGTAGGCCTCCAGCCCCTTCATCAGCGAGACCCGCGCCAGGGTCTGGAGCTTGGAATCCAGCGTCGTGCGCAGGTAAAGGCCCTGGTTCTCGGCGTCCTTGTTGATGGTGCCTCGGGCGCGCAGGCGTACCTCTTCGACGAAATAGTCGGCGTCGCGATAATGAGCTCGGAGCGGTTTGGTCTGCACGACCAGGTCTTCGCGCATGGCGGCTTCGGCGGCGGTGCGGCTGACCCACCCCAAGTTCGCCATCTCCCCCAAGATCCAATTGCGCCGCGCTACGGCGGCGGCCTTGTGGCGGATGGGGTGGTAGTTGGCCGGCCCCTTCGGCAGCGCCGCCAGGAAGGCGACCTGGGCCAGATCGAGTTCGCCTAACGACTTGCCAAAGTAGTTGTAAGCCGCAGCGCCCACGCCATAGGACTGATAGCCCAAGGGAATCTGGTTCAAATAGATTTCCAGGATGCGGGTCTTTGGCAGGGTCGCCTCGATCCGCTGGGCCAGGATGGCCTCCTTGATCTTGCGTCCGAAGGTGGCCTCGTTGGAGAGAAGGATGTTCTTTGCCACCTGCTGGGTGATGGTCGAGCCGCCCTCCAGCCGCCGGCCCTTGGCGGCGTTGAACACGTCCCGCGTCATGGCCCGGGTCAGACCCTCCAGGTCGATGCCGCCATGCTCGAAGAACTTGTGATCTTCCGCCGCCAGGAAGGCCCGCACCACCAGGGGCGGGATCTGGTCATAGGGGGTGAAGATGCGCCGTTCTTGCCCCAGCTCCCCGATCAGGGTGCCATCCCAGGCATAAACGCGGGTGGAGGTCGGCGGCCGGTACTCCGCCAAGTCCGCCGTGCTCGGCAAATCCTTGAACAGGAGTGCGGCGTAGATGGCCAAGGCCAGGCCGGCGACGGCCACGCCACTCAGCGCGATGACGCCGGCGATGACGGCGAAACGTCCGGCAAACTTCAAGACGCCGTTTCCTCCGCGCCGGACGGGAAGCGTCCCGGCATTGATCTCAACACCTGATGAAGCGTCCGCGACAGGACGCTTTCAAGCCGGTGTGATCAAAGGCGCCCCGCTCGTCGCGTCAAGCGGGATTGCGTGTCCCGCCCGCGCGACCGAACCGCTCATTCGTTGCGCTTTACCTGATCGCTTTTCTGTAGAGGCGATGAAGGTGCGCAACCCTACTCGGCGGCGAGCTTGGAATCGTGGGCGAAATAGGCGTCGATGGCGCTGGCGACGCCATCCATCAGGCGGCGCCGGTCAGGGCCGTTGGTCAGTTCGTGCTCGTCATCCGGATTGGTGATGAACCCCATCTCCATCAACACCGCCGGGACGTCGGGCGCCAGCAGCACCATGAAGCCTGCGTCCCTGTGGCTGCGACGCAAGAGCTCGGTCTTGTCCGCAAGGTGATCGAGCAGGGTTTCGGCGAAGATGGAGGAGCGGTTGCGCGTCTGCCGTTGGGTCAGGTCCAACAGAATACGGTTCACCTGTTCGTCCGGGCCGGGCAGATCGACATTGATCCAGTTGGCCTTTTCGAAGACCTGGCGGTCGGCGCGGTCGGCGCCCTTCTCGGACAGGGTGTAGACGGTGGCGCCGCGGACGTTGGCGTCGCTGCCGGAATCCGCATGCAGCGAAATAAAGAGGTCCGCATTGGCGCGCCGAGCGATGCGGACCCGCGTCTCCAGCGGGATATATTCGTCGGTATCGCGGGTAAGCACGACCTTGTAGCGGCCCGTCTCAACCAGCTCATCTCGAAGGGTCCTGGCGGCGGCCAGGGTGATGTCTTTTTCGTGGGCGTTCTCTCCGGCGGCGCCGGGGTCCTTACCGCCGTGGCCCGCGTCGATCACCACGACCTTGAGCGCCGGCTCGGCCGCAGGCTGCGGCGCGACGATGCGTGCGCGGATCAGCTTCGGCGCCGCCTTGGCCGGGTTTACAAGGGCTTGGGTCAAAACAGGGGGTTTGGTCGGCATCGGCGCCTGGACCGTGGCGCTCGTCTGAGGCGGATCTGTGCTGACATCTATGACGTAGCGATAAACGGTCACGCCATCGCCGGGCGGCAAGAGAAACCGCCGCCTTACGACCGCCGCCTGGGTCAGGCTGAGCCGCACCTGGGCGGCCCCGCCGGACTCGTTGACGCTCCAGCTCTTAACGAGCCCAGCGCCTGCGCCCTGCATATCTCCAGCCACATCGACATGGGCGAGCGCCAGCACCACCTGACGGGCGGTGTCGCCCTTCACCGGCCGAGCGTCGGTGATGAGCGTCCCGCGGGTTGGTTTGTCGAGTTCGACAACAATTCGGGTCTGGTGCGAATCGCCGCCAAGGCGCACCTTCAACACGCCCGCGCTGGTCTGCCCGTGGGAGACCGCAGCCACGGCCGCGACACCGGCGAGCGCCGTGGCGCCTGCGGTGAAGCGAATGCGCCTACCCGCTAAAAGATGTCCGAACCCTGTCAAAACCGAGCCCATCGAGCCAATCGCCCCGCGCAACCGCTTTGGCGCCCCGCGCAACCGCTTTGGCGCCTCACGCAACCGTTCTGGACCGCCATTAGCGCCCCAGTCTGTGCAGATTTGCTTAACCGCTTCGAAACGATAGCAGTGCTTCCTTTTTTAAGCGTAATGCTGCAAGGTTCATTTTGCGTGCCTCATGTGCGCCTTGCGTCGATCCGTCCTACGGATGCGGCGCCCACCCCTTTCCCGCCCACGCCGCTTTGGCGAAGGCCAAGGAATTTCGAACCGATGGGCAGCCTCGCTCCCGCACATCGCCGCCCTATGACGACGTGGCTCGCGCCGCGCCAGGGCGCGTGCGCTGAAGCGCGGCGCCGAATCCGGCCCCTGGGCGTATGCCCCGGCGCGCGCCGTGGAGACCGACTTTATGACCAAGATGATGTTGATAGACGCCGCCCACGCGGAAGAGACGCGTGTCGTGGTGGTGGATGGCCAAAGGATTGAAGAGCTCGATTTCGAAAGCCAATCTCGAAAGCAGCTCCGCGGAAATATCTATCTGGCCAAGGTGACTCGGGTCGAACCCAGTCTCCAGGCCGCCTTTATCGAGTATGGCGGTAACCGGCACGGATTCCTGGCCTTCAACGAAATTCATCCGGACTACTACCAAATCCCGATGGCCGACCGCGAAGCGTTGCTGCGCGAAGAGGCCGAGGAAGAGGACGACCCTCCGCTCCCGACGCGGCCGAGCCGCGGCGCCTCAGACGAAGAGGGCGGAGAGGACGAGACCTCCAGCAACGGCGCGTCCGACGAGGACGACGATGACGACGTCATGGAGCAGGAGCTGGAACGCCGTCGGCGTCGGCTGATGCGCCGCTACAAGATCCAGGAGGTTATCCGTCGCCGCCAGATCATGCTGGTCCAGGTCGTCAAGGAAGAGCGCGGCAACAAGGGCGCGGCTCTGACCACCTATCTCTCCCTGGCCGGCCGGTATTGCGTGCTGATGCCCAATACGGCGCGGGGCGGCGGCATAAGCCGCAAAATCACCAACGCGCCGGATCGCAAGCGGCTGAAGGCCGTCGCTCAGAGCCTGGATGTGCCCCAAGGCATGGGCCTGATTGTCCGCACGGCCGGCGCCGCGCGCACCAAGGTCGAGATCAAGCGCGACTACGAATATCTGCTGCGGATGTGGGAAAACATCCGCGAGACCACGCTCCAATCGATCGCTCCGGCGCTGATCTACGCCGAGGAGGACCTGGTCAAGCGGGCGATCCGGGACATGTTCGACAAGGACCTGGACGGCATCGTGGTGGAGGGCGAGGCCGGCTACCGCGAGGCGCGCGACTTCATGCGCATGCTCATGCCGAGCCAGGCGAAGAAGATCCAAGCCTATCGCGAGCCGACGCCGCTTTTCGTCAAGTACCGCATCGAGGACCAGCTCGCCCAGATTCACTCGCCCGTCGTGGCGCTGAAGTCCGGCGGCTACATCGTCATCAACCAGACCGAGGCTCTGGTGGCGGTGGACGTCAACTCCGGCAAGTCGACGCGTGAACGCAATATCGAAGCGACCGCGCTGAAGACCAATATGGAGGCGGCGGAAGAGGCTGCGCGTCAGGTGCGCCTGCGCGATCTCGCCGGCCTGATCGTGATCGATTTCATCGACATGGAGGAAGGCAAGAACAACCGCGCGGTCGAGAAGAAGCTCAAAGACAGCCTGAAAGACGATCGCGCACGGGTGCAGATGGGCAAGATTTCGCCCTTCGGCCTGATGGAGATCTCCCGCCAGAGGCGCCGCTCCGGCGTTCTGGAAGGCACCACCCACGTCTGCGAACACTGCCAAGGCACCGGTCGCATCCGTTCGGTGGAGTCCAGCGCCTTGGCGGCGCTGCGAGCGATCGAGGTCGAAGCCGCGCGCGGCGGCGCCGGTGCGGTCACCGTGCGCCTGACGACCGCCATCGCGCTTTATATTCTGAACGAAAAGCGCAACTACCTAGGCCGCCTGGAACAGACCCACGACCTGATCGTCACGATCGCCACCGACGACCACCTGGGCCACACCGATATCGATATCGAGCGGACCGAAGCGCGCGAACCGTCCCCCGACCGTAAGCTAGCCCTTCAGCCCGCCGGTCGGGGTCGGGGGGCGGTGCTTGAGCCCGAGCCTGAGGTCGAAGACGAGATCGAGGCGGACGCCGACGACGACGTTGAAGACGAGGACGAGGACGACGTGGTCGAGGCCGGCGAAGAGCGCCGCGACGACACGCCCGAAGAGGCAGATGCGCGGCGGCCGCGGCGGCGGCGGCGGCGCGGTCGGCGCGACGAGCGCGATGATCGTGGGCCTAGGACATCCCCTGAGACAGCCCGTGACGCCGACGACGAGGACGGCGATGACCTGGGCGGGGCCGAAGACGGCGCCGACGAGACCGGGACCGAAGCGGAACGGGAAGCGCGCCGTAAGCGGCGGCGGCGCGGACGGCGCGGCGGACGGCGAGTGCGCGACGACGGCAGGCCCGTGGACGCCTACGCCTGGGTTCACGCCCATCCCAGCCGGCATCCAAACCCCAGCGAAGACCCCTACGCTTGGCGCGACCCCCATGCGCCAGCTGCAACCCGGGAAGAGCGGGCGATCGAGACCCGCGCAGAGCGCGTCATCGCGCCTGCCGCGGCCGTCAACACACCTTTGCCCAGCCCCCAAACCGCCGTTGAGCCGGGCGCCGACGCCGACCCTTACGTCTGGGCCGCAGCGCCCGAGGACGGTGGGGATGAGGTGGTCACGGGTCGCCGCAGGGAGCGCGTGCGTCGCGGTCGCGGCCGGCGCGGTCGCGGGAACGATCGCAGCTCTGCAGACGCCGACGTCGCTCTGGCGGGCGAGGACGGCGAAAGCCCGGCGCCGGAGGTTGAGCATGTTGAGCCGGCCCCAGAGGCTGACATCCCGTTAGAGGCGGCAGCGCCTGAACCTGTCTCTGAAGCCCCGGTTCTTGCGGCTGCGGCGGCGCCCGTGGTCGAACCTGAGCCCCAGCCAGAGCCCGAGCCCGAGCCGGACCCGAACGAAATCACCACCCCGCCTGCGACCCCCAGACGCGGCTGGTGGCGTCGAAACGGTTAAGGCTGTAGCGTCCTTATTGCGGGCGCAATCAGCGGCTTATAGGGACCAGTTCAGGAGCGTTTCCCCGATGGCCTTGATGACTGGCGTTCCGATCTCTGGCGGCGAGGACTTCGAAGTCCCGGTCGTCGCGCGCCGCTCGCTCTTGTCGCGGCTCTATCGGGCGGCGGGCCGTGGCGCCATCGCGGTCGCGCTGGCCGGCTCGATCTTTCTGACGCCGGCCGCGACGGTCCGGGCCCAGGACGACGGCACACAGACTGTGCTCGACACCGAGGTCAACGATATACTGCACAAGGAGTGCGATCCGATCTTCCTGGCGGCTGGGCTCGACCCTAAGCACATGACGATCGTGATCGTGGAGCATTTTTTCAACGCCGCGGCGGCCAATACCCAGCTCATCTACATTGGTACGGACCTCATTGAGAAAACCGAGAATCCTAACCAGCTGATCGGCGTCATCGCCCACGAAGCCGGCCACGCGGCCGGCGGTCACTCCCTGCGCGCGCCAGAGGAGGAGATGCACGCGGCCATGGCGCCGTTCCTGCTGACGCTGGGCTTAGGCCTTCTGGCCGCGATCGCCGGCGGCCGATCAGGCGGCAACGCCGCCGCCGGCCTGATGAGTTCGGCCTCCTATTTCGGGGAGTTGGGCGCGCTCGGCTATTCCCGGGAGCAGGAGGCGCGCGCCGACCAAGCGGCCCTGACCTACCTCGAAAGGGCCGGGGAATCTGGCAAAGGGCTCGTCGATTTCTTCAGGAACTTCCAATACGAAGAAGTCTTCTCGGAAGTCAGGCGCTACAAGTTCTTCGTCGATCACCCTTTGACCGACGAGCGGATTCAATTGCTCGATAATCGTGCTCAGGAACTGCCTCACTACAAAACTGTCGATCCGCCCGAACTTGTGACCGAGCACGAGATCATGAAGGCGAAGCTGATCGGCTTCACTGAAGCGCCCCAGACCGCCTTCTTCAAATACAAGGACGACGACCATTCCTTCGTCGCCCGGTACGCCCGCGCCATCGCCTATTTCCGCGAGACCGAGACGGAGAAGGCGCTGAAAGCGACCAACAGCCTGCTCGCGGACTATCCCGACAATCCTTACCTTTGGGAGCTGAAGGGTCAGATCCTGTTCGACGCCGGCCGCACGGTGGAGGCTGAGGTCGCCCATAGGAAGTCGGTCGAACTGAAGCCAGATGCGCCGCTGCTCCGCATCAACCTAGCCCAGGCCATCGTGGCCCAGGAAGACGGCAAGCGCGCCGACGACGCCCTGGTGGAGCTGAAAAAGGCCATCGCTCTCGACCCCGATCAGCAAGATGGCGCGTCGGCCTTCGCCTACCGCCTGGAAGCTCAAGCCTATGACGCCAAGGGCATGGATGGCGCCGCGCGGCTGGCCGCGGCCGAGGAGCATTTCGCCATCGGCGACCTCGCCGAGGCCCGAATCTTCGCGCTGCGCGCCAGAGAACTGCTCAAGCCCAACACGATCGAATGGCGCCGGGCGACCGATATCGTTCTGGTCTCCCAACCCACCCACGACGACCTGCAGGCCCTGGCGCACCAGAATGGGTGAGGTGCGTAGCGCTTTTGCTTTTTTGTTCCCGCTTCCCTCGCGCTTGTCCCGAGGATCGAGCGTTCAGCGCCGCGGCGCCTGAGCGCGGTCAGGCGCATTTGCCCCTGATAGCTCGATCCTCGGGACAGGCCCGAGGAAGACGGGAATGGTAGGCCGTTCACTTATGTCTCGAGATAGCCTTTACGAAACGCCCATGAAGCTCACCTCCCTGTTCTCAACCCCCCTGATGGCGCTGTCTATGCTAGCGCTCGCCGGCGCCGGCTGTCACGCCCAAAGCTCGCCAGAGACCGCCGCCGACAAGGCGTTCGGCGCCAAGGTCCGCGCTTATCTTCTGACCCACCCCGAGGTGATCCAGGAAGTGGTGGACAAGCTCCAGGCTAAGGAGACAGCCGCCAAAGACGCCCAAGCGCGGGCCGCCGTCGCCGCGCACCGCCAGGCGCTGGAGCACGACGCGCGCGACGGCGTGATCGGCGCGCCTACGGGCAAGATCACGGTCGTGGAATTCTTCGACTACCGCTGTCCCTACTGCAAGGCGGCGGAGCCGGAGCTGCAAAAGCTCCTGGCCGCCAACCCCGATGTCAGGCTGGTTTTGAAGGAGTTTCCGATCCTGGATGCCGAGGATCAGTCCCACATCTCCGAAGACGCCGCGCGGGGAGCGCTGGCCGCTCTGCCACAGGGGCGCTACGCCCAGGTGCACGAAGCTTTGCTGGCCGAACACCACCTGGACGAAGCGGCGATCCGCGATGTCCTGAGCCGCAATGGCGTCGATCTCACTAAGGACCAGGCGCTCTCCGGCGGCAAGCCGATCACAGATCAGCTCGCCGAAAATCACGCATTGGCTCGCGACCTCGGCGTCGATGGCACCCCCGCCTTCGTCGTCGGCGACACGGTGATTTCAGGGGCGCGGCTGGATGACATTCAGGCGGCGATTACGGCGGCGCGGTCGGGGGCGAAGTAGGCGCCTATTCGTCAACCACCGCCAGCCACCACCCCCAGCACTGCGGGTCCATAGCGGTCCAGCTTGCCCTGGCCGACGCCGCTGCAGGCCGCAAGCTCGCCGTCCGTTTTTGGCCGGCGAGCGGCGATTTCCAATAAGGTTCGGTCGTGCATGATCACATAGGGCGGCACGCCCTGAGCTGCGGCTTGCGCCTTGCGCCAGGCCCTGAGCGCTTCGAATAGGGCGCGGTCGGCGGTCGGGACCTCAAACGCTGAACCCAGCCGATTGCGGCGGCTTGCGTCGCTGCCGCTGGCGCCCGGCGCGACCGAGCGCTCAAGCCCGGCGCGGACCTGCACCCGCCGCTCGCCGCGATAGACCTCCCGGACCGCAGCGGCTTCGCCAAGTCCCACCAGAGGCCGGCCGTCGTTATAATCCTCCCGCAGGAGGCCATCGAACAGCAGTTGGTCGACAAGCTCGCGCCAGGCCGGCGCGCTCATGTCCTTACCGAGACCAAAGGTCGACAGCTCCGCCTCCCGGGCGTGCACCTCCTTGGTGCGTCCGAGTAGGTGATCGATCACCCGGCCGCGGCCATAGCGGCCGCCCAGACGGTGCACCGCTGAGAGCAGCTTCTGGGCCGCCAAGGTGGCGTCGGACATCGGCGGCGGCGAGAGGCAAAGGTCGCATTGGCCGCACGGCTCAACCTGGGCCTCGCCGAAATAGCGGCGCACGGCGGCGGCGCGGCAGCCGGCGCCCTCCAGCATGGCGTAGAGCTGGCGGGCTTTCTTGATCTGGATCTGCTTCACCGCGTCGGAGATGTCGCGGGTCTCGATCCGGCGCAGCGCGAAGGCCAGATCGCCTGCGCTGTACAGGGTGACGCCCTCGGCCGGCGCGCCGTCGCGACCGGCCCGGCCCACCTCCTGCCAATAGGCCTCGATCGAAGCCGGCGGGTCAGCGTGAATGACGTACCGGACGTCGGGCTTGTCCACCCCCATGCCAAAGGCGATGGTGGCGACGATCACCGCCCCGTCCTCCTGCAGGAATTTGCTGAGGCGCTCGTGGCGCACCGCCTTGTCCAGGCCCGCGTGATAGGCCACAGCGGGCGCGCCGGCGTCCGCCAAGCGGGCGGCGAGCGTCTCCGCCCCGTCGCGTGAGCCGGTATAGACCACGCCGGCCCGACCTGGCCGCGCCTTCACCAGCTCTGCGACCCGGGCGTGGGCCGGGCCGGACTTTCGCTCCGCGGCGAGTTGGAGCTCGGGGCGAGCAAAGCTATCGACGAATTCCCGCGCGTCCTCCAGGCGGAGCTCGCTTCGGATATCATCACGGGTGCGGGCATCGGCCGTCGCGGTCACCGCCAGGCGGGGTACGCGCGAAAACACTTCGGCTAAACGGCCCAGGGCGCGATACTCGGGGCGGAAATCATGTCCCCACTGGCTGACGCAGTGGGCTTCGTCGATCGCCACCAGCGACAGCCGCCGATTGGACAGCCGCTCCAGCATCGCGGGCTGCATCAGCCCTTCTGGCGACATATAGAGGAGATCAAGCGTCCCCTCCCCCAGCCGCCGCCAGATTCGGTTGCGGTCCTCGGGCGAGATGTTGGAATCCAGCCGCTCGGCGGCGACCCCCAGCTGTTGCAGACCCGCGACCTGATCGGACATCAGCGCGATCAACGGCGATACGACCAGGCCCAGGCCCTCCAAAACGAGGCTCGGGATCTGGTAGCACAGACTCTTGCCCCCGCCCGTCGGCAGAACGGCCAGGGCGTGGCGGCCGGCGAGGACCTCGGCGATAACTTGAGCCTGAAAACCCCGGAACGCTTCGTGGCCGAAGGTGCGGCGCAGCACCTCCAAGGCTGGGTTGGAATCGGACACGGCGAGCATGGGGTAGGTATGCCCGGAGCCGTCGCCCTTCGCCACCCGCAAGGTCCGATCGCGCTCAGGTTCCATTACCAGGCGACGACCGGTCCATAAGCTAAAACGCCGGCGTCGCAGGTTAGAAGGGTCGCATGTTCTGCGAGGGCTTGAGCCGCCAGCATTCGGTCAAACGGATCGCCATGCAAACGTGGCAGCCGCCCGGCCATTACGGCATGGGCCGGAGACAGATCCAGCCAATCGAAGCCGAGCCTTTTGACAGCTTCGTCGAGATCCGCAGGAAGCCTCGACAGAACAGGGTCGCGGCCACGCTTGTACTCAATTTCGTAAGCGCTAACCGCACTGACCAAGATGACATTAGCGCCATCGGCGATCAGCCTGGCGGCTCTAGAAGACAACAGATGAGATTTCGCCATCGCCCAAACAAAGGCATGGGTGTCGAGCAACAGCTTCACGGGGCGGGCTTTATGGCTGCAGCCTCCCAGGACGCCATAGCCTGTTGGATGTCACTGTCAGGGCCAAGGAACAAATCATCGGGTATCGCGGTCCCGGCCTCATCCCATAGGCCCAACCTCCGCGTCGCGGGCGCCTGCACTTGGACAGGCGCCAGCAAGACGATGGGGTGTCCACCCCGCGCAATAACGACCCTCTCGCCGGCTTCGGCGCGAGCGATCAATTCCGAGAGCTTGGCTTTGGCTTCTGCAATGTTCATTTGGATCGTCATGGCTAGACATTAGGCCATTGTCGCGGGTTAGTCCAACCACTTAGTCCATCTTGCACCTTGCGCCGAGCCCGCCCTCAACGCCGCAATACGAAGGTCTCCCAAGGGCGACGGCGCTCCCAGCCCTCGCGCTCCAGTTCGGGGATATCGCTCTCGTGATCCGGAAACCCAATGCAGAAATAACCGATCAGCTTCCACGTCGGTGGAACGTCGAGGGCCTGCGCGACCTCGACCGGGTCCAGGATCGAAATCCAGCCGACGCCAATACCCTCAGCCCGCGCCGCCAGCCAAAGATTGCTAATGGCGCTCACGACGGAATACTCAAGCGTCTGAGGCATGGTTTGGCGCCCAAGGCCGTGGCCGGCTTCGCTCTCCATATCGGCGAACAGCGCTAAATGGCATGGCGCCTCATGCAGGCCTGCGAGCTTAAGGCGAGCATAAGTAGACCGGCGATCGGCGCTATAAGCCTGCAAGGCTTCGTCATTGCAGCGCGCGAAGGTTTCCACCACGAGGCGACGCCGGGCAAGATCGTCCACCAGCACAAAGCGCCAGGGCTGGCTCAAGCCCACCGAGGGCGCCAGGCAGGCGGCTTGCAGCAACCGCTCCAGAGCGCCAGTCGGCAAAGGATCGGTTAGGAAACGGCGGACGTCCCGCCGCCAGACCATCAACGCCTTAAGCTTTAGTCGAAAATCGTCGTCAAACGGCGCGGGCTCGGCCGCGGCGGCGTTCCGGTCCATGGTATCTTGATCGATCCGCACATCTCACGCCAGTGGACCTACACCCTCAAGCCTGCCCGCCGAAAGCCTATCGCCGCGGTCTCGGCGGTTAACGATGTCGTGCGGGCTAGAGATGCGATCAAGTTCGCGCCTTAGCCCGCACAACTTTCAAAGCGCTAACGGAGCCTAGAACACGACCCAAACGCCGCCGCGCCAGAAGCCACGACCGGGATGCTCGCGCCAGACATAGCGCTCACCCGGGCCCCACCGCCAACCATCGGGATGCACAATGATTCCCGGCCGGCCGATATAGGCGTTAGGGCGAGCCACATGCCAGCAAGCGCCTTCGCTACAGACGATCGCCGCAGACGCCGCCGAGGCGGACACGACGACTGCGCTCATGGCCAGTAAGGCGCATACGGCAGATTTCACACCGATTTTCATATCCAATCCTCCAGGTTTCGCCCGCCCCGAAACCGCTCAATGATCGGTAGCGGATGGTTTCAGCTTAGCAAGCTTGGCAGCAATTTGAAAAGTCCTGCTTTGGCCTCGCCCCTGATGCGAAGCCTCTATAGCGCCTATATCACGTCCATGATCCCGTTCTCAGTGCTCGATCTCTCACCCATCCTGGAAGGCGCAGACGCTGCTCAGGCGCTTCGAAATTCCACCGACTTGGCCCAGCATGCCGAGCGGCTGGGGTTCGACCGCTATTGGCTCGCGGAGCATCACAACATGCCGGGCATCGCGAGCGCGGCGACGGCGGTGGTGATCGCCCATGTAGCGCAGGCGACGTCCACGATTCGGGTTGGGGCGGGGGGCGTCATGCTGCCCAATCATGCCCCGCTCCTGATCGCCGAGCAGTTCGGCACACTGGCCGCCCTACATCCGGGCCGGATCGACCTGGGGCTTGGCCGCGCGCCGGGCTCAGACGCGGTCACTTCCCGGGCGCTGCGGCGGACCCTGAACAGCGATCCCGACGCCTTTCCTCAAGATGTGCTGGAGCTCCTGAGCTACTTCGAAACGCCAAGGCCCGGGCAGCGGGTGCGGGCCTATCCGGGCGCGGGGCTCGATGTGCCGGTTTGGATTTTAGGCTCGAGCCTGTTCGGCGCCCAGGTGGCGGCGGAATTCGGCCTGCCGTTCGCCTTCGCGTCCCACTTTGCGCCAGAGCAACTGGTCCCCGCTCTGCACATCTATCGCCAACGCTTTAAGCCGTCGCAACGACTAGCTCGGCCCTACGCCATGCTTGGCTTGAGCGTCATCGCGGCGGATACCGACGCCGAGGCGACGCATCTCGCCACCTCCCAAAAGCAGGCCTTCCTGCGCTTGCGCCGCGGCCAGCCCACGCCCCTGCCCCCGCCGCTGCCAGGATTTGAGGAAGGGCTTGAGCCGATGGAGCGCGCGATGCTGGACCAGGTCTTGGCCTGCGCCGTCGTCGGCTCGCTCCGGACCGTGCAGGACGGCCTCGCCGCCTTCATCGCCCGGACCGGCGCCGACGAATTGATGATCACGGCGCAGATTTTCGACCACCAGGCGCGGCGCCGCTCATTTGAAATCGTCGCAGAGGCTCATAGCGCGCTAACCCAAGACGTGGCTGGCGCGAGGACGGCGGCCGAGTAGAATCTCAGGGCCTTACACCCTGCCCACCGCCGCCAACGCCTCGTGCAATGTAAAGGCGCCGTAGCCGCCGCTGGCGTAGAGCAGCGGCTCGCCTGGATTGTCGCTGAGGTGGATCGCCTTGATCTCGCCGAACAGCACACCGTGGGTGCCCGCCTCATAGATATCCATCAGGCGGCAGTCGAAGGCGCTGGGCGCCGTGCCGAGCATGGGCGCGCCCGTTTCGGCGACGCCCCAGTCGCCGACCGCGAACTTCTCCTCGCCCGGCAGGCCGCTGGAGAAACGCTGGGCCACCGCGTGATCGTGCGAGCCTAAAACATTGACCGCAAAGAGCTTCGCCCGGCTTACGGCCTGAAAGGTGTTGCTGGACCTGTTCAGGCAGCACAACAGCATCGGGGGATCGGCCGACATGGAGCAAACCGCCGTGGCCGTCGCGCCATTGCGGGAACCGTCGTCATTCAAGGTGGTGATGACGCAGACGCTCGCCGCCAGTCGGCGCATGCCCGCCTTGAATCGATCCGCCGATATGCTCATGACGCTCCCCTAAACCCCTAAATCACCGAGACGGCGGCGAGGCGCTCGTCGCTTTCGACGCCGTCCTGATTGTCCTCAGCCCGAGCGGCCTGCTGACGCGCCCACATGTCGCTATAGAGACCGCCTCGACGCAGCAAGGCCCCATGATCTCCCCGCTCGACCACGACGCCCCCGTCCAGCACCAAAATCTCGTCGGCGTCTGTCACGGTAGACAGGCGGTGGGCGATGACCAGGCTGGTATGGCCTAGCGCGAGCGCGCGCAAGCTGTCCTGGATGCCCTGTTCGGTCCGGCTGTCCAAGGCGCTGGTCGCCTCGTCGAAGATCAAAATCTTGGGCCGTTTCAAAATCACCCGAGCGATCGCCACACGCTGTTTCTCACCGCCGGACAGCTTCAGGCCGCGCTCGCCGACCCGGGTTTCATAGCCGTCGGGCAGGCTCTCGATAAAGCGATCGAGCTGAGCCAGGCGCGCAGCTTCAAGCACCTCCTCCCGCGAGGCGTCCGGACGGCCATAGGCGATATTGTAATACACGGCGTCGTTGAACAGCACCGTATCCTGGGGCACGACGCCGATGGCGGCGCGCAGGCTGTCCTGCGTGACCTTGCGTATGTCTTCGCCGCCGATCGAGATCTCGCCTTGGGAGACGTCGTAGAAGCGGAACAGGAGCCGAGCGAGGGTGGACTTGCCCGCGCCGCTGGGCCCGACCAGGGCGATCTTGGCGCCGGGGGGCACCTCGAACGAGACGTCCCTTAAGATAGGCCGGCGAGGGTCATAGCCGAACGACACCTGGCGAAAGGCGACGCCGCCGCCGGCCTGGCGCAAAGGCTTTGCGCCCGGCGCATCCTCCACCTCCGGCTTGGCGCCGATCAGGCGGTGCATCTGCTCGAAATCCACCAGCGACTGCTTCAAGCTGCGATAGATCATACCCAAGACGTTTAGAGGAATGAAGAGCTGCAGCATGTAGCCATTGACCATGACGAAGTCGCCGAGGGTCATGCGCCCATGGGCGACCGCAAGGCCGGCCATGGTCAGCACCCCCACGAGGCCAAAGCTCATGATCAGGTTTTGCCCGATGTTCAGCGCCGAGAGCGTCGCCTGGTTGCGCACCGCGGAGTCTTCGTAGGCCGCCTTGGCGGAGTCGAAGCGGGCGATCTCATGCCCTTCGGCTCCGAAATATTTCACGGTCTCGTAGTTGATCAGACTATCGATCGCGATCGCGTTGGCGTCATTGTCCTGGCGGTTCATCTCGCGGCGCACCTTCACCCGGTATTGGGTGAGCGCCACGGTGAAGACGCCGTAGCCGACGATCACGGTGACGGTGGCGGCGGCGAAGGCCGGGCTGAAGAGGCGCCATAGGATGGCGGAGACCAGGATCACCTCCAACAGGATCGGCGTCAGATTGAACAGGGTGAGGCCGAGCAAGACTTCCACGGCCGCAGCGCCGCGCTCCAGGACGCGAGATACGCCGCCGGTCTGGCGGTCAAGATGGAAACGCAGGCTCAAGCCATGCAACCGATGAAGCGCCTGGATCGACACCCGACGCACCGCCCGCTGCACAACCCGTGAAAACACCAGATCGCGCAACTCTCCCGAGGCGCTGGCGCCGGTACGGACGAGGCCGTAGGTCAGGATCAGGGCGATCGGGGCGGCGATCAGCGCCCCCGCGGCCGGAGGCGACGCCCCTTTCGACAGGGCGTCGACAATCATCTTCAGCACGAAGGGCACAGAGACGCTGAAGAGTTTGGCCAGAACCACAAGAACCAAGGCGGCCACGACCCGCAGCTTCAGTGCGCCGTCGCCCTTGGGCCAGAGGTAGGGGCCAAGCGAGCCCAGCGCGGCCAGCTGCTCCCGGGGGCTGGCGGGCGAGGTGCGGGCGTCTGCGTCCGACACGACGGCGGCGCGCCAACTCTTCACGCCGTTGCTCCAACAATGGCGTTCAGCGCCTCAAGCGCGATGCGGCTTTCGTCGATCATCTCGGGCGCCGCCAGATCCTGCGGGGCCAGGCGGTCACGGTAATGGGTGAGAATCCAGTCATTCAATCGTCTATATAGGTTGTCGTCGAGCCTATGGGCAGGCGACGCTGCGGCGAGCTCATCAGCTGTCAACACCACCCGCAGGCGCAGGCAGGCGGGACCACCGCCGTTTCTCATGCTTTCGCGTAAATCCATATACTCGACCGCCCCGATTGGCCCGTTGGAGGCGGCGAGCTGATCGGCCACGGCCTTCGCTGTCGGGCTCTCGAAAGCTTCCATCGGCGCCAGCAGGGTCAGGCGATCTCGTCCGGGCAGCTGAAGCAGTTGGGCGTTGAAGAGGTAGCTCGACACGGCGTCGCGCAGAGGCAAATCGGCCTCGCCGATCTCCACGAAGACCGGCTCGAACAGATCGCCGGCCGCGGCGCGAACGGCCGCCTGCATCGCGGGGACATCGTCGAAAGCGTGCTGGTGATAAAGTAGGCATCGCAGCGTTCCCACGCACACCACGTCATTGTGGAATGCGCCCGCCTCTATCGCCATGGCCGATTGACGGGGAAAAACGACGCGGGTGGCGCCATGGCGGCGCGCCACGGCCTCAAAGGCCTCGCGGGTCTGGCGCGCCGGATATCGGCCGGCCCAGGGGGCGTAGGCCTCGCGCCCCCAGACCATCAGATTGACGCCAGGCCGACCATGCTCGGCGCACAGGCGCACGTGATTGGCCGCGCCCTCGTCGGAAAAGTGAGGTTGCGCGGGTAAGGGATCGTGGACAACGAAATGGTCGGAATCAGGGAATAGGCGGCGCAGCGCCGTGGCGGTCTCAGCCCCCTCAAGACTACGATGAAGCGTGGTCAGCAGGTTGGCCGGCGTAAAATGGACTCTGCCATCGGCGGCGTCGACGGACGGTGTGACGGTCGCCGCATTCGCCGCCCACATGGCGGAGGCCGACCAGGCGGCGCCCGCCAGCGCCGGCGCCGCCCTCCACGCCGCTTCGTTGACGGCGCCGTCCGAGCCGCTGAAGCCGAGGCTGCGCAAAAATCTTAAGTGCGGGCGGGGATGGGGCGGTAGAACGAATTGCGGCACGCCGAGGTCCGCTAACCGCTTCATCTTGGCCAGGCCCTGAAGGGCGGCTGTACGGGGATCGGAGACCGCACCCAGGTTGGACTGGCTGGCCAGATTGCCCACAGACAAGCCGGCATAATTATGGGTCGGGCCGACCAGGCCATCGACATTGGCCTCGACGGCGTCAGCTTGGACCACGCTCAAGGGTTCAGCCCCTTAATGTCGCCGGTAGAGAAGGTCGGACGCGGCGCTTCGAAACTGGCCATGGGATAGGCGCAATAGTCGGCGGCGTAGTAGGCGCTCGGCCGATGGTTGCCCGAGGCCCCCAGCCCCCCAAACGGCATGTTCGACGCGGCGCCGGTTGTCGGTCGGTTCCAGTTCACGACGCCCGCTCGACTGCGCTGGACGAAGCGGCGCCACAGCGCCTCATCCTCAGCGATCAAGCCGGCGGAGAGGCCGAATCGGGTAGCGTTGGCCAGGTTGATCGCCGCGTCGAAATCGCTGGCGCGCCGCACCTGAAGCACCGGCGCGAAGATCTCCTGATCCGCCGTTTCAAGCCCCGTCGTCTCGATCATCGATGGGCTGACGAAGGCGCCTTCGACGTTAAAGGGCTGGATTTCTCGTCCACCGCGCGAGATCAAATCCTGCACCCGCGCTTTCGCGCCGCCGGCGGCGCGGGCGCTGATCAAGGGACCCATGAAGGGTTCTTGGCGCCCATCCCACGCCCCGATCCGCAGCCGCTGCGCTAGCGCCACAGTCGCTTCGACGATCTGGTCGCCACGAGCGCCTTCAGGCACGATCAGCCGGCGTGCGCAGGAGCAGCGCTGGCCGGTGGTGATAAAGGCCGACTGCACGATGACGGCCGCCGCCGCCTCCGCATCCACCTCGCCCCAGACCATCAGCGGATTGTCGCCGCCAAGCTCGAGCGCCAGGATCACCTCCGGCCGATCGACGAACTTGCGCCGGAACAGGGCGCCCGCCTCGGCCGAGCCGGTGAAGAGAAGGCCGTCGATCGATTGATCGAGCAGCGCCGAACCGGTGTCGCGCCCGCCCTGGACGAGGTTGACCACGCCCGGCGGAAACCCGGCCGCCTCAAAAGCCTGGATCATCCATTGGGCGGCGAGCGGCGTCTCTTCCGACGGCTTGAACACTACCGTATCGCCAGCCAAGAGCGCCGGCGTGATGTGGCCGTTGGGCAGGTGACCTGGAAAGTTGAACGGGCCCAAGACCGCCATCACCCCATGGGGCCTGTGGCGCAGCACGGCCTGGCCGAAGGCTGTAACGGCGGCGCGCTCCCCCGCCCGCTCGGCTTGAGCCGCGATCGACACCTCCACCTTGGCCATCATCGAGGCGATCTCGGTCCGCGTCTCCCAAAGGGGCTTGCCGGT
>Ga0116226_10001705_pt1 | contig 19105 bp, 16 predicted proteins | sample S1TSphfallax_FD_89692 | JGI IMG/M metagenome (GOLD analysis project Ga0116226, IMG submission 89692) | Host-associated microbial communities from peat moss isolated from Minnesota, USA - S1T2_Fa - Sphagnum fallax MG | ecosystem: Host-associated > Plants > Peat moss > Unclassified | place: USA... | reverse complement strand
TAGATCCTTTACCCAAACATTTAACTGGAGATCCGATGCGCATCCAGCAGGTAATGTGGAATTTACTTTCTAACTCGATTAAGTTTACTCCACCTGGGGGAAAAATTGATGTTAGCTTAGACTACACTGATTTTCAGGCCGAGATACAAGTTAAGGATACTGGAGTGGGGATCAGTGCAGATTTTCTCCCCTTTGTTTTTGAACGCTTCCGTCAAGCTGATGGTAGTAGAAGCAAATCAAATCCGGGATTGGGATTAGGACTGTCGATTGTACGTCATTTAGTAGAATTGCATGGTGGGACAGTGACAGTAGAAAGTCCCGGTAAGGGATACGGTACAACTTTTACTGTCAGGTTACCTTTACAAGCTCCAATGGTAGAACATCCTGTAGCTAGTCCACAAGAGTCGGTTGTCTTTACCTCCTCATCAGCTTCTCCAGACTCTTACCCATCTTTAGCGGGTGTACATGTGCTGGTTGTAGATGATGAACCGGATATCCGACAGTTATTCCAAATCATATTAGCAGATTATGAAGTGGAGGTCACAGAAGCTGGATCAACAAAAGAAGCACTATCCCTACTCGCAGCTAACCCTGGTAGGTACGATGTAATTTTATCTGATATCGGTCTCCCTTTCGAGGATGGTTACAGCCTGATTCGTCAAGTGCGATCGCTCAGTCCGGAAGCAGGAGGACAAATTCCAGCAGCTGCGCTGACAGCCTATGCTGGTAATCTTGAAGAAGCGGAAGCTCTGTCTGCTGGATTCCAAATGTACTTGACTAAACCCATCGAAGCTACTCAATTAATATCCGTAGTTGCTTCCCTAGCAGGACGAAGTTCGTAGTTGCGCTTCATCGCAAGTAATTCTTTAATACAAGCGAGTTCCATTGATTTTACATAAATTTACATAAATTTACATAGCTATAATTATTTTACTTTCCCTACTGGCGTTATGGACTTATTGCGAGTCGAGCGCAACTACGAACACAGAATTTTGGCAGATTCTCTCCCCCCAGACCCGCACGGGCCCAGAGGGAGAGAATATTGCACCTGGGATGTTCCCTCCTGTGAGTAACCCAAACCAGGAGAGAGCATTAATCAAGTGTTCCTTCCATAGTAAATGTTGAGATATGGATAATCCTCTATCTCAAGGATGATATTTCGGAGTTGGTTCCACCTTTAACGATGATTCTGGTTGAGGTGATTCTGTGGGAATTGTTTCTACTTCTGGCGATCGCTCAATTTTTGGCTCAACTTTCGGCTGTTCCACTTTGGTAAATTTTTCAAGTTGATCTGGAAGCAATTCGGGAATTTGCGGTTTGGGAGTTGGTTCCACCTTTAACGATGATTCTGGTTGAGTTGGTTCTGTAGGAATTGTTTCTACTTCTGGGGAACGCTCAACTTTCGGCTGTTCCACTTTGGTAAATTCTTCAAGTTGATCTGGAAGCGATTCGGGAATTTGCGGTTTGGGAGTTGGTGTCTCTTTTATCTTGGGCTGAGTGACTAATGGTTTTTTAACTTCAGGTACTACAGTCGGATTCGGCGCAACCTCTGGAACTTTAGGCGTGGTTATAGGCTCAATAGCGTATTTCTGATCTGCGATACCGCGCACTTGCTCAAATGTTAGTTCCTGGCGAATTATTTGGGAGAGGGTGTCTTTCCCATCAGGTTGATAGTTAATGATTCTGACTGTGTTGTTGAAGGCGTTTTTTACTGGTTTCCCCTGATTGTCGAGAAATTCTAGTTTTACCCAGTTTTTACCTGTTTTAAAACCTTTCAAGTATATAGGTCGCCATCTGTCAGTAATAAAACTTTCACCATTAATCGTGATGCGAATACGCCAATTACTAAAATTATCGTCTGGATTATCTAGCGCTACTTCATGTAAAGGCGCATTGGTTAAATAGTAATCCAATAAAATCGGTTCTGCGCCAAAACTGTCTTGGGGTGAGTTGTAGGTGAGTAGAGGTATTTGGGGATTTGGGTTGTTCTCATCTGTCTTGGTAAAAAGATGAAATGTGATTTGGGCGTAAGCGCCTTCGTTTTTGTAGCTCTCATTCCAAGGATAGACAGCAAATACTCTTAAAGTATGAGTACCAGGAGATAAATTTGGGATGGCTAAAGGTTGATGTAAATCATATATAGATGTGTATGGTTGGTTATCCAAAATTAGGTTGAGATGGGGACCAAGTCGCCATTGGGGATCTTGGAATAATGGGAAGTCATTAACTTGTAACTTGATGGCGATCGCATCATCTGGAATAATTTCCTCATCTTGTGGGCTTAAAATCTTGACTTGTGGTTGATGAACCTCCAATACAGCACGTAACTTTTGCATAACGTCTGGAGGTGAAGTTTCCGCAAGGGAAGCAACAGCAATGGGAGCCTTTGGTGACAGGATTTTGGTCTGAATTATGGGTACATCTTCACTGACTGCTGACTCTACACAACCAGTCAAGACTAAAACCAGAATAAATGCTACTGTGTAACGTATTAGCCATTTAATCAAAACTAGAATCCTGTCTAGAAGTTTGTTCAAAGATATATCATACATAGAGATCATCCATTTATCCTTTGCTTATTATCTAACAAAGCTTATTTTGGCGTAAACCTGATGTTCAAAACTACAATCCCACAAAACTGGCAGTGGTGAATAAATTTTAAGATTTGTAATGATTTGTAAATTAAATGCAAAATTCCTTGACTTTTTACCAGGAGATTCACCCGAAAAAGTCGTCAAAACAGCGATTAGGGTCATGGAAGGGGCAATATTTTGACGGATTTTGAATTATTGTTAAAATGTCTCCCAGAAAGTACGAGCGAGACAAGTACAGACTCTATAATTCAACAGAAACGACTATCCACATAGCGAATTTTGCACACTGACAGGAAATTCCTGAACGTGGTATAAAACAAGTTACGCAGTGTGGTTACACATGATCCTGATTCCTTATCTAGAGAGGAGGTCGAATGACGATAAGTAGTCCTCCGGAGCCAGGGCAAAAGAAAGCAAGAGTTATAGTTGATTATGATCCGGTACCTACCTCATTCCAAAAATGGGCACAACCAGGACATTTCAGCAAAACCTTGGCTAAAGGACCAAAAACCACTACATGGATTTGGGACCTACATGCCCTAGCCCACGATTTCGATTCACATACAAGCGACTTAGAAGACATCTCCCGCAAGATATTCTCTGCACACTTTGGTCACCTGGCCGTAGTGGCTATCTGGTTGAGCGGGATGTTATTCCACGGTGCTAAATTCTCCAACTATGAAGCTTGGTTGAGCGATCCATTAAACGTTAAACCCAGCGCCCAAGTAGTTTGGCCTATTTTCGGACAAGACATATTGAATGGTGATGTTGGCGGTGGCTTCCACGGTATTCAGATCACCTCTGGTTTATTTCAAGTATGGCGTGGCTGGGGTATCACCAATTCCTTCCAGCTTTACGTAACAGCTATTGGTGGCTTGGTATTAGCAGCTTTATTCCTGTTCGCTGGTTGGTTCCACTACCACAAACGAGCTCCCAAACTGGAATGGTTCCAGAATGCGGAGTCCATGCTGAATCACCATTTAGCAGTTTTATTGGGTTGTGGTTCTTTGGGATGGGCTGGACATTTGATCCATGTGTCCGCACCAATTAACAAGTTGCTGGACTCTGGTGTGGCTGTGAAGGATATCCCTTTGCCTCACGAGTTCATCTTGAACAAGGAATTATTGACAAGTCTGTATCCCAGCTTTGCCAATGGTTTAGCACCTTTCTTTACCTTGAACTGGGGTCAATATTCTGACTTCCTGACTTTCAAAGGTGGGTTGAATCCAGTTACTGGCGGTTTGTGGTTGACTGATATTGCTCATCACCACTTGGCGATCGCTGTGCTATTTATCATTGCTGGTCACATGTACCGGACTAACTTCGGTATTGGTCACAGCATCAAAGAGATCCTGGAAAACCACAAAGGTCCACTAACTGGTGAAGGTCATAAAGGTCTCTACGAAACTCTCACCACATCTTGGCACGCTCAATTGGCTATTAACCTAGCGCTATTGGGTTCCTTGACCATCATCATCGCTCACCACATGTACGCGATGCCTCCCTATCCATACTTGGCAACTGATTACGCTACGCAGTTGTGCTTGTTTACTCACCACATATGGATTGGTGGCTTCTTGATTGTTGGTGCTGGTGCTCACGGCGCTATTTACATGGTGCGGGATTACGACCCCGCGCTGAACCAAAACAACCTATTAGATCGCGTGATTCGTCACCGCGATGCTATTATCTCCCACTTGAACTGGGTATCTATTTTCCTAGGCTTCCATAGCTTCGGACTTTATATCCACAACGACACAATGCGTGCTTTGGGTCGTCCTCAAGATATGTTCTCTGATTCAGCAATTCAGTTGCAACCTGTATTCGCTCAATGGATACAAAACTTGCACCATTTAGCACCAGGTACAACAGCGCCTAATGCGCTGGAACCTGTGAGCTATGTATTTAATGGCGCTGTATTAGCTGTAGGTGGGAAAGTGGCTGCTGCTGGTATTCCTTTGGGTACAGCAGATTTCCTCATACACCACATCCACGCTTTCACTATCCATGTGACTGTACTGATTCTGCTCAAAGGTGTGCTATTTGCCCGCAGTTCTCGTCTGGTTCCAGACAAAGCTAACTTGGGCTTCGCCTTCCCTTGTGATGGTCCTGGTCGTGGTGGTACCTGCCAAGTATCTGGTTGGGATCACGTCTTCCTAGGATTATTTTGGATGTATAACTCACTATCAATTGTGATTTTCCACTTTAGCTGGAAGATGCAATCCGATGTGTGGGGAACAGTAGATCCTGATGGTACCGTAACTCATATTACAGGTGGCAACTTTGCCCAAAGTGCCATTACTATCAACGGCTGGTTGCGCGATTTCTTGTGGGCGCAAGCTTCTCAAGTAATCAACTCCTACGGTAGTGCGTTATCTGCTTATGGATTACTGTTCTTAGGTGCTCACTTCGTTTGGGCATTTAGCTTAATGTTCTTATTCAGTGGTCGCGGCTACTGGCAAGAATTAATCGAGTCCATTGTTTGGGCACATAATAAACTGAAAGTAGCGCCAGCTATCCAACCCCGCGCTCTGAGTATTACTCAAGGTCGCGCTGTAGGTGTGGCTCACTACCTTCTGGGAGGAATTGCCACGACTTGGGCATTCTTCCATGCGCATATCCTTTCAGTAGGATAGCAATTGGTTTTACATAGAGTTAGCGGTTGGCATTCAATAGTCAACCGTTAGCACTCTCAATGCTGATACTTGATGGCTAAAGGTCAGAGGAATTATTAAACCCTATGGCAACTAAATTTCCCAAATTTAGCCAGGATCTCGCACAGGACCCGACTACCCGTCGGATTTGGTATGCGATCGCAACAGGCAACGACTTTGAAAGTCATGATGGCATCACAGAGGAAGGTCTTTACCAAAAGATTTTCGCTACTCACTTCGGTCACTTGGCAATCATCTTCCTGTGGGCGTCCAGCCTCCTGTTCCACGTAGCCTGGCAAGGTAACTTTGAACAGTGGATCCAAGATCCCCTACACATCCGCCCCATTGCTCATGCAATTTGGGACCCTCAATTCGGTAAGCCAGCGATCGAAGCTTTCACCCAAGCAGGTGCTAGCAATCCTGTAAACATTGCTTACTCCGGTGTTTACCACTGGTGGTACACCATCGGTATGCGGACCAACAGTGAACTGTACACTGGTTCCATTGGTCTGTTGCTGTTGTCTGCATTGCTTTTATTCGCTGGTTGGTTGCACCTACAACCCAAATTCCGTCCTAGCCTTTCTTGGTTCAAGAGTGCTGAACCTCGTTTAAACCACCACTTAGCTGGTTTGTTCGGTGTTAGCTCTTTGGCTTGGGCTGGTCACTTGGTTCACGTAGCGATTCCAGAATCTCGCGGTATCCATGTAGGTTGGGACAACTTCTTAACTGTTGCACCTCACCCCGCAGGTTTAACACCTTTCTTCACCGGTAACTGGGGCGTTTACGCTCAGAACCCCGATACTGCTGGACATATCTTCAGCACATCCCAAGGTGCAGGTACAGCAATTCTCACCTTCTTGGGTGGTTTCCATCCTCAAACAGAATCCCTGTGGTTGACTGATATTGCTCACCACCACTTGGCGATCGCTGTGATCTTCATCATCGCTGGTCACATGTACCGGACTAACTTCGGCATTGGTCACAGCATCAAAGAAATGCTGAATTCCAAGGCTGGTCTAGTACCTGGTAGCAAGAGCGAAGGTCAATTCAACCTACCTCACCAAGGTCTGTACGATACCATCAACAACTCTCTGCACTTCCAATTGTCATTGGCTTTGGCAGCGCTGGGAACTGTTACGTCATTGGTAGCACAGCATATGTACTCCCTGCCTTCCTACGCATTTATTGCTAAGGATTATACAACTCAGGCAGCGTTGTACACCCACCACCAATACATTGCTATCTTCTTGCTAGTAGGAGCTTTTGCTCACGCTGCTATTTTCTGGGTCCGGGACTACGATCCAGAATTGAACAAAGGCAACGTACTAGATCGTGTACTACAGCATAAAGAAGCAATCATCTCTCACTTGAGTTGGGTATCTCTGTTCTTAGGTTTCCACACCTTAGGACTATATGTACACAACGACGTGGTAGTTGCTTTCGGTACTCCAGAAAAGCAAATTCTGATCGAGCCAGTATTTGCACAATTCATCCAAGCTGCTCACGGTAAAGCATTGTACGGCTTAGATGTACTATTGTCTAACCCTGACAGTGTTGCTTATACCGCATATCCTAACTACGGTAACGTTTGGTTATCAGGTTGGTTAGATGCGATTAACTCTGGAACTAACTCCTTATTCTAGACCATTGGACCTGGCGACTTCTTGGTACACCATGCGATCGCCCTTGGTCTACACACCACCACCCTCATATTAGTTAAGGGTGCTTTAGATGCTCGTGGTTCCAAGCTGATGCCCGATAAAAAGGACTTCGGCTATGCCTTCCCTTGCGATGGTCCAGGTCGTGGCGGTACTTGTGATATCTCAGCTTGGGATTCCTTCTACCTATCTCTTTTCTGGGCTTTGAATACAGTAGGTTGGGTAACATTCTACTGGCACTGGAAGCATCTGGGTATTTGGCAAGGTAACGTTGCTCAGTTCAATGAAAACTCTACCTACCTAATGGGTTGGTTCCGCGATTATCTCTGGGCTAACTCCGCTCAGTTAATTAACGGTTATAACCCCTATGGTGTGAATAACTTGTCCGTCTGGGCTTGGATGTTCTTGTTTGGACACCTAGTTTGGGCAACTGGTTTTATGTTCCTCATCTCTTGGAGAGGATATTGGCAAGAATTGATTGAAACTTTAGTTTGGGCACACGAGCGGACTCCTCTAGCTAACTTAGTTCGCTGGAAAGACAAGCCCGTTGCTCTCTCCATCGTCCAAGCTCGCGTTGTTGGTCTAGCTCACTTCACCGTAGGCTATGTGCTAACTTACGCTGCCTTCCTCATTGCTTCAACTGCTAGTAAGTTCGGTTAATCCACTTTTGCTAGTGTTTTAGGTAATTAAAAAATCCCCGCCTAACGACGGGGATTTTTTTGTTGGGGTATCTTTTGCTTTTTACCAAAACATATCTATCTGAAGAAATAGTAAGAAATATTACTTCAGAATCATTCATAGAGAAAACATTTTAATTTACTCTAACAAAAGTATATAACCCACATATGGCTGAACAATGGCTATAAACTCACTGAATGCTTATACTAAAATAAATACGAGTATGGACAGCAAAATAGATATAAATGAATTAATTCAAGAACTTACTGATGATCTAGCTGCACAATTACATGGCGCACTTATTAGTACAGATGAAACTAATACAATGAGAATAAATCCAGCAAACTTATCTGTGGTCAAACCTTTTTACCCTGCTCTACCTATTCCTAAACTAGCTCGACTCAAACCTCTGGCTCAACAAAGGCGTAATTCGCCAAAAGACACATCTAGTCCTCTAGATGACAGTCCTCTGGATGATTAATATTCATAGGTAATAAATTATTTGTTTGCTCAGATTTTGTTACCTATTCAGTAGGAGTAGTTTATCGTTTAGATTCTTCACAAATTTCCACTTTTTTTTTGATAGATTGAAGGTAGAGATTAAGAATTTATAATCTTCATCTCTATAATTCCTTGAATAAAAAGGAGAAACCAAACTATGAACACCATTATTAAGTATGACATTGATGTGATCAAAGACGAAGCACTACAACTTGTGAAAAAAGGGCTTGTTCATCGACAGGAGCCAATTTTTACCCTTTTCCAATATATTCCTGACCGTGAGTGGTCTTATTTTGAACATGAGCTAGAAAACAACGAATATTTACTCAGAGACAGGATTATTGATTTACTTGGTAGTGAAAAATGGGAAGAAGATTGAACTGATAGCTAGTTGATAGCTATCAGCAATTATCCAATCAAGTCTTAATTATGAGTACTGGGTTTTACACTTTTAGGTAGGGTATTTTGAATTGGTGATATCGGAGGATTCTGCTGAAAGATTGCGTATCTAACAGAACAAGTTAAGTAGCGAGTATTTCTTGTTTAACTAAAATTTTCGTTACTTGGTGTACAATGGATGTTGGTAAATGAGGATAATTATGCCAAGATAAAACCGGCATTTCCTGCCAACAAGTCCGACAAAACCAAAACGAGTGGGAATGATGAATATGCTTTAATAGCACGTCAGAGCAACAAGGACAATAATACATAGTTTTTAAATCCTCTTGATAAATTTGGCACTCTCATGACTAGGGATCATATTTCCTGGAAAAGAAGATATAAATAAGCTGAAAGACAGATTGAGCTATCGGGTGAGGTTTTATAAGTTAGTTAACCTTTGGAGAGAGAAGAGGAACGAAGCAATTAACAGATTATTCTTAATGCTTAAATTTTAAATTAGTTGATTGGATAAATTGTCAGAGGATCAACAATAAATATACATTACTTAATATAACTACATTTTTCTGGAGTGCAAGTTATATTTTAGTTAATGTTTTCATGCAAGTAATAATACTAATATGAAATAAAAAAAGCAATAAAAACATTTCAAGTATTAACCTCTTCCCCAGCTTAGAGAGCTTTCCTGCTCCTCTGGTAAGAAAGCTCCTACACCCCGCTTAATTTGACAATTAATCACAAACCAAGATAAAATGTGAAAAATATGATAAAGTTGAGAAGGATTTTTAAAGTATATCCTACAAAATTATTACTTAAGGGTACGCCAACTTACGTATTTTTATGCAATTTGCAAAATTGCGTTCTTTTTGCTACATCTTCATGTCAATAAAACTATTCAAATATATTGACTGAGCCAACTATGCAATTCAATAACCAGCTGATTGATTTGCCCAATCTCTATCCAATTATTGATTGGTCTCCATTTACGATTGAACCTGAGGCTTCTGTAATTAATGCTATTAGGTTAATGGGCAAACAACAAAGCGATTGTTGTGATATTCCAACCTGTTCTTCCAGTTTACCTCATCAGCAAACAAACAGCAATACATATGTGTTGGTGGTAGAGGAGAAAAAATTATTAGGAATTATTACTGCTGGTGATATTTTAAGAATATTAACTCAGCAGTTGGATTTATCCCAGGTCAAGGTATTTGAAGTGATGACAAAAAAATTAATCACTTTAAAATACTCAGAATGTCATGATATTCTCCAGGCTTTCTCGATTTTACACCAGCATCAAATCGATCAATTGCCCATTGTGAATGAGCAAGGAGAATTATTAGGAATTTTGTCTGAAAGTGCTTTATTACAAGCATTGGACATTAGCGGAGTGGTAGATTTTTTCCGTATTTTAATCCAAAGCTGCCAACAAGATCAAATTGAATCTGAGCCATCTTTAGAGGAACTGCCAGCGGAAATAGTCCCAATTGACCGCTATCTTCCACAGTGGATAGGTAAACAAATTACTGAGAAAATGCAACTCGACCGAAAGCTACAACTAGCACTAGAAGAGTTGAAAATTAATCAAGAGGAATTACGTTCTCAAAATGAGGAACTTACGATTGCTCGTGAAATGTCGGAGTTGGCTCGAAAACGTTATCACGATTTATTTGAATTTGCTCCCGATGGCTATCTAGTAACTAATGCGTCGGGTATTATTCAAGAAGCTAACCAAGCAGCAGCATCCTTGTTATCCGTACCACAAAATTTTCTTATAGGCAAGCCATTAGGATTATTTATAGCTCAACAGGATCGCTATAGCTTTACTAATCGTCTGCAGAGTAGCCAAGACTTACAGCCTTGGGAACTTTACATCCAACCCCGGAAAGGAGAAACCTTTCCAGCTACTATAAAAGCAGCTACAATCAATAACTCTGATGGTGAAACGGGTGGCTGGCTCTGGCTGTTTTCTGATATTAGCCATCGCCAACAAGCCCAAATAGCCTTACGCCAAGCTAGTGATCAGTTAGAGCAAAAGGTAATAGAGCGGACAGCAGAACTGATAGCTACCAATACAGTCCTAGAGAAAAAAATCCAAGAGTGCAAGCAAGTAGAAGCCGCCTTGCGCCAGAGCGAAGAGAAATTCCGTCATTTTGCCAATAATACCCAGGTAGTTATGTGGTTGGCTTGCTATGGACTAGAAGATAAAACCTATGAAAATATTTATGTGAATCCTGCTTATGAAAGAGTTTGGGGTTTGCCATGTGAAAGCTTAATTAAACAACCTAAGTCTTGGTTAGATGCGGTTCATCCAGAAGATAAGGATCGTGTCGCAGAGGAATTTACCCAGCATAACCAAAGTGCTATGCCCTTTGATCTGAAATATCGCATTGTGCGACCTGATGGAGAAGTACGTTGGATTTGGGATCGGGTCTTTTATATTCCCAACGAAGTAGGAAATATTTGTTACAGGGGTGGTATAGCCGAGGATATCACAGAGTGGAAAGCAGCAGAAGAGAAGATTCGTGAACAAGCTGCTTTGATTGATATTACGACTGATGCCATGTTGGTGAGAGATTTTCAGCATCAAATCTTATTCTGGAATAAGGGAGCAGAATTAATGTATGGCTGGCGGGCTGATGAAGTCATGGGTCAAAATACGCAAAATATTCTATACTCAGGAAAATTGCGATCGCAAGAAAGAAATTGCCTCAAGTCTGTAACTACGACTGGAGCTTGGCAAGGCGAACTCAAGAAAATTACGAAAGATGGGCGAGAAATCATTGTAGAAAGCCGTTGGATTCTGATTTATGATACCGATGGACAGCCTAAATCTATTTTCAGTGTAGATACTGACATAACAGAAAAAAAGCAATTTCAGACGCAGTTCTTCCGTAATCAGAGGTTGGAAAGTATTGGTACTTTAGCGGGAGGTATAGCCCATGATATCAACAATGTACTCACACCCATTTTAGGTTCTGCTCAAATTCTCAAAGGTAAAATAGCTAGGAGCGAAGAGCAATTTCACCAACTGCTAGAAATCATCGAAAATAATGCTAAACGAGGAGCAGCTTTAGTTAAACAAGTGTTGTCTTTTGCTAGTGGGTTAAAGGGAGAACGCGCACATATGCAAATGAAGTACTTAATTGTAGAAATAGTCCAAGGATTCAAACAGACTTTTCCCAAATCGATCAAATTTGTCACAGAAATACCAAATGATCTTTGGGCAATTTATGCAGATAGCACTCAAATGCATCAAGTGCTGATGAACTTAGTAGTTAATGCTTGTGATGCTATGCCAGAAGGAGGGACTCTCGAAATTACCGCAGAAAATATCTATATTGATCGAGCCTACGCTCAGATGGACTTAGATGCGAAAGTCGGGCATTATATTATGCTGACTGTCAGCGATACTGGAACTGGGATACCATCAGAAATACTAGATAGAATTTTTGAACCATTTTTCACGACAAAAGACGTTGGTGCGGGTACTGGGTTGGGTTTATCGACTGTACAAGGAATTATTAAAAGTCATGGAGGATTTATTCACGTAACTAGCGAAGTTGATCGAGGCAGCAAGTTTAAGATTTTCCTCCCTTCTGTAGAAACTCACCCAGAATCGAGTATAGATGACTCAGAAATATGGTCTGGACATGGAGAGTTGATTTTAGTAGTAGATGATGAGACAGCAATTTGTGAAGTTACTACTGCTATCCTCACAGACAATAATTATCAGACTCTCGTAGCTCATAATGGGATTGAGGCGATCGCCCTTTATGCCAAACACAGCGAGCAAATTAATACCGTCTTGATGGACATAATTATGCCAGAGATGGATGGAATAACGGCGATTCGCGGTATGAAGTTCCTAAATCCCCAGGTGCAAATAATTGCCTGTAGTGGTCTAGATGCAAAACACATCCTGAATAAGCATCCTAAAGTAGAAGCAGCAGCAATCTTATTCAAACCTTACACAGCCAAGGAGTTATTACAAAAAATTGCTCCCATAGTCCAGAGGAAGAAGTAATAGGGGCGTAAGGCATACGAGCCCCATTTGTACAAGCCGTGGCTGGCTTAATCAGCGGTAGCTAATTTAGTGTTACCTCGGTTGCGTTTTCTAGTCACGGAGTTAAACAACATTAAGCCAATAGCTTTAATTAAATTACCTTCCAATTCTTGGAACATTTTCATATTCAAGCCAAAGGCTGCATTAGCTTCTTCGACAATGCGATCGCCTGTAGCTTGATCAACGGGTATTTCATCTAAAGCTTGGCGATATTCCTGCTTAAACACCTTCTCATCAGGAATATCTGCAAATTCATAGAAAGCAGTACCTGAACCATCAGACAACTTCATTGCTGTTTGTGCAATACCTTTGAGAATTTGTCCACCAGATAAATCTCCCAGATAGCGGGTGTAAGAGTGGGCGACTAATAGTTCTGGTTGTGCACTGGATATTTCACGAATACGTGCTACATAAGCCTCACCAGCAGGAGATAATTTGATTTGCTCATGCCAATTATATCCATAGTAGTAAGCTAAATCTTGCTCTAGAGAATATTTGCGGTTAAGTTGAGGAAAGTAAATTTTGCCTAGGACTGGATGAGAGCGATGCTTCTCCATTTCTTCTTCCATCGCTGAGTAGATGAAGTAGAAGTTAGCAACTAATTTTCGATAGGAGTTTTTCTCTACTACTCCTTTTAAAAAGCACTTGACAAAACCCACATTCTCTGCCATCGTGTGGGACTTTTTTGTACCTACGCGCAATTTGGTGGACAAATTAATACTCATGCTAAATTTCTCAACTTATCTCAACTTAAAAGATTACAAAGATTAAAAGATTCAAAGGAGTAATCGTGGGCAATTCTGGGGATAACTCACGAAAACAACCCTTAAAGAGTTACATTAAGGCCATTTGATGAGAATTGATGTTAAAAATCTTTAAGCCAGAACAAGTTGTATATTATTATACTAGTATGATTTCCTGTTAGAACAAATATTTGTTTACTGCTAAATATTGCTAATAATCAATTTTGTAGGTATTCTGAATATGGAAACTAGTAATCTGATCACTCAATCGATTATTTACCTGGCAAGTTTATTCATCTTAGATATTGGTCTATGATGGATTTAACTAAATTATTATATTATTTAATCAAGAACTTCATATAGACTGCTATTAAATATGGTGAGGTGCATTTATGAGCAACAGTATGTTACGCCGCTTGAAGAAAGGATTGCATAATAAGTTATGGTTATTAAACTATCGCTGGCGAAACTTGCAATACCAAGCCCAAGTTTATTGGCTTGTATATCAAGGCAGTAAAAAATCAACAATTAGCGAGAAATCAGCAATTGTTTTTGCTCCACATCAAGATGATGAAGTTTTAGGTTGTGGGGGTATTATTGCCCACAAGAGACAACTAGGTATACCAGTTAAGGTTGTATTTATTACAGATGGTGGGGGTTCACGCCTACCTACTACGCGGTTTACTCGCGACGAAATTGTCGAAATTCGTCATCAAGAAGCCCTTGCAGCCTTAGAAATTTTAGGTATAGAAACAAAAGATATTCATTTCTTCAATAAATACGATGGTGCTCTCTGTAAAATGACTGAAGCAGAAAGCCAAGAGATTGTGAGGGAAATAGCGCAATTATTGCTGGATTTCCAACCTGAAGAAGTTTATGTTACTCATCGTCGGGATCTGAGTTCAGACCATGAGGTGAGTTATGGTTTGGTAAAAAATGCCATTCAGGTTGCAGGAATCAAGGTAGATTTGTGGGAATATGCTATTTGGTTGCTGTGGAAAGCTTTGCTATTTCGGGGGCTCAAATTTAGAGACCTGAATGGGGCTCATCGATTCAAAATCGATAATGTAATGTCTCAGAAAGAACAGGCTATCAAAACTTACCATTCTCAGTACTTACCTATGGATGGAGATGTCAGCAGTATACTACCTCCAGGGTTCTTATGGAGGTTCTTATTGCCCTATGAGATATTTTTTCAGATAATTTAAGTAATGTAGCACAACCCAATATTTTGGGTAATCTCCAGATTTTAAGGCTAAATTATCTACTTTTCCTCTGGAGAAATCATCTTAGCTATTTCGGCAGTAATCAAGGGCATTGTACGAAAATATGACTAGTATCAATCAAGCATTAGAGCAAAAGTATTACTTTTGTACTCTGGCATTAGGCAGTAAATACCGTAAGTTAGCTGCTTTACTGGCACAGGATATAGAAAAATACGCTCCGGGTATTACTTTTGTCGTCTTGACCGATAAAACTACTGATTTTAGTGCTTATCCACAAGTTTTGGCGATGGAGCATAAAATCCAAGGAGTTAAGTGCTACCACGACAAAAGGGTAGCGATCATCAAATCTTTAGAAAAATTTGAGGCTTGCATATTTATAGATTCCGATATGCGGATTCTAGACCGCTACCAGCAGAAATTCCCTGGTTATTAGTGCCAGGAATTGCTAGTAGAGCTTGTAAACTCATGCCAGAAAAGTACACTAAAGTGGATGGGAAAACAGCTAATAAAGAATTTGTGCGGCAGTTTAAGCTTGTGAGAAAAGCCACAGAAATGCTCAATCTCACAGAGGAATGGGAAAATATACAGTTTGTTCACGAGTATTTATTCACTGTAACTAAGGATGGGGGTAAAGAACTGGAATTTATCTGTCAATGGAAAAATCTAGCCAACTATTTTGAAAATCATGGCTTTTATGATGCAGAAGGTAACGCTATTGGTTTAGCAGCAGCTAAAGCGGGAATGGGAGTTATATGGTCAGATATGCCCGGTATTTCCTTTTTTAACTATAAGAATGAGATTATCCGGATTGAGAAGGGTCAGTCCAAAATAGAGGAAATGTCAAAGTACTTTGAAGAGCATGATCGGATAATTGATCAGGAAGAAATGCTCCTAAATAAAATTTTGGGAGGAATAAACCGGAAAATTCAGCAATTCCTGCGCAAAATTCCCCTGCTTCTTCCCCCCGGCTCCCCAGCCTCTCTTTTGTGTATTTTGCCACAAACCTGTTATTTTATATTATAGTCTTTTTTTTTGTTAAGATTTAAAAAATATGGTTCAGGAAAATACACAATTTTGTTTTTGCACACTAGCATTAGGTACAAAATACCGCCAACTAGCTACTTTATTAGCAGGAGATATCGAAAAATATGCACCTAGAACTAAGTTGATTATTTTGACAGATCAGCCGGAGGAATTTAGTAAATTTACCCAAGTTTTAGCGGTTAAACATGAAATACAAGGTGTTAAATGCTACCATGATAAAAGGTTTGCGATCGCTAAATCACTAGCTCTATTTGATGCTTGTATTTTTCTGGATTCAGATATGCGGATTTTGGCAGAAGTACCGGAAGAACTGCCCTGGTTATTAGAACCAGGAATTAAAGCCAGAGCTTGTATGACTATGCCACAAAAATTTGCCCAAATGGGTATAGGAGAACACGTCAATAAAGAATTAAACTTAGTTAAACAAGCAGCAGCAAAATTAAACTTATTAGAAGATTGGGAAAATATCATGTTTGTACATGAATATTTAATTTCAGTCACAAGGGATATGAACAAAGAAGTTGATTTTTTAGAAACATGGGAAAAATTAGCTCATTTTTTTGAAACCAAGGGACTATACTATGGTGAGGGTAATGCAATAGCTCTAGCAGCACATAAAGTAGGGATGAAAATAGCCTGGAGCGAGTTTCCCGGTGTTTCATTTTTTAACAAACATATAGAACTAGTTAGAATTAAGAACGGTCAATCCACGATGGAGGAAATGCAAATATATTTTACACAACACGATCAAATCATTTATCCTAGACAAAATGCGATCAAGAGACTTTTCCATAAATTAGATACACAAATGCGTCTGATGTATCGTCAAATCCGCTGGAAATTTATTGCTATGCGATTGAAAAAGTTATGAGTCAACAAGATCAACAATTTTGTTTTTGCACTTTAGCATTGGGTTATAGGTATCGCCAACTCGCTGCTTTACTAGCACAAGATATGGAGAAATATGCCAAATGGACTAAGCTGGTTGTTTTGACTGATCAGCCCCAGGATTTTCACAATTATCCCCAAGTTTTAGCCTTTGAACATCGAATACAAGGTGTTAAGTGCTACCACGATAAAAGGTTTGCGATCGCCAAATCACTATCCCTATTTGATGCTTGTATTTTCTTGGATGCAGACATGCGGATTTTGGCAAAAGTACCAGAAGAAATCACCTGGTTATCACTACCGGGAATTACTACTAGAACTTGTAAAACCATGCCGGAAAGATACGTGAAAGTTACTGAGGGAAATGCGACTAAAGAATTTGCTCGACAATTTAGCCTGGTGAAAAAAGCCACAGCAGCGCTGAACTTGACAGCAGAATGGGAAAATATAAAATTTGTGCATGAGTTTTTATTTTCCGTGAGTAAGGATTCAGGGAAAGAAGATGAGTTTCTGCGCCAATGGGGAAACCTAGCCAACTATTTTGAACTTAACGGATTACATGATGCTGAAGGTAATGCGATTGGTTTAGCAGCAGCTAAAGCTGGAATGGCGGTTAGATGGAGTGAAATGCCTGGTATTTCCTTTTTTAAGGACAGAACTGAGATTATCCGGATTGAAAAAGGTCAGTCTAAAATCGAGGAAATGTCAAAATACTTTAAAGAACATGATAAAATCGCCCATTCACACAAATCTTGGGTCAACAAGGCTCTGGAAAAACTCAATCAAAAAATTCAGCTTTCTTATCGAAAAATCCGCCTGAAAATTGTCAATTTAGGATTTATGGGAGTTAAAAATCATCTTAAACACTGAAAAATATAAAGCATAAAATTAGTAAGATGCTATTCAAGTAATGTGAATGTGAGGAGGATAGAAAATCATGGTTTCATTGATCACTCGATCTCAAGTCAGCATTTCTGGTTCTGCCCACGGGGGAAGTGAGAACCATATGGGATTTAATTTTAGTTCTCTACCCACAACTCCTTTATTTGGTACAGATGGTATTCGCAGTAAAGTAGGAGAATTGTTGAATGCGCCTTTGGCATTACAAGTGGGTTTTTGGACGGGAATTATCTTACGTAATCTGGCTGTGAAAGCTGCTCCTGTAATTGTGGGACAAGATTCTCGCAATTCTAGCGATATGCTAGCAGCAGCCTTGATTGCGGGTTTAACTGCTGCGGGTTTAGAAGTTTGGTACTTAGGCTTATGTCCTACACCCTGTGTTGCATATCTTGTTAGTACTACTGATGCTATAGGTGGTTTAATGATTTCCGCCAGCCACAATCCGCCAGAGGATAATGGGATTAAAATTTTTGGCGCGGATGGGATGAAGTTACCTCAGGTTCTCCAAGCAGAAATTGAAGCAGGATTACGGGGTAATCTATCAATTGATACTCCTGTTGCTGGTTTAAATAGTTATGGGAAAAGTTATTTTCGTGCAGATCTAGTGGGTCTATATGCAGGTTATCTACAGCAGTCTTTACCATCTAACTATAATTTCTCTGGAATGAAGGTTGTGCTAGATTTGGCTTGGGGAGCAGCAGTTACATTAGCACCGTCAGTATTTACTCAAATGGGTGCAGAGGTCATTACCCTGCATAATCAAGCAGATGGCGATCGCATCAATGTCAATTGTGGTTCTACAGCTTTAGATACTTTGCAAGCTGCTGTCAAAGAGCATAATGCTGATATCGGTTTTGCCTTTGATGGTGATGCAGATAGAGTTCTAGCTGTTGACAATACCGGTAGACAAGTTAATGGAGATTATATTTTATATCTTTGGGGTCGTCATTTACAGCAGAGACAGCTATTACCAGAAAACCTGATAATTTCCACTGTCATGGCTAATCTAGGCTTCGAGCGGGCTTGGTTGCAAGTGGGTGGTAAACTCATCCGCACAGCAGTAGGCGACCAGCACGTACAAGCCGAGATGTTCCGTACTGGAAGTATGTTAGGTGGCGAACAGTCCGGACATATTTTATGTCGTCATTATGGTATTACTGGGGATGGTCTATTGACTGCTTTGCATTTAGCCGATGTAGTCCGACAAACTGGTGTCCCTTTGAGTCAGGCGATGGAGCAAAGTTTCCAGACCTATCCCCAGCTACTACGCAACGTGTACGTACTAGACCGAGATCGCCGATTGGGATGGAAAAATTGCCAACCATTACAACAAGCGATCACCAATGCAGAAACTGCTATGGCTGACTGTGGTAGAGTGTTAGTCCGCGCCTCTGGGACAGAACCAGTAATTAGAGTTATGGTAGAAGCGGTTGAGGCTGAACTGACAAATCATTGGTCAAATATTCTAGTTGCGGAAGTTCAACAGCACTTAGTGTAAACCATACCCAGGCAGTACTGTAGAACGAATCTGCAGTACTGCTGATCACAAGCATTCATGGCAAAACCTCAAAAGAAATCCCGGAAGGGAAAAAAGCAGAAAGACCAAGCTCCTACCCTTAGTCGTGAGGAACAGCTAGCCGAGAAGCGTAAAGCAACTAAAATACGCAAAGAGTTAACAGGAACAATAACCCAAGCCTTAAAAGTGGGTTTAGGCTTAGGTATACCCCTATTTTTTGTTGCAGGAATTAAAGCCG
>Ga0116226_10001704_pt1 | contig 19106 bp, 14 predicted proteins | sample S1TSphfallax_FD_89692 | JGI IMG/M metagenome (GOLD analysis project Ga0116226, IMG submission 89692) | Host-associated microbial communities from peat moss isolated from Minnesota, USA - S1T2_Fa - Sphagnum fallax MG | ecosystem: Host-associated > Plants > Peat moss > Unclassified | place: USA... | reverse complement strand
GTCGCCACGCAACCAGGCAGATCCGGAACGTAGGCCGAATAGTTGTTGCCGGCGGCTTCAATGACGACTGCGTAGCGCATGAGACTGACCTTACTTCTTCAAGCCTGATTGCTTGAGGATACTGTTGAGCGTGCCAGATGCCAAATCATCGCTCGGCTTGCCGGCCACCGTGACCCGCCCAGGTTTCGTCGGATGCTTGAATTGCCGGTGACTGCCTCGTGTGGAATACAAGCACCACCCGTCGTCTTGCAGCATTCGCAGCACATCCGAAACCATCATCGAACCAGCATATCACCCGCGATGGTGTCGCCGAATGGCCTCTCTTTTTGCCCAATGGGTTCTTTATGGGAATGATTAGCTCTGCGCTATAAACCCACACCCCATCTTTCCACCCTAGCATCTTCAACGTGACCGTCATGAGAAACGTTAACAATCACGACAACGACGGAACGCCGTATCCCGAGTGGCATCCCGCTCGCCTACACCTCGATGCCCTGCGCCTTAAGATACTCATCATAAGTCCCGCGGAAATCGGCGATCGTGCCGCCGGGCTTCAATTCGATGATGCGAGTGGCGAGACCGCCGACGAATTCACGGTCGTGCGAGACGAAGATCAGCGTGCCGGGGTAGTGCTCGAGCCCGATCTGCAGCGACTCGATGGTCTCCATGTCCATGTGGTTGGTGGGTTCGTCCATCAGCAACACATTGGGTTTGGTGAGCATCAACTTGCCGTAGATCATGCGGCCCTTCTCGCCGCCCGATAGCACCTTGACCGATTTCTTGGTCTCGTCGCCGGAAAACAGCAAGCGCCCCAAGGTCGCGCGCACGATCTGGTCGTCATCGGCCTTGCCCGTGTACTGCGACATCCACTTGAACAGATCGGTCTTCTCCTCGAACTCGGCCTGCGGATCCTGGGGCATGTAGCCGGGTTGTGCATTCTCGACCCAGACGATCTTGCCGGCCGTGGGTGTGAGCTCACCGGCGAGGCAGCGCATCAGCGTGGTCTTGCCGGCGCCATTCGGGCCGATGATGGCGATGCGCTCACCCGCTTCGACGTTGATGGTCACGTCCTTGAGCACGATCTCGGTGGAACCGGGATAGCTGAAGCTGAGCTTCTCCACCGATACCGCAGAGCGGTACAGTTTCCTACCCTGTTCGAAGCGGATGTAGGGATTTTGGCGCGAAGAGGGGCGTATTTCCTCGATCTTGATCTTTTCCAGCTGTTTCTTGCGTGACGTGGCCTGGCGCGCCTTCGAGGCGTTGGCCGAGAAGCGCCGCACGAACTCCTGGAGATCGGAAATCCGGTCCTTGGCCTTGGCGTTCGCGGCCTCGACGCGCTCGCGCGCCTGCACCGAGGCAAGCATGAAATCGTCATAGTTGCCCGGGTAGATCTTGAGCTGCTGGTAGTCGAGATCGGCCACGTGCGTGCAGACCTGGTTGAGGAAATGCCGGTCGTGGCTGATGATGACCATCGTGGCGTCATAGTTGTTGAGCGCACTCTCGAGCCAGCGGATCGAGTTGATGTCGAGGTTGTTGGTGGGCTCGTCGAGCAACAGCACGTCGGGCCGCGAGAACAACGCCTGGGCCAGCAACACGCGCAATTTCAAGCCCGGCGGCACCTCGCGCATCGGACCGTTGTGGCGCGACTCTGGGATGCCGGCGTCGGTCAGAATGGCACCCGCGCGCGCCTCGGCATCATAACCGCCGTACTCGGCGAACACTCCCTCGAGTTCAGCGGCGCGCATGTAATCATCGTCGGTGGCATTCGGATCCGCATAGATGCGGTCGCGCTCGGTCATGGCGTTCCACAACTCCGTGTGGCCGCGCATGACCACATCGAGCACGCGTTCGTCCTCGTAACCGAACTGGTTTTGGTTGAGCTTGCCCAGGCGCATTCCGGCCTGGAGCATCACGTCGCCGGCGGAGGGTTCGAGATCGCCCCCCAGCACCTTCATCAGCGTCGATTTACCACAGCCGTTGGCGCCTATGAGGCCATAGCGGTTGCCATCCGCGAATTTGACCGTGACCTGCTCGAACAGCGGCTTGGCGCCGAATTGAATGGCGACATTGGAGGTGGCAAGCATTGACGAAGTTACCTTACAAGGAAGAGTCGACGGGCGCGAGCGGCGCAGGCCGCAGCGCACGGACGCGTCGCTTTATACCATTGCATCGAGGGAAATTGAATAATGGCTACTTTGAGGGCCACCGCATATGTCATACGATGCCGGTGGTTTAGGCTGGCGAAAAGGGAAATTCTTGACCGTCATTCTCAATAATCGTTGGGATATCAATCTGGATGCCATGTTCCGCGTCGCCTGGCAACGCGAGCCGGTGCGCATCTCCGAGACCGCGATGCAGCGCATCGCCGACAGCCGTCGAGGCTTCCTCGAAATGATCGACCGCGATCCGAGCGTCGTGGTCTACGGTGTCACGACGTCCATGGGGGAACAGGCCAGCCAACGGCTGACGCCGGAGCAACGCCATCGCCATGCCCGTATCAAGCCCTTTCCGGCCGCCATTGCGTTTGGCGATTATCTACCGGATCGGGTCGTGCGCGGTATCGTCCTCGCCCGGCTGACGAACTTCATCGAAGGTCATGCGGCGACCACGCCGCGCATCGCCACGGCGGTGGCGAGCATGCTCGACGGTGCCCCAATGCCGCCGGTCGCGGCCGCCGGCCAGGGCGGGGCCGGTGAGATTCTGGCGCTATACCCGCTGTTCGCCGAACTGTCGACCCAGTTCGAACTCGAGGTCAAGGAGCGAGGTTCGCTCATCAACGGCTCGCCGTGCGCGGCGGCGCTGATCGCCGATTCGGCCATTGCGGCGCAGCGCCGGCTGCGCCTGGCATTGAAGACGTTCGCGCTGTCGATCGACGCCTTCCGCGCCCCGCTCGAGCACTACGACGCGGCGCTGGATTTGCTGTGGGGTGACAAGGACGAGGCGGCGGCGCTGCAGGCGCTGCGCGCCTATCTGGTCGGCTCGAGTGCCGCCGACGGTAAACGCAGCTACCAGGCGCCGGTCAGCTACCGGATCGTGCCCCGGGTGTTGGGCCATGCCCACCGAGCGGCCGCCGCGGCCGCCCACGCCGCCACGGTGTCCTTGAGTTCGATCAGCGACAACCCGGTGTACCTGCCGCCCGACCTCAAGCACCCGTACGGAAGATGCATCAGCACCGGCGGGTATCACAACGCGATGGCCACCCCGGCGCTCGATGACCTCTCAGGGATCTGGGCCGACATCTGCCTGCTCTGTGACCGCCACAGCTCCAAGCTGCTGAATGGGCGGGTCTCACAGATGCCCGATCTGCTGCTGATTGGCCGGCAGCCGGGCGAGAGCGACGGGCGCGGCAACATCGGCTATGTCCCGATGGCCACCGCCGGCTACATCGAAATGGCCAAGGCCGCCGCGCAGCGTACCTTCATTCCGGGCAGTGACTCCTCCTCGAACCAGGACGACGTCGCGACGCCGATCTTCCTCGCCTGGGTCAAGGAACAGCGCACCGGACGGTGCCTGGATGCCTGCCTCGCGATGCTCGCGGTGGTCGCCTCGCAGGCGCTCTTCGTGACCGATCGGCCGGCGCCGCCCGCACTCCGGGAATTTCTCGCGTTGATCCGCAGTCATGTGCCACCGCTGGTGGAGGACCGCATCCTGGGTCCGGAGTTCGACCGGCTCACCGACGCGTTGACGGCGCAGGTGTATTCGGCCGAGAGCGACATCCACGCCGACGTGACTCTCGACGCCGGCTAGGGCGTCCGGCCTCGGGCGACCCCGCGCCCGCCCGACGCGCTAGTCGTCGACCAAGGCACTGAACGCGTTGACCGGCCCCAGGTAGCCATACAGGACCGACAACTCGGTCTGCTTCGACTCGACCTCGACCAGCAGCACGGGCAAAGCCTCGGCGAAGCGGTCGAGCACCTGGGTGGTGAGGCCCTGGTCGGGGAGGTCCACGAACAGCACCTCGTCGCCATCCTGCTGGAATTTGGCATGCACCTGGGTCTGTAGGACCCGCATGACGGCCTCCGCGCGCGGGTCGTCGACATTCTTGATCTGGATGCCGGTGCCGATCAGCACCAGCCGATCGCCCTTGCGCACGATGAAGCCATCGTGAGTGGCGGCGCCCGCGAGTCGGCTGGCACTCTGGAAAAAGCACACCTGGTCGAATACCGCCCCATGATTGGAGTCGGGCGCGCAATTCAACCGCTTGATCCATCGGCTTTTTTTGACAGCTTTCCAGGAACTACCGAGCTGCATGCCGAGCACCCCGGCGGGTAGAAAATCCACCGGCGACGGGGGTCGGTAGTCGGCTCCCTGGGTCATGAACGACACCAGCCACAGCGGTAACAGGGCGGCCCAAGCGAGGCGGCGCGAAGTCTTCATGAGAGGGTTGACGGCTGAGAACTCGGAAAATGAAGGAACCGATTGTCGGTTGCCGGGTTCCAACCGACGGACCCGCCGTGGACCCACAAGAAGCTCCGCGCCGGCGACTCCCGTTGCTAAAATCTCGCCGCTACTGCCCGGCCCGACGGCGGGAACGTGCGCCAGCGGCTGGGGTGTGCCTTAATTGGAATTGTCAAAAAGGATCTATGGCCGATGAATCAGAGACCCGACTCGACGTACCAGCCGGAGGCGCGTCCCGCCCCCGTGGAACTCAACGCGGACATGCGGGCGGCGCGCGAGACGGTGGTCGCCCACTCCGCCTGGGTGAAACCCCTGCAATACGAAATCGCCCGGGTCATCGTCGGCCAGAAACATCTGCTCGATCGACTCCTGATCGCGCTGCTCACCAACGGCCACGTGCTGCTGGAAGGTGTGCCGGGCCTCGCCAAGACGTTGGCTCTGAAAACCTTGGCGAGTTGCGTCGCGGTGCGCTTCAAACGGCTGCAATTCACGCCGGACATGCTGCCGGCCGACATCGTCGGCACGATGATCTACAACCCTCAGGATGGTGAGTTCCGCACCAAGCACGGACCGATCTTCAGCAATCTGATCCTGGCTGACGAAATCAACCGCGCCCCCGCCAAGGTGCAAAGTGCGCTGCTCGAGGCTATGCAGGAGCGCCAGGTCACCATCGGGGACGAAACCTATGGGCTGCCCAATCCCTTTCTGGTGCTCGCCACTCAGAACCCACTGGAGCAGGAGGGCACCTATCCCCTGCCCGAGGCCCAGATCGACCGCTTCATGATGAAGGTCATCGTGGACTACCCCAGCCGTGCTGAGGAACGCGCGATTCTAGATGCGATGGCCACCACCGAGCCGCTGCCGGTGCCGCGACCCGTGGTCTCTCCCGAACAGATCGTCGGGGCCCGCCACGTCGTCAATTCGCTGTACGTCGATGAGAAGATTCGCGATTACATCGTCGACCTGGTGGTGGCCACGCGTCCGCCGGTGGCCGCGTCGTTCAAGCTGAATGGCTACATCCAAACGGGCGCCTCGCCGCGCGCCACCATCGCGCTGACACTGGCCGCTCGTGCGATGGCCTTTTTGAACGGCCGGCACTTCGTGATTCCGCAGGACGTGAAATCGATCGCGCTCGACGTGCTGCGGCATCGGGTCACCGTCACCTACGAGGCGGAAGCCGAGAACATCACCTCCGAGAACGTGATCGAGAAGATCCTGGAAGCGCTGCCGGTTCCTTGAGATGGTCATGCCCGCCGATACGACGAAATCCACCAAGGCGATCATGAGCGGCATGCGGCAGCTCGAAATCCGTACGCGCCGCATGGTCAACGACAGCCTCGCCGGCTCCTATCATTCCGTGTTTAAGGGCCGTGGCATGGACTTCGACGAGGTGCGCGAATACAGCCCCGGCGATGAAGTGCGGACCATCGACTGGAACGTCACGGCGCGTGCCGGCCGCCCGTTCGTGAAGAAATTCACCGAGGAGCGGGAACTCACGATCTTGCTGGTGGTGGACATCAGCGCGTCGGGCAACTTCGGCTCGGCGGCGCTCTCGAAGCGAGATCTCGCCGCCGAACTCGCGAGCGTCCTCGCGTTCTCGGCGATCAGGAACAGCGACAAGGTGGGTCTCGTGATGTTCACCGATCGGGTGGAGCGGTATCTTCCGCCGAAGAAAGGCCGGCGCCACGTGCTGCGGGTGGTGCGAGACATTCTTTATCACACGGCCGAGGGTATCGGCACCGACACGATCAAAGCGCTCGACGTGGTCAATCATCTGCTGCACCGGCGCGCCATCGTGTTCTTGATTTCGGATTTCGAAACGCCGGGCGATCCCGCGGCCAGCAATCCCGCGGCCGGCGACCCGTCGGCCGCGCGCGCTGCCCTACGACGGGCGCTGCGGCAGACCAATCAGCGCCATGACCTGGTGGCGGTTCACATCGAAGATCCGCATGAGAAAGAGATGCCCAACGTCGGCATCCTGGCGCTCGAGGATGCCGAGACCGGCGAGGTCGTCGAACTCGATACCGCGAGCGCCGCCGTACGCCGTCGCTTCAAGGAGGCTGCCGCCGAACGCAGTCGGCGTCTGGTCAGTGATTTTCGCGCCGAGGGGGTCGACACGCTCCAATTGCAGACCGATACGCCTTACATCCCCGCGCTGCAGCGGTTCTTCAAGACTCGCGAACGGCGCCGCGTCTGATGGACGACATCCACGACATCCGCGGACCGAAGTTCGTCATGCCCTGGTGGCTGATCCCTGCGGCGGTGGGCGCCGTGCTGCTGCTGGCGCTGCTCGGTTGGGCCCTGTGGCGCTGGTGGCGCGGCCGCCGTCGGCCGCGCGTGCTGCTGCCGTTCGAGGTCGCACTCCAGCGCCTCGAGGACATCCGCCCGCTGATGGAACCCAACACCGCGCGCGAATTCTCCACCGCCGTGTCGGACATCGTGCGCGGCTATATCGAACTGCGCTTCGAGGTCACCGCCACGCATCTGACCACCGAGGAGTTCCTACGCGATCTGTTGGGCTCGGCCAACGCCTCGCTGCTGCAACACCGGGCTCTCTTATCGGAATTTCTGCATCAATGCGATCTGGTGAAATTTGCCGGCATCTCGCTCACCCAGCAGAACATGGACACCTTGCATCAGAGCGCGCGCGCGTTCGTCGTGGAGACCTCGAAACCCGAACCTCTGCCCAACGCGGGCGCGGGATCGAGCGCGGCGGCGGCCAAAGCCGCCGCATGATTCATTTCCTGCAACCCGAGTGGTTCTGGCTGCTCGCGCTATTACCCGTCGTCATTCTGTGGCGCGGCCGGCGCGGCCCGGTGGCGGCCGTCCAATATTCCGACGTGGGGCTCGCGCGCGACGTCGCGCGCAGCACGCAGAGCCGGGTCGGCCGCTGGCTGTGGCTGCTGCCGGTGCTGGCCGGGGCCTTCATGGTGGTGGGTCTGGCGCGGCCGCAGCGCGCCCACAGTCACACCGAGGTCACGGCCAACGGCATCGACATCGTGCTGGCGCTCGACGTCTCGGGCTCGATGCAGGCGCTCGACTTTTTGGTGGACAATCGCCGCGTCAACCGCATCGAAGTGGTCAAATCGGTGGTCGGCAAGTTCATCGACCAGCGCCCGAATGACCGCATCGGGCTGATCTCCTTCGCCGGTGCCGCCTATCTGGTAAGCCCCATCACCCTGGACCATGACTGGCTTCAACAGAACCTCGAACGGGTCAACATCGGCGGCACCGATGATGGCACCGCCATCGGCTCGGCGATCGCGGCGAGCGTCAATCGACTGCGTATGACGAAGGCGAAGTCCAAGGTGGTCGTGCTGCTCACCGATGGCATGAACAACACCGGCAAGATATCTCCGCTCGCCGCGGCCGAGGCGGCCAAGGCCTTGGGCGTCAAGATCTACACCATCGCGGTCGGGGTCCGCGGCAAGGCGCCGATTCCGGTGCGCGATGAATTCGGCAACATGCACATCATCATGGCCAAGGTGGACGTCGATGAACAGACGCTGCAGACGATCGCCACCGAGACGGGCGGCCGCTTCTACCGGGCGACCGACACCGACTCGCTGAAGAAGATCTACGACCAGATCAACACCCTGGAGACCACCGCACAAACCGTGCAGAAATTCGAGCACTTCGACGAGCTGTATCGCTGGGCGTTATATCCGGCGGTGGCGCTGATGGGTCTCAGCCTGCTGCTGCAACAAACCCGCTATCGGAGGCTGCCGTGAGGTGGAGCGACCCCGTCTGGCTGGCAGGCGGCGCGCTCGCTTGCGTGCTGTTGCCGCTGCTCTGGCGCATGGCGGACAGACGTCAGCAGCGCGCGCTGAGCCGGTTCGTCTCGGCGCACTTGCGGACGGCGCTGACCCAGTCGATTTCGGTGGCGCGGCGCCGCCTGCAGCGCGCTCTGTTGCTGCTCTCCATCGTCTCGTTGTTCGTCGCCCTCGCAGGGCCGCAACTCGGCTTTCGCTGGGAGGAGATCAGCCGCCGCGGCAACGACATCGTGTTCGCAATCGACACCTCGCGCAGCATGCTGACGCCCGACATCAAGCCCAACCGTCTGGCCCGCGCCAAGCTCGCCATCGACGATTTCGCCGATCAACTCGATGGTGACGCGGTGGGCATCGTGGCCTTCGCCGGCACCGCCTTCATGGTATGTCCGATCACGCTCGACTACGGCGCCTTCCACGAGTCTTTGAATGCCATCGACACCAATACCATCCCGCGCGGCGGCACCAACATCGCGAGCGCGATCAGCGAGGCGGCGGCGGCGCTGCGGCGCCGACCGGGCAGCGATCGGATCCTGATCCTGGTCACCGACGGCGAGGACTTGGAAGGCGCCGCATTGCAGGCCGCCCAACAGGCGAAAAAGCAGGATGGGCTGCGAATCTTCACGGTCGGGGTCGGAACGCCGAACGGCGATCTGATCCCGCTGCCCGCCGATCAGGGCGGCGGCTTCGTCAGGGACGACAATGGGGCCTTCGTGAAGTCACACCTCGACGAGCCCGCGCTCGAGGCCATCGCCCAAGCCACGGGCGGGTTCTATGTGCCCTTGGGCACTCAGGGCGAGGGACTCCAGAGTATCTATCAAAAGGTGCTCGGCCCGATGGCGAAGCACGATCTCGCCTCGCGCCAACAGAAGGTCTACACCGAACGCTATCAATGGCCCTTGAGCGCCGCCTTCGCCACGCTGCTGGCAAGCTTGAGTGTAGGCACCCGGCGTCGCGGCCGCGCGCGCACGACCGCCACGTCGGGGGCGCGTGCCACGGCCGCCGGGCTCATCGGTGGATTTATCGCACTGCTGCTCGGCCTGGCATCGGCACGCACCGAGGCCGACACCTTGGTGGCGGCACGGGATTACCAGAAGGGCGATTATGCCGCCGCGGCCAAGGCCTATGCCGATGCAGCCAAGACCGATCCGAACAAACCCGTGCTTGAATACGACTTGGGTACCGCCGCCTACCGCGCCGGACAATATGCGCAAGCCGCCAAGGCCTTCCAGGAAGCGATTGCCAAGGCGCCGTCCGACGGTCCGAAACAACTCACCGACCAACAGGACGCGTATTACAACTTGGGTAACGCCCTGTACCGCGCGGGCGAGAAGACCGCGGAAGCATCGCCCGACGCCACGCTTAAACAGTGGAACGACGCCGTCAAAGCCTATGAGACGGCGTTGCAACTGCGCCCGAACGACGCCGACAGCAAGTACAACCGCGACCTGGTGAAGCGCAAAATCGAACAGCTCAAGAAGAACCAAAACCAAAATCAGAACCAAAACCAGAACCAGAACCAGAACCAAAATCAGGACAACAAGCAGAACAAGGGCCAAGGTCAGGGGCAAGGCCAAGGCCAAGGTCAGCCCCCGCCCGGCCAGCAGGGCCAGCCCCCGGGCCAGCCCCCGGGCCAACAACCCCCAGGCCAACAGGGCCAGCCACCTCAGCCGCCACCGCCCGGCCAGCCGCCGCCGGGGCAACAGCCGCCCCCGCAGCAACCGCCGAACGCCGATGGCTCGAAGGCTCAACAACCCCCGCAAGGCCACGGCAACGGTCAGCCCCAAGGCCAAGCCAATGGCAATCCCGATCAGCATGCCGGCGGTGACCCTCAATCAGCGGACGAACAGCGTCTCCCCGGACAGATGAGCCGCGAAGAGGCGCGCGAACTCTTGGACTCCGTGAAGGGCGATGAGAAACACGCGCCGCTCGCACCTGATGCACGCAGCGAAGCCGAGCAACAGCAGCAACCGCCGCTCAAGAACTGGTGACCGATGATGTCGGCTACCATCCGCCGCGGCGGATTGTTCGCATCGCTCACCGCCGTCATCGCCGCCGTTCCCGCGTGGGCGGCACCCGCGCTGGTCACGGCGAGCATTGAACCGACGCAAATCACCTTGGGCGAGTCGGCCCAGCTCACCATCACCCGGTCCGGTGGCAGTAACGAGCCGTTATCATTGCCAACGGTCGAGGGCCTCAGCATGCGGGTCATCGGCACCTCGCAACGCACCGAGATCATTCGCGGCGCCACGTTCAGCACCACCGCCTTGGTCGTCCGAGTCACGGCGTCGGCGGCAGGCGTCTACACCATCCCGGCAATCACGCCGCAGACCCAACCGCTGGTGCTCCGAGTGAGGCCGGAGGGTTCGCTCCCGTTGCCCGGCCAATTAGGGTCAACCGGCGCCAAAGCCTCGGATTTGTCCAAAGCGGCGCAGGGCGCGGCGTTCCTGCGCCTGGTGCTCGCGAAGAAGGAGATCTACGTCGGCGAGAGCATCCCGGTCGCCATCGAGCTCGGCTTGAAGAACGGCTACGTCAAATCGTTGAACGGACTGCCGACGTTGAATGGCGCCGACTTCACCATGAACAATCTATCGCGCCAGCCCGAACGGACCGAGAAGGTCATCGACGGCGAAGGCTATACGATCCTGACCTGGCATAGCGTGCTCGGCGGCGTCAAAGCCGGCCACTTCTCGCTGTCGGTCGAATCGCCGGTCACGATCCGGATCCAAAACCGGCCTCCGGGGGAATCGCGACTCGAGAACATGCTCGGCGATCCTTTCATGCAGAAACTCTTTGGCGCCACGGTGACCAAAGAAGTCACCGTGAAGAGCGCCGCGGCGGAACTTGCCGTGCTCGAACTCCCGAGCACAGGCCGCCCGGCGGATTTCAGCGGCGCCGTCGGTTCGTTCAAGATCGCGGACGAGGTGTCGACGATCAGCGCGTCCGCCGGCGATCCGCTCACCGTCCGTTTGCACGTCACGGGCACCGGTAATTTCGATCGAGTCGACAGCGCCATGTTCAGTCATCTCGACGGCTGGAAGACCTACCCACCCCAGTCGTCGTTCAAGGCCAGCGACGAACTCGGCTACAAGGGCGAGAAGACCTTCGAGCAACCCATCATCGCCGCAAATCCCGGTAACCAGACGCTGCCGCAACTGGCCTTCAGCTACTTCGACCCCGAGACCCGCCGCTACGAGATGGCGCGCAGCGCACCGTTGCATGTGACCATCGCCGCCTCCCCAGCGGCCCGTTCGCTCGGTAACCCCGCGGCCGCCGAGGCTCCGCGATCCGCTGGACTGCGGCCCGATCATTCTGGCGCCGGCACCCTGTACGGCTCATTGGTGCCGCTCTATCTACGCCCTGGCTACTTGACGCTGTCCTCGCTGCTGACCCTCGGCCTCGCCGGCGGCTGGCTCGGCTTGCAGCGCGCTGCCCAGCAAACGCTCGCGCAACGACGGCGCCGTCACCGGGCCGCGAAGGCCATGGAGCACCGGCTCCGCGAACTCGAGGCGCTCGCGCGCGCGGGCAATGTCGCGCAGTTCTTGAGCCGGGCACGCGCCGCCCTCGCGCTACCGGCCGGCAGCGACCCAGCCGACGAAAGCGACGCGGTGCGCGAGCTGATCGCGCTGGCGGATGAGACGAACTATGCGGGAAACCATGCTCAGGCGGTCGATTTCGAGCGCTGGCTCGCTCTGCTGCGCGAGCGGCTGCCCCGTGAGCAAGGCAGCGCCGTGCGCGGGGTCGCCAGCTTGATCCTGCTCACCGCTCTGATTCTGCACCCCGGTGCCCAGGCGCTGGCATCCGATTCGGCGCCTCGACCGACGGATCATTTTTCCGCCACGGCGCTCTACAATCTGGCCAATGCCTATGCACGCGCCAACCAACCGGCACTCGCGATCCTGAACTACGAGCGCGCCGCTCTGCTCGCGCCGGATGATCCCGACATCGAGGCGAATCTCGCGTTCGTGCGCGCGAGCGCGCATCAACCTTCTCCCTCCCGCAGCCGGCTGACCCGCGCGGCGGAGGCCCTCGATCCCACGCTGACCGCGTGGCTGGGTCTCATGGGACTCTTGGGCGTCGGTGCTTCCTTGCTCGCCCGATCGAGGTCGCCACGATATCCGGTCTTGCGCGGACTCGGCTCGACCGGCGGACTCGCGCTCATCGTCTGGACCGTGACCAGCGCCGCGGTATCCTGGCCGAACGTGCATGCCGCCGTCGTCATCACCGATGCCGCACCGGTGCGTGTGTCACCCGTGCCGATGGGGGATCCCGTCTTCACGCTGCCGCTGGCGGAAACCGTCCAGATCACCGCCATGCATGACGACTTCCTGCTGATCCGAACTCGGACGGGGAAAACCGGCTGGGCGGCACGCACCCAGGTAATACCGGTGGTGCCGGCTCAATTTTAGGCTGACTACTGCAAATCAAACGCCCCGGTCCCCGCCTCCTCGGTGAGTTCGAGGATCCGGCCGCCGCCACGCGCGACGCAGGTGAGCGGATCTTCGGCGATGATCACCGGCAGTCCGGTCTCTTTCATGATGAGCTTGTCGATGTCGCGCAGCAGCGCACCGCCGCCGGTGATGACGATCCCGCGCTCGGCCACGTCACCGCCGAGATCCGGCGGCGTCTGCTCCAGCGCCTGGCGCACCGCACTGACGATGCCCTGCAAGGGTTCCTCGAGCGCCTGAAGGATCTCATTCGAATTCAACGTGAAGCCGCGCGGCACGCCTTCCGACAGGTTGCGGCCGCGCACAGAAATCTCTCGCACCTGGTCGCCCGGATAAGCCGACCCGATCTCGATCTTGATCCGTTCGGCGGTGGCGTCGCCAATCAGGATTCCATAATTGCGGCGCACGTATTGCACGATCGCTTCGTCGAACTTGTCGCCACCCATGCGCACGCTCGCCGCATAGACGATGCCATTCAACGAGACGACCGCCACCTCGGAGGTGCCGCCACCGATATCGAGGACCATCGAACCGCGCGCCTCGTGGACGGGCAGGCCCGCACCGACTGCCGCGGCCATCGGTTCGGGGACGATATCCACACTGCGCGCACCGGCGCCTTCCGCGGATTCTTTGATGGCGCGCCGCTCCACCTGGGTCGAGCCGAAAGGCACGCACACGAGGACGCGGGGACTCGGACGTATGAAGCGGTCGCCGTGCACCTTATTGATGAAATACTGCAGCATCTTCTCGGTATAGGTGAAGTCGGCGATGACGCCATCCTTCATCGGACGCACCGCGGTCAAATGTCCGGGCGTTCGGCCCAGCATTTTCTTCGCCTCCGCACCCACCGCGACGACCACCTTGCCGCCGCGATTCGGCTCGTTTTGCACCGAGACCACCGACGGTTCGTTGAGCATGATGCCCTTCGACTTGACGTAGATCAGTGTGTTGGCGGTGCCCAGATCGATCGACAGATCATTCGAGAAATGTCCCCGCAAGCGTCTCAACAAGGACACTGAACGGACTCGATACCGGAAGCCGGTTGTAAATGTTGCATGTAGCCCTTTAGCGACAGAACAGTCGCTTAGGTGAAGGTTCGTGAAGGGGCGCAATGATGCACCCAGAACGAGTCGAACGCTATCTCGCAATGCTGTCTACAGAGCGGATGCACCGCGACGGTCAGCCCTCCATGTCGTGTTGAATCGAGGCAAGAGTCTCCGGCGAGCGTGCCTTCAGCGTGACGAACCAGACGAAACCGACCAATAGATAGGTGAAGAAGATATACGGCAGGATGTTGTAGGGATACTCAGGCACCGGATAGACGCTGCCAACGATGACGAACAGCATGAGTCCCGTGCCCGCCACGCCGAGCAACACGTGGCGCGATTTCATGTCGCCGCTGCGGCGCAAGTCCAGCGGCGCAACAATGCACAACATGAGATAGACCACGACGAAGCCAAAGCTCGCAAAGGTTCCCGCGTAACCGAACGCGTTCAGCAACCCGGCCGGCAGCAACCCGACGCAGCAGGCGATCAGCAATGCTCCGCAGACGAGGATGGCGCGGTGCGGAGTCTGGTGAGTGTCATGCACCATGCCCATCGAACGATGCACGAACCGATACTTGCCCATGGAATAGAGAAGCCGCGCCGCCGCATTGACGCTGGCGAGGCTGCACGCGAACACGCTGATCATCGCGGCGAAATACACGATGCTGGATCCCCAGCCCAAGCCGGCTTTGGCCGCCACGTCACCGAATGGGGCCGAACTCGAGCCGAGCGTGGCGGTTTGATCGTGCATGCCGAACACCATGAAGTACGCGATGGCGGTGAAGAATATGCCGGCGAACGCGCCGCAGCCGATCACCGCCAGCGGGATGTTCTTGCGCGGATTCGCCGACTCCTTCGCGAGCGTCGCCGCACTCTCGAAACCGACGAAACTGAAAATGACGAAAGGCAACGCGGAGAACACACCGCCATACTTGAACGAGGCGATGTCGAGTTGCACGGGATCGACGAGAGTGCCTTGAGCCCTGACGATCAGCGCCGTGATGGCGACGATGATTCCGATGGACAGCACTTCGAGGAACAAGCCGACCCGGGAGGACAGCTTGACGTCGCGGTAGGCGGCATGGATGACCGCGGCGATGAACATCATCATGATGACGATCATCACCGGCAGATTCAGCTGAATGCCAAAAACGCTCAAGAAGTTGCCGAGAAAAATCACGAAAGACAGCGTCACGGCGACGGCGGTGAACAGGTAAGCGCTCACCATGGACCAGCCGGCCATCGCGCCCGCCAGCGGACCGAACGTGCGTCCGATATAGACGAAGTAAGCGCCGGCCTCTGGATGTCGGGCGGCGAGGATACCGACGCTCGCCGCAACGATCACGACGCCCAGCGTTCCGATGAAATACGCCATCCAGCAGCCGATCCCCGCGAGACCGGCGACCACGGAGATGTTGAGCGCGGGCGTGAGCGTGGGCGCGATCGCCGCCAGCGACTGGCCAACGATCTCGATCAGTCCGAGTGCCCCGGCGCGCAACCGGGGTGCCGCAGGCTCCGCAAGGTCTTCCGTGGCTGCGCTCATTCTAGAATCTCGCTCCTCTAAGACGGCAAGGGATACCGCATTGGTACCATGGCGGCGCGCGGAACTACAGTGTTTCGTGCCTTCGTCCGACGCCAATCGCCGGCACCGGCGCCTGGATTTGCGGCGCCGATCACTGGCATCGTAGCCGCTCGACGTGCTGCTCGTGGTACGCTAACCCCATGAAAGCTATGACTCCCCGCCCGACATTCGAACTCGCAGCAGCCCCCCCACCCTGGCGCGCGGCCCTGCTCATCTGGGCGTCGCTCATCGCGTGGTCGGTGGCTCCGCTCGCCCGGGCCACGACCTACACCATCCCGAAGGATGGCGGTGAAGTGGTCGGCGAGGATCAGTCTTATGTCACCGTGTACGAAGACACGCTGTACGACCTCGCGCGGAAATACAGCCTGGGCTCCGAGGAATTGATCCGCGTCAATCCCGGGGTGGACCCGTGGCTGCCCGGTGCCGGCAAGACACTGGTGATACCCGGTCGGCACATTCTGCCACCCGGCCCGCACGAGGGGATCGTCGTCAACCTGCCGGAACACCGGCTGTATTATTTTCCGAAACCGAATCGGGACGGTTCGCGTCAAGTCATCACCTATCCGGTCAGAATCGGTAAGATGGACTGGCGCACGCCGTTGGGGCTCACCCACGTGATCCAGAAGATCAAGAATCCGGTGTGGTACCCGCCCGAATCGGTCCGCAAGGAACATGCCGCTGCCGGCGATCCGCTTCCCGCCAGCGTGCCGTCCGGGCCGAACAACCCGTTGGGGCTCTATGCGATGCGGCTCGCCGCCGGCAATGGGACCTACCTGATCCACGGCACCAACAACCCCATCGCGGTCGGACTGGCCGTCACGCATGGCTGCATTCGCATGTACCCGAGCGATGTGGAAGCCTTGTTTCCGCTGATTCCGGTCGGTACGCCGGTGCACCTCATCAACGAACCGGTCAAGGTCGCGTGGGTCGACGGCGAACTTCTGCTCGAAGCCCATCCCCCGGTCGATGAGCAAGGCCAGGCGATCGAGCCCCAACTCGAACAATTCTCGGAGCTGCTGCAAAAAGCCGTGGGTGATTCTACGGTGGCGATCAACTGGGATTACGCGCGAGAAGTGCTCCAGAAGGCCGACGGCGTGCTGGCCACTGTGGGCCTGGAGGCGGACTTGTCGGGTGAACCCGCGCCGCCCGCGACCGCCGCTGCACCGGAGGCCACGACACCCGCAACGCTCGCACCCGCGGCCGCGCCTGCGGTGCCAACCACGGTCGCCACCGTCGATGCCTCAGGATCCCCCACCGATCGGTGAACGAGCGACTCCCGCGGAGTGCTATTGCTCTCCTCCTACAGGGTCATGGGCCATTGGTCACCTGTGGCAAGCGTCCCGCGCTTGCATACTGGAGAGGTGCAGCCCCCTATAACGCACAACCGCTGGCAGCCGCATCGCCCACCCGTCGTATTCGGCTGGTCGTTGACCGCCATCGTGTTGACCGCCATCGCACTCTCACCGCTGCCGGCTCGCGCCGGCGACGCGGTGCTCGCCGGCTACGCGCCGCTGGTGCGCGACGTGGCGCCGAGCGTGGTCACGGTGATGGTGCAGGAACAAAGCGAGGGTGCGGGCCAGCGCGCCGCCGAGAGCGCGAATCCCGACGCTGATTTCGATGCCGTCGGCCAGCTGATTCGCCGCCTGCTGTCGGGTACCACCGGCAATTCCAGTTCCGACGAACACGCCTCGGCGGCACTCGGCTCAGGCTTCCTGATTCGTGGCGATGGCCTCATCGTCACCAATCGCCATGTCATCGTGGGTGCGCGCGCGATCCGCATCCGCTTGACCGACGGTCGCGAGTTCCCTGCCAAGATCCTGGGCGCCGATGCGGTCACCGACATCGCCCTGCTCAAGATCGCCGCCACCGGTTTGCCCGCGCTGCGCCTCGGATCCTCCAGTAGCGTCTCGGTCGGTGATGCCGTGATTGCCATCGGCGATCCGTTCGGTTTGGGTCAGTCGGTCAGCGCCGGGATCGTGTCGGCGCGCGAGCGCACGCTCGAAGAGGATCCCTACATCGACTTCCTACAGACCGATGCGGCGATCAACCGCGGCAACTCCGGCGGTCCACTGGTCACCCTCAATGGCATCGTGGTGGGAGTCACCTCCGCCATCTTCTCGCCGAGCGGCGGGTCGGTCGGATTGGGCTTTGCCATTCCCGCGGAAACGGTGACCGGGGTGGTGGGCGAACTCGAGGCGCATGGCCGCGTGCAGCGCGGTTATCTCGGCATCTCCGCCCAGGCGGTAACCCCGACGTTGGCCAAGGCGCTGGGCTTACATGAATCCACGGGTGCGTTGGTGTCCAATGTGGAGGCGCGGGGACCCGCGGATGGGGCGATCAATATTGGTGACGTGCTGCTCAAAGTGGGCGACAGCCCGGTCACCTTCAAGGGGCTCAACAAGATCACCGCACGCCTCAAACCCAATACGTTGATCGTGGCCACCGTGTTTCGAGCCGGCTCGCCACAAACGGTGGCCATGACCATCGGCTTGCTGCCGGAGCCCGCCGCCGACCCCGCTCTCGGTGCCCAGGACACGTGGGTACCCGGGCTGGGTCTCGGCGTCGCCAACACGACGCCCGACATTCGCCGCGCCATCAAAGCCTCAGACGAACCCCTCGGCGTCATCATCACGCAATTGCGGCCCAGCGGACCGGGGGCGCTCGCCGGACTCCAGGTGGGCGACCTGCTGACCCGCGCCGGCACCCATGACCTGACGAGCGTCGCCGATATCAGCGACATCGCAAAACCCACCCCCGAGGCGCCGCTGTTGCTGCGGGTGGTTCGTGACGGCAACGCCAGTTTTCTTGCGGTCACCGGGGAGCCGACGACGCAGTTTCCGTGACCGCGAGCGCGGCTCCGACTCATTCGCTCCTCGCTGCCCACACCGATCAGACTCCGTGCAATGGGCTCCTTGTAGGCCGATTGGCATGCTCAATTGCTGCAAATTCCGGCTTACCCTCCACTACCGTGGTGCTACCGTGATGACAACGAGTCTTCATTGGAGTGCGGCATGAAAGCGGTCATCGTGGCGATTGCGGTATTTGCTGTTGGCATGGCCCATGCGCAACTCGCGAACGCCCAAGGGGTCGATTCCAAAAAGTCCGACGCGGAGTCCTCGGAGGAGCGCAAGGTCGAGGCTCACATCGATCATCTACGCGACCAACTCAAAATTACCGCTGCCGAGGAGCCGCAGTGGAACAACGTCGCGAAAACGATGCGTGAGAATGCGCAGGACATCGACCGGGCGATCGACAAGCGCGAGAACATCGTCGGGACCGGCACGGCCGTCGAAGATCTCAACTCTTACGCGGACGTCGTGCAGACCCACGCCGCCGCGGTCAAGCGCTTGGCGGACACGTTCTCTACGCTGTACACCGAAATGTCAGACAGCCAGAAAAAGACCGCCGACGAGATATTCGGTCATCGCCATCGGGCAAAAAACGTCGCGAAGAACTGAAGTATGACAATCCATCGCATCCGAGCTCTTGAATTTGCGGCACTCGCGCTGCTGACGAGTTTCGCGGCCCACGCTGGCATACAAGTCAACCTCGATCTCAATCCGTTCGGCTGGGGCCCACCTCCGCCTCCGGTCGTGTACCAGCCGCCGCGCTACTACGCTCCTCCGCCCGTGGTCTACTACGGACATGGTTATTGGGGAGATCACGACTGGCATCGGCGCGACGATTGGCAGCGGGATTGGCATCACCACCACCATGACGATCGGGATCATCATGACGAGGGTGGGCACCGACACTGATGTCCGAGCCCGGACTCAGCAAAGTCCCGGCCGCGACCCTTGTCTTCTGGATACTGAAGATCGCGGCGACCACGCTCGGCGAGACAGGCGGCGATTCCGTCACG
>Ga0116226_10001703_pt1 | contig 19111 bp, 4 predicted proteins | sample S1TSphfallax_FD_89692 | JGI IMG/M metagenome (GOLD analysis project Ga0116226, IMG submission 89692) | Host-associated microbial communities from peat moss isolated from Minnesota, USA - S1T2_Fa - Sphagnum fallax MG | ecosystem: Host-associated > Plants > Peat moss > Unclassified | place: USA... | reverse complement strand
CTGACTGGAATCGGCCTTCATGAGCCGGCGGTTTGAGGCTGATACAAATGCTCTGCAAACAACTGGCTGGAGCGGCCCGCCGGATGCCGATGATTTTCCAGTCAGGATGAAGCCGCTCTAGCGTTCGTGCTGTCCGCACTTGTCGGGCTGTGTGTCGGGGGCACTTTTCATGCTGACTTCGTAATATGGATTCATAGACGTGCTCGCGGCCGGTCGCGTGGTGGTCAATCCGTCACGCGTGGCGGCGCAAATTGTATCGGGTATTGACTTCATCGGGATAAGCAAAAGTTTTTTGTTTTTTTGAAAGAAGAAATACTTCTTTACTTTTCTGGCTGATATCCCGCCTCGCCAAATTGCCAGAGCAAAAACGCGAATTCATCCGCGGTCTCATCATCACGCTGCTTGCGTGTAGACCCGATGCCATGCCCCGCATCGAACTCAACGCGAAACAGCACCGGCCGGCCGCTGGATGTTGAAGCTTGCAGCTTCGCCGTCATCTTCGCCGGTATCCATACTGTCACGCGCGGGTCGTCCGCCCCGCCGGTCAGCAATACCGCGGGATAGGCCACGCCTTCCCTGACATTGTTATAGGCATCCATGGCCCGCATGGCGGGAAATTGTTTCGGGTTGGTGGCATCGCCGAATTCGGGAATGTTGGCGGGCCCGCCGGCGGTGAACTGCTCGCGCAACGTGTTGGTGGCGCCGACCCGGATCAATGCGGCGCGGAACAGATCGGGCCGCTGGTTGATGGCGCCGCCGATCAGAATTCCGCCGGCGCTGGTGCCTTCGCCACCGAGATGAGCGCTGTCGGTGTAGCCTTTGGCGATCAGCGCCTCGGCGCAGGCAATAAAATCGTGGATGGTATTCTGCTTGGTTGCGATCTTGCCTGCGTCATGCCAGGCCTGACCCAGTTCGCCGCCGCCGCGCACATGCGCGACCGCCAGAACGCCGCCGCGGTCAAGCCAGGGCAGAAAGTCCGCGCCAAAGGCCGGGTCATAGGAAATCCCGTAGGAGCCGTATCCGACCAGGTAGGTCGGCCGCTTTCCGTCCAGCTTCAGTCCGGATTTCGTGACAATGGAGAGCGGTATCGCCGTGCCGTCCGGCGCGCGGGCGAATGTTTCGACGGCACTGTAGCCGGAAAGGTCGTGCGGAAAGGGCGGAACGATATGGCTGTCCGACACGTGACCTGTTGCTGGATCGTAGCGCAGCCAGACCTCCGCGCGCACCCATGATTCCAGGCTGAACACCGCCCCTGGCAAAGCTGGATCGGTGACCAGGCCACCGGAATCCGAAATCGTGCCGCCGAACGGCAACGTGATCGTTACGGGAGCCGCGGTGCCGTATGCCAATTTGTGCAGATGAGCGACGGCGCCGTCCCGCGTGGTGAAATACAGTCCGTCCGCGGCAGCCGAAATGCTGGTCAATACGCCCGAGGGTTCGGGAATGAAGGTTTGCGCAGTGGCAATATTCGGCGCATCGAGGGCCGTTTCGATCGTCTTGAACCGTGGCGTATCCTTGTGCGTGAGGAGATCGATGCGGTTGCCGTGCACGGCGACGCCGGTTACATCGTCGGACTGCAACGCCACCTGCTTCCAGGCGGCATGCCCTGCCAGCAGGTCCGCGAGCGGTGCGGCATAGATCGCCTGCTCGGGCGAAACGCCATCGGCAATGACCGAAAGGGCATAGTTGGAGCCCTGGGTGATGCTGATGAGGGGAAATATCGCCGCCGCCTTGAAGGCGAAGGGCAGGTGATCGGAGTCCAAAACCACCGTGTCGTGTGCCGGGTCGGTTCGCAGAAAGTGCCGGTATACCTTCATGTGCGCGAATTGCTCGGTCGCCGGGGCGTCCTTGGCAGTCACTTGCAATCGCGTAAAGAAGAAGCTATTCGCGTCTGGCGCCCAGGATGCGCTGGCAAATTGTGCGCGGTCGATCCGATCCGGCAGGATTTTTCCCGTTGCGGTCTCGATGATCCGGAGCACGCTGTTTTCCGAGCCGCCGGTCGACACGCCGTATACCACCAGGGCGCCGTCCTGCGACGGCTGAAACTGGTCGATTTCGGCGTGCGTTGTGGCATTTCCAAATTTGTTCGGGTCCACCAGCAGGGTTTCGTGCCCGCCGGCGTCGCGCACATAGAGCCGTTCGATCTGTGCGCCGGCATCGCGCTTGAGGTAGAAACTCTTGCCGCCGGCCAGCACGACGGACCGCACCCGCGCCGCGAGGCCGGATACCGCACCGATATCCTTCGCCAGATGGTCGCGGCCCGGTATTCGCGCCAGCGCGGCACGGGCGTAATCGTTTTCGGCATGAAGATAGGCACGGAATTGCGGTTCCGGTTCGCTCTCCATCCAGCGGTATGGATCTGTTATTTTTGTTCCGAAATAGTCGTCGGTGACCGGCTTGACCGCAGCCGTGGGCGGGTGCTCCGGTGTGGTGGCGCCGGCTTGCAGCGACAGCAGAATACCGATCGGCAGGACGTGGATGATACGCATGCGGCGGACTTTGCAGTGGGGCGATAGCGGGGTCAACCAAAGGAAGCGAGCAAGCCGTTCTTTTTTGAACAAAAGAACCAAAAAACTTTTATCTGTTACGGGCACCACCCAAATGGTCCATTTGAACCGCCGGCTTGAAGCATTTGTAAAAGTTTTTTGCTCCTTTTTTTCAAAAAAGAGGTCCTTCTTTCCTTTTGTGTCCATGACAGTTGCATGACAGCTCCGCACCCGGGGATGCGGCGCCCGCGCGTCTCTGTTAAGCGATGCATGACGATCAGCCTCCTGGTGCCACCGTGATCAAAACCGCCGCCCTTCCCCGCACCGCCCCCCGGCCCCTGCGGCCGATGCTATTACGCGGCGTAAGCCTGAGCGCGCTGGTGGTCGCCGGCGCGGTAACGCCGGCCCGCGCGGGCGGCGGCAATTTCAAGACCCTGTCACAGGCCTTGGCGTCGCACCCGACCGCTTCGGTCGCCGCGGCGGCGACCGCAGGGGGCGCGACCGCGGCCCGGCAGGCCGGGCTGGGCGCGCAGAATTTCGCCAACGCCGCGGCGCGCTTCCGCACGCTGCAGCAGGCGTTGGCGGCTCAGAATTATGGTGGCCCGCCGATACCGAACGGCGTGCAGCCCGGCGGCCTGCAGCAGGCGGATGGTGTTGCCGGCAGCAATAATTCCACATTATGGAGTGGTGCTTCCACCACGCTGACGCAGTCCGCGTCTGGCGGCACCACCACCGTGACGGTGGATCAAACCGGTAGCGTAGCGGCACTTACCTGGAAAAGTTTCAACGTAGGGGCGCAGACGAAACTGGTGTTCGACCAGAGCGCCGGCGGCACGCTCGCAAGTTCGTGGGTCGCCATAAATTCGGTGCAGGACCCGTCGGCCGTCCCCAGCACGATATTGGGCGACATATCCGCGCCAGGCAAAGTCTATATCCTGGATGCCAACGGCATTCTGTTCGGCGCCGGATCGCAAATCAATGTCGGGGGCCTGATCGCGACGACGGCGAATATCGCACAGGCCCAGCTCACCGTCGGCACGAACGGCCTGATCAGCGGGTTTTCGCTGTATGGCTCGGCAACCGGCACCGCCACCACCGACAGCTTCACGCCGACATTCGAATCTGCGCCCGCGGGAGCCCTGATCGAGGTACAATCCGGCGCCGTCATTTCGACACCGGTGCCAAGCGGCACCAATGGCGGCGGCTATGTCATGCTGCTGGCCGCCGCGGTGGAAAATGGCGGGGCGATTACCACGCCGCAGGGCCAGACAGTGCTCGCGGCCGGCAACAATTTCATTCTTCAGCCAGGCTATTCGCCTAGCAATCCTATCGCCACGTTGGTCGGAAGCGAGGTGGCCGTCAATATCGACGGCAGCATTACCGGAACCGGCGCGACAGCACTTGGGTCGGCAACCAATACCGGCCTGATTATCGCCGATCAAGGTGACATCACCATGGTTGGGCACGCGGTGACGCAAGCGGGCGTATTGCTGGCGACTACCACGGTGGACGAGCGCGGCACGGTGCATCTGCTGACCGACGATAGCAACACGACCGGAAACGGCGGATTTCCGGTTGATAGCACGGCATCGGTGGTTCTGGCGCCCGGCAGTGTCACCGAAATTCTGCCGGAGAATATCTATTCCTACCAGGGGTCGCTGGTTACCCCGCTGGAAAATGCCAATGCCAGCCAAGGTATTTTGCAAACGGCACTGGACGCGCAACGCGCCTCCAACCTCGCCAATTCGGCCACCGACAACGCACTGCGCACTGCGCCCACCGGCCCGCTGCTGAACGATTTCAACAATCTCAACGACACGCAGGGCGAAAGCCGGGTGGAGATTTCCACCGGCGGCACGGTGGATGTGCAGGGCAGCGCGCTGGTTTTGGCGCAGGGCGGCCAGGTGGCGGTGAATGCCGGCCAGCAGATAACGCTGGAATCGGGTGCCACAATCGACGTCTCCGGCACCAACGCAACGCTGCCTGCCAGTGCCAATGTGCTGAACGTGGAAGGAATCGTTCCTTACTATTTGCGTGACAGCGCGGCCAACCGCACCGGCGGATTGGAATTCGGCGACGTCTATGCCGATATTCAGAGCCTGGTTGAAATCAGTTCCGGTGCTTACGCTGGAAATATCTATACGCAGGGAGGCCTGCTCGAAGTATCCGGCCTGCTGGGCCTCGTCGGCCATGGCATAAACGAGTGGAGTTCCATCGGCGGCCAGGTCACGCTGCAATCCAGCAATACGGTTTCGGGCACCACCACCGGCGGAACGATTGTGCTTTCCGCGGGCGCCACCGTCAATCTTACCGGTGGCACCGTCACCTATGATGCCGGCATGGTGCAGCAGAGCTACGTGCAGGCCGCCGACGGGCGCATCTTCAACGTCAACGATGCGCCCGGCGACCTGGTTTACACCGGCATCTACGCCGGTGAGCAGGAGACGCACGCGCGCTGGCACATTACGCAGACATTCGTCAATCCGCTGCTGACACCGTCGGAAATCGACGAGCCTGCCTATACGATCGGCCGCGACGCAGGCAATATTACGATCAGCGCAGGCACCGCCCTGATCGATGGCACCATTGCCGCCGGCGTCACCGTCGGCTCCAACCAGGCGAGCGGGCGGCCGGCGACCGTTACTGACCCGTTCCTTCTGGCCCAGACCGTGGTGCCCCTGGCCGGCAGCCTGGCGGTGGGTGCCTATAGCGGCGGCGTGCTGCAATTGGCGCAATATACCAGCGCCGTGCTGATCGGGAGTGCCGGTTCCGGTAACGCGCCGCCGCAAACGCCACCGCCGCCGCCGGAGGTGGCCAGTGGAACGATCTCGATCGACACCGGCGCCCTCAATAACGGCGGGTTTTCCAACATTTCCGTTCTCACGGCGGGGAGCCTCACGCTTTCAGATACGCTGACCATGCAAGACGGTGGCACGCTGACGCTGGGCGGCGGCAACGTTGCGGTGCAGGCGGCCATTACCGCGCACGACGGCACCGTGGCCCTGACCAATCTGCTCACCAGCCAGGCGGCCCTGTCGTCCACCGGCGGCATTACGGTCGCGTCCGGCGTGCGTATTGATACGTCTGGCGAATGGACAAATCTGCAGACCAATCCTACCAACCATGCGCTCGCCGGCTATGCGAACGGCGGCAATGTCAGCATCATCAGCACCGAGGGCGTCGATCTTGCGGCCGCCTCGGTGATCGATGTCTCCTCCGGCGGCGTGCTTTCGGCCACCGGCAAGCTGAGCGCGGCCGCCGGCGGGAACGTCACAATCTCCGCCGATATCATTCCGGGACTGCAAGCCGATTACGTGCCATCCGGTGACGTGACGATTGCAAGCGCTATCCGGGGTTTTGCCAGCGGCAGTGCCGGCACACTGTCCATAGCGGTGCCGGAAATCGTACTGGGAACCGGGCCGACGCAGCTTTTCGTGCTCAATCCCCAAGCCATCTTGACGCTACCGGACAACGCGCTCTTCGCCAGCGGCTTTTCGGACTACGTGTTGAATGGCTATGTTGGCCTCGAGGTGGAGACGGGCACGAGCCTTGCCGTCACCCGTCCGGTGTATCTGCTGGCAAACGCATCGGTGCCGACAGGTGCCGCCGCCACCGCCGCCTATGAAATTGTGCTGCCGCCGCTCTACACGCCGAATTACAATTCGGACACGATAACCCAGCGGGCCGGCGCGTCGGTGGCGCTGGAATCGACCATCGAACCGACCTTGTACAACGGCCAGGGCGGCCCGGTTTATATCGATCCGAACGCCAGCGTTTCGGTTGATCCAAGACAATCCATTACTGTTGCCGCCTACGACCAGCTTACCGATCTCGGCACGCTGACTGCACATGGCGGCGCCATCACGCTGGCCAACACGCGCTATGAACAGACCGCATCGGCGGACCAGATTTCCAATTATACGCCGGGCCTGTCGGTGTGGATCGGCAACGGCGCGGTCGTGGATGCATCGGGCCAGGCGGTCACCTTTACCAATGCGGCAGATGGTATTTTTGGCCAGTCGCAGGCCGGCGGCACCATTTTGCTCGGCGGTCTCGGCGGCGCCTCCGTATCATCCACCCAAAGCACCTATGCGCAGGTCATTGAGCGCGCGGGCGCGCTGCTGGATGCGGCCGGGGCAGACGCCACTGTTACGGTGGTGCCGACGACTACCGGCGGCAAGATTGCCGACCTTTCCGTACCTGTAACGTTGGCGGGCAATGGCGGCACCATCATTGCGCGATCGTACGACGGTATCGCGTTCGACGGTGCGATGCTCGCCGGCGGCGCGGGGCCGGGGGCCGCCGGGGGCGCGTTGGTCATGCGACTCGACCCGCAGGATTTTGGTGCGTTCACCAATCTGCCTGCTGGATATGAGGCAGCTTCGCGAATCCTGATTTCGCAAGACGATGTGCAGGTGCAAACCACGCCCGGCCTGGCACCCGGCGAAACCACGAATTCCGATACCGAAATGTTGGGCCGAATTTCGGCGCAACAGCTTGCCGCCGGCGGTTTTGATGCCATCGACCTCTATGCGCAGAACTACATCGCGTTCGACGGGCCGGTAGCGCTCAGTCTCGGACGGTCGGTGACGCTCGAGACCCCGGTGCTGGGCGACACCATCAACACCGCCAGCGCCGCCATCATCGCACCCTATATCGATCTTGTCGGGCTCGATAACGATACTAATCCGGTTCTTTCCAATGTAAGCACGATAATCAAGCTGTTGCCGCCAGGCTATTCGCTGGGCACACTCAGGCTGAATGCCGCGCAGATCGACTTCTCGGGCGCGCTCGATCTTGGTGCCATACAGACCATCCCGACGTCGCAGAGCGAGTACGGCCAGGGCACACCGTTGAGCGCAGTGGCATTCGGTTTCGCGGCGGCCGATGTGACCAGCAGCGGCGACATAAGATTCGACCTCTCCGCCGGCGGCTTGCAGACGGTGCTGGATTCTTCGGGTAACATCACTTTCCGGGCGGCTCAGGTCTACCCCGCTTCGGGCGCGAACGCGGCGGTTTTTGCCGGCGACAACCGCTATATTTCGAATTCCGATACCATTACAAACGAATTTGCGTCCGGCACGCTTACTGTGCTGGGCCAGCCGGGTGCGGCACCGGCGGGCCCATATTCGATCGACGGCACATTGGCGCTGGTAAGCGAAACAATTATCCAGGACGGCGTGCTGCGCGCGCCGGAGGGTGACCTGCTGCTTGGTGCCAGCCCGGGTGACACACAAGAGTTGAATACGCTTTCGCAAAAAGTGACGAACGGCGTTGTGCTTGGCCCGGACAGCATTACGTCGGTAAGCCTGTATGGCCAGATCGTGCCCTATGGCGGCACGGTGGACGGGGTTAATTACGACTATGCGGGCGTGGCGGCGATCAGCTTTGCGCCCACCATCGCGGTGGACACGGCACAATTGACAGCCGAACCGGGCTCGCAGATCGATTTGCGCGGCGGCGGCACGCTGGCCGGTGCGGGATTCATTCCGGGCCGCGGCGGCAGCGCCGATGTCAATCTCAGCCCGCTGCTGAACAGCGGCAGCGGCACTCTTGCCGGCAACACCACAGATCCGGTATTTGCGATCTTGCTAGGCTACGGCGCGGGTTATGCACCGGTCACGCCCGGCGACAGCTACGTCAACTCTTCAGGCACTCTGGTTGCCTACAGCACGCCAGGCATTGGCGAGCAGATCACCATCGGCGCAGGCGAGGTGGCGGGCCTGCCCGCCGGAACCTATACGCTTTTGCCGGCTTATTACGATTTGCTACCCGGTGGCTACCGTGTGGAACTCACCGGCAGCACCATTGCACCGGACAGCAGCGCGCCGTTCGGCAATTTCACCACGATTGCCGCGGTGCAGGTGGGATATGCCAACACCACGATCATTTCGGGCCTGCCGCAGGCGGCGCTAATCACTACCGGCACCGGCGTGCGCCAATTGTCGCAGTATGACGAGGAAACCTACAACAGCTTCGAGGCGACCTCTGCCGCAACGTTCGGTGCCGCGCGCCCGCAATTGCCGCAGGACGCGGCAACGCTGGAAATTACGCTGAACGGCCTGGCAGGCACCGCGGGCGTTGCGGCCACGCCAATCGATATCGCAACCGGCTCGTTGCTGAAAGCGCCGGCCACGTTCAGCTTGAACGGCACCACCAGCGTCGGCCAGGGTGCCACAATCGAGGTCGACAGCCAGACCCTGCCCCTCGTATTCTACGGCCCGGTCGACAGCACCGGCGGGTCGTTGCAAATCAGCGTTTCGAGCAGCGCCGTCGATACGCTGACCCAACCGGTAACCGTTGCGCAGACCGGTGGCACCGCGGTGGATGTCGGCACGCGGCTTGTGCTCGGCGGCACGCTCTCCAGCAGCGAGGGCACCATTCTGGTCGCCGGCGACGCACCGGAAGTGCTGTTGCTGGACCATGCCGATGTGACGGCGGCGGACATCATTCTGGTTGCCAGCGGCACCGGCACAATCGAGTTGGCGCCGGGCGCTACGGCCAGCACGGCAGGCGAGGGCCTGGTTCTAAATGGCGAAACGACCATCGCGCCATTGACCACCGGGGCCGAGTTTCCGGTGCCGATCCTGGCGCTGTCCAACAACAATCTGCAATTTTTGCCAAATCCAACCTCCGCCGACGCGGCGATTGTGGTGGGCCAAGGTGCCACATTGCAAACGGCCGCCGGCGGCAGCCTGAATTTCGACGCACCACCCGGCACCAGCGTGGAGGTGGCACCCGCGAACCTTGTTTCCAGCTACGTCTATCTGCAGGTTGCCAATATCAATATCGGCACAGATACGACCCTGGCCGAGTTCGCGAGCCTCTTGCCAGCCGGCCTCACGCTGACCGAGGCGGCACTGAACACGCTAGCACAGAACGCAACGATCTTGTCGCTCAGCGCCGATCAGGCAGTCAACGTGCTTGGCAATGTCGCGCTCAGCTCCGGCAACACGGACCTTGTTCTCAATACGCCGGCGATCTATGGCTATGGCGTCAGCGGCGCGGGTAACGCGAGCGAGGCCGGTATCGTTTCTATTACCGCGCCGAATTTCACCTGGGGAGGCGTGCAGGCGGCAGACCCGTTGCAAAACGGCAATACGACCGCGATCTCCGCCACGCCGGGCGGCGCACTTTCCGGTAGCGTCGATGGTCTCACACTCACAACCGGCGGCGCGCAAAGTGCGCTGACGATCGATGCGACAGGCACGCTCACGCTCGGCTATGGTCCGAACGTTGCGGTGAACGACCAGGTTGTCCTCGACAGGCTGGCCGCAGGCTTCGCCAGCGTAACGCTTCAGGCCGGCAGCGCAATAACCGCAAACAACCAGAGCGCGCTTACGGTGTTGCAGTTGCCCGCAAGCGGAGGCCAGCCGGGCGAAGCGGGCAACTTGTCGCTTGAAACCCCGCTGCTCACCGCATCCAGCGGCGCCGTTCTGCAGGTTACCGCGGGCGGAACCCTGGCGGTGACGTCCCTGGGCACAATTGCGCCGGCCGCGACCGGCACAGTCAGCACGCTCGGCGCACAAATTGATCTGACCGGCGCGCAGGTACTCACCAGCACCTCGATCGCCCTGCCATCCGGCGAACTGAGCCTTACAGCGAATGGCACGCTCAGCAACGTCGGCACCACAATTCTGCCCAGCACTAGTGGCACCGTGGTCAGCAGCAGCGGCGGCACGACGACAAATGTTGTTACCGTAACAAGCGGCCAGGCGACCACCGGCACCATCACCGGCGCCGAGATCGACCTGCTGGCCGGCACTACGATCGACCTTTCTGGGCGGCAGACACCGATTTTCGATCAGACCGCAAGCAGCCAGGGCGGCACGCTGCTGCTCGAAAGCGCCTCCGGTATCGTTACGCGCACATCGAGCGTTACGACTATTACAACAACGACATACTCCAGCGGCAATACGCCCACGGTCACCAGCACCATTGGCACCAGCAGCACATTGTCGACCCAGCCGGGCGACAGCCTGGCCGGCCCGCAGCCGAGCACGAACAATATTACCGTGGACGGTGCGACCGACGGTACCCCGGCCGCGATCATCGACGTGTCCGCGCAGGGAGCGGCGGCCGGTTTCATTTCGGCATCCGCGCTCGACGGCACTGTCAGCATCAACGGCGTGCTGGAAGGTTCAAGCTCGGTAACGGGCGGCAGCTTCAACCTCATTGCCGGCACGCTCGGCGGCGGTTTCGATGCGGTGAACACGCTGCTCGACACCGGCGGCTTTACCGGCGCGCGCGCCTTTGAACTCGCCACCGGCAATATCGCCGTCGACCAGACCATTACCGCCCATATTGTCGATATCGCCGCCGACAGCGGCAACATCGATGTCTCTGGCAGCATCGATGCCGCCGGCAGCACGCCCGGCACCATCCTGCTGGCCGCCGGCGGCACGCTGACGCTGGAAAGCACCGCGGTGATCGATGCGCAATCCTCGAAGACCCGACAAAACGCCTATGGCAACGATATCAATTCGGAGAATCGCGCCGAAGTGACGCTGACAAGCACCGGCGGCAGCGTTCTGCTCGACGCAGGTGCTACCATCGATGTTGGCTATCCGGATGACAGCGCAAATCCGCAGGGCCAGGTGGTGATCAACGCGCCCCGCATCAGTGGCACCGGCGGCGGGCTGATCGATGTTGCGGTGAGCGCCACCGGATCGCTGAACATCATCGGCGCCCAGGATATCGATCTGTTTGCGTTCAGAACTTACACGCCGACCGATCCGAACGGCACCATCGTGCAGGACAATGGCAACAGCCCCACGCTGGGCAGTAACAACGCTACCAACAGCGCCGGCACGCTCGGCCTGAACCAGATCGGCGCCGACAGCACCGCCTACATGGCGCAGGTGGATGCGGACGGCGCGGCACTTGCCGGTGGCCAGCTCGCCGGCCTGGCCGCGTATGGCAAGAATTTCAATCTGGCGCCCGGCGTGCTGATCGCCAGCAGCCCTGCTTCCGGCGGCAATCTTACCATTTCAGGCGACTTGGATTTTTCCGGCCTGCGCTATTCGGATCCCTCGCAATTCGGCAGCATAATCACTGCCGGTATTGCCGGCTCCGGCGAGGCGGGCTCGATCCTGTTCCGTGCCACTAATGACCTGACGGTGAACGGCAGCGTCACCGACGGGTTCCTGCCGCCGCCCGATACTGTCAATTTGTCCGGCATTGCAACGCCGTCCGCCGACACCAGCGGCTGGACGATTTACGATAGCCCGAGCAAGCAGATTCCGTGGGTGGACCCGACCAATTCGGATCTGCTGCTGCCCAGCAGCGCCTACGGCACCTATTATTCGAATGGAACATTGGCCAGTTCCAGCCAGCTTGTGCTGCTTGGTTCCAGCACCGGCGGCCCGGCCACCGTTTTCGATGTCACCAGGCCGATTTCGCTGAATTACGCCATCGAAATTCAACCGGCCTATCTGAAAAGCGGCGTCGTCATTCCGTTCACTATCACAGTGGGCTACGTCAGTGATCCGATACCGGCGGGCGGTTGGGTTGCCACCTCCAACGTCTATAACACCAGCGGCACGCTGCTTTTTGCGAAGGGTGCACTCATTCCACAGGGCTACATGTTCCAGCCCGGCGACGTGATCGCGGCCGGCGCGGTATTGCCCGTCATCATCACCACCGAGAACGACCAGGTCATTCCGGCCGGCACGTCATTCGACGTGTTCGCGACGACCACGCCGCTGAATGGCGGCAACGGCAATTCCAACCCCGGCACCATTGCGTTGGCGATGGACACGGCACCGCTGCCCGCCGACGCGCTCATCCCGTCCTTCACGCAGGCTTATTTCGGCGTGCAAGCTGATAACGATGGCGTCGAACGGATCACGCCCACGGACACCGTGTTCCTGCGCGGAACGTTGGCCAGCGGTGTGCAAGGCTACCTTTATCCGCTGGCACAAATGCTACCGGCGGGGTCGCAATCCTGGAGCATGGATTTTGTTGCCGGTGCCAACGCTTCGGCCGCCGACTCCAACGCTGTGCAGCCGCTTACCACGCTCGATGGCGGCGCGTTGGCGCCCGCCTACAGCGACGCTAACGCCAACACCAACGAAGCCGCCGGCAGCCTGCTGATCGACGACCAGCATTATTTCAGCTACTCGCGGGCCAATGCCGAATCGTCCAGCTACTCCCTGGCCGTCATTGCGTTTAGCGTTATTCGCACCGGAACCGGCGACCTTAGCCTCGCGGCCGGCGGCGATATTGACCAGAGCTCGCTCTTTGGCATCTACACCGCCGGCACGCAGGACCCCCTGGGGGGCGGCCAGGACGCGCAATTCGACCAGCCACGCGAAGCACTCGGGCAGGACGGAACATTGCTGCCCCGGTATGGCGTGAATAACCTGGTAAATCGGAAAGCCAACGCGTCAGACAATTATCTTATCAGCAGCTATCAGGCGAACTATCCGTCAGATGGCGGCAACGTTCTGGTTTCGGCACAAGGTAACGTGACCAGCGACGTTTACGGCGGCGATAACAATCCGAGCGGCGACGGTGCCGCGGCGAGCGACGTGGTGGGCAACTGGCTGTTCCGCCAGGGCAGCACGCAGCTTGGCCAGCCCACCGCGTGGTGGATCAATTTCGGCACCCTGGTCGATCCGCTGCTGAGCACAGGTGCTGTAAATCCCAACGCCGCAGTGCCGTTGGCGATGACCGGTTTCGTCGGCATCGGGGCCCTGGGCGGCGGCAATGTCACCGTTGCCATCGGCGGCAATGCCGGCCAGATGACGGACCGTGATGAAGGCGGCAACGGCGGCATTACGGAAAGCGGCCCGGAGATCACAACCGGCGAAGGCCTGGTCATTGCCGTCGGCAGCACCGGACGCCTGCTGGAGGGCGGTTCCGGCCCCGCGACCACCGGCGGCGGCGACGTGACACTCACCGTCGGCGGCACGCTCAATCCGCTCGATGCACAAGCCTATCAAACCGGCGACGCAGCAGGCCCCCAGGGAGTTTCGCATGAACCACAAGCCGTCAATGGCGACCTGATCGACATCAGCGGCAACATCAACGTCGATGCGGGCGCCATCGGCCGAATCGATTTTGTTTATAATGCCGGCACGACAAACCTGTTCGATCCGCGGGCGACCGACCCGGCGACGCCGAACGATGGCGTTCCGAACGGCGGCTTCGTCGTGGTGCCGGGTGATGGCACCGTGAATATCAGCACCGACCGCGACCTGGTGCTGGGCGGGGTCGGCGACCCCGGCCGCATTTCCGAGCAGAGCCTCACCGCTGCCGATACGGTCGGCACGCTGACAGGTGGGTTCAGCGGCTTTACGTTGTGGCAGGCCGATACGTCGATTTCGCTGTTTTCAGCGGGCGGCAACGTGACGCCCACCAGCGTGCCCAACCAGACCGCCTCGCTCGCCACGCCGAGCAACGATCTGCCAACCGATTTCCGTTCCGAATATCCCCCGACCTTGCTGGTGACCGCGGCCGCCGGCGACATTATTTACGGACAGGACGGCCTCAATCCGGCGTCGCTTTCGGACACACAATATCAGGCGTATTTCGACAATTATGCGCTGGAAACGATGCCGTCACCCACCGGCGAGGTGGAGTTCCTGGCGGGCCGGTCGATCCTCGCGAACGGTTACGTCATCGACATGTCCGGCGCTGATCCGGCCGGCCTTTCCGGCATTTTCAACCCGGCTTTCCAGGCCGTGCCCTCGAACGGCAATCCGAGCCTGCTCAGTAACGTTCTCGCCGTGCCGCAACAGGGCCTGACCGCGCTTTCACTGTTTGCCCTGGAGGCGGACACGCCGACTGGTAATGTGCATCAGAACGATCCCAATCCGGCGCGTTTCTATGCGGCGGATGGCGACATCGTCAATTTCCAGACCGGCGAGACGCTGAATTTCGTGCAAGGCGACAGCCAGATCGCGACCTGGTATATTGCCGCGAAACCGGTATGGGTCGAGGCGTCCGAGGACATCGTCAGCACCGGCGTGCGCCCCAGTTTGTATCCGACCACCGATCCGCTGCTGTTTACCCAGCAGGAAAATCTCGATGCGGCACCGACATTGATCGGCGGCACCGTCAACGTGTATGCCAGCGGCGATCTGTTCCTTAATAACAATAGCGCCGATATATCGGTGATTTCAGCCGGCCGCGACATCCTAAGCCCGTACGCCTACATCATCGGCCCCGGCTTGCTCGAAGTGGATGCTGGCCGAAACATCAACGAGGCGGATTATACGCTGGGGACGGGGCAGCAGTTGCTTTCGTTCGGCGCGCTGCGCAGCCTGGGTGACAATTATCTGCCGGGGAGCCCGCCGAATACGGCCGACGGCGCCGGGATTGCCGTGCTCGCCGGCACCGGCAGCGCCGGGCCGGATTATACGGCCTTCGCCGACCTTTACTTCAACCCCGCCAACCAGGCCAACCTGTCGTTGCCGATTACCGACCCCAGCAACAAGGCGAAGGTGCAGCAGGTTTACACGCCGCAGCTCGTCACGTGGCTGCAACAGAATTACGGCTACACCGGAGATGCCGCCGGCGCACTGGCGTATTTCCAGGCGAATGTGCCCGCGCTGGATCAGGCGGTGTTCGTGCGCGAGGTGTTCTTCGACGAACTCACCGCCAGCGGCGCGCAAGAATCCGACCCCAGCAGCCGTTTCTACAAGGACTATATCCGCGGCCAGCAGGCGATCGGAACGCTGTTCCCGTCCAACAGCACAACACTGGGCGTGCCGACAGGCTACACCGGCGGCATTACGGCCTATAGCGGCACGCTCGCCTTGAGCGGGGGCACCTACACCGTCGATGGGGGCATCGCGACCCTGTTCGGCGGAACGGTGCAAATTCTCGATCCGGGCGGAAATGTCGAATTCGGCATACCCGGCGGCCCGGCCCCGGGCGACAATTCCGGGATCATCACGTATGGCTCCGGCGACATCGATATCTATGCGCTGGACAGCGTGGAGCTTGGCAAGAGCCGCATTTTCACCACCGGCGGCGGCAACATCACCATCTGGTCTTCGAGCGGCGACATCAACGCAGGTATCGGTGCCAAAACGACCGTCAGCTACAATCCGCCGACGCTGGATTACGACGATGTCGGCGACGTTACTGAAACGCCGCCGGACAGCACCTCGGGCGCCGGCATCGCGACTTTGCAGCCATTGCCGAGCGTGCCGCCCGGCGACGTGAACCTGATCGCGCCGGAGGGTGCGATCGACGCGGGCGAGGCGGGCGTGCGCGTTTCCGGCAACCTTGTGCTGGCAGGGCAACGGGTGATCGGCGCGGCGAACATTACGGTGAAAGGCACCACGCAGGGGGCGCCTACCGTGAATGTGGCGAGCCTTGGCGCGGTGGAGGCGGCGGGCGCCGCCGCGGGCGCCTCGACGAGTGCGGCGCAAAGCCAGGGCGGGCGGAACGGCCAGGCGAGCGACGTGGCCTCGGTGCTGGATGTAGAGGTCGTCAGCGTCGGCGGAACGTACGACGATGAGCGCAAGAAGCGCAAGACGTTACGGCAGTAGTTAGAAAAAGCAGCAGTTATTTTTTGAAAAAAAGAACCAGAAAACTTTTATCTGTCGCCGGCAGCACCGGATTGGCTCATTGGAACCGACCGTTGGCCGCAATTAGTAGAAGTTTTCTGCTTCTTTTTTTCAAGCAGGAAGTCCTTCCTTCCTGTTGACCTGAAAACGAAACCTTGTTGCAATGCCACTGCGGGCGCGCGGCAAGGAGAGACGACATGATCCTGTATATCCGAGCGTCAGTGGTGGCGCTTACACTGACCGCCGCCCCAAGTTTGGCGCTTGCGCAGACAACGCCCGCGGCCCCGGCCAAGCCGGCCGCACCGGCAGTGTTCCCAAAAGCCATTGCGGCGAAATACACCAAGGAATCCGCGGGGAACGCGCGGCGCGACACTTGCCTTGATCAATACAAGGCCAACAAGACGGCCAATAGCAACGGCGGGCTGCGCTGGATCCAGAAGGGCGGCGGTTATTATTCCGCCTGCTCGACGAAGCTGAAAGGGTAACGCTTCTACGCGGCCCGCAACGCGCGCCAGACTGCCTCTGGCGTCGCCGGCATGTCGACAAGTTTGCCGTCCAGCGCATCGACGATGGCGTTGATCAGGGCCGGCGGGCTGCCTACGGCACCCGCCTCGCCGGCGCCCTTCACGCCGAGCGGATTGGTGCCGCACGGCACCTCTACCAGTTCCACCTCGATGTCCGGCAAGTCGGCGGCGCGTGGCAGCGCGTAATCCATGAAACTGCCGGCGAGCAATTGTCCGGATTCCGAATCGTAGGACGTTCGTTCCAGGATTGCCTGGCCCAACCCCTGCGCCACGCCGCCATGCACCTGGCCGCGCACGATCATCGGGTTGATGGCGCGGCCGACATCGTCCACCACCAGGTAGCGCAGTGTCGCAACCATGCCTGTTTCGGGGTCGATTTCGACCTCGGCGATGTGGCAGCCGTTCGGAAACGTGTGCGCCTGCAGCTTGATGGTTTCGGTGGCGTCCAGTGTCACCGTGTCCTCGCCGGCGGCGTGGCGGGCGCGCTGCGTTTCGGCCAGTTCGAGGATGCCGACGGCGCGGCTGCTGCCGGCGACGGTAAAGATGCCGTCGGCGAAGTCGATGGTTTCGCCGGCGGCCTGAAGGATTTCGGCCGCGGCCTGTTTGCCGCGGGCAATCACCGTTGCGGCGGTGGCGTAAATCGCGGTTCCCTCGGAATACAGGCTGCGCGCGCCTCCGGTGCCGCCGCCGGTGGGAATGGTGCCGGTGTCGCCCTGGATCACGCGCACCTTTTCGCCCGGCACGCCGAGACGTTCCACGGTGAGCATGACATAGGCGGTCTCGTGGCCCTGGCCGGTCGATTGGGTGCCGACATAAACGTCCACGAACCCGTCAGCGGCGAAACGAATTTCCGCGCGTTCGGTGGGCGCCCCGCCGGTGGCTTCGAGGTAATAGGCGAGGCCGATGCCGCGTTTTTGGCCGCGCGCGGCACTTTCGGCGCGGCGCGCGGCAAAGCCCTGCCAATCGGCGCGGGCCATCGCCTGGTCAAGAACGTAGGCGAATTCGCCGCTGTCGTAGATTTTGCCGACCGGCGTGGTGTAGGGCATGGCGCTGGACGGCACCATGTTGCGGCGGCGCAATTCCGCGCGGTCGATGTTCAATTCGCGTGCGGCGGTGTCGATCAGGCGCTCGACGATATAGTTGGATTCAGGTCGCCCGGCACCGCGATAGGCGTCCACCGGAACGGTGTGGGTGTAGACGCCGCGCACCACCGCATGGATGGCGGCGAAACCATATACTCCCGCCAGCACGCCGGTCGCGGCCATGGTGGGCACCAGCGGGCCGAACTGGCTGAGATAACCGCCCATGTTGGCGAGGTTATGAATGCGCAAGGCGAGGAATTTGCCCTCCGCGTCGAGCGCCAGTTCGCCGTCGGTGATGTTGTCGCGGCCATGCGTGTCGGACAGGAACGCCTCGCCGCGCTGCGATGTCCATTTCACTGGCGCACCGAGCGCGCGGGCCGCGTGGCACACCAGCACCTGCTCGGGGTAGGCAAAGCCCTTCATGCCGAATCCGCCGCCGACATCGGGGGTCAGGATACGCAGCGCCCGCTCTTCGATGCCCAGCGCACCAGCCAGGGCACCACGGATCTGCCAGCCGCCTTGCGTGTTGGTGGTCAGCGTGAAGGCATCGCCGTGAAATTCCGCCAGCGCCGCGCGCGTCTCCATGCTGGCAACGACGACGCGATTGTTGATCACCCGCAATTTCGTGATGTGGGCCGCGGCAGCAAACAGCGCGTCGGTTTGCGTGGCGTCGCCGATCGCCCAATCGAAACATACATTGTTGGGCGCGTCCGGCCACACCAGCGGCGCGCCCGGGTCCTGCGCGTGGGCGGGGTCGGCCACCGCCGGCAGCGGATCGTATTCCACCATGACAGCGTCCGCCGCGTCGCGCGCCGCGGCCAGCGTGTCGGCAACGACGAAGGCGACGGCGTCGCCTGCGTGGCGAACTTCATCGATCGCCAGCACCGGGCGGGGCGAGTTGTGCCGCGGCGTGCCGTTGCGGTTCTTCATTGGAATGACGCAGCCGATGCTGACCCTGCCTTCATTGTGCAAATCGGCCGCGACGTAGACGGCGCGCACGCCCGCGATGTCGCGCGCGGCACTCGTATCGATGCCGCCGATGCGCGCCGCGGCATACGGGCTGCGCACGACCACGCCGTGCAACACGCCGGCGGGGTTGAAATCGTCCACGTATCGGCCTTCGCCGCGGAGCAGACGCGGGTCTTCGACGCGGCGGACGGGCTGCGCTATGCCGAACTTTTCGATGTGCATGTGGTGGGCTCCGAAGGAAGGAAGCAGTTCTTTTTTGAAAAAAAGAACCAAAAAACTTTTATCACTTAGGGCGGCACCAAATCGGCCCATTTTCGCGCATGGTGGACGCAATTAGCAAAAGTTTTTTGGTTCTTTTTTTCAAAAAAGAACTGCTTTCCTTTCCTATGCTGCCTGCTGCCCCATATAAGCGTCGAGAACCTGTTCCACCGGCCCATCCGCCCGCACCCGGCCATGATCGAGCCAGATCAGCCGCGTGCACCATTCGCGAATGGCGTCGTTCTGGTGCGATGACAGCACGAGTATTT